>QWCT01001402.1_pt1 | contig 12697 bp, 13 predicted proteins | sample 1972681 | NCBI WGS metagenome assembly QWCT01 (sample SAMN09866701, study PRJNA288562) | Human oral metagenome isolate pre3_saliva, whole genome shotgun sequencing... | isolation source: mouth | host: Homo sapiens | place: USA: California | reverse complement strand
GCACGCCTGGTTCGAGGAGACGCGCGGGACCCGCATCGCGGATGCCCGCATCGTCGAGGCCGCGGCCACGGGCGCGGACGTCGTCGCGACGGCCTGCCCGTTCTGTTCCCAGATGCTCGGCTCGGCCTCGGGCACGTCCGCCGGTTTCGTCTCCTCCGACGCCGCCGACCAGGGCGGGGCGACCAACGAGGCCACCCCGGCCTCGTCGATGACCGCGAGCGGAAAGCTGCCCGAGGTTCGCGACGTCGCCGTCATGCTGCTGGAGTCCGTCAAGCGCGGGCAGTAACGCACGCGCACGGCGCGCACCCCACAGTGTGCACCGCACGCAAGCGCCGCAGACAAAAGGGCGGCCCCGCAGGAACACCTGCGGGGCCGCACTATTACGTATGAGAGGATCAGTCCTCGACGCCGACGATAACGTTGGAGGCCTTGATGACGGCGACGGCCTTGGAGCCGACGGTCAGGCCGAGTTCCTCGATGGCGGCCGGGGGCGACCTCGATCTTGACGATGCCGTTCACGGCGCCCTGAGAGACCTCAACGACGGTGCCGGGGAGCTGGTTGCGTGCAGAGAGCTTCATGGTGTGCCCTTTCGTATGTATTGGAATGCAGACACAGACACCCTAGCGGGACGGGCGCGCGGCGTCCAGGGGTGGCTACTCGTCGTCCTCCTCGTCGGTGACCTCCGCCAAGCCGACGAGGAAACCATCCTCGTCGATGACGTTGCCACCCACGAGCGTCGCGATCAAGCCAGCGGCCTTCTCCACATCCTGCGTCGAGCGCAGGCGCTCCAGGCGAGCCGTGCGGCTCATCGAGGACGTGCCGGGCGTCGGGGTCAGGCCGGGCAGCCAACGAACCTGATATTCGATGATCGCGCCCGTCGTCCACGGCTCCCAGCGCAGCACGCGCGGGGGCGTGGGGACCGCGTGGACCTCGATCATCATGTCGGAGCGGTTACCGATCGGGCTCATCAGCGCGTAGCCGTCGACGACCTGCGGCTCGTTGCGTTGGGCCTCCAGCTCCTCGCGAGCCTTGGCGATCTTAGAGGCGATATCCTCGCGAACAGGCCCCAGCTCCGCCTTCAGTTTCTCGATGTGTGCGGCCTGCGCGGGGCTGAGCGCGGGAGCCTCGGGAACGTCGGGGACGATGTCGCGCGCGTCCTTCATCTGCTCAAATCCGGCGCGCTCGCGCATCGCGGCCAGCAGGTCCTCGGGATTAATCCACCGCGGCGAGTACACCGTCAAGTTCACCGCCGAGTCGGCGTCGGGAACCATGACGTAGCCGCTACCCGCGATGCGCATACCCCCAGCCAGGCGGCGCGCCATACGGTTCAACGCCTCGAGGACAAGGTACTCCAGACCGATGGGCATCCCCTCGGGAAACGCCTTCGCCCACTCACCCATCACCGCGCTCGGCTTGTCCTGCGCACGCGAGGCCGGGCAGCGCAGGATCCACGCGTTCGTCAGCATGGACGGGGTGCCCAGCTCGGCGCGCGTCGGCTGATCGAGCGACCACGGGCCCTCAAGCTCAGCCTCGGACGACAGGCGCAGGCGACCCGGGGCGATCCAGCTGGCATCGTCCCACATGGAGATCGCGAGGGCCTCCAGCTCGGCCGGATCCACCGCCTCGGACACCAAGAGGAGGTGATTACTCAGCGCCTCGTCCAGGTCGATGACACCCGCGGGTTCACTCACCTCGATGGCGGCGGCGATCGGCGCGGCGGCCTCGGCCCCCGTGACCTCACCATCGGCCGCGATCTGGAAGGCGTGCTCCGTCGTGGTCATCCCCACCAGCGAGGCGTGCGTCTGCGTGAGCGGGTTGCCCGTCACGGCCGTGAGCAGCGGGTCCGCGAAACTGGGACGCGCGCTCGCCATGCGTTCCTTGAGGGAACGCCTCACGGGCGCGGGCGGGGGCTCGTCGCCCCGGTTGGTGACCTGGTCGGGGCGCGGCGTCATACCCGGCAGGGCGACGCCGGTGATCACGCCCGTACGCGTCGTCGTGGACTGATTCTCTCTCCCTTGTGCGCCCGGGGCGGGCACACCGGACGGAGGCGTCGGCGGAGGAGGCGCGGTCGGCGGAATATCCCCCGCTTCGGGAGGAGGCGGAGCAGCCAGGGAACGATCGCTAGGTGCTGGTGGCGGAGGCGCCGCCGGAGGCAGGCCTGCCGCTTCCGGCGGGGGCGGCGCAGCTAACTCGGTCGCTGCACCGCGTGCCGCGCGCTCGGCACGCATGCGCTCACGCCTGGACGGAAGAGGAGGATGAGACGTCATCATGTCACCGATCGATACGGGTGCGCGTAAAACGCTCGTGAGTCCGGGAGGGCGTCGGGCCTCGCTGGCCCTGGTAGTGCGAACCCGCACCCTGCGAGCCGTAGGGATGCTCAGCCGGGGAGGACAGGTCGAAGAAGCACAGCTGCCCAATCTTCATGCCCGGGTAGAGCAGGATCGGCATCGTCGCCGCATTGGACAGCTCCAGGGTCACATGACCGGAGAAACCGGGGTCAATAAAGCCCGCGGTGGAATGAGTGAGGAGGCCGAGGCGCCCCAGCGACGACTTGCCTTCCAGGCGCGCGGCAATGTCGTCGCCGAGGGTCACCAGCTCGTACGTGGCACCCAGGACGAACTCACCGGGGTGCAAGACGAAGGGCTGATCCGGCCCCACATCCACCTGGCGCGCCAGGTCCGACTGGTCCGCCGCGGGGTCGATCACCGGGTAGCGGTGATTATCAAAAAGGCAGAACAGCCGGTCCAACCTCACGTCGATACTGGCCGGCTGGACCAGGTCACGATCCAGAGGATCCAGCCGAATGCGGCCGGAATCCAGGGAGGCGTTGATGTCGCGGTCACTGAGCAGCATAACTTGATTGTCGCATACTCAGCGCCGCGACAACACCCCAGGTCACACCAGCGGCTGGCCCGTGGCGTCGCAGCCGTAGGAGCCGGAACGCATGATGATCATGATGAACTCAATGAACGCCCAGATGGCGGTGATGGGCAGGCCGATGACGATAACGGACAGAAGCAGCTGGATCAGGCCGCGGCTGTTGTAGCCCAGGTAGAAGTTGTGGAAACCCAGCGGGCCCACGAAGAACGCCAGAAGCAGGGCAATGATCCACTGCTTGGGCGGGTTCGCATAGACACCCTGAGCGAAGGCGGGCTGGCCGAACGCGGGCTGGGCGTAGCCCTGCTGGGGGTCCTGGGGCTGGCCGAACGCGGGCTGAGTGTAGGGCTGCTGCGCGTCCTGGGCCTGCGCCTCCGGCGCCGCGCCGGCGGGGTCATAGGCGGTGCCGTAGGTGGTGGCACCGGGGGTGGCGGTCGCCTCGTCAAAGGAGGGGGCCGAGGCCTGGGGGAAGCTGGGCGCCTCAGGCGCGGGGATCGAGGCCTGGGTATCGTCCTCGGGCTTGATGGGGTTGGCCAGGGGATCGGGCGTCGTCATGGCTAAGCCTTTCGATTGTCGTGGGGTGGCCTTTGTGTGGCCGCACTGCCACATCCTAGCGGCACCGCCCCCATCACGGTACCCGCAACCACCCCGACGTCACCCCGAATCCACCCGTAGACTGTTTGTCACCTGGGTCAGGGGCAGGAGTGCCATGCCTTCACGCGCGCAGCGCGACACGCCGCTGCGCCTGCGGCGACGCGCGGGGGTACATCTGGCGGCAAGGCTCGCCCGAGAAGTGGCAGTGCGCGCCCTTCAATGCGCATGTTAACCCCATGAGTGGCAGTGCGCGCCCTTCAATGCGCAGGTTAACCCCATGGGTGGCAGTGTGGGCGGGGTCGCCCACGCTCCACCTATAGGGCCCAGCTGCGCATTAAGGGGCTAACAACGCCAGGCCTCGGGCCCAGCTGCCACCGCAACCCGGGATGCTTCACACGGCAAGCCGCCGCCTTCGCAGCAGCGAAACGCTCGGCCAATACGCCCACAGCATTCACACGCTGGCGCGACAACAGCCCACCCATCAGCGACTGGCTCGACCGACACACCCCGGGCTAGATACAAAAGTGTGGGGCCCAGCATCAGCTGGGCCCCACACTCTTACTGAGTGCGCGTCAGTTCAGACGCATTCGCACAACTCAGACGGTGGGAACGCCGTTGGCGTCCTTCTCGTAGATCCACTTGCCCATGAAGGTCATGATGGCGCACGCGAAGCCAAAGAAGCCAACCGCAAGGGCGAACAGGTAGCCGAGGCCGGCGACGACGGCGCTTTCCATGGCGCCACCGATAAACATGATGACCCAGCTGAGGATCAAGGCGCCGACGCGCATTGCGCCGATCTTCATGTGGCCGAGGTAGAAGTCACCAGCGGCGAGCCAGCCGAGGAGCAGGTTGAGGAGGCCGGCGACCATGCGGGACTTGCCCTGGACGGGGGCGTTGAAGCCGGGCTGGCCGTAACCGGGCTGCTGAGGAGCGGACATTATGTCTCCTGTTGTTGATGGAACCCCGCAAGGCGCGGGGCGTTTCTGAGAGCACGGTCAGACTAGCGGACCTTTACCGTTTATACAACTGTCAACGAATTTTATGCTCCACCTCACAGACTGGGTCGCTGGGAGCGCAGGCATCAGACAACTCTCTCTACACTGACAGGGTGTTCATAAATCCAACGGCCGAGGCCTCGCAGACACTGCTCCATGACCTTCCCCGCTGGTTCGCATCCAACAAGCGCAACCTGCCCATGCGACACGACGACGTATCCGACTGGGGCACCCTCGTTTTCGAGATCATGAGCCAACAGACCCCGGTGTCGCGCGTGCAGCCGATCTGGATTGAATGGATGCACCGATGGCCCACACCCGCAGACCTGGCCGACGCATCCTCCGCGGATATCATTGTAGCCTGGGCAAATCTGGGCTATCCGTCACGCGCGCTGCGCCTCAAAAACTGTGCGGGCACCATCGTCGAGAAACACGGCGGTCAGGTGCCCCTCACCATGAAAGAGCTGACTCTTCTGCCGGGCGTGGGCACGTACACAGCCAGCGCGCTGCTCGCCTTCCGCCACGGAATCCGCGTCCCAGTTCTGGACACGAACGTCCGTAGAGTGCTGGTCAGATTTCTCGACGGCCGGGAGTTCCCTCCCCGCTCAACGCCCTCCAAATCAGAAACCGCGCGCGCCGCAACCCTGCTCCCAACAGATGGGCACCTCGCCGCGGAGGTCAGTTTGTCTCTCATGGAGTTCGGCGCCCTCGTCTGCACCCAGCTCTCCCCCAGCTGTGATGAATGCATCATGCACAAACACTGCGCGTGGGCCACCGCCGGATTCCCCAAGGATGAGAAGCGCCCCACGCCCCAGCCCTACACGGGCACCGACCGCCAGGCCCGCGGCCGCATCATGAAGGCACTGCGCGCCGCGCACTTCGAAGGTAGGGAGGGCCTGACGAAGCGCCGAGTCCTCGACGCCGCCCGCCTCGACGGCGGCGACCGCTACCAGCCCACCCGCGTCTACCGCGCCCTCCTCAAGGAAGGCATGATCGTCTTCAACGAGGACACCAAGCGAGTGACGCTTCCCCGCTGACCCGGACGCCACACCGCGTGGCCACACGGGACGCCAACCTCCCACTCGCCCACCACGGACGAGGCCCACTCCCCGACCGCGAACCCACGCGACATCGGGACACCAGCCACGGCCTCGGCGACTACTAATACCTAATCGCGTCGATTGGCTTGATGCGCACGGCCGCGAGCGCCGGGATGATGCCGCACAGAGCACCGATACTCGTGGAGATGGCGACGCCCGCGATGGCCGCGCCGGCGGGGAAGGCCGGTGTCTCACTGAGGGCGATTCCCATCGATTCGAGCGGCAAGAAACGCACAACGACGACCGCGATCCCCACGCCGATGACGCCGGCGACGAAGGTCGCGACCACCGACTCCATGAAAACAGCGAAGAAGACGCGCGCGGCGGAGGCGCCGACGGCGCGGCGGATACCGATTTCGCGCACGCGCTGGCGCACGGTCACGATCGCGACGTTGAGGAGGCCGAGCGCACCGAGAAAGACGATAATGCCTCCGATAATCATGATGACGCGGGAGATCGTCCCCAGCTGCTCCTCGCCCGTGTCCTGGTGCTCGCCGCCGGTGACGCTCACGCGCCATCCGTCACCAAGGATCGAGGCCAGGGCACGCGGCAGCACCGTGCGCGCCTGCTCGGCATCCTCGGGGCCGACCCACGCGATCATCGTGGGCTGTCCCATCTGCGGCAGGGCGGCGCGCGCCGCGTCATAGTGCACGTAGAGGGTCGGCATGTCGAAGCGGCTCTTCGCTTTCGTGACGCCGACGACGCGCAGCGCGGTGCCGTCGGTGGTGTGTAGGACGATGGGGACCTGGTCGATGGGGGCGCGCCCCAGCTGATTCCACAGGACCTCGGAGATGACGACGGGGGTCAAGCGCTGGTCCGCGTCGCTGTCGACCACCCAGCGCCCGGCGAGCATGCGGGTGCGGAAAATCACCTCATATGAGGGGTCCACCGACTGGATCGTGACGTCGTTGAACATATCCTGCGTGCGCACCACCGGGTAGCCGCGGAATTGCCCGGACGTGCGGGCCTGGCGGACCTCGACGATCTCGCCGCCCGAGCTGGACAGGCGCGACCAGTAGCGGATGTCGTGTCGGTCCGCGAGCGTCGTCATCGCGTCGCTCACCGGGTCCTTCTCGTCGGGTCGCGCGACACTCGACGAGGCCTGGGCGCCCTCCCCGGTTCCGGACTCCTGGGAGGGGCCGCCATTCGAGGGGCCTCCCTGGCTGGCCGATGATTGTTCCGGAGCGAGGCGCAGCGTCACCGAGCGCCCCTCGTAGAGCTCGGCCAATTCCCGCGAGGATTGCAAGATCAGGTCGCCCAGCGCGATGACGACCGTCATGGCGGCCACCGCGGCAACCACTCCCACGAGGGAGAGGACCACGCGGGCCTTCTGGACCTTGACCTCGCCCCACGCCTCGATAAGGGCTCCCACGACCTGGCTCACAGCGTTCACGATGCGCCCTCCTCACCCGCGCCGACCACCTCGGCCAAGGGGGCCTCGGCCTGCGGCGGGACCGGGATCCGAGAGGCCTGCGCACGCGCCGACGCCCCACTTTCCGCCCCGCTTGCCGCGTCACTGACCGTCCCGCTGACCGTCCCACTCGCCGCGCGAGGAGCACCCGGCTCCGGTGCACGGACCTGCGCGGGAGGCGACGGAGGAGGAGAGACGGGAGCGGAGGCGGCCACGGCCTCGTCCCCAAAGCGGGCGGGCTCGAGGTCGGCGGGCGCGGCGACACTAGACACGTTGCCGCTGATCTCGGTCCCGGCGGGCTCGATGTGCCCAGCCTCCGCGCGCTGGATCAGGGCGGAGGGATCGGCGACCTCGTGGAGGACACCGTCATACAGTTCGTAGGCGCGCGAGGCGCGGGCGGCGACCGCCATATCGTGCGTGATGACGATGAGCGCCGAGTCGGATTCGCGGGCGACCTCCTCCAGGAGGGCCATGACCGCGCGGCCCGTGTCTGGATCGAGGGCGCCGGTCGGCTCGTCGGCGAGGATCACGCGCGGGCGGCGCACGAGGGCGCGGGCGATCGCGATGCGCTGCTGCTCGCCGCCGCTCATCTCACCCGGGTGAGAGTCCGCGCGGTCCCCAAGGCCCACGCGCTCCAGCATGTCCAAGGCGATCGCGCGCCTGCGCAGCAGCTGCGCACCCGACGCGTACATGAGGGGTACCTCGACGTTTTCGGCGGCCGTGCGCGCCGCGAAAATGTTGAATTGCTGGAAGACGAAGCCGAAATCCGCCCCCCGCATGCGGGCGCGACGCCCCTCGCTCAGGCGCGTCGTGTCCACGCCGTCCAGCTCGTAGGTGCCCGACGTGGGGGTATCCAGCAGGCCGATGATGTTGAGCATCGTCGACTTACCCGTGCCCGACCGGCCGACGATCGAGACGTGCTCTCCCGCCGCGACGTCCAGGTTGACGCCGCGCAGAATATGCAGGTCCTCGCCGTCGGGCAGGGTGACCGTTCGGGTCACGCCCCGCAGGCACACCAGGCTCATCGCGCGCCCGTCCCGTCGGACGCGTCCGCGGCTCCGTCCATGGCCCCGCCATCCGTCCCCGCTCCGGGGCCCGGACCGTAGGGATCGTCCTGGTTGTCCTTCGTCGCGGTCGGGGTGAATTCGAGGATCTCCTCGCCCTCCTCCAGGCCGTCCTTGACCTCGACCATCTTGCCGTCCGTCAGACCCAGAGTCACCGAGCGCTTCTCCGGGTTGGCCGGGTCGGAGGTCGGCACGTAGACGGTGCCGGTCTGGTAGCGGCCCTCAACCGCGGAGACCGGGACGGCGAGCACGCCCGTGGCCGAGCCCGTCGTCATCTCGATACTGACCTGCAGGCCCGCGAACACCGTCTGGTCGGAGGGAATCGCGCAGCGAGCCTTCAAGTCCGTCGAGGCTGTGGCCGAGTTATCCGAGGCCCCCGGGTTCTTGGGATCCTGCGTCTTGCCGGTCGGGCTGACGAGCTTGACGTCGGAGCACTCGAAGGGCGCCGGGCCGTTCTTGATGGTGACGGTCGCGGTGGAAGGGGCCTCCTGGAGGCGGTACATCTGGTCGGCGCTCAGGGCGGCGACAGCCGAGAACGTGGAGGGTACGACCGACGCAACCGTGTCACCGATCGCGAACTGCTGCCCCACCAGAACACTCGTCGACACCCTGCCGTCGCCGGGGGCAGCAACCGTCTCGTATTTATAGGTCGGCTGTCCGATTTCCGTCGTGACGTTACCGTCCTCGTCGGTGACCTGCCTTGGTTCGCCGGGGATTTCCTTGCGAATCTGGATGAGGGCGTCACCCTTGGCGACCGTGTCACCGTCGTTGACGTAGACGCGCACGACCGCGCCATCCAGCGTCGCGCGAGCATTGACGGGCTCGTCCGCCTGGATCGTACCCGTCAGACTCACGGTGTTCGTGATGTCCGCCCGGCCCACCGGGATCGTCATCTGCCCAAACGTGCCGCCCGGGTCCATGCCGTCGCTCGTCTGTTCTTCGGCCGCCGCGGGAAAGAAGGCGAACTTCACCAGGGACACCGCGATAACGACCCACGCGAGCGCCTTGACAATATCGAGCACCTGCGCGGTGCGGGTCTTACGTGCCACGTCCGTCTCCTTCGATGTGCGCCAGTCAGCCAATTGTATGGTAGGGATCACTTGTGGAGCAAGGGTTGACACATCGCGTCAGGGAACAATCAGGGGAGCCTCGGGGCGGCTTGACGGGCGTGTCTGGGGCGCGGCCGACAGCGGCTGCCACCTTGCCCGCGCCGGGGCGAGGAGCTCCTGCCAGCCCGGCAAGCTCGCAAGCCCTTCCAGCCCGGCGGTCACGGCCGACAGGGCGGACACTCAGCCGGCGCCTCGGCAATGGGAGCGCGCCCGCAACCTCCTGCCTACGATGGGGGTACCCCGACCGAGAGGACACCATGATCCGCCGCGCCACGCCCGACGACGCACCCGTCCTGTCCGCGCTCGCCCGCGAGTGCTTCACCCAAACCTTCGGTCACCTCTACACGGCGGAAGACTTGACAGCCTTCCTCGACCAGGCCTACTCCCCCGCCGTCCTTCGCGCCGAACTGGAGGACCCTGAGTACGCAACCTGGCTCCTCTTCGAAGATGCACCCGGTTCCCCCTCCCAGGAGGACGAGGCCGGGTCCCTCGCTCACGTGTCCTCCGGTTCCCCCTCCACCATCAACGCGAACGAGCGCCACGACGCCGCCGGTCCCGATACCGCGCGGGCCGGGGAAGGCACCCAGGCCTCGTCCCCCGAGCGCTCCCCCATCGGATACGTGACCGCGTGCCCGGCGCACCTGCCCCACCCCGACGTCGCGCCCGGCGACGGGGAAATCCAGCGGCTGTACATCCTGCGCGGGTACCAGGGCGGGGGCCGCGGAACCCTCCTGCTGCGCACCGCGCTGGAGTGGCTCGAGCGTGAGGGGCCGCGCACCCTGTGGATCGGCGTGTGGAGCGAAAACTACGGCGCGCAGCGTTTCTACGCGCGCCACGGCTTCGAGATCGTCGGCGAATACTCGTTCATGGTCGGCGACCATGCGGACCGTGAGTTCATCACCCGCCGCCCAGCAAGACACTAGCGCCACCTGCCGCCTCGCCCACACAGCCCGACCCACGCCTGCGCGATTGGGGGGAATTGCAACCATAGAAGATCTCTGTCGGCGTGTCGCCGGCGTGTCGGAGGCCTATGGTTGCAATTCCCCCCATTTACACGCGCGAGCGATGGACACCGCGCCCAAAGTGCAAACCACCTAGGCGAATAAAGCTAAAAAAGGGGTGATGTGGGCGACGTGGACTGCACTGTGAGCACACACAAGGGTGATAGGACATAACAACGGGCCCCGAGGCGCACGCCTCGGGGCCCGTCATCAGCTATGACGCGATCACTCGGCCTGCTCGGCCTCGGCGATCTTCTTTCGCACGTCGTCCATGTCCAGGTTCTGGATCTGCGAAACCAGGTCCTCCAGAGCGGACAGCGGCAGAGCGCCGGACTGACGGAAAACCGCAATGCCATCACGGAAGGCCATCAGCGTCGGGATCGACGTGATCTGCGCGGCCATCGCCAGCTGCTGCTGGTCATCCGTGTCAATCTTGCCGAAAACAACGTCCGGGTACTTCTCGGAAGCCGCCTCGAAGACGGGGCCGAACTGGCGGCACGGGCCACACCAGGTCGCCCAGAAATCAACCAGAACAATGTCGTTAGACGACACGGTCTGCTCGAAGTTCTCCTGCGTCAGAGTAACGGTAGCCATATCTCTCCTTGTAGCGCCGACGCTCTGGTCGGCAAGTTGGTCGAGGCCGGGCGGCCCCTGTGTTCTGTCTGAATCAACGGTCTCGGCGAGCCCGCTATTCCCACAACGGGAGAGGCGAAGCGGTGACGTGACGCACGTTCTCCTCCGAGGCGCCCAGGCCTCGCAAAATGAAGGTCTCCACGAGGACCAGCGCCGACTCACGATGCGCCGCGTCCTTGGGGAGGCGCTGGCCTGCAAGCGTCGCGTGGATCAGGTGAACCGCCCCCAGCGTATTCTGAGCCACGATCAGGTGACGATCCATGGCCTCGTCAAGGATCCCAATGAGGACTTCGCCCACCAGCCCCGCATGATCATGCAGGTGGGAGGCGCCTCGGCCCGACATCTGGCGACGCAACCCCATACCAGCCTTGACGTGGTAGCGGCTCGTCATCTGCAGGTGCGAACGAATATAGAGGCGCAGGCGCATGAGCGGATCGGGCTCGGCCGCGAGGCGCTGCGTCAGCACCGCCGTGAATTCCTCGGTCACCTGGCGCATATACGCGAGCAGGAGCACTTCCTTGTCCGCGAAGTGGTTGTAGACCGCGGTGCGACCCACGCCCGCGCGCTCGGCGATCTGGCTCATCGTGATCGACTCGAAGGACTGCTCGGCCATGAGAGACCCGAGCGCCTCAAACAGGCGCGTGCGAGTCAGCTCGCGGTGAGAGGCGAGGGACTCGCCAATAATCTTCGGCATAGACCTATTCTGACACTATGCCCCTATGTGTCGTCAAATGGGAGAGCGTGCAGACGTCAGCGAGCGCAGCGGGCGACCACAGCCTCGACAATCGGCAGGTCAGCGACAATCCACGGAAGCGCGGAGAGGTCCGCGAGGGGCACCCACCTGGCCTCAAGGTGCGACGCGCCCGCGCGCGGCTCTTGCGAGTTCGGTGCAACCTTAGCGAGCCACACGCCCATAACGCGTCCGCCAAGGATCGGCCACCACTGGCCGCCCTCGGGGCACACGCGCTCGCCGATGATGAGGCGAGCGCCGAGCTCCTCGGCAATCTCACGCATGAGGGCTTCGACTGGATCCTCATTGTCCTCAACCTTGCCGCCGGGCAGCTCGAACTGGCCGCGCAGCTCCTGCGGGTAGGCGCGAGAGCAGGCGAGCAGCATCGTGGGGTCGCTCAGGGAATCGACGATCGCGGCCGCCACCACGGGACGAGGCATGGGAACTCCAATCAGTCAGGCGAGCCAAGTGTATCGGGCCTGTCCGCGTGCGGATGGGACGGAGGCTGAGTGCCGGGCGGCGCCACATCGCTGTGCCGGGCGGCGTCGGTTGCGCGGCCATCCAGCGTGACGATATGATCGACGGGTCGATTCCTTCGGGACGATGAGTTGCGGGCGTAGTTCATCGGTAGAATGGAAGCTTCCCAAGCTTCAGAGGCGGGTTCGATTCCCGTCGCCCGCTCCATTTTGACTCCGGATTTGATAAGTCCGGAGTTTTTTCGTTTGCGGGTGTCTGGCCAATGTTGGTCGGCAGCGTCATGGGGTGTAAGCGATTCGTGTGGTAGCGGCGCAGGTGGCCAGGCCAGAGCGTACGCACCCCTGATCGAGCGCACCACCGGCTAGCAAGGACGTTCAGGAACGTATAGTGTCGGACAAATTGTTCTCCCAATTGGAGGTGTCACGATGGGTTCCCGGTTAGGTGTTTTGCTTAAGACTTACTCTGGTTGGGAGATCTACTACAACCACTCGGCGGCCCAAACGGTCGGACTGGACATTGCGATCGACGGTATGGAAGCCACCTACGAGCGTGTGCGTTGTATGTCTCCGATGGGTGTTGATGATCCGCATGCTTGGAAGGGGGCGACGTGGATTGAGGGCACACTTCTGATCGACGAGACCAGGAAACTGGTGGTGTGGGCAGAGGAGAGTGAGGCACTCTACATGCCTCGACTTATCAACTATC
>QWCT01002611.1_pt1 | contig 12768 bp, 10 predicted proteins | sample 1972681 | NCBI WGS metagenome assembly QWCT01 (sample SAMN09866701, study PRJNA288562) | Human oral metagenome isolate pre3_saliva, whole genome shotgun sequencing... | isolation source: mouth | host: Homo sapiens | place: USA: California | reverse complement strand
CATAAAAATACTTATATAAAGCTTAGAAAATCATTCAGGTTTGATTATATTGATAAATTTATCCATATTCTCTTCGATTTTCTCTTTCTTCTCTTCTAATCTCACTTTTAAAGAGATAAACTCATCAATCTGTCTTTCCACTATCTGATCAATCATAAGCTCTGTCTTATTAAGAATGAGCTCTCTGATATTGCCATCAAGAGAATAAAAGATTTCAGATGCTTGAGAGAAGCCTTTTACCTCTTTTGTAAATTCATCTGGCAATAGCTCTTTGGCTTCTAAGAATGCTACTTTGAATAGTTCAGTACGTTCTAAAAAGCGATCTCTCTTATTGACTCGTCTTAACTCATCTTTAATTGCATTGCGATACTCTGCGTTATTTTTAAGAGATAGGCCTTTAGCTTCCTCAACACGCTTTGAAGCAATCAACGAACTAGCCTTGGCATCTAAAATGCCTGTTAAAATAAAAGAGGCCGCAAAGACAAGGATAAGGTAGAAAATAAAAAAGAATGTCGAAATATTTTCTACATTGTCAATAATTGCGCATGCGATGAACAAAAATAGTATAAAGCCACCACCTTTTACAGAGATATTGACAAAATTCTTGTAAGTTTCTATCTTCTCCTTAATATATTTATCTCTAGCCTTTTTATACTCATCCTCTAATTTTGAATAGCGGCCTAGGGCAAAATAAAAAAAGACTGAACTATAGTGCTCTATATTCTTGGCGTTACAAGCTTCTTGAAGAGATATTTTAGGATTACCTGATTTAGGCAGTCCATATTTTTCAATAAGGATGTTTATCGTATCTTCGTATCTTATATAATCTTTTGAACTAACAAAATCATTCCATATTTTTGAAAATCCATCACCCTTAGAGAAATAGCCTACATCACACATCTTCTTACCGTCGTTTTTAATGTAAATTGATTTTACACCGTTTGGCCTTACGATTAAACCCAAAAATGGGTAGTCAGGTATGGTATACTTTGTAGTTTGCGGTTTTGGTTCAAGCCCATCTATCCAGCGATCAAGTTCTTCCAATGTTTTTCTCTTTTCCACTATTTAGCTCCCATCATTCCAGTTACAAGTTCAGTTAGGCGACCTGTAATATGAGTATAAGCAGAGACTACAGCTTTTGATGCAGATAGCTCTGCATTGACGTCATATAAAATAGCAGCTTCTTCTTCCGTAAGTTTAACATCTGAATTAGCTTTTGAAATAAGCTCTTTAAAAGTAGCCTCTAAGGTAGCTGTTCTTTCACTCTCTACTTTACACTCATTTGAGAACTCAACTAAAAGCTGACTAAGTGCAGCTAACAAATCTTGATTGCCATTCAACATAATTTCTCCTTTTAAATTTTTATGCTTTCAACTCAATTTCAGAGAATTTCTTTTTGATAATGTTAAATTCTCTGCTTGCTGTTATGCCCATCTTTCTATGGGTTACTAGGATTATATCACAATCGACTAGGGTTTTGATATATTCAAAGACCGCATCAACACCCATATCATCTAGTTCGCCATCTAAGAGCTCGTCCATAATTAAGACGTTAGTATCTAAGTTATTTTTATAGACTAAAAACTCTCTAACAGCAAACAAGAAGGCTAGGTCTAAGCGCTTCTTCTCTCCACCAGAGAATGTCTGATAGGCTACCTCAACATTACCTTTAAATATTGCTGGCTCTAGGTCATTAGTGAATTTGATCCTAATATTGCCATCAAAGAATATCCTTAGTATGTTGTTTATAGCTCTCTCTAATGGTGGAAAGGTATGCTTGATTTGGAAGTTTTTAATACTATCCTTTTTAAGAAAGTCATAGAGAGATTTTAAGGCTATCTCTTTTTTAGTAAGAAGTTCAATATTAGCGACTAGGGTCTCAAAATCTTTCTTAATAACCTCTAATTGACTCTTAGGAAGCTCAGGCTTTTTCATAGTAGCAAAGTTTCTCATCTCAGCCCTCTTCTGAGGAAGTAGAGTTTGAACTACTCTGATAGCCTCTAGCTCCTCTTTTAGCTTCTCACAAAGAGCTGAACCCTTCTCTATTCTACCTTTAAGTACCTCTTCAGGCTCTTCTTCTGGGTTTTCGCCAACGAGCTTATTCATCTCATCAACTTGTTTTTCTAAATCCTTAGAGATATTAGCGATTGCGCTCTTTAACACTTCAATATCTTGAAGCTTTTTGTTACTATCTTTTATATCTCTCTCAATCTCTTTGGCATCTCTTAGCTTCTCTACATTGATACTATCAAAGTAAGATGTTACTGGGCAATTATCGTGATTATTTTTTTTAGCTATCTCATTAACATCACTTTTAAGAGTAGCCATAGTAGATTGTTTAGCGTTAGAGATAAGCTCATTTTGAAGCTCTTCAGGCTTTTTAATCTCACTCTTAGTTAAGAGTTCAAGCGCCTTTGTCTTTTCGCTTAAGCTCTCTTGTAGGGTCTTTATAGACTTCTTCTTAGTTGTATATTCATATAGATTTTTCTTTAGACCATCAAGAGCGTCTGTATATTTAGAGAGAGTAAGCTTCTTCTTGCTGATCTCTTCATCGCTTATAAGCTTCTCTTCAAGAGCCTTAATCTCTACTTCAAGAGCTTTGATCTTCTCATCTCTCTCTTTTAGAAAGAACTCCTCTTGTTTTTTAAACTCAGCCAACTCAGTATTGATTTTAGCAAGCTCTCTATCCTTTTGCTCTTTTTGAGCTAGAGCTGTAGTTAGCTCTTTATTTGTCTCATCAAGCTCTTTTTTAGCATCAGCTTGGACCTCTTTAAACTTAGAGAGATCAAAAAGTTGCTCAATAATAGTCCTTCTTTGAGGCTTAGTCATTCTAAAAATAGAGTATGCTGGGTTTGCTGTTTGAACAACAAAAAGAGAGCTAAATGTACTTTGACCAATGCCATCAAGTAAAACATCTTGGATAAAGGCATCACCATCTTTAATGTTATCAAACTCTAAGAGTAGATCATCTTCATAAATATCTAATATATTAGGGTTTCTACCACGATTAATTTGGTATCTCTTATCACCTTTAGAGAAAAATAGTGAGACCATCATCTCTTTTTCGTTATAGCGGTTGATGAGATCACTCAAATTTTCACTATAAGCACCTACTCCATATAGTGCATAGATGATACTGTGAACAAAGGCGGTAGTCTTACCACGTCCATTCATACCTCTAACAATATCAATGCCATTTTTAAACTCTATTGTGCTCTTCTTATTGCCATAAGAGCGGAAGTTCTTTATCTCAACTCTCTCTAAGTTAATTTTCATCGTTTTATCCTCATTTTTAATGAAAGGATTATGACATAAAAATACTTATGTGTTGCTTAATTTATTGATTTTTAAAGAGAAAGGTGTGGGCTTTAAAGCGCCCACGATGAACTGTAATCTTTTTTATAAAGGAATTAACTTGATCAAAAGATAAGAGAGGTTGGTTTTTACCAACCAAAACGTTATCAAAAGATCAAGAATAATTATACGAAAAATCTTTATAAAAATCAAGTGCTAGTTGGGCTTGAGAGTTAGAATTTAACTCTATATGCCTTCTCTTCTGAAATAAGCCCAGCCTTTTGCATCTTTTCTCTATCAACATTGAACTTTATGGTTGAGAAGATAGTCTGAATATCAGCTCTAAAGACATTTCTAATAGTTTCTAGCATCCTATCTTCGCTATACCCATAGTTGGTGAATGCTTCTGAATTAGTATTATAACTATACTCATAGCTCATTTTAACTACTCTGTCATTAAATGGACAATAGGTCTCGTACTCTTTTGTATAAGTTTTCTCGCCATTGATCGTATGAGAGTAGATTTGAGCCAATCCATCTTTTTCAAAAGTGCGGCATTTAACGCCGTCAATATAATCAACAAACTCTCTCTTCGTTTGAGGATATTGATCAACTTTATCTCTCATCTTGATCCAAAGCTTTTCTACGATCATGCCTTTAGTGGCCCAGTAAAGGTACATGCCTTCCTGATTATGGTAAATCTCATAGAATACGCCAAGGTTTTTATCCAGTGGAGCTTTTAACGAAATAGAGCCACCCTCTGTGCTGATTCTTTGATCAGCTTTTAGTTGTGTTCTCTCTGGTTCAGCTTCTTGGATCACTACGCATCCACTAAATAGTGCTACGAATAGAAATAATATTAGTTTTTTCATTTGAGAAATCCTGTTTCATTTTTTTCAAATTGCAAATCCGCATAGCGAATATCCTCAACGCTATAAACTGCATGCGGATTATGCTCTTTAATCATAGGTATTAGTTTCCTAAGCGTCCTTCTTCTAACTAGCAAGAATATAACACTGACTTCAGAGGTATTCCCCTCTCCAGTAAGAAGAGTGGCTCTGTAACCCATCTCTCTTAACTTAGCTGCTAACTCATGAGCATCTTGGTTGGTAATTATTCTAACAACAGAATTACCAAGGGCTATACGCTCCTCGATATAGATACCTAGGAAATTACCTAAGGCATAACCTAAGCCATAGGCTAATAGGTTTTGCCAATGCCCCAAATTCTGAACTACAACGCCCATCGCTGAGACCCAAATGGTAACCTCAAAGAAGCCAATGATAGGCGCTACCTTCTTATGGCCTTTGTTGGCTAGTAAGCTCCTAACTGTACCCATAGATACATCTACTATTCTAGCTAAGCAGATAAGTAGAGGCATTATATAGGTGCTAAATAGTGGCTCTTGGAGTAAGAAAGATAGACCTAGTGCATCAAGCATTATTTCTTAGTCCCTTTCCAGTTGCTTTTACCTTTAGAGTAACCACCTTTTGATGCCCCACTGCTCTTGCTTTGGCTATTGCCACTCTTAAAGCTAGCAAAGATAGCATTCAAGGCTGTTGTTAGAAGTTCATACTCATCAGAAGTTAAGCCAAGGCCCTTTTTCTTTTCAAATAGAGTTAGGGCTTTCTCATATTTCTTGGCATCTAGGACATTAGAGAATTTAGCAAAGTTTTCTACTTGTTTCTCACTCATATTAAGTACTCTGCCAACATTTTTATTCTTTTCTATATAGGCAGAGAGTACCTTACTGTCTTTATAAGCTTCAGCTGGAATAGCAACCTTTGATTGAGCTTCGATACTCTTAGCCCAATTTAGTTGCTTCTCTGAAGGTGTGTATGTGACAAACTCTTTATTAGCCTTATTATATGCCCAAACAGCCTTTCTATCTTTTAACATCTCAGGGTCTAGCTTCTCACCCTTAGCCTCAGCTATCTTTTTGGCTCTCTCTATATCTTTAGCAAACTCAGCATCTTCATCGTAGTTCTCCTCTTTAAATGCAAGAACTACTTTTAAAGATGTCTTATATCCTCTTGGTAGAGGCTTACCAACTCTTTTAGCTAAGTTTTCTATCCAAGTTATTTGAGCAGCTGATGGCTTCTTGTCGCCACCCATTTGGCTAGATAGCTTCTCTACGTTTGCCTTAATAGACTCTTCAGAGCCACGGATGAGGTCTTTAGTCTCTTCAATACACTCTTTTAAGAAATCAACCCTACTTAGCTCTCCATCTCTAATTTGCTCTTGTTTAGCAAACCATAGAGCTGTTAGGTTTGGCTCACTAAGAGCTTTTGGCATAAGATCAATAAAAGTTCTACCTCTTTTAGTAGATACAATAGATGGGTTTTTACCACCACCCTTCTCTTCTATATAGCCTACATCAAAGAGTCTCTTAATGATTGCTGATCTTGTGGCTGGAGTGCCAATACCACCATTCTCACCTTTTTTATCTTTATCCTTAGCCTTTAGAAGGTTTTTAATCTTCTCATCGGTAACATATTTACTTACTGATGATAGATCGGCTAGTAGCGTAGCCATAGTATAATATGGCTTAGGCTTTGTCTCCTTCTCTTCAATAAAGCTCTTTACGCAGTTGCCACTACCACTTTGTGGAACAAAGGTAGCCTCACCCTCTGGGTTCTCACTATCATCATCTTTATCTTCACTATAAACTGCTGTCCAACCCTTATCAGTGGTTTGATTTATAGTTTGGGTAAAGATATAGTTACCTACTTTAAATGTAAGGGCATAAGAGATATACTTCTTATTTGGATAAAATTGAAGCGCAAATCTTTGAGCAATTAAGCCATAGACATTTCTAGCTTCAACGTCATCTTGTCTAATATTAGCCTTAGCCTCTGTTGGCACAATGGCGTAGTGGGCTGTGATATTTGCATCATTAAATGCCTTTGATTTTATATTTGTATCAACTCCAGTTAAATCTACATATCCAGCAATATTTTTAAGGATCGTATGCCTACTCTCAAACATAGACTCAGGTAGATATTCACAATCAGAGCGGTTATAGGTAATTGCCTTATACTCCTCTCTTAATCTTTGAGTAATTTGCATAACCTTATCTGGAGAGTAGCCCCATCTCTTACTACAATCTATTTGTAGTTTTAATAGGTTGTATGGAAGTGGCGGATTTGTCTCTTTATTGCTCTTAGATACACTAAGATTAGCCTCTTTACCATTACAAGCCTTAGCTATTGCCTCAGCTTCAGCCTTCTCGGTAATTCTATCACCCTTTAAAGGGACAGCTGTGAAGCTTTGACCGTTAATATCAAAGTTAGCCTTAACTGGGTAGTAAAAAGATGCCTTATGACCCTCTTTTTGCTTATCTCTATTTACAATTAGAGCTAGCATTGGAGTTTGAACCCTACCAACAGTTAGCTTAGAGTGAGCAAAGGTTGAATAAGCTCTTGTAAGAGAAAGACCAACTATCCAGTCGGCATGGCTTCTTGCAAAGCCACTTTCGCTAATACCTTTCATCTCAGAGTTAGGCTTCATATTAGCTACCTCTTTTTTGATAGCTGCTGGAGTAAGGTCTTGAATTAAGAGTCTCTTTACTGGCTTAGTATTTTTAACATAGTTAAGGATTTCGTCAATTAGGATTTGACCCTCTTCATCAGGGTCCCCACAATGGACGATCTCAGTAACATCATCTCTTTTTATAAGATCAGAGATTATCTTAAGTTGTTTTGCTGCATCTGGCTTTGGTCTATATTTATTAGGAATAAATAGTGGCAACTTATCAAAATCAGCCGACCACTTCTCATATTGATCGCCATAAGCCTTTGGTTCAGCAAGCTCAAGTATGTGACCAAATCCCCAAGTAACAATATCACTACCTGATTGTGCATATCCACTGCCCTTACTAAAGCCAGTGTGGCCTAGTCCATTATAGACAGAATTAGCAAGATCAGGTTTCTCACAAATAAATAATCTCATAATCTTATCCTCTCTTAGTTAGCAGACACTTTGCATTTATCGAAATCTGCTTGATACTCTCTAGCCTGTGCCTCTGGGCTAGTATCTTTAATCCACTTGTTTTTCTCAGCTGACCAAGCACCTGTTCTTGAATTGATTTGTTTAGCCACCTCTTTTAAGCTTTTATATAGATCATAGCCATCTTCTTTGGCAATTATCTCACAAATAGCAAAGAGTTCATATAGAGCTAAACTAACCTCTTCATGTTTTCTGCCTTCAATTATAGTATCAGCTATTCTTTTGTATGCTGACATCTTTTTAGCCAAAAACTGAAGTGTATGCTTTTCTGGCACTGGTATATCTAAAATTTCATTAGATACCAAAGAGCTAATAGGCACAATATTGCCAGAAAATACTAGCATATCACAGATAGCATCAATTTTCTCATGGCCATTACCTTTTCTAGCGCCGTCAGCGTATTCAGCCATCTCTTCAAGGACATTAGATAGGTAGCCCTCTCTTTGACCTTCTGTTGTTAAACGTCTTACCGCACGCCAACTCTCTATAATTACTATAAAAATTGAAAGAGAGAGATTTTTTAATGAAAACAACTAAGAGTGTCGTGATTCCAGTTCTACTCACAACTGGCGAAGATATGGCTAATATCCAGCTAACCCCTGTTAGTGGAGAGCTAGAAGTCACATGTTTTCACTCTGAATTATGGAATGAGAATATCAATAAGGTAGTTAGTAAGACAGAGGCAATCCCAACATCTTTTAATATAAAAGGGCTAGGATATAGTCAGCCTATCAGTGAAAGACCAGTGGTGCAAGAGATTTACAACAAGCTAATCGCTATTGAAAAAGAGATTGAATACTCTGTCAATAGAGAGCGCACAGTAAGTGAGATACCAGCATCTGATATTCCTGAGGTTAGAAGAAGTATTGTCCTTCAAAATCTCTTTGAAAATCCAGATGCAATCAATAAAGACGATCTTGCTATGCTTGGTGTTGATGCCCTATTTGTGCCTCAAAAGATGTTTAACGAATTTATTACAAGGGCTGAGATGTTTGCCATTAGCGCCTCTCCAAAACTAATTACTGGAGAAGGTATCACTCAAAATGTGCTAAATAACCTACTCTTTAAAGTATCGCCTAGTAAAGAGTTTGACTTTGCCTTTACTGGCTCAAAACTCTACGATGTAAAAAGAGCAATGGACTACATCTTAAGATACCCTATTCCAGACTTCTATGCTGAAAAATATGCGATCTCTCAAGCACTACCAAAGAAATTTAATAGCGTAAGCGAAGTTTTAAATGAATTAAATAGCTCTATGCTTAAATACTCTATGTATAATGACAAAGAGCTAAGAGATATAGTTAGAGAGCTTAAAGAGATAAAAGAGCTTGATATCAATAATAGACTTGAAAACGAAAAGAATAAGCTCCCTTATGAGCTTTTAAATAGAGTTGAAAATGAACTAGAGGTTGCCCCTGAAATCTTTAAATATGTAGCTGGAAACAAAAATATTGGAGATTTTATCAACCTAGTTCAAAGACCAAACGTATACTTCTTAGAGAATATCAAAGAGACCAACCTAAAGGGTGGTCAAGCCTATAGAGATATTAAGCGCGAGTTCTCATTAGCTGATAAATTTGAATCTATTACAGCTCTTGACCCTAGTGTTGATGGAGTGATCCCAGCTGACAAGATGCCAAAACCTAAGAGTGATGATTTTATGAGTTTGTAGCCATTTAGCTACAGCTCATAGGAACTCCACATCTTCAACGTTTACCTCTCCAACCTCTTTTGCCCTATCGTCTGGGCTTATAGGTAGTAAAATCCTCTCTTTGCCACTTCCTTTTTTTACTTCATCTAAAACGAATACGTCAGAAATTTCAGTGTAGCCAGAGATATTGCTTCTTTTTATAGTAGAGTTTTTAAGAGTAAGATCACTGTTTGAGGTAACAATAAGATTCTCTATTACGCTATTTTCTATGTTGGCTTTGCCTTTAGCGGAGAAAGAGGCCTTATCATCAAGGATCATATTGTTAATCTCATAAGTGCTTCCGTCATCTCCATTTCTATTAATTGAGAGTATTTTAAAGTCTTTTTCAAAGATAATGTTAGAGAGCTTGGTCTTAGCATGTCCGTAACTTGTGATTTCCACATTCTTGCTATTAAAGTTACTATTTTCTACTACAAATCCACACTGTTTGATCTTGTCTGGTTCAAGACCTTTTAACTCTAGGTTAAATTGATCTACACCAACAAGATCACAATGTGTTAGCTCTACTAGAGGCTCGTCTATAATCTCATATTTATCTTTAGGCGTAACCTTTATATTGAGTGGTGTACCTGAAATAATTTTACAACCAACAAGCTTTGTATTATTTATATTTACTCGGTTAAAATAAAAAGATGGTAAATCAGAGTCCTGAATCTGCCCATTTTCATCAGAAGCTCGGCCGCCTCTTCCAAGAAAATAAGAGTTAGATATATTGGACGCATGCAGCTCAATTTTCTCAAAATTACTCATAATAAGTTTAGAGTTTATGACCTTGTTTTTCTCGTGTGCTAAAAGTAATTTACCTTTTCCATCATCAACATTTATATGGGCGTTTTCTATTATTGCCTCACTATCTTCAGCAAATATAACTTCCCTAGCTTTTATGAAGTTCATATCTAATAGATCGCTAGAGTCACGTACAAGGATTTTAGGTGCAGAATGAGTGCCCCTGGTTCGTGCTCTCACTTTATCACTATCAAAGTAGAGAGAGCCGCCAAGATACATCTCAACGCCTTTAAACTCAAACTCTCCTCCACTACGAGAATTACAAAAATCAAGAGGGATTAAGGCTTTATTTTTTTGTACATTTAAAAGCTTTTCTGGGTAAGAGCAAAAAATCTCTATATCTTCAAAACTTATAATAGAAGATTCAAGACCTATTCTGTATGTTCGCTCTACCTCGCTGTCATGGCCTCTAGCAAGAAATTTAACATTTCTTACATGGATATTTTCTAAAGTTTCATCCTGAGGAGTGCCATCAAAAGAGGCTACATCACCATTGCCTCCTATACCAAAGGCGAAGCGATCTTTAGGCTCTTTATTATATTTTTGTGCTATTGAGGTAAAGCGTAAATCTTTTACTGACTTATTCACAAATAAAGCAACATTGCTATTCATTGTGCAGTAGAAATTATTAATCTTTACATCCTTACTGATCTCTAAGCTAACATCTCTATTTCCTTTTATAAAAAGAGTGTTAAATCTTAGCTCTCCTTTAGTATCAATAAGAAAATCTCCATCTTGTCTATTATCGTAGTTAAAACCCTTATTGGTGTGAATTTCTACTACAGCACCATCTTTTCTAACAATAGCTGTAGAAAAATCCATCTCTATTAATTTTGTTTGCTCTTCGATGTAGAGGTTTAATGAGTGGGGCGAATCTTTAAAGTAGCCCTTACTATTATCTCCTGGCATGCTTCTTAGATTAAAGGAAATATCAGCTAGATTGACATCATCTTTTATAAAGAGCTTTACATTTAGTGGCTCTCCTGCGTCTTCATTTTGTTCAAAGAGGCCTTGTTGCACCTCTTTATATGGGGCTTCAACTCTATAGAATTGATAAGAAGTATAGCCATCTTCGCTACCAATTCGTTTTAAATAGCCACTCTCTATTGCCCCTTGACCTTTAATCTTTGTATAAGCGATCGCCATAATTACTCTTTATCAATGCCACTGATAGAGTTAAGAAACTCAGTGTTGATCTTAAGCTCGCTCTCGCCTCTGCTTTGATATGTCTTGTTAAATAGACCAAGATTAGATACTTTCTCATAACCAAGGATGTTAGCATCTTTAGCAAAGCAATACTCCATCTCTATCTTTGGACTTTCTATTAGAGTAGTGCCAGCAAACTCTGTCTCTTTGATCTTTGCCTCGTTGGTTAAAATCTTAGTCTCTCCGCTAGATTTAAGATTTTCTAGCTCATATTTTTTGCCATCTTCGTTGCCAACAACAAGAGTTCCATCCTTGACTAATGAGCTTTTTATTGTGCTTTCAGCATATAGGGGAAGAGACACTAAGGCATTTTCACCTTCAGTAACGATGTTTTTAAATAAGATGCTACCTTTTTCATTAGCCTTGCTCATATCTCCACGGATAGTAACTACGTTATCCTCAGCCTTAAAATCGCAATTATCAAATCTCATTAAAGAGCCATTAAAGTCTCTTCTCTCTCCTTGATGTCCTATCTTTGTATGTCCATCAGGATTGAATGAGCAATCAACTAAGGTAGCATTTGATATATCAACATTTTTTAGCTCATAAGGGGTAAAGTTAATCCCGTTATTTTTAATATGCTCATAGTGGCAATCATAAAGGGTTGAGTCTTCTACCAAAACCTTATATTCTCCAAGTATTTGTGAGCTACTCTTTGCAAGATCACACTTACCACCAAACTCTACTAAGTTATTGTCTCTATCAAAGATAGCCTTAGTTCCGCCAAGTTTTAAATAGGTATTCTCTTTTATTTCAATAGCATCTCCAGCAGCAATAAAGCTATCTATTGCTCCACCTTCTGGCATTGTTGTCTCAATATGTATGCTATTGCCCTTAGTCTCAAATCTATCTGTATCAACTACTAAAGGTTGATCAGCTAAGAGATAGACATCGCTGTTAAGAAGTATCTTACCATCCTCTCTAATATTGGCAATACCACAAGGGATATTGTTAGATGCCTCTAGTGGTCTTTCAATATTGACAACAGCTTGATTTACTCTAGCTTCTTTAGCAGATATAGCATATTTATAGTTTCCAGCTACTTGGCCACTACTCTCTACCCTAAGCTCTTTGATCTCAATAATATCAGCCTTGCCACCTCTAAAAGGGGTAAAGTTTTCATTTGAGATTATTAGTCTCTTACCAGTGGCTTCCTCATTCTCAAAGCTAAATATATTGTTATATATAAGTTCCTTTGCTGAGCTTGCCACCTCTAGTGCCACATTTGAGTTGTCTAAGAGATAGAGATTATCTACATCTGTCTCTCTTATTATTAGCCTTGTCTTATCGTTACTACTAGCAACAAATTTATTGAAAAAGAAGGTGTCATCAAGGCTTTCTAGCTTAATATCATCACGGTTATGGCTTAGATTGAACTCCTCAGTAACGTGGAAGGCTAGGTTATCCCTTCCCTCTTTTACAATAGGGTAGTTTAGATCAATCTTTACCTCTGCTGGAACACCATCTAGATATAGGTTTAGCTTTTGTGAGCCATCTCTATAACCAACCACTCCTATATCTCTATCAATTACCTCAAAGTTAATATCATCAATATTGAGACCATCTTTTACGTAAATATTAACGCCTGTTGCTTGGTTATTACTAAGGATATTAAAGCAGTGATAATCATTTGTAGAGAGGTCTGCTCTGTAATCCAGACCGCCCTCTCTTAATTTATCTATTTTTGGAATTGGAATTGAAATTTGCATCAGTATAAATCCTATAATTGTTTTATAGTAATTATACCGAGCTATCTACTTTTT
>QWCT01001860.1_pt1 | contig 12802 bp, 9 predicted proteins | sample 1972681 | NCBI WGS metagenome assembly QWCT01 (sample SAMN09866701, study PRJNA288562) | Human oral metagenome isolate pre3_saliva, whole genome shotgun sequencing... | isolation source: mouth | host: Homo sapiens | place: USA: California | reverse complement strand
CACCCAGGACGGGGGCGCGATCTGTGAGCGCGCTGATGGTGAGGGTGAGGGCTTCCTCCGTCGCCGAGCCGGTGACGGTGAGCGACGCGTTCTTGTCGAGTTCGGCGATGTGGGAGAAAGCCAGGTAGAGGATTTCCGCGCCGACGGCGTCCCCGTATTTGCTTAACGGCGCGTACTCGTTGAAGAGGTTGATGATGGTGAAACCGGATTGCTGAGCGTAGGTGATGGCTCCGTCGATGCTCGCGAAGTTGCTGGGCGGCTGGGGGTGGGTGGGAGGCGTGGCTGTGGTGGTTGGGCGGAGTGTGGGTGTTGCGGGTGGCGTGGCGAGGTGGGCGGGTACCTCCGGGGAGGGGCGCCCGGCTGCGTGCCGCGGCGGGGTCTTCCAATCCCTGTACAGGAATCGGATGCCGGCAAAAGTAGCGACCACGATGAAGATAATCAGGTAGGAGGCCGCTGCGGTGACGACGGTCGGCGACCATGAGCCAGGTGAGAAGAAAGACCCTAGGACGATGTTGAGGGTCAAGAAAGCGATCATGATTGCGCAGAGGAGGAGCTCCTCGCGCCTGGTGGCTTTCTGCTTAGTCACGTGTCGCTCATTCCACTCGTGCGTCGACGATGATCCAGCTGTGGCGATAGACCTCGAGTTTCAGAGACGAGGTCCCCTTCTTGTCAGCGCACGCTTCGTAGAGGGCGCTGTAGACACTGGTCGCCTTGGAGGCGCCGCTTAAGCGAGTCGTGTGCTTCGAGCCGTCGGTGAGGGTGAGTTTGAAACTGTAGGACGTAGAGGTGCCGCTCCGCCGCGAGCGCGTCCTGACCTCACTGTAGCTGCACGACTTGACGGTGACGGTCTCTGTTCCTTCGATCGTGTCCGCAACCGACTGCACGGAACCAATGATCGCCATCGCTCCGACGATGAGGACGGGGATAGAGGTAACAACGAGCGAGACGATCGGCTTACGCATGTTCGTCCTGTCGCCGGCGCGCGTCGCTCGGTTCATACGGTGAGCCGTCACGACGATGATGACCGCACAGATGAGCATACTGATGGTGCCTACGGCGCTCGCGATGCTTTGCCACTGGAGCTTGATGTCGCCCATATCGTAGAAATTGCTCAGCACAAAATAGGCGATGACACCGATGGTCGCGAGGACCTTCAGAGCGTTGAGCGCCGTCGTGTAGTTCGTGTTCATGACCGGACGGCCCATGTTGTTGCGTCCATGCGGAGCGCCGGGACCCTGGCCCGGGAAGGGACGCTGGGGGTACATGCCGCCCGGGTATTGTCCGGGTGGCGGCTGCGTCGGGGCTTGGCCTGGGAAGGGGCGCTGCGGAGGATAACCGTGGGGGTATTGGTTGCTCATGGTGTCTCGCTGGCGTGGTTGGCGTCGATGTGGGTGGGCAATTGAGTTCTCGCGCCGTGGCGGGCGCGCGCGGAGGAATACTCCACGGCAACTATAGCTATCTGCTCTGGGGCGCGGGGCACGTGCTGGCGTGGAGACCGCGCTGCGCGGTGCGCCGACAGGCACAACGACGGATTCAGCCCGCATGGACATCTGTGAGGCTATGGGTGGAACACCATGCGACCAACGCGCGGGCGGCGCGCTTGCGGTTACCCGTTCATGGCCTCGGCTACTGTCGCGTCGATGATCACCCATCTGTGGCTGTAGATCTCAACGGTGAGGGATACGGCGCCGGAACGGGCAGCGCAGGTGACTGCAATGACGAGGCCGACGGCCGCCGCGCTCATGACGCCGAGAACGAGGAAAGCGAAGAGCTTATCGCGGGTCGACATCCCCCGCGAGGAACCCGCGAGGAAGGGGAGGGCGGGGAAGCGTTGATGGGGTCGATCTATGTGGTGGGGGAGCGAGACGAGGCGGGGGCTTGCTCGATTGACGTGGATACACGTGTCTCTCCCGCCGACGCTCAGACGTCCGTTGGCGTCGCGCCCGTCCACTCGTACCAGCCCTGGTGCTGGACGATCCAGGCCATCAGGGCGTAACCGGCCTGGCCGGGCAGGGTCTGGCCGTCGGCACCGCGCGCCATGGAGGCGGCCATGTCCTCGAACCACTGGTCGTGGGCGACCAGCGGCGTGTAGCAGTCGACGAAGGGGATGCCGCGGCGCGCGCACACCTCGGAGCAGGAGGAAGCCAGGGCTTTGAGAGCCCCGGAATCGACTCCGGCCAGGGGAGGAGGACCCACGACGAAGCTGGGGATGCCCAGAGAGGTCGCGCGGTCCGTGATGTTGGCGAGGTTCAGGCGCGAGCGCGCGGTGGAAATTCCGGCGGGAACGTCGCCGGGGCCAATCCCGATGACGAGGCCGTGGGGCTCTCCGTCGGCCAGGCGTGGCAGGACCTCGGCCTCCCAACGCGCGGCCATCTGCTTGGTCGTTTCGGAGGGGACCGCCAGCGTGAGGAAAGTGGCGGGCAAGTCGAAGGTCGAGTGGGCGTTGACGCGGCCAACCCAGCCCAGGCCTCGGGGGTCTCCGACGCCCGCGACGAGCTCGTCGCCGATAAAGCAGATGCGCATTGGGGGTCCTTTCCAGGTGTGCCTGCGCGCGCCCGGAACACTGGGCACGCGCAGGGAGGTCGCTAGCCTTCGAAGGCCTGCGCAATAAGGGTAGCTGCTTGCTCCTTGTGAAGCGAGGCACGTCCAGCTGCGGTCGTCGCCGACTCGGGGCGCGAGACCATGCGGACCGGGCGTCCCAGCGACGGGAACAGGTTGAGCGCCAGGAATGGCAGCGCGCCCTGGTTACGCGGCTCGTCCTGCGCCCACGTCACCGACGCGTTCGGGTACTGGGCGAGCGCGGCCGCCACCTCGGCCTCGGGCAGCGGGTAGAACTGCTCCAGGCGGATGATCGCCGTCGAGGTGTCGCCGCGACGCTCACGTTCCTTGGCGAGGTCGTAGTACAGGCGTCCCGAGCACAGCAGGACGCGGGTCACGGCTGCGGGGTCCGTGATCGACGCGTCGCCGATGACGGGCTGGAAGCTGCCCGAGGTGAACTCGTCGATGTGCGAGGACGCTGCCGACAGGCGCAGCAGCTGCTTGGGAGTGAACGCGATGAGCGGCTTGCGTGGGCGCTTGTAGGCCTGCGTACGCAGCGTGTGGAAGTAGTTCGCCGGGGTGGAGGGCTGGACGATCCACATGTTGTCCTGCGCGGCCAGCTGCAGGTAACGCTCGATGCGGGCGCTCGAGTGGTCGGGTCCCTGGCCCTCGTAGCCGTGGGGCAGGAGCATGACCAGCGAGGAACGCTGTCCCCACTTCTGCTCCGCCGAGCACACGAACTCGTCAATGACGGTCTGCGCGCCGTTGGCGAAGTCGCCGAACTGAGCCTCCCAGATCGTCAGTGTCTCGGGGCTTTCCAGCGAGTAGCCGTAGTCGAAGGCCAGCACGCCGTACTCACTGAGCGGGGAGTTCCACACGTCGAAGCGCGCCTGGTGCTCGGTGAGGAAGCGCAGCGGCGTGAACTCACGGCCGTCGTCGGCGTCGTGCAGGACCGCGTGGCGCTGGACGAAGGTTGCGCGCGCGACGTCCTCGCCGGACAGGCGAACGCCGGTGCCCTCCATGAGGAGCGTGCCGAAGGCCAGGAGCTCCGCAAATCCCCAGTCGACGGGCTTGTTGCCCAGTGCCATCTCCAGGCGGCGCTCGCACAGCTGACGCAGCTTGGGGTGGGGCTCGAAGCCCTCGGGGAAGCGCACGTGGGCGCGGCCGATGCGGCGCAGCTGCTTGGCAGGCACGGCGGAGGTCCACCCGATCATCATGCCGGTGCCGGGCAGCTGGGACTCGGGCATGGTCCATTCCTCGTCGCGGGACTCCCCGGCCTCGCCCACGCCGGCGGTCAGCGCCGGGTCGTGCGTGCGGCTGCCGGGGTTGATCTCGGACACCGACGAGGCTCCGCCCGCGCGGGTCTCCTCCAGGATGCGCCCCAGTTCCGCCTCGTATTGGGCGATGGAGAGGCGGGCCTCGTCCTCGGTGAGCTGACCGCGACCCACGAGGCCACGGATGTACACCGCGCGCGTGGAGGGGATGCGGTCGATGAGGGAGTACATGACCGGCTGGGTCATCGACGGGTCGTCGCCCTCGTTGTGTCCGCGGCGGCGGTAGCACACCATGTCGATGATGACGTCCTTGTGGAAGGCGTTGCGGTACGCGAAGGCCAGGTGCGCGCAGCGGATGACGGCCTCGGGGTCGTCCGCGTTCACGTGCAGGATCGGGACCTGAAGGCCCTTGGCCAGGTCGGTCGCGTAGCCGGTCGAGCGGCCCTGGGTCGGGCCGGTCGTAAAACCGATCTGGTTGTTGACGATGACGTGGATCGTGCCGCCGGTCTTGTAGCCCTCAAGCTGGGAGAGGTTGAAGGTCTCCTGGACGACGCCCTGGCCGATGAAGGCCGCGTCGCCGTGGATGAGGATCGGGATGATCGGCAGGTCCGGGTCGCCCAGGGCCTCCTGCTTGGCGCGCACGATGCCCTCCAGGACACCGTCCGCGGCCTCCAGGTGGGAGGGGTTGGCCGCCATGTAGACCTTGGTGGCCAGACCGTCGTCGAGGGAGTACACGCCCCACGTGCCCAGGTGGTACTTGACGTCGCCGGAGCCCTGGACGGAGTTGGGCATGTAGTTGCCTTCGAACTCGTCGAAGATCTGCGCGTAGGATTTGCCCGCGATGTTGGCCAGCACGTTGAGGCGGCCGCGGTGCGCCATGCCGATGGCGACCTCGTGGATGCCGGCGCGCGCCGAGTCAGCCAGGATGTGGTCGAGCAGCGGGATCAGGGACTCGCCGCCCTCCAGCGAGAAGCGCTTTTGGCCCATGAACTTCGTCTGGAGGAACTCCTCGAAGGCCTCGGCGCGGATCAGGGTGCCCAGGATGTGGCGCTGCGCCTCGGGGGAGGGGGCCTCGTAGGGGCCCTCGATGCGTTCCTGGACCCACGCGCGCTGCTCGGGGTCCTGGATGTGCATGTATTCGATGCCGACCGTGCGCGTGTAGGTGTCGTGCAGGCGCGTGAGGATGTCGCGCAGCAGCATCTGGTCGGAGCCACCGAAGCCGCCGGTGGGGAACGGACGGTCCAGGTCCCACACGCTCAGGCCATAGGAGGCGATGTTCAGGTCGGGGTGGCGGCGCACGCGGTAGGCGAGCGGGTCGGTGTCGGCAGCCAGGTGGCCGCGCGAGCGGTAGGCGTGGATGATCTCCGTGATGCGGGCGGGCTTGCCCTTCTCGCGATCTGGGTCGTATTCGTAGTCGGCCTCCCACGAGTAGGGGCGCGTGGGCACGTGCAGGGAGGTGAAGACGCGCTCGTAGAAGCCGTCGCGGCCCGACAGCTTGGCGTCGATCAGGCCCAGGAGACGGCCCGATGCCGCGCCCTGGATGATGCGGTGATCGTAGGTGGAGGAGAAGTACATCGTCTTGCCGATGCCCAGGGACGCCAGGCGCTTGGGGGAGACGCCGCGGAACTCCGCGGGGTAGTCGGTGGCGCCCACGCCAATGATGAGGCCCTGGCCGACCATCAGGCGCGGCACCGAGGTGGTCGTGCCCAGCGTGCCGGGGTTGGTCAGGGTGACGGAGGCGCCCTGGAAGTCGGCGGTCGTCAGCGTGGCCGTGCGGGCGCGGGAGACCAGGTCCTGGTAGGCGTCGACGAACTCGGAGAAGGTCAGGGTGTCGGCGTCGTGGATGACGGGAACCTTCAGGGAGTGGTTCCCCTGCGCGTCGGCCACGTCGATGGCCAGGCCGAAGCCGATGTGCGCGAGCTGTTCGATGGCCGGCTTGGTGCCCTCAAGCGTGTAGCGCACGTTCAGGTCGGGCATTTCGCACAGCGCCTCGACCAGGGCGTAGCCGATGAGGTGCGTGAAGGAGACTTTGCCGCCGACGGTGCGCGCCAGGTGGGCGTTGATCAGGGCGCGGTTTTCGATGAGGAGCTTGGCGGGGATTTGACGCTGGGAGGTGGCCGTGGGGATAGAGAGCGAGGCCTCCATGTGCTTGGCGGTCGCGCGTGCGGCGGACTTCAGGACACGCAGCTCGTCCTGGACGGGTGCTCGGTGGGAGCGGGTGAAGGCGGCACGTCCGTGCGCCAGGCGCGTGTAGGGGCTGGTGGCCTCGGCCACCGCGGCGGGCGGGGCGGGGGGCAGGTCGGAGCGGGTCACGGAGACGACGGGGGTGGCTACGCGAGCCGCCTTCGTTTCCTCCTCCTCAATGTCGAGGGTGGGCGGGGTGACGCTCACGGGCACCTCGGGGGCGGCCTCCGTTGCCGAGGCCTGGGTGGCCTGGGTGGGTTCGCTCCCCTCGAGCGCGCCGGGAATGGCCTCGGGGATGGCGGGGCGGGTGGCGCGCAGCTGCGGGGGAGCGGATTCGGTCGCGAAATAGGCGCGCCACGAGGGGTCGAGCAGCTGCGGATCACGCTCGTACAGGTCGCGCATCTTCGCGAGGTACCACTGCGGATCGGGCTGGGAAACTGTGTGAGTGGGCACGTCTTCCTCCGTTTGACTCACGCCGCGTGCATGGGCTTGTTGCGCGGCGACCGTACCGGACAGATTCTACCGCCGCGTGACCACCTTCACGAGACCTGGGCGACACTTGGTGATCATTTCAAGGGCCTTTGGTCCGGTATAGGGAGAGTATTGGCACAGCATCGCGATGTGTGGAAGTGCGCGCTGGGTCGAAGGTCGTTGCCCGCTAAACTGGATGCATCATGGACTGCGACTCTGCTGGCTCTCCCGCCGCTCTTTCCCGCCCCCTGCCTGCGCGTATGCGCCCGGCCCGCCCCGGCCTCGTCGATAGGGGGCAGCGTTGACGACCGCTCTCATGCTCCTGCTTGGCGTCGTCTTGACCGCCGGGACCTTCGTGTTCGTCTCCGCCGAGTTCTCCCTTGTTGCGGTCGATCAGGCCGTCCTTGACAAGCACGCCGAGGAAGGAGACCGCGGTGCCGCTTCGGTGCTGCGAGCGACTCGCACCCTGTCGACCCAGCTCTCGGGCGCCCAGGTCGGCATTACCCTGACGACGATCCTGCTGGGCTACACGACCCAGTCCGCCCTGGCCGAGCTGCTGGAAGGCTGGCTCGGTGCCGCCGGGCTCGCGTGGGGCCTGGCGACCGGCATCGCCGCCTTCGCGGCCGCCACGTTCATCAATGTGTTCTCGATGCTCTTTGGTGAACTTGTGCCCAAGAACCTGGCGCTGGCCCACCCGATGGCCACGGCCGTGCGCGTCGTGCCCTTCCAGATGGCCTTCACCGCCGTCGCCCGCCCCGTCATCTGGGTGCTCGGCGGCGCCGCGAACTGGGTACTTGCCCGCATGGGCATTGAGCCGCAGGAGGAAATCTCGTCGGCGCGCTCGGCTTCCGAGCTGACCGCCCTCGTTGAGCACTCCGTCGAAGAAGGCACCTTCGACATGTCGACGGCCGACCTGTTCGTCAACACGATCCGCATGTCCACGCTCAGCGCCGCCGACGTCATGACCGACCGCGGACGGCTTCACACCCTCGGGGAGGGCGACAACGCCCAGGACGTCCTCGACCTGGCCCGCGAGACCGGCCACTCCCGCTTCCCGGTGATCGGCGACGACTCCGACGACATCCTCGGCCTGGTCTCCCTGCGCCGCGCGGTCGCCGTGCCCGTCGAACGCCGCGCCGAGGTTCCCGTCATCTCTTCCTCCCTCATGACCGACGCGCCCACCGTCCCCGAGACCGTGCCGATCGGCCCGCTGATGGTCCAGCTGCGCGACGAGGGCTTGCAGATGGCCGTCGTCGTCGACGAATACGGCGGTGTTTCCGGCATCGTCACCCTCGAAGACGTCGTCGAAGAGATCGTTGGCGAAGTCTCTGACGAGCACGACCAGCGCCGCCTCGGTATCCGCCCGCGACCCGACGGGACGTTCCTCGTTCCCGGCACGCTGCGCCCCGACGAGCTGGCGCGCCGCACCGACATTCGCCTGCCCGAGGACGGCCCCTACGACACGATCGGCGGCCTCGTCATGAACGAGCTGGGCGAGATTCCCTCCGTCGGTTCGCATGTCGTCGTTGACGGCGTCGGCATTGAGGTCGCTCAGATGCAGGGGCGCAGGGTCGCGCAGGTTGCTATCACTCCCGCGCCCGCCGACGAGACGGAGGACGACAAATGAGCACCGGCATGGGCCTGGCAATCACCGTCGCGCTGCTTGCGATCAACGCCTTCTTCGTGGCCGGCGAGTTCGCGGTCACCTCGACGCGGCGCTCGCAGGTTGAGCCGCTCGCCGACGAAGGCGCGCGCGGTACACGAGATGCGCTCTACGCGCTGCAACACGTCTCCCTCATGCTCGCCATCTGCCAGCTGGGCGTCACGGTCGCGTCCACGACGCTGGGCGTCGTCGCCGAACCCGCGATCGCTCACCTCGTGGAATCCCCGCTGGAGCGCCTCGGGGCACCCGAGGCCACCAGCCACGTCGTCGGATTCGCGGCGGCCCTCATCATCGTGTTGTTCTGCCACGTCGTCTTCGGCGAGATGGTTCCCAAGAACATCTCGATCGCAGCCCCCGTGCGGATGCTGCTCGTTCTCGCGCCCGTCCTTGTGCGCCTGGGCCGCCTCCTGCGCCCGATTATCGAGGCCATGGACCGTTTCGCGAACTGGTTCGTCCGCCTGTCCGGTTACGAGCCGCGCTCGGAAATCTCGGCCTCGTACACGGTCGAAGAGGTCGCATCGATCGTCGTCGCCTCGCAGGAGGAGGGCGTGCTGACCGACGAGCTGGGCTTGCTCAGCGGCACTTTGGAGTTCTCCGAGGAGACTGCCGGGTCGGCGATGGTCCCGCTGGCGGACCTGGTGACTCTTCCCGATGGGGCCACGCCCGCCGACGTGGAGGAACGGGTCGCCCACACGGGATACTCGCGCTTCCCGATCGCCGACCAGGACGGGGCCATCGTCGGCTACGTTCACCTCAAGGACGTCCTCTACGCCTCCGGCGAGGAACGCACCCAGCCGATCACCCCGTGGCGTATTCGCCGCCTGGAGGCCGTCTCGTCGGGCGACCAGGTCGAAGACGCACTACGCCATATGCAGCGCACCGGCGTTCACTGCGCGCTCGTGCGCGACGACGGGCAAGTCGTCGGTATCCTCTTCCTGGAGGATATCCTCGAGCTGCTGGTCGGTGAGGTTCGCGATGTCCTCCAACGGCCATGAATAGGCCGCCGGATGCGCGTTGACAGCGAGCGTTGCTAGAGTTGAACGATCAGGAAACGAGAGGGGAGTAAGCGTGAGCGACATGGAGTGCCCGCTGCCCAAGCGGTCGCAGCTGCGCGCCGCGCGATCTCAGGAGGCCGAATCGTCTCGGCCCATCACCGCGGAGATTCCGCAGGACGTGGCTCCGCCCCCGCTCCCTCCGACGACTCCGCCCGCGCGCCCCACGGCCTCGCCGACGCTCGCTCCGATGTCCCTGCCCCCGTCTGTCGAACTCGTGACCGAACCCGACCTCGACTATTCGGATGCCGACTACGACGACTACGACGATCTGGACGACGCCTACACCGGTTACGACGGCGAGGAGTACGAGGAATACGAGGAGGTCACGGAGACCACCGAAAATGTGCAGGTGCCGAAGGTAGAGAAGCCGCGCCGAAACGTTCACCCCGTCGGCTACCTGCTGCGCGCCCTCCTGATCGTGGGCCTGGCGGGGTCAACCATCGCCGTCCCGATGACGGGCCGCGTCGGATCCGACTCCTCCCTGACAGTTCCCGCGCGCTCCTTCGGCTGGACCACGGGACGCGGCAGCTGGGCCTCCTCCCAGGTCCTGCCCGAAGCAATCGCCCTGGACGCGACCCTGACCGCGGACTCGCGTGCGAAGGCCAAGGCGCCTGTCGCGGTCACCGGCTGCGCGGCCGGCGTCGGCGCCGACGGCAACCGCAACGTCAAGGTCGTCGCCGACACGGTGTACTGGCCGATTACGTCGCCCTTCACGATGCGTATCTCGCCTGTTTCCGGTCAGCTCCTGGCCCACGAGGGCATTGACATGGCGGCACCCATGGACACGCCCATCACCGCTGTCTACGGCGGCGTGGTCGAGGAACTCGCCGAAAACTCGCACTCGGGTGCCTACGTGCAGATCAAACACACATTGCCTGACGGTACCGTTTTCCATTCGGCCTACCTACACCAGTACATGAACAAAATTACGGTCAAGCTCGGCGACACCGTCACCGCCGGCCAGGTTATCGGTGCCGTCGGAAACAACGGCTGGTCGACCGGACCTCACCTGCACTTCGAAATCCACGACGCCTCCGACACTCCCGTGGACCCGGAACCCTGGATGGCCGAGCACAAGGCCATTTACCTTGGACAGGAGCCCTGCTCATGATGCCCGTCACCATGCGTCAGGGGCCCATCGTCTTCGCCCACCGTGGCGGCGGCGAGGAAGCCCCCGAGAACACGATGAGCGCCTTCGCCTACGCCTACGAGGCCGGGATCCGCCACGTGGAGACCGACGCCCACGTCACCGCCGACGGCACAGTCGTCATGTGCCACGACGAGACCGTGGACCGCTGCTACGACGGCGTCGGCGCGATCTCTGAGATGACGTGGCGCGAGCTGTCCAAGCTGCGCCACCGCGACTCCGGGGAGCAGATGCCGCTGCTCGCCCAGGTTCTCGAAGCGTTCCCGGACATGTACTTCAACATCGACGCGAAGGAGCCGGGCGTCGAAGGCCCCCTCCTCGACGTCATCGCAGACCACGACGCGGCCGACCGCGTGCTCGTGGCCTCCTTCTCTGAGCCTCGCCTGCGCGCCGTGCGCGACATCGCCGCCTCGGATCCCGCCCGCGCCGTCGCCACGTCGTTGGGGACCGAGGCCGTGGTGCGCCTCGTGGGCGCCGCGAAGAGCGCCACGAACCCCGCCTGGTGGCACGTGCCCGGCCCGCGCCAGGGGGCCATCGCCGCGCAGGTGCCCATGCAGCAGGGCCCGATCCGCGTCGTCGACGAGCGCTTCGTCGCTACTGCCCATACCCTGGGCCTGGCCGTCCACGTCTGGACCATCAACACGGTGGCCGACGTGCTGCGCCTCCTCGAGGTCGGCGTCGACGGCATCATCACCGACCGACCCGCCTTTGTGCGCGACTTCCTGGACACGCGAGGCCTGTGGACCCAGCCTCCGGCTCCCGGCGCTGGCGTGCACCCGATGCCGAGGGACTAACCCGCACGCCCGTAAGCGCTCCTTCCCGCGCCGGGCGCGCTGGTTTCGTGGCGTGGACGGAGCCGCCGGCTCCGCCCCTCAATCGACGTATGCGTCAGGACCGCAGACTCACTCGTCGCCGCTGAAGTCGGCCACGGCCTCGTCCAGGCCCGCGCGGCGGATGCGCACGAGCGAGAGGGCGATGACCTGCTCAAGGACCTGGCTTGGGGGAGGACTCTGCTGCCTTTGGGGTCATTGGTCGGCGCGAAACAGGTGGCTGTTAGGGCGCGAGCAGCCCCATCAACATCGCCCAGATCGCAGCGCGAGGCGGCGCGTCCAGTGTTGGATCCGCTGACAGGCGGGTGAGGGCTTTCTCGTCAAGCGGAGCGTGGATTTGCGCGTGCAGATGGTCGGTCACGAAGCACTCATAGTGTGGCCCCGTCCGCCACCGTCCGCGACGTGTCTCTTCGCGCACGCAGGTGACGACGCTCCAGCGCCCCGAGACGCAGTCCTGGGCGAAGTGTGACTCCGCGGGACCATATGTCACGAGATCGTTGAGCACATCCTGAGCGCCTTGTGCGTCGAGAGAACGAATCGCAGCGACGAAATCCGCGGGAATGTAAGGAGGCCCGTCGTGGATGGTCGGTCCGGCGTGCAGCAGGGAGGCGAGGGCTGCGATGTGGGGGACTTCGCAGTCATCAACCTGGCTGAAGTGCACGCCGTCCACGTCGGAACGCATAACAACGGAGCGAGGTGCTGTGGGCCAGATCCTCCAGTCGCGTACGATGCCCGGGATGGAAGGGGAGAAGACGCGGATAATGATTCGGGAGTGGGCTGCCCGCACCGGTTCGAGGATTCGTGCCGCGTCACCGGCCAGGCCGTTGGCACCGGCAAGCCCGAGCGACACCAGACCGCTGGTGAGAGCAGCGCTTGAAATGTGCCCGGCATTCTCGTCACTGGCAATCATTTCGAGCAGGGCATCGGCCTGCTCGACGGTGACGATGATCTGATCCGAGGAGTTGGCGTCGATTGCCTGGTCACTCACGGTGTCACCTCCAGGGTTTGAGCCATCGTGATGAAACCATCGATGATAGTGGGGAATAGAATGCTGGGGTACGTACACGTCGCGGTCCACAGGAAACGCTGCGGAGGTTGCAGTGTCGCGGGCGCAATGCGTATCATCCACGTGAGCTGACTGAGGGTCAGCGACACATCGTCAAGAATGTAGACGCCTGTCCGCCATCGAGCCCCCTCCGGGAGAACCGGCCACGCGAAGTCGTCAATAAGATGGAATCCGGGCAACGCTTCCTCCACCTGCCTGATGGTGTCCGCGTAGACGTCGTCGTCGCTCGCGTCGGTGCTGAGCGCTCCGCCGGTCACCACGAAGGTCGGAACATTACCGGCTCTTCATAATTGAGGGTGTAGTTGGGGTCTGAATCCTCCGGTTTCGAGGAGGCAGCGGGTGATGTAGTGGGTGAGGTTTCGGAATCCGAGAGCGGAGCCGCGTAAGTGTTCGAGGCGGCCGTTGATGGCTTCGGTGGGGCCATTGCTGGTGTGGGGGTGGTCGAAGTAGGCCAGGATGTCCCCGGCTCGGCGTTTGAGTGTCCTGCCCAGTGTGATGATCTCTGTGAGGGAGCGTGGCACGTCCGCGTCGCTGAGACGGTCTATTTCGGCTTGCATCAGGGCCTTACCCGCAC
>QWCT01001323.1_pt1 | contig 12856 bp, 11 predicted proteins | sample 1972681 | NCBI WGS metagenome assembly QWCT01 (sample SAMN09866701, study PRJNA288562) | Human oral metagenome isolate pre3_saliva, whole genome shotgun sequencing... | isolation source: mouth | host: Homo sapiens | place: USA: California | reverse complement strand
AAGGCCAAAACCAATTAATGCAATTTTCATATCTCTCCTTTTTTAGGTTGAATTCTATCTTTATTTTAGCACACTTACATAGAAAAAACACCCCTTAAGATGAGGTGTTTTTTATCTATTTAGATCGCTGTGGTCCAAACCTTCTATTTGATTTATATTGATCTACAGCCACTTGTTGCGTTGGCGCTGGAGCGCCATATTGCGAAGCTTGTGAATTACTGTTAACGCTATAGTTTACACCAACCTTCATATTCTCTGAATTTGAAGATACGGGTGCTGGTGCGGGTGCAGCAGAAGCAGATGAAGAAGTAGCGCCTGCAGGATCGTGTTCTTTGGCGAGGTTCGACATTGCCTGGAAGTTCTTTTGTTGATCCGGTGTTAAGAACATTGTACCCTTACTGTTTGCATTAAGGGCTTGGTCGGCTACCTTACCCATATTCTGCGCATGTGAAATTTGCGTTTGATCACCACTAGCATAGGCATTCTTCATAGCGCTAAGAGCCTTATTATCTGCAGTATTAGAACTTGACATCGCAGACCAGCCAGCCATTTGTTGAGCGCTTGCACCGGCGTATGTTGAAACCTCTTTTTCAAAATCAGACACACTCTTAATGTTATCTTTATTGGCAACATTTTGCATAGCAGCTTTAGCTGCAGCCGGATTAACCTTTTTCATATCAGCACCAGACTTTGAAGCGATTTGAGACATAATGGCTTGTCTCTGTGTTGCGTCACTAGTATTTAAAGCACTATCAACAACATCACCTAAAGCAGAAGATTGATCGGCATTACTCAAACCAGCTTTTGTAACCGCCTGCGAAATAGCACCATACATTAAACCTTGCTGAACAGGGTCGGTCACACTGGCAACTTTTTGTAATTGACCAGCTACATTACCAACCTTTCCACCAATTGTAGTTGTCATAGCAGATACCATGCCCTCAGATTGTGCTTTTTCATATGCACCAATCCCAGCTCCCAATTGCGCAATTCGGCGATAGTCTGCTGTGCTTGGATTGTCTTTAGATTGCAGTCTTTGAAGTTCTCTACGATTCCTGGTATACGTTCGGCCAGCCTTACCTTCTTGATATTTAGCTTCGCGAGCATCTTTACCTATTGCTAAACCACCAACCTTTAGATTTCGTTGGAATTCTTCAGCACGCTTGAGAGGTCGACTATTAGCTGTAGCGTTAGTTAGTTTTCCAGACATTCTATCAAGGGTTCCACGCAAATTGCCACCGGTTAGGCCATCGATAATCGAAAGCACACTCTTTATTATAGCAACAATCGTAAACAATGAGAGAATTGGCAGTAAGCCATAAGCAACCTTCAATAGCGGACTACTTTCATTATTATAAAGCAAATTTGAAACGAATATTGAACCACCCACAATTAATGAACAAATTGGGTAAATCATTAACATATTTTTAAGGAACTTCATCCATTTTTTGAAGAATCCTTCCGTGTTCGGTAGAATTCCAGCAACAAAGGCCACTGGTGAAACAACTACAAGCACGATCACAGCAGCCTGCCGAATTAGCAAGATAAACACCATCATAATCAATGCAAGAGCTGCCGAAAAGATAAACAATAGAATCGAAGATCCTGCAGCAAAAGCACCAGAAATGGCGGCAGCAGTACCAACACCGATAGCAGCAGCAGTGTTCCCTCCACTAAGAATTTGTTCAACAGGACTATCTTCCGATTGAGAGTCGCTAGAGAACTGCCAAGTGCCATCACCAGACAACCATTCAAATAATGAGTGTCCTAGAATATTAGATATATCAATCATAATGACAGAAATATACCAGGAAATATTAACTAGAATTGCAAAAACAATAATTTTTGGTAGCATCTTCTTAATGCCATAGTTTGAAATACCCACACCCGAAACTTGCGAGAAGATAATAATAGACAATATTATCACAAAAAATACGTTAGCAATATCACGGAAACTAGACCAAGTTTTGAATGCTGGCTTATCTTGTTGAAAGATTTCATCAGCCTTGATATTCAAAAAGTGTTGCTGCATAAGACTATAGGTACTAACAACCATACCTGTTGCACCACGAATGACTGGACACATAATCCAACCAACCCATTCGATTGCGCAAGAGTTTTTATCTTTAGAGCCATCACCATCACCATCATCATCACCAGCTGGATTATCTTTACATTTTTCGCTATCTTTATTTTCTTCTTTATTACATTCTTCTACACTGTCACCAGCTTTGGTACCTTTTTTAGCACAGACAAAAACAGCAGTTTTTTGTTTTGGACGTCCATCCCGCACCCTGTCACCCTCTGTAAAGTCTTTATATGCTCCATCTTTACTTTTTATATATCCTGGAGCACAATCTCCCTTTGTTAAATATTTACTAGGAAAAGATGAAAAATTGTTAAATGGCTCTAGATCACCTTTCATGTTGTTTAAAAAACACCTCATTTTATCACCACCATTTCCATTATAATATCCCCCTGCTTTTTCACAGCTCTTAGCATCTATAGCATCTTTAGAGCTAGATCCTGAAACATAGCCCGCATCCTTGCTTTTTTTATTAGTTAATTCGCAGACCTTATGATTATCATATTTTTTTTGAGTATAGCCTTTAACACAAGACTTACCCTCTGGAAGTGCGTAAATAGGCCTTAAATCAACCAAATTTTTAGGACCACCAATAGTTTGTGAACCACGAACATCCACTTTACCATTTACAATTTTAACCTCTTCAATAAGACAACCGGCACCCGCAGCAGTATTAAATCCAGTACCATCATACTTGAATCCCATCTTCTCACACTCTTCTTTGCTATATTGATAATCATCAGCGTAAGCCTGATAGCGATTATCTACTAAAGATGTTGCCACTGTAAACAAAGCTAAAATAGCTAAAAAGATCCCTTTTTTGTTTTTAAACCCAACCCAAAAATTATTCATAATGCTTATATTTAATCATAAAAAAGTTAAAAAATCAATACAATTATGCTTTTTTAAAATAAAAAATAACCCGTTAAGTTTGGGTTATTTTTATAGGATTTAGCGGGGTTTACCAACCACCACCGCCGCCGCCACCGGCACCGCCGCCAGAAAATCCGCCGCCGCCACCGGCACCACCAGAGCTTGGCGCAGAATAGCTGTTAACGGCACTGCTGAAGCTATTGAGCGTATCTGCAAAAACGGCTGCGTTGAATGCATTCACGCCAGAATACCAACTTGGTTGATAGTCATTGTTCGCAAATTCAACTTCAAGAACCTTTGCCCAAGATTTTTCAAGACCGAACAAAGCAGCCCAAGGTAAAAGTTTTTCGTAAAGCTTAACTCGCGAACCGCCAAATTCATCTTTGAAGCGTTCAGATTTTTCAAGGCTTTGGAGATATTTAAGCCGTTCGCTTTCAGCAACTGAAATATAAAGCTTTAATCCCATAAGGTAATTCTTCATTTCATAACCTTTTCTGGATGGAATCTTAATGCTTACAACGACTATAATTAATGTCGAAAATACGCCCGCAATCAAAGTTGAAAGGAAGATATACGGATGCCACTTCGAAACAGTCGAGAGCGCCGAGAATGTAGAATCGCTAAAGAAAAACGATGCAAAAATCAAAGCGTCAATAACATAAGCAACGATGCGCATTCTTTTATTGAAAGCTGGCTCGCCTTGGTCGTAATAATCTGTATCTTTAAACCCGTCGTTTATGATTCTCGAAGAGATACTTGATGCTATAGAAGAGCTCATAGTTTTCGAAAGGTTAACTTCTTCTCCATCGATAAAGAAACATTCTAAAAGCTCGCGCATATCTGAGTTTAGATCTCTGTAATTTAATAGCTTTATCTTGTAAATCTTGTGTTTACCGAAAAGATTTTTCTTCTCTTCTTCCTCAATCAAAATGTTACCATTGACTGCAAAAAACAGCATTGCAGCGGTGACTTTCTTGTTAGATTTAACTAAGTTGCCTGCATCAAGGATATCTAATACTCCAATTTTTGGTGGTAAATATTGCGGAACAACTGTTTTAGCCTCTTTCGAAAGTGAGTTTCGCTTTCGAATTGTATTTTTCTTATAGAAAACAATCATAGCTAAGGCCACAATCACTAGCGCAGCAATCATAGAAACGATTGCCACGATCATTGTAGTTACATCTAAAGGATTAGGCGTTGGCTGAGCAAATTTATTATTGAAAGCCATCAAGAATGTTACACTTTGGTTGCTTAAAACATTCTTTTCAGAGAATATGTATTCACCATTTTCTTGGTTTAGAGATGATTTTTCGCATTGAGTATCTGACCCATATGCACCAGAAAAACATTTCGCAATCCCTTTAAATTCATTTTTAACAGATTGGTCAAGAATGACTTTTCCAGAAACTTCACCAAACTGCTGTTGCCATTGCGAACCATTTGCATTAACGATTAGAAGTTGTCGATCCTTTAATTCGCCTTCCCCGACTCTTAAAATATTTTTCAAATGGTATTTTATTTGATAATTATGTCGGCCGGAAACATATTGGTTAGAATCGCCAATTCGAAAAACAACATTGTCATTGCTTGGTCTCGTACTATACGGCACATTTATACCGTCCATTGTAATATCAGCCTTACCGTCAAAAACAGTTTTACCGTTATAGTATTTTGGGATAGCGCGTTCAATTCCGTGATTAACATTACCAAGAATGAAACTTGCGGAAATCTGTTCGGTTACTTCAAGGTCGGTATCACCATTTTGGTTAGCGCTAAATTTATAAGTCCCCTCGAACTTCGGAAATTTAATATTTTGATTCTTTCTTTCGAGTTCTCTTCGCTCAGCTGCGCTATTTCTTCTGTGGCGACGCGCAAAAGCTGGGTGAGAAAAACTTGCCGAGACAAAACTAAATGCCAAAACCGCCACTAAAAATAGTGACGTAATTTTGGTAATTTTTTGTAAACGATTATTTTGTAATTTCATTATCGGTTGTTCCTGCATTTTTAAAGCTAATTAGATTTTCTGTTGACATTTTAACCATATTTTGAACGGCAACATCTGTATTAAACGCAACATGTGGCGTAATGATAACATTTGGAAAATTCGACAGATCGCGATAAACTGAATCTTTAATGATCCTTCCGCTTAAGTCTTTTCGAATAAGGTGTTTTTCGTTTTCGAAAACATCAAGGCCGGCTGCAGCAACTTTTCCGCTAACTAGCGCATCGCGCAAATCCGCAGTATTAATGTGACCACCACGGGCAGTGTTAACAATAACCACACCATCTTTCATTTTAGCAATACTCTCGGCGTTAATGATATGGTGGTTTTGCGGTGTTAATGGAACATGAAGCGAAATTAAATCACTTTCCGCAAAAACCTCATCAAGAGATTTGTATTCTAAAATATTTTGTGCTTGTGGATTTTCGAAAGTATCATATGCAATAATTTTAGCACCAAAAGCTTTAAAAACCTTAGCTGTTGTTAAGCCGATGTGGCCTGTGCCGATAATCCCAATCGTCATTGTGTTAAGCTCACGACCCATTAAATTATCAACAGAAAAATTCTGGTTTTTTGCACGCGAAAGACAAAGCGGAATATTTCGAATTGTTGCAAGTGCAAGCGCAACCGCGAATTCAGCAATCGCACTTGGCGAATATTGCGGAACGTTCGAAATTTTAATACCAAAACTTTTAGCCTTTTCGATATCTATACCATCATAACCAGCTGTTCGAACGGTAAAATAAGAAATTCCCATTTTCGAAAGTGGTTCCCAAACATCGTTCAATTCTTCACTTGAAGTATATGAAGAAACCGCATCGAATCCTTCGGCCAGTTTTACCGTTTCGGCATTTAAATCTTTTGAAGTTGTGGCATATTCAATACCAAATTGCTCCGCAAATTTCTCAAAATACTGGAGCTCATCTTTTCGTACACTATAAGCAATGATTTTCATATATACCAATTATAATGCTTAAGCCTTGTTTTTTCAAGATTTTTGATTATTTTGAGAATTTTTCGAAAAGCTCTTCTTTTGAAAGCATTTGAACTTCACCAGTTGAGCGTTCTACAATTTCAAATTCACCGCTTTCAAGTAGTCGATCAGAAACTGTAAGTCGATAAGGAATTCCCATCAATTCGGCGTCGGCAAATTTTTGGCCCGGGCGAAGATTGCGATCATCAAATAAAACTTCGATTCCCTTTTTCGAAAATTCATTATAAATTTCTTCCGCTAATTCTTGTGATTTTTCACCAATTTGCACAAGGTAAATTTTAGCTGGAGCAACATTTTCTGGCCAAATCAAACCTTTTTCATCACTGAATTTTTCAGCAATCACACCCATTACACGAGTAATTCCAATTCCATATGAACCCATCCAAGCAGATTTTCGCTCACCGTTCTTATCGGTAAAATAAAGTCCCATTTCATCGGTTTTTTGCGTACCGAAATTAAAGATATTGCCGACTTCAGCGGTTTTAACCTTCTCTAACCCTTCTTTCGAATCAATTTCGCCTTCCTCAATCGCTTGGTCTAAAATCTCTTCATTGAAAGCAAGAGTTTTTTCACCATCGCGCTTCAAATAAACGTAATCTTCACCAGCATCACAAATTGTTTGGAACTCATGACTAAATTTTGTGAATGCACCACCGCTAGCGAAAGTTACGAAAGTATCTTCGCCCAAACCGAGACGTTCGAAAATTCGCTCATACGCTTTTGAAACTTTAGAATAATAGCTTTCCAAATCCTCTTTTGTGGCGTGAACAGAATATAAATCTTTCATCAAAAATTCACGACCACGCATAATTCCACTTTTTGCACGGAGTTCGTTTCGCATTTTATTTTGGAATTGAAAAACTGAAACTGGCAAATCTTTATACGATTGAATATGACTTTTAAGCATTTCAACGATTGGCTCTTCATGACTCCAACCCAAACCAACTTCTGTTTTATCTTTGAGTGCGGTTTTAAACCAAACATCCACAACATCATCATTCCAGCGAGTTGTGCGCTCCCAAACTTCACGGCGTTGGAGGGTTGTCATTAAAATTTCATTAGCGTCGATTTTTTCAAGCTCTTCACGAACGATTTTTTTAATATTTTCTAGCACTTTGAAACCGAGCGGCAAATAATCGTAGGCTCCAGCCATTTCTTTATGTACAAATCCAGCTTTAATCAAAAGTTGTGCGTTTTTAGCTTCTTCGCCAGATGGAACGGTTTTGCTAGTTTTGGTATATAATTTTGATAATCGCATAATTCTCCTCTTTAAAATAAAACTCGGCTGATTTGGTCAACCGAGCATTAAAAATTTAGTTAATCTGTGTAATTTCGTATTTAATTACGCCTTTTGGTGTCGTAATATCAACTTCTTCTCCAAGTTTTTTACCCATAATTTGTTGGCCAATTGGTGATTCGTTCGAAATTTTACCCTCAAGGGGGTTAGCCTCAACAGCACCAACCATTGTATATTTTACTTCCTTGCCATTTTCGAGATTCTTAAGGCTAACTTGATTACCAAGTGCTACAACATCTTTTTTGCCGCCACCAATAATTACAGCATTTTGCAAAATGTTTTCAATCTCCATGATTCGAGATTCTGCCAAAGCTTGTTTTTTTCGAGCAGCATCGTATTCTGAATTTTCGCGCAAATCACCAAAATCGCGCGCAGTCGCAACTTCTTCTGAAATTTCTTTTCGTTGCGAAATTAGAAGCTCTAATTCAGCTTCGAGTTCTTCTTTTCCTAATTTTGTAATATTAAATTCTTGTTTCATAAAATAAAAATCCTTTTTATAAGTTATATAATTATATCAAATTTTTAATCTTGCGTCAATGTTAGAGATTGAGAAATTGAGTTGCTGGATAGATGTAAAGTATCGCAAAAGCAATTCCATTTTTAATCATATGAATCACAATTCCCGACCAAATCGTTTTGGTAATTTTTTCACGAATCAAACACATAATCACGCTCATTACGAATACAGTTATTCCTACATTTAACTGGAAATGAACAATTCCAAACAACAGGCTGGTCAAAAAAATTGCTAGCGGAATATTTATTTTACGAAGTTGCCCGTAAATCATACCGCGAAAAATGATTTCCTCGACAAATGGCGTAATCACGACAATAGAAATAAAAGCCATCAAAAATTGCCAAGAGTGAATCATTGTTCCCCGCTGAAACAATAAATTTTGAGATTGAGCTTTATTGAAATTTGGTAGAATATGCGATGCTATGTCGAGAAAAATTCCAGACAATATCATAGCCAAAATAAATCCAACCAACGCTAAAGCTAAATCTTGCCAGGTTATAAGCCCGTTTAAAGCAATCTCTTTTCTAGAAATTTTTTGGCCGAAAAGTTTAACCGGTACAAGATAAATTATCGCAAACATTAAGCCAAAGAATAAAATCGAGTAAACAGATGTTGTAATCACACTAGAAGTTGCGTTTTGATATCCCGAATCATTACCCCAAAAGGCTATCGCTAAATATAAACGAATCACAACTGCTGAAGTATAGCTAGCTATAAAATAAGCTAAAATCGGCAAAACTGCCCAAAAAATGATTTTTAAAGGTTTTTTCGAAAGAATTTTCTCGTTTCGTTTTCGAATTTTGCTGCAAATAAGAATAACTTTTTCTTTCATTTTAACCTCTAAAAATTTTCGTGAAGTCAAGAACGATAATTAAAACCGAAAGCCCCATTAGAGCCAAAAAACTCCAGCCGTTAATATTTTCTTCAGTTTCTTTTGGTAGTGGTTTTTTAAGCAGAACTCGAAAAATAAACGTCATAAACCAACGACCACCATCTAACGCTGGAATCGGTAAAACATTCATACAAGCCAAGCTAATCGAAATAATGGCGGTAAGCATTAAAATCATGTCCATTCCCATCGAAACAATGTTTGGGAAAATCCCTCCAATAACCATCACTGGCCCAGAAACACTCTCACCCGCTTTCGAAAGCTGAGTATTGGCATTTTTCTGTGAATCAGAATTTGGAATAACCTTTTCGAAAATTCCACCAAAAAAGTTTACAAAAAGCTCACCAACGCCTTTAAATGTTTCACCTGTAAATTGAACTGTCGTGCCAAGACCAACAATTGGGGCGCTCCAAGTTGAATGTATTTTCTGCATTCCGTCAGACAAAATCGCACCCAAAAAGCCATTATTTCCTTTTTCGTTAAGTTTCACACTTTTCGAAATTTCTTTACCATTTCGACTAATCTTTAAAGAAACTGTTTTACCGGCGTTATTTTTTAAGTCTTGGCGAATTTTAGTGGAGTTTTCAACCTTTTGACCGTTAAACTCTAAAAGTGTGTCATTTTTATTCAACCCGGCTTTTTCTGCTGGAGAATCTTTTGAAATTGCAGAAACTTGCACACTACCGCCAGATATTTTTACATCAGAAGAAAGGTAAAATTGATTTGGAAGTAGTTTTGGCATTCCAGAAATTGCTAAAATTGTAAAAATCACAAAAGCAACTAGCCAGTTCATAGCAACACCAGCAAATAAAATCTGCGTTTTACCCCAAAAACTTGCCGCACCATAATCGCCTTTTTTCGAATCAGAATCATGTTCACCTTGAAGTCGTACAAAACCACCGAGCGGAATTGCGCCAATCGAAATTTTTGTGCCTTTTGGTAGAATTTTATCTGTTTTAGCTTTAAAGCTTTTAATTCTTGGCGGAAAACCAATTGCGTATTCTTTGAGTTTTACGCCGTTTTTCTTGGCTGCGAGCGCATGACCAAGCTCATGAAGTGCCACTAAAAAAGTTAGCGAAATTAAACCGATAATTATTCCAAAAATTAAATTAAAAACCTCCATTTTACCCTTTCGAAAATCTTAAATTAGCTTTTGCCGACGCTTTCAAAACGCCAGCAAAAAATAACTTAAATTGTGAGAATTTCTTTCTCTTTTTCTTTAAAAATTGCGTCGATTTGTGCGCTAAACTCTTTAATTTCAGCGTCAATTTCTTTTTCAATTCGCTTTAAATCGTCTTCTGTTAAAGATTTTTCATCTTTAAGTTTTTTGGCGTGTTTTAAAGCATCTTGACGAATATTTCGAAGCGTAATTTTTGCACCTTCAACTTTTTCAGAAGTTTGTTTTGCAATTTGTTTGCGGCGCTCCTCTGTTAATGGTGGAACTGGCACACGAACAATGCGGCCATCATCACTTGGGTTAAAACCAAGACTTTGATCATTGCGAATTGCTGCAGAAATTGCTGAAATATTATTTGCATCAAAAGGTGTGATCAAAATCATTCCCGCCTCTGGTGCAGTCATATTCGAAACTTGGTTTAACGGCATTTTTGCGCCATAAACTTCAACCGACACCCCGTCAAGCATTGAAGGATGCGCACGGCCAGTTCGAACTTTTTTCATTTCGCCTTTGAAATGCTCGACAGCCTCGGTCATTTTTAATTTAAATTCATCTGTATCAAACATGCCTACATTATAACATACCTTATGCTTTTTATTCAAATTGACTTTTTAGCATTTTTATGATATAATACCAAAGTAGCTTTCCGAAAAGCTAAGAAAATTTTTAAAGGAGGTGCTCAGATGGCACCAAAAGCAGTTAAACTTACCAGCGGCGCGTTTGGAAAAGATATTTTTCCACAGATAACGGAGTGCGTCTTGAAATTTAATCCTCAAAAAGAGGAAAATGTCAGAAAAATTTTCAAGAAATTTATCAGAAAGTGCGGAAAGGAAGATGGAATTCTTCTTTTTGCACATCAAGATAAAGACAAGTTATCCCATCTAATCGTGTTCAAACAAGAATGCAAAAAAGCCGGAATCAAGTTGTCAATTTCGCTTTATTGCGAAGACAAAAATCCTTATAGTGAAGACTATGGAAAATGGTTTGCTCGCGAAGTAGATATCGCACTGGACGATAATCTTAATGAAATGATCGTCTGGTAAGTTTGCCAACCCCGCAATTTGTGCGGGGTTTTCTCTTTTTATAAACTATTCTTGTGCAAAATTTTTACTCAAAATTTGGATTTCATTTTTAAGTGAATCAAGTTCTCCCTCGAGTTTTTCAGCTTTCGAAATCGCCTCTTTATATTTTTCGACAGTTTCTTCAAGAGGAATCGCTCCACTTTCAATATCAGCTAGAATCTCGTCGATTTCTTTTATTTTTTGACTAATTTTGATTGACATTTTTTACCTCCGCCGTTATTGTTTTATCTATTGTTTTAATCGTAATCTCTTTACCGGTTGCAATTTCCCCACTAATCAGCGCGTAGCCTTTCGCCAAAATATTTTGTGGGTTATAGCTTTTTAAAATTCGTTTTTTAGCTTGAATCTCTCTTTTCTGGTCAAGAATATTCTGTAAAATTCTATTGCGAATTTCCTGATTTTTCTCTCTATTAATTTTTTTAAGTTCAGCTATTTTCGAAAGCAATAAATCATTTGTGCGTAAAATTTTTGAACGCAAAAAACGCATTTCGTCAAATTTGTTTGGTGTTAAAATTTGTGCCACATTGCTTGGTGTTGAGGCAGCAAAATCTGCAGCTAAATCACAAAGGCTTTGATCGATTTCGTGGCCAATTCCAGTAATAATCGGTACGCGAGAATTCGCAACCGCGCGAACCAGTTTTTCATCATTAAAAACCGCTAAATCATCAGCACTACCGCCACCACGAATAATCGCAATCACATCGGGTAGCTCACTTTGACTGTTTAAAAAATCTATCGCACGAATAATTTGATCACTAGCCGCCATGCCTTGAACCTGAGTGTGCGCCACAATAATCTTTAACCCACCCCAACGCTCATTGATAATTTTAATAAAATCTGCATAGCCGGCCGCTTGCGTACTTGAAATTACCGCAACTTTCTGTAAATCTTGCGGAATTCTACGCTTTCGATTTTCATCAAACAAACCTTCTCGCGTTAATTTTTCTTTCAAAATTTCGAGAGATTTTTTAAGACTTCCCTCACCTTTTGGCGTAATTTTTTCAACTGTTAAACTAAATTTTCCCCAGTTTGTTAATTTGGGTTTAACCTGAGCAATAACCTTCATACCATCTTCGAGTGGAAAACGCAATTGCCAAACCGTCATAAAGCAACCAAGAACCGATTCTTCATCTTTTAAATCAAAGAAAACGAACTTATTTTGATTCACCTTAAAACTTGAAATTTCACCTTCAATTAAAACACTCGGAAAACTCTTTTCGAAAATATCATTACTAGTTGCAATAAAATCTGAAACACTATAAATTACCTCATGCGGTTGAGGTTTTTTTATCTCAGAATTTAACAACTCTTCAAATTCGTCAAAATCCATATTCTTTATTATAACATAACCTTTTAAAATAAAATAACCGCCGTGAAGCGATTATTTTTCGAATAATTTAGAAAATTCTTGATTCAATTCTTGAATTTGCGATTCTTCACCGCCAGAAACTGCACCTAAAATCCAAGTGTTCGCATCTATAAATTCTTTCGCTACTTTAAAAATTTGTTCGCGCGAAATTTGCTTAATAAACTTTGGCTGAGCTTTATAATCACGAACATGTCCATCCCAAAAATATCTTGAGGCATAAAATCCTGCGGTTGAAGCAACGGTTTGGCCACCCATCTGGAACGAACCAAGTGAATAGCTCTTCATAGCTTCAAGCTCTTTTTCGGTAATTTCTTCATTCAAAACCTTTTTAAGCTCCAATACAATTAGCTCAAAAAGCTCTTTTGCCGTGCTATAGTTTGTTTGACCCTCGAAATCCCAAGAAGAATCTTTTGGTCCACGAGAGGCGCCAGAATAAACGCCATAAGTTAATCCTCGCTTACGAGCTTGCCCAAGAATACGCGCGTGCATTGTTCCAGTTAAGATATGATTTAATGCATGCATTGCATCCATCTCAGACGTAGTTAGCTTGCGTGGCAACAATAGTGAAAT
>QWCT01003497.1_pt1 | contig 12857 bp, 11 predicted proteins | sample 1972681 | NCBI WGS metagenome assembly QWCT01 (sample SAMN09866701, study PRJNA288562) | Human oral metagenome isolate pre3_saliva, whole genome shotgun sequencing... | isolation source: mouth | host: Homo sapiens | place: USA: California | reverse complement strand
TTGGAGTCGGACTCATCCTTCTGCCACTCCAGGATTTCGCTGAGCCACTTCATTTTCGTCATCTCATTCTCAGTGGCCTTATTCTCAGAGCCTCCCTCTTCCTTATATTTCCAGTGGGCGGCAATACCGAACTCCGCGGTTCTATGCATTTCAAAGGTACGAATCTGGATTTCAAAGGGCACTCCGTCCCGTCCGATTACCGTGGTATGAAGAGACTGGTACATATTGGGCTTAGGCATGGCGATATAGTCCTTAAAGCGCCCGGGAATGGGGGTATAAAGCTTGTGAATAAAGCCCAGCACCGCATAACAATCCTTCACCGTATCCACGATAATGCGGATGGCAAACAAATCATAGATCTGGTCTATGGTCTTGTTCTGGTTTACCATCTTCTTGTAAATGGAGAAGAAGTGCTTGATTCGTCCCTTAATGTTGGCCCGGATGCCGGACTCTTCGATATGCTCCCGCACCTCCTGCACAATCTTGTCGATTCGCTCTTCCCGAACCTCTCTTTTAAAATGCACCTTCTCCGCCAGGTCGTAATAGACCTCCGGCTCCAAGTATTTCAAGGACAGGTCGTCCATCTCAATCTTAATCTTACTGATACCCAGACGATCCGCTAAGGGAGAATAAATCTCCAGAGACTCTCTGGCCTTTTCCTTTCGTTTCTCCGGACTCTGGTATTCCAAAGTACGCAAATTATGCAAGCGATCCGCCAGCTTGATGATGATGACCCGGATATCCTTGGCCATGGATACAAACATCTTTCTGAGATTCTCCGCCTGCAATTCAACTTTATCGGTATTTAGATTTAACTGGGTCAGCTTGGTAACCCCGTCCACAAGTACGGCAACGTCCGGATTGAACATTTCCTCTACCTGCTTAAGGCTCATCCCCGTATCTTCCACCACATCATGTAAGAGTCCCGCCGCAATGGTTTCTTTATCCATTTCCAGGTCGGACAAAATGATGGCTACACAGAGGGGATGAATAATATAGGGTTCTCCCGACTTTCTCTTCTGGTCCTTGTGCTGTTCCTTCGCTACCTCATAGGCCTTTTCAATCATGGAAAGGTCGTCTGAAGGATGGTAGGAACGAACATTTGCCAAAAGTATCTTTAAAAGCTCCTCAGGAGGGGTATTATCCCTTGGTCTCTCTAAGGGCTTGTCTTCCTTTTTATCTGTCATACTTACTCCAATCTGTCACTATTCTTGTATTCTACCCTGTCTCCTCTTCCTTGTCAAAATCGAGTTTTTCAAAAAATTTAAGCCTATATTTGCAGGAAGTTTTAATAAGCCTGTCACAATTCGTACATATCTTTTTTTTATAGTAGAAACAAGAAATATAGTACTATCGGTATAAGATGAAAATGTATAAGTATTCTTCTTTTTTTACAAAATTATAAAGAAAAGTTCATACTCTTTTTCTTTCTTGCCGATATACTACCTTGGGCAAAAGGATATTTTCTTTTTGTCCCATTCTATGAGCAGAAAATGACAGGAGGTCCCAAGCATGAATATACTTTTCTTTCTTACTCCAAAATGTGACGTGGCATACGTAAAGGAAGAAGACAGTTTGCGAAATACCTTGGAGAAAATGGAGTTTCACCGGTATTCAGCCATTCCCGTCTTAAGTAAAGACGGAAAATTTGCCGGTACCCTGACGGAAGGGGATCTTCTTTGGGAAATTAAGAATCAACTGAATCTGGATTTGAAAGAGGCGGAGAAGGTACTGGTAAAGGATATCCCTATGCGAAAGCATTTTGAGGCGGTGGGAATCAACAGTTCCATGGAGGGACTGGTTGCTCGTTCTCTTACCCAAAACTTTGTACCGGTGGTGGATGATCTGGGACACTTTATCGGCATTGTAAAACGTCGAGATTTGATGGACTATCTGTACCGTCATGCGGATTTCGTGGCTTTGGATAAGGAAGAATCCATGTTAATGGCGGAGGATGCCTCCTTAACAGGCTAAAGCATAAGAAGCAGAATGGAAAATCCAAGAGACAATCTTTAAGAATAAAGGAAGAGGAAATCCTAGAATTTTCGGATTTCCTCTTCCTCTTTTTCTCCTGTTTTTTCAATACTGCGAATCAAAACGGTATAACTGCTTCCCCCTTCCAGGAAAACCTCCACTTCCTCCCCCACACGCTTTCCCATCAGTGCCTTTCCTAAAGGAGACTGATTGGAAATTCTTCCTTCCAGGGATTGCCCTCGAATGGAGGTGACCAGACGATAGCACTCTTCCTCTTCATCCTCCGGAAAATACACCACCACCGTGTCATTAATTCCCACAACGCCCTCTTCCGACTTTGTGGAAATCACTTTGGCAAACTTTAAGACCCGCTCTAAATAACGAATCCGGGATTCATTTTGATTCTTCTCTTTCTTGGCGGCATAGTATTCAAAGTTTTCCGACAGGTCTCCCTGAGCTCTGGCCTCCTTCACCGCTTCAATCAGCTTCGGGCGAATCTCCAGCTTTCTTTTCTGAATCTCCGCCTCGATTTTCCGCACATCCTCCCGGGTTAATTCCTCACTCATCCTATTCTCCTAAAACTTTATTTTCCTTCGTAGCAAATGAGGGATTCCAAGGAGTAGTTTTCAAGCTTCTTTCTGCCTTCCAATCCGGCCAGCTCCATCACCACGGAAATCTTGGCTACCTCTCCCCCAAGACGCTCCACCAGCTTGCAAGCCGCCTCCAAAGTACCTCCTGTCGCGATTAAGTCATCCACGATAACGACTTTGGTTCCCTTCTGAATGGCATCCTTGTGAATCTCCACCTCAGCCTTGCCATACTCCAAATCATAGGCAATGGATTCCGTCTCTCTGGGCAACTTTCCCTTCTTTCGTACCGGCACAAAGCCCTTATGCAACTCATAGGCGATGGCTGTTCCGAAGATAAAGCCCCGGCTCTCCAAACCGATGACAAGATCAAAATCCACATCCTTTAAAGACCGGATTAAGCCATCCACGGAATCCTTCAATCCGTCCGGATCCTGAATCAAAGAAGTAATATCACGGAAGATTACTCCCTTCTCTGGAAAATCCGGAATGGACAATACATAATCTGCTAAATGCTCTCTTTTCATAGTTCTCCCCTCAACTTCTTTATGGCATAGGCCTGAATGGCCGCCACAGTTTTGCTGTCTGTCATCTTCCCGTCCGAAATCAATTTCAGTAAGTCCTCCAGCGCCCAAGCTTCCAAGAAGATCTCCTCATCTTCATCAAAGCACTGCTGTCCCTTCTTCAAATCCTTGGCAAGATAAATAGCAATCTTCTCATCCAAAAAAGCCACCGTGGTATTGACCCAAAGAAGAAGCTCTAAAGCCTCACTCTTATAGCCCGTTTCCTCTTCCAGCTCCCTCTTTGCACAAAGAAGAAAGTCTTCCTCTTCGCTATCCCGCTTTCCCGCCGGAATTTCCAGGGTAAAACGCGACAAAGCATGACGGTATTGCCGAACCATGAGAAGCCTTCCGTCCTCTAAGACCGGAAGTACCGCCGCGGCTCCCATATGATGAATAAAGTCCCAGTGGGTCACATGACCGGACACATCCACCGTATCTTCATAGACCTCCAGCACCGAGCCCTTGTAGCGGAGCTTTCGTTCCAGTAAACGAACCGGAAGCTCTTCTTTTTTCTCTTCCTGCTTTTTCTTTTCTTCCATCTTTCAAACACTCCTATTCCGAAAGATTTTGATTTGAAATTCTCTATAAGATTTTCCCCTCAAACTTCTTTATTTTAACATACTTACAGGGATATCTCCATGATTTAACAAAAGATTTCCCCCCTTCGGATGTCGAAAGAACTCTCTTTAGAAACGAAAAAAAAGGGCAAACAGAAGGAAACGCAACGCTTCCTCTCTTCACCCTTTTGGAAAATCCATTAAGAAATTTCACTTTGGAAAAAAATTGGAAATTCCATTCGGAAAGTCCATTTAAAAAATCTCCCCGAAAAATCCTATAAAGAATAATTTCAGTAATCTTTCTTGGAAAACTCCACCTTAGAAACTCCGTATCCTGCCTTGTTGATATGCTCTCTAAGCTCTTCCTCGCTGTGCTCTTCCTTCATCCGCACTTCCGCTGTATGACTGCTTAAATCCACCGTAGCCCAGACACCGGAAATGGCATTTAAGGCATTTTCCACCTTCTTCTTACAGTTTCCGCAATGCATATCGTCTACGGAAATCATGGCTTTAAAAGGATAATGTCCTTCCACCTTGTCGGAAACCTTTACGGAATCCACACTGCATTCTCCTCCGCCGCAACAACCATTTTTTCCTCTTTTAATGACACTTCTTACCGCAAAAACGATAATTACGCCTACCAGTGCCAAGATGACAAAATTTCCCATGCTGTTCTTCCTCTCTGAAAACAAGTTTAGCTTAAATTCATTAGCTATGTCTAACTTCTTTAGTTTAGTCTCTTGTTTTCTCCTGTCAAGGAATTTTGAAAAATTTTATTTTTCCTATCGTGATGCACCGGGTCTTATTTTTCCTTTTCTTCTTCCTCTTCCGTCTCTTCCTTGTGTACGATAGTCTTTCCGATACGGTGGTTCTTGATTTCCGCCACATCGATACTCAGACCGTCCGTGTCCAAATGCAGGGAAGAGCCGTCCTCCGGCACCATGCCGATGATTCCCATAATATAGCCACCGAAGGTATCCGCAGCCTCTAAATCCAGATGAATCTTCAGGGCTTCATTCACATCTTCCAAATCCGCAGAACCGAGAATGCTCCACTCGTTTTCTGAAATCTGCTCAATAGGCTCCGGCTCCGGAAGCTCATCCTCCTCATGAAGGTCCCCCACCAAGGCCTCAATCAGGTCATGGAGGGTAACAATTCCCGTCATTCCGCCGTACTCATCCAGTACAATCCCGTAATACTTTCTTTCCTTTTGCATGATTTTGAAAAGGTCGGAAACCTTCATATTCTGAGAAATGAAGAAGGGGCGATCCACCGCATTCCGCATAACATTCGGTCTGCTTAAGTCGTTTAGGCGGAAATAATCCTTGGTATTCAAGACACCGATGATATCGTCATTGTCCTCACCGCAAATCGGGTAACTGGCAAAACGGTTTTCATGGATGGTATGTCTCCACTGCCGGTCCGTATCCTCAATATAAAGCATAGCCACATCAGTTCTGTGGGTGCAAACGTCTTCCACCGTAAGATCTTTAAATTCAAACACATTTTGAATCCACTCATTTTCACTGGATTCAAAGATACCGCTTTCCATTCCCTCATCGATCATCATCAAAATGTCTTCCTCGGAAACAGCATTGATATCTCTTTCCGGATCGATTTTCAGAAGCTTCAGTACCGCATTGGTGGATGCGGAAAGAAAGAAAACGATGGGCATGGAAATAATAGACACAATCCGCAGTACCGGAGCAATGAAAAGCGCTATAGGCTCTTTATATACCTGCGCCAAGCGTTTCGGCACCAACTCTCCGAAAACAATACTGATATAGGATAGAATCAGAGTAATCAGCACAATAGAAAGGGGGTGCATCATGCTCTCCGTATTGGGGATAGGAAGCTTTACCAGAAGCTTGTCCAAATATCCTGCAAAGCTCTCTGCCGCAAAGGCACTGGAGAGAAATCCCGCCAGAGTAATCGCCACCTGAATGGTGGACAAAAAGCGGGAAGGCTCTTCCACAAGCTTTAAAAGATGCTTTGCATTTAGGCTTCCGTCCTCCGCAAGCTTTCTTATTTTTCCCTCTCCCATCTGCAAAACCGCAATTTCCGCGCAGGAAAAGAATCCGTTAATGAAAATCAGTACAAACAAGAGTATGACTCGACCAAGGGACTTCCGTTATCCGCGTCCCCGTCTTCGTCCATGTTCTTCCCCTTCTTGTCTCTTTCCTCAACTGAAAAGAATACAGGCATTATACGGAATCTCCCCCGCTTTGTCAAATTTCAAAATACCGGAAGCGTTTCCCCCTCAGGTATTTTAGAAGTATAACGGATTACAAATCCCGTTCTCAAAATTATAACTCCACCGGTATTCCCTTTCGGCAAAGAGCAATACGCCATGGCTTCTTCTTGGCTCGAATATAACGAAACTTCAGAAAACCGGCATTTTCCAGATAAGCCTTCAATTCCGCCTCATCATAAAGTCTTGCGCCATGAATTTTCTTAGTCATGGAACAACACTTACTTTCCTTATCATGGGTAACCGCCAGAATCAGTACCCCTCCCGGTTTTAAAACTCGATACGCCTCCGCCAAGGCTTTATCCATATTTTTCCAAAAGTAAATGCTTTCAAAACTGGATATGGCATCGAAGCTCTCATCCCGAAAGGGAAGCTTATAAACACTACTTAAGATGACTTCACACCTGTCTTGAGCAATTGCCTTCTCATTCCAACCGGAAGCAATAGAAACAGAAATCGGGGAATGATCAATACCGCTGACATGGGCATCCGGATAGCACTCCTTGGCATGCTCTCCATAATTCATTAATAGGCTAATGACTCTCCCAAAAAATCCTCTGGGTTTCGAGAAATTCTGCAAAAGCCCCATTGTCTTCCTCCTGAAATCTTGGGGAATCTTGCTCCTAGCATCCCCTTTTTTCTTTCTAGTCCCTCTTCGCAAGTCTTAATTTATTCGTAAAAATAATTTTATGGGAAAATTAAGGGCTTGTCAACAGGTGGAGAGGGAAGCATGGGGAATGCTTATGCAATATTTTTATACCTTGTATAAAAATACTCGTAAATCTTTTGACGATACCCGGAGATGCTAAGCTCATCGTAGCACTCTGGTAATTTTTCCCATAACGTATCTCTTATTAAGTTATCGACCTCAGCCTTCGTTTCCTGTTTGTCTGTCCAATGGTCAAGTTCTGCAATTTTAGCCTTAATTTTTTGAAGAAGAACCGAAGCCACTTCTTTTAGTTTCTGAATTTCAGCTTTGGTCAGATTATCTCGGAAAAGCATATCATAAAGGGAAAGCTCCTCGTCATTATCAAAGTCCTCTCTAGCATAACGCTGTTCTTCTTTTGTCATTTGCTCAGCCAAGTCCATTAAATCCATAAAAGTTTTTTCAATATTGGCTCTATCCTGTTCTGCGTTATAGTCTTTGATAATCTGCTGGTATCGTTCATAATAATTAACTCTATTAGGATTCGTAAACAGCAATCCATCAAGACGCTGTTGTATGAGTTCTTCTAAATCCTTCATCACAAGATTCTTAGTCTGTGCTCTAGCAAATTCTTTTCTGAGTAAATCAAAATTTATTGCACTGATATCAAACCTGCGATAGGCATCACAAACAACCCCTGATAATTCCTCAACTTCAATGTGTTCATTGATAATGCTATGAATCTGAATCATCAAATCTACGGTGTTGATATGCTTCCGTTTTTTCTGTAATTCTCCATAAATGGCAGAAATTGCTTCAAATTGTTTACGAGTATGACCGTATAAATCCTCCCTATCTGCATATCTCACCAAGCGATTCAGTTCTGATGCGTAAGTTGTAAATGTTTTCTTATCCTCAAGTGAATCACATACAGCATTAGCTGCCTTTTGCAAATAGTATAGCTTTTCAAAATCTATTGCATGAATAAGCTCTGTTAAATTTATTCCTTTTCCGGACAAAAACAGTTCTGCTTTACCAATCGTTTCCAAAATACGATGTATCAATTGCTCCTTGTCTACAGTAGGATCCAATCCACCGATGCCACCAACATTAGCTGTATAATCTGCTAACGCTTTTCTTAGGGCTTTCACAATACCTATGTAATCAATAATCAGTCCATTGCTCTTCCCTGCACTGACACGATTCGCCCTTGCAATCGTTTGCATCAAGGTATGAGCCTTTAATGGCTTATCCAAATAAAGACAGGATAAACTTTTGACATCAAATCCTGTAAGCCACATTGCACAAACAAACACAACACGAAGTGAAGATTTTGAGTCTTTAAATTCCTTATCCAGCTCTCGCTTCTCCATTTTTTCTCTATGAAACTTTATATCTAAGCCCCACTTTTTAAAAGTTTGAATTTCATTTTGTTCCTGACTGATGACAACAGCCATTTCTGTTTCTTGCATCCACTTTAGTTTTCGTTCCAGTTCCTTCCTTTCCTGCTGAGTGGCTAAGCTTAGGGAAGATTTTATGCTTTCAATTTCTTCTTTCCAGTATTCCCGTACATAATTGTACATCCGAACACAAGTCACTTTATTAAGACAAACAAACATTGCTTTCCCACTAGTCCATAGGTCGGAATAGTGATGCACAAAATCACGGGCTATCGAACGTAGTCTAGGCTCGGCAGTAAGCAAATGTATTTCTTTAGCAAATTCCATCTCTAACTTATACTGCTGATCCACATCTATATCTGCATTCTCTATGGCCTCTAAGATTTGATTAGTAATTTCCGGATTATGAAGATCAAGAATTTTCTCCCCACGATTCTCATAATACAGTGGCACTGTTGCTCCATCCTCTACAGCACGCTTAAAATCATAAACTGAAACATAGCCTCCAAAGGTTCTCGCTGTAATATTGTCGCTGGATAAGAGCGGCGTCCCTGTAAAGCCTATGCGTGCAGCTGTCGGTAATAGCTTCATCATGTTATCTGCAAATATACCATACTGACTACGGTGGGCTTCATCAGACATGATAATTAAATCATGATCCGGATAAATCGGTTCTACATTCGATTGGTTGAATTTCTGAATCAAAGTGAAAATAAAGCTTGGATTGCCTTTCAACTTTTGTATGAGATCTTCTCCGCTGGAAGCAATAAACTTTGATGCCTTAATATCTTTTCCTAATAGTCCGCAATTTTCAAAAGTGTCGCTAATCTGCGTATTCAATTCGTCACGATCTGTAAGAATCACAAAAGTAGGTGTTCCTTCCATTTTTCTTCGCACTTTTTTCGCAAAGAAGAGCATAGAATAACTTTTCCCTGACCCTTGTGTATGCCAAAACACACCAAGTTTTCCGTCATTTATCTTCCTCGAAGCATAAGCTTTCATAGCTTCATTTACGCCTAAGTATTGGTGATTTCGAGCCAGAATCTTAGCTGTATTCCCATCAGAATGATCATATAAGATAAAGTTTTCAAATAAGTCCAAAAAATTCTCTTTTTTACAGATTCCACGAAGCATTGTTTCTAAAGCTACGCTTCCTTCATCTTCTTCCGTAAGGCGCTTCCATTCATGGAAAAACTCAAACTTACTGCCAAGAGTTCCCACCCTCGCTTCCAAGCCATTGGAAAGTATCAAAAAAGCATTGTAGTAGAAAAGATGGGGAATAGTATCCTGATAATCAGTGTAATTATCCTCATAAGCATTTTGGACATCGACCGTGCTCTTTTTAAGCTCCACAAAGAGAAGTGGAATTCCATTTACAAACCCGACAATATCCGTTCTTCTACGATAAAGTTCACCATATATCTTCAATTCTTTGATTGCTAGAAAATAATTATTTTCCGGATTTTGAAAATCAATAATCGTAGCCTTCTTTATTTCTGTCTGTCCATTTGGTTTTTTTATTGTAACTGGAATTCCATCTCGAAGTAGAAAGTATTTTTCTTCATTGATCTGTAGTAAAGATGAGGTGGATAATCTCTGTTCTAAAGCATCCCTCGCTTGAACAATTTGAGCATCCTGTATCCACGGATTAAACTTCCTAATCGCCTCTTCAAAATAACGAGTCAAAAGGATTTCCTTATAGCTTTCTCTTCCGAAGCTACCATCTTTTCCTAATTTTTCCGCTTCAAACGCGAATTGAACGTCCCAGCCCAGCTCATCACGGAGGAGATTCCCGGCGCTTTCTTGTACCAATAAATTTTCAGAATAATCATAGCCCATAGGCTTCCTCCCTTAACCTATCTTCTCTTAAGCAAAATTCCTCGTTGATTTTAGTCACAATGAGAACCATTATCTTTAATAACTCTATATAATCCATTTGTTGCACATCTTTATTTATTGTATATGTGCTATGAGCATACTTATTACGTATGTCAAGTCCATCACTATACTGCGACTTATTGAGCATAAAGTTTAAGTAATTCTTCTCCGGTATCGAAAAGAGTGTGCCTTCTATCCTAATATCTCCTGCATTTATCATTTCTTTCAAAGCAAAGCGTGTTGTACTCAAATAATTAACACATATAACTTCATGCTCATATAATTCTCTTAATAAAAAGGCTCTCTCTCCATCATAAGATATAGTCCCATCATGATTAAGTAAGATTGTTCCTCTATCTATTAACCACTTTAAGACAGGTTCTTGAAATGGTGCAAAATCTTCTACTGACACTTTTTCATTCGTAAGTATTTCAAACAGTGAAGAGTATTTTGATCCAAACTTTTCTACATATGCAACTTCTGATTGAAGAGAAAATAGAGCATTCATTTCTTGTTGAATAAGTTCCGTACAAGCATAGGCATATTTTTCTCCAATAAGGCTTGGTATACTTTCAAAAGATAATGGCGCTGACGACATTTCATAAAGTTCCCTATCTACAACACCATCTTGTGCATACATTCGAAATTGTTTTAAAATCCCATCCATTTCTGAAACTAAAGTACGACACTTTTCTGCATAATTGGAAGAGTTGGAAGACTGCATAAAAAATCCATACGTATTAAATTCATTCTGTAAATATTCTGTAAAAAACCAAACAAAAACATCTTCAAGGTTTATCCTATGCTCTTCTAACAGTGCTTTATACATGCCCATCTGGAGAGATGCTATAATATTTCTAGATAGATACCAACTTCCTCTTGGATAAGCGTTTTTCCCATTATTTGCAGTTATGCTTTCTAAGACATCCATTTTCACTTTTAAGGATGGAAGGGTACTTCTCCAAAATCTATCAAACATCTCAAAAACATAGAAAAAATTATTCAATATTGTTGGATAATCTAAATTTTCTTCCAGCCATTTCCTATCATAAGAAATATATATTCCATGCTCATCATTTATACACTTTTGGTATTCTTCCTGCTCAATTAAACTAATACTATATTTATAACCAACATGATTAACTTTACTATCTCGACCGGACCAAAAATCCTCATATTTCTTTTTGGCATTTAGTTTTATCCTATCACTTATTGGACATTCTCTACTACTTTGTGAATGAATGATTAATCTAAGGGTATTGGGATTCGGATCTACGGAATCGATGAATTTTTGAAATATCAATTCAAATTCTTCAGGTTTTAATAAGGACGGTATATAGTATCTAGTATCCTCCTGCTCAGCTAAATAACAGGCAACAAGTATTTCACAAGTGTGCTCTGATGTACGAAGTACTTCTGCGAATTGCCTATTATAAGCCTTCACTAATTTCTCATGTTTTAAAATTTCGAACAAATTGATTTTCGGCAAAAGAAGATATTCTTTGAATAACTCATCCTCAACACGCTCATAGGCCTTATAGTTCTCAAACAATGTCCAAAAGTCCTTTAAATATTGGATATCCACATTGTGAACAATTTCTATAAAATTCTCATTGTTAATCTGGGAGAAGTATTTTGCAATAATCGCTGTAAATAACTTAACCTTTGTTTTGTATTCTCTATATGTTTCTGTAGACCATCTTCTTAAGGGTCTATCTAAATCGATAAGCTCTTTAATATTATATAGCTCAATGATTTCATTAATTGAATCAAACATCTTATCGGGAGAGAATGCATGTAAAATAGGCTCAGCTTTTTCTAAATTCCATCCAATACTTAGGTCATGACTACTATAGAATTTTACGCCATCATAGTCTGAACTCATAGTTCTCTCCTTTATATCGTAATCTCTCCACTCATAAGTTTTGGAAGCAAGCGGTCACGAGCTTCCACCAAGTTATTATTTATTTTTTGTTTCACTCTTATATCTCGTAATATAGGAGTTACTAAGTGAGAAAATTTTTCTAAAATATTGTCTGAAGGAACAACAAATGGCATAGACTTAATAATTTTAGAATTCACAGCCCTTGAGATAGATGAAGTATTTCCTAATGTTTCATATTCATAATTGTTTAAATAACAATATGTATATGCTCTTTGATTCTCATCTTCCATATAAAAATGGGCTATTGCCTCATTAGTACACATGTCTGTTGCAGCTATTGCAACACGTCCAACTGTCAACTTAAAACTGACTACTATTGTTCCTTGAGGAATTTTCTTTATATTATACTTTTGTATTGCTTCTTCCGTTAAACATTCATTCGTTTTAAATGCAAATACACCCGCATTTCCCATATCGGTAATGGATAGCCACGGTATTCCCTCTTCACCCTTTACAAACCACTGATTTTCCGTGCGAGGCGGAGTTTTTCCAATAGAGATTTTATAAAAACATTCAGCTTTATCTTTCTTCCACCCTTCCGGCAACCCTTCAATAATCTTTACCGTCTCATATCCCGGAAAGCGTAAATCTACAAACCACTCTTTATACAGCCGATGAGCAGACTCTTCAAGAAGTTTTATTTGTTTTTGATTGTTCATAATGAGATTATCATATGACCTTAGCACATTTATTATCTTTTTTTGGATATCTATATGTGGGCAAGGAATTTCAAAGTTTTCTATCATTTCCTTTGTCATCGCATTTCTAGATGCACCTTTTCCAACAGCCAGGTTAAGCATATAAGATTGCATAAATGGACTTGCAAGGTAATACATCAAAAAAAATGGGTCTAATTTTTCTTTGCTGGGTCTAACGATTGCAACATGTTGATTAACTCTTGCCGGAAGTAATGACTTAGGAACCATACAAGTTCGAGCAACTGAATCTCCCGTTATATTGTAAATGGTAAATAACCTGTCCGTTCAATAAAAATCTGCCAGCTCTCAGGTTGGCAGATTTTTCTTTACCTTGTTTTATTCTTCCTGCAGCTATCCG
>QWCT01001317.1_pt1 | contig 12889 bp, 7 predicted proteins | sample 1972681 | NCBI WGS metagenome assembly QWCT01 (sample SAMN09866701, study PRJNA288562) | Human oral metagenome isolate pre3_saliva, whole genome shotgun sequencing... | isolation source: mouth | host: Homo sapiens | place: USA: California | reverse complement strand
ATCGTTAGCCATCTTTTTTTATGTAAAAACTTAGGGAGGAGCGACTCATTTTGAGTTACTCCTCCCTCTTTTATGGCTGCCATTTCCCGACAGCCCCATTTTTTATTCTCTAAATATCAACCTTTATTATATAAAGCTAGTTTCTCACACCATTAGCATCCACTTGATATCCGTCTACAGATGTATTTACAGACAGATCACCGTCAGCGCCAAAATGGTAGAATTTTCCTCCGATATTTTCCCATGCAGACTGAGCTATGGCTCCACCTGATACTGCATAGTACCATTTTTCCTTATATGATATCCACTCATTTTCTGCAATATATCCTCCGGCTTTTGCAAAGTACCACTTGCCATCTATATAGATCCACTGATTTTCTGCCAGCTCACTATTATCATCCATATAGAACCAATAATTTCCATCCTTTACCCAGGATGATTTAATGTTCTCATCAAGTATAGTCCACTTACCGTTTGGCAGTTTAAACCAGTTCTTTGTAAATACCTTCTTAACATCTTTAACCGATGTTCCTGTACTTTTTGCTCGTCCCTTACTCTTGCTTCCACCTGATGATTTGCTTGATTTTTTTGAAGAAGAAAGTGTTTTTTCCGTTTTTTCCGTTTTTTCTATCTCCGGCTTTATAACCAAAGAGTTGTTTGGATCTGTCTTTTTCTTAATATCATCAGATTTACTTTCAGGCTTCTCTACAGTTTTTTCGGATTTGGAATCTTTGCTTTCATCAGCTTCCTCAATTTTATTATTTTCAGAAGAGTTTTGTTCTTCTTCTTTTGCCATAAATTTTGCTATTGTATTGTCTACTTTATCCTCTGCTTCCAACAGATCTTGAAGATCATTTGAAGAATTCACTGTTTCAATTAAGTTTCTCTTTGTATCTTCATCAAGCTTTGAAGAATTTATCTTTTCGAGTATTTCTTCCTTCAAGGCAAGCTTTGCCTTAGCAAAACCGAAGAGAGCCACATCAAGTTCAATTCCCGCACTTCGAAGTTCTCTAAGAGTTTTTGCATTTTCTATCTTAGATTGCAGTGCTTCCACCTGTGAAGTTCTTAATTTCCTTGCATTTGACGGTGTAGAAACCTTTTCTAAAAGTGCTTCCTTTTCACTTCTAAGCTTCTCATTGTCAAAATCAAATTTCACTTCGATATTATCATATAAAGTTGACTTTAATATAAGTTTATTTTCACCATCTAAAAGTAATCTTTCATTTATAAGTAATGTACTGCCAAGAGCTGATCTTGTATACTGTGTTTTGCTTAGTTTCTTATTGTTAAGTTCCACATAAGCCAATGAATCTGTATAACCATACTCCGGTGATTTTCCATGTGAGAAATTAACAGCTACACTTTTCTTATCCGGATCTTTTTCTACATCAGCACTAATATTTGTATCTTTTATAGTAAAATCAATATTTGCATCCTTATATCCCTTAGCGGCTATTGTCATTGAGAAACTGCCTACTGTTTCAAGAATACCTGCAGGTTTTCTCCAATCCTCAAAATCAAGAGATACCTTATCATTATCTTTTACAAACCCGTCAGTTTTTGTAGTACTGTATCCCTTGGCATTTGATATTTTTATAGACTGTATAGCATCCACGTATTCTTTATTTGAAGATATTACAACCGGATTTCCTTTTACAACAGATTTTACTTTGACTGAAGGCTCCTTTAACTCTCCTATAAGCTCTGAAGGTGCTACAATATCCTTTAAAACAACTGTAGGATAATCATTATTTTGCAGTATAACGGTATATGTATGATCTGCAATAAAATTCTTTGCAAAGATCTTTAATACATTTCCTCCGGCATACTCTGACCAAAAATCCTCATTTGGTCCCGGCTTTAATACTTTAACAACTCCTGTAGTTTGATCCTTCACAGTAATTTTACTTTCCGCCTTTGGAACATTGTTATTTCTTTTATCAAAATATGTGCGCAGTACAAATGTAGTAGGATCTGTTTTTGATTTAAGTTCCAGACTGTAATCACTGTCTGTTAAAAATCTGTACTCTACCTTTACATCCTTTGTACCAAACACTCCGCCTTTTTTCCTAAAAAAGCTTACACTGCTGTCATCATATCCTTTAGCCTTAAACTCTAATATAAATCGTCCGCTATCATTCTTAAAATATTTTTTATCTATTTTTAGAGTAAGATTATCCTTATCAAGCTCATAGTAACGGTTCTGATTATTTCTATACTTATCGTCATCTATAGCCTTTTGTGCTATCGGATACATCGTATAACTGTATCCGTTTCTATCCTTTAATACTATTTCATTTAACTCTGAAAGCCAAGTCTTATCATCTTCAATAAATGACATAGAGAAGTCTTCATCCGGTTTAATATCATCAGCCCACAATATTCTTTCAGACTTTACATTTGCAAGATCAGGACTTTCAATATCCAGATTGACAGTCTTTACTGACGGATGATACAGAGATAGTCTGTATTTTTTATTTGACTCAAATGCCTTTGAAAAAATCTGCAGTTCGTTGTAGGACTTTTTGTAATCCTTGTTTTCTTCCAAAGTCTTTGTGTTTTTCACATCACCATTTTCATCCAATACCGAAAGTTCAATATTACTTATTTCGCTCAGATAAATAGAGTTTACACCCTCACCGTAAGTTATCTTTAAACTGTTATCTCCTTTTGTATCCCAGTTATACTTTAACGGATCGGCATGCTCATACAGAATAACAGTTCCCTTGGTATTTAAAAATCCTTCCACTGCAATATCTATATCATAAATATAGAGTGACTGATATATTTTCTTACCGTTTTTAAACTGAATAATCAATTCATCATTATCTTCATCAATGCTCACATCATATTTATCTTTTTCTATCTCAGTTCCTGAACTGCCTGCCATTGTAAATATTTCACTTACAGTTATTTTTTCTTTTAAATCATCTCTTATCGCATCATAAAATGCAGCTCTTTCTTCAGCACTGTTATGCTTCATCTTCAATTTAAAGGCAACATCCACGCCATCTGTATTTTCAAGTGCAATAAGTTTAGGGCTGATTTTTTGTTTTTTAAATTCATCACCCAATTCTACAAATGTTTTATATGTAATATCCTTCATATAAAAATACAGTATGTTCTCACCCTTGTTTAGATATTTATATGGTATAAATATCGTATACCATTTTGATCTGTCTGTATTAACAGTCTCATATTTATATTTAACATCATTTATACCTATATACTGAATCTCATTTACAAAGCCGTTACTTAAAAAATCCTTATTAAGGTGCATTATCAGATATCCATAGGGATTATTGTATTCCAATGATTCAATAAAATCACTCTCAAAAGGTAAATTCCTATCTGATTCACTGACCTCTGTACCTTTATCTTCTCCTTCACCTCTTCCGGGTCTTAGAGAAGGTACAGGTGGCGGTGCCATAGTCGATGCATGTGATACCACATCAACTTCTCTGACACCCATTGGCTTCAAAACTTTTGTGTAGAAAAAAGATGACATAACCATATTTGTGGCTAATATACTACACAAACCTACTTTAAAAATACGCTTAAACATGTCTCGTCCCTCCAAACGAACAAATAAAAATTTCTATGTAAAAGATCATCTTATTATTTAGTTAGTATATGCTAACTCACATCCCCAAAAAAACTGTCCGTCTTAAATTCTTAATAAGTACCGGACAGATTTTTTCATAATAAAATTCTGTTTTACATAAAATGTATTTGATACATGTCGAGTATATAATTATATATAGTTTTCGTCAAGTATAATAAATGCATTTATTGTGTTTTTGTATGCTAATTTAAAATATTTCCCTTATTATTATACAAAATATTATTAAATGTAAATTATTTATTAATTTATATCTATTCCCTTTATAAAGGTATAAAAGTTCTATCAGCTTCCACCTTATTTATTTTAACAGCATTTTCATATATTTGATTTGCTTCTTTAATAAATATCATCTGTGAGTTTTTCTTTGCACTTCCCCCTCTTTCCACTTTTTCATATCTACCGTCAGGTAAAAGGATGGAGGCCTTTACATTATCCTCAAGTTCCACATCCAGGTAATGCTTTATACTCTTTATTATATCCTCATCCGCCACCGGAAATACAATCTCTACTCTCTTTTCCAGATTTCTGTTCATCCAGTCGGCACTGCCAAGGAAAATCTCCTCTTCACCGTCTATACGGAAATCAAATATTCTGGCATGTTCAAGAAATGTTCCGACAATTGATCTGACCGTTATATTTTCAGAGACTCCTTTTATTCCTACCTTAAGACAGCATATGCCTCTGACAATCAAATCTATCTTTACTCCTGCACAGCTTGCCGAATAAAGCGCGCATATAATATCCTTATCTGAAAGCGAGTTCATCTTTGCTATGATTCTTACCTCGGATCCTCTCCCGGCCGCCTCTTCACATTGGCTTATCTTCTTTAAGAATATATCCTTCATCCAAAGCGGTGCAACCACATATCTTTTCCAAAACGGAGGTTCTGAATATCCGCTTAACATATTAAAGACTGCCGTAGCATCCTCACCATAGCTTTCTCTTGCTGTAAACATACCAAGGTCTGTATAAAGCTTTGCAGTAGAATCATTATAGTTTCCGGTGCCAAGATGTACATATCTTCTGATACCGTCTTCTTCTCTTCTCACTACAAGAGTTATCTTTGAGTGAGTCTTTAATCCTACAAGTCCGTAGATTACATGACAGCCTGCTTTTTCAAGCATCCTTGCCCAGTTGATATTATTCTCCTCATCAAATCTTGCCTTAAGCTCCACCAAAACTGTAACCTGCTTACCGTTATCAGCAGCATTTGCAAGCGCCTTAATAATAGGCGAGTTTCCGCTGACTCTGTATAAAGTCTGCTTTATAGCAAGAACATTTTTATCTGCCGCCGCCTTTGAAACAAAATCTATTACCGGATCAAAGCTCTCATATGGGTGTGAAAGCAAAATATCCTTCTTTTTTATCTCCTCAAATATATCCTCACAGTCTATAAACCTTTGGTTCATTACAGGAACATGCTTTTTATCCTTTAGCCTCTCAAAACCTTCGAGAGAATATATTTTCATCAGAACTGTCAAATCCAGAGGTCCGTTTATCTTAAATATATCCTCTTCATCAACATTCAGCTCACTCTTCAGGAAATTTAAAAGGCTTGCATCCATTCTTTCTTCGGCTTCAAGTCTGATAGCCTCTCCCCACTGTCTCTTCTTAAGTTTTTTCTTTATTTCCTCTAACAGATCCGATGCATCATCCTCATCAAGCTTAAACTCCGCATTCCTCATTACTCTGAATGTTGCTGCAGATATTACTTCATAGTTTAAGAAAAGTTTATCAATATTTTTCTCTATGATATATTCGAGATAGATTATCTTTCTCTCCTCAGACTCACAAGGGATCTCTACAATTCTTGGTAGTACCGACGGTACCTGCACCATAGCAAAATCAAGATCGGCATCTACATTTCCAAGATACACATCCTTCTTTTTCTTTTTAGAGTTTTCTTCTTTTCTCTTTCTTATAAGGGCTGCAATATTTAAAGTCTTATTTCTGACAAGCGGGAAAGGTCTTGAAGCATCCACTGCCATAGGTGTAAGTACCGGATATACAAATTCATCAAAATATTCATCTATAAATTTCTTTTCATTTGAATCAAGTTCATCACCATGACTTATTATATGCAGATTTTCCTTCTTTAAAAGCGGAACCAAAGATTTGTTATAAACCTCATACTGCTTTTTAACAAAATCGTGAGTCTCCTTAGTCAGTATACCAAGTTGCTTTTCCGCACTCATTCCCGAGATATCTTTTTTCTTATAATCAGCATCCACCATATCTTTTAATGAAGCAATCCTTACCATAAAGAACTCGTCAAGGTTTGAAGATGTTATACTTAAAAATTTCAATCTTTCAAAAAGTTTAACATCATCATCCTCAGCTTCATTTAAAACTCTGATATTGAACTTCAGCCAGGACAGCTCCCTGTTTGTAAAATATTCTACATTATCAAACTTTTCCATAATAGCCACTCCTTCCTATCAAAAAGTTCTTATCTGCTTCAAAATAAATTCTATTCCGAAGATTTCTCTGAAAAAATCCCTGTGAGAATTAAAGCTTAGTATTTCAAGACTCAAATCGCCCATGTAATTCACTTCCAGTTTCAGCTTATTTTCATCTAATTTCAATATAAAATTCTTTATTTTCTGCTTATGAGATCTGTCAAGTGCATTTGCCATTTGCAGTATTGCACTTAATTTTGCAAGCCTGATATCTCTTTTATTATAAATATTTTCTTCATTATCAATATTTGATATTTCCGCCATAAGCATTCTCTCATCATGAGATATACCTATAATCTCTCCTGATGATATGATATTGTAGGTGGCTGTATCACTGTTTTTCATATTTATAAACTTACCGATATTATGAAGTATGGCGGCTATTTGTACCAAGAGTCTGTCTCTTTCCGTTAAGCCGCTGACCTCTTTTATGGCATCAAATATAAGAAGAGCATTCTTTTCCACCGCACCGGTATGTTTGCTGTTTCCTCTGTATCTTTTGGCAAGATTTTTTGATGCCGCAATTATATCTTCTTCAAAATTATGACCTACACTTATGATTCCGGTTTTCTTTGCATACTCCGCCGCAATACCGTCTATTAAAAGCGTACCCGGCATCCATATTTCCTTAGCATTAAACAGATCAAAAATTCTTTGAAAAATAAGCACACTAGGCAAAATCATCTTTGCATAATTTTTACTTACACCAAGTATATTCTCTATTTCCTCAACACTCTTTCCGCGTATTCTATCGAATAATTTAATAAATCTCTCATAATCTATTATCATATCTGTTGATTCATGATCCATATATCTGAATACATGCATAAGAGGTTCTCCGATACCGATTATAGTCTTTACCTTTTTATTCTTAAGATAAATCTTCTTAAATGTATTAAGGTCGTTATCTATAAGCTCTGTAAGTACATTATGCTTTTTTTCATTGATATTATCAATCTCTTCTACCATCTCTCGAAGTCTTAAAACTCCAAGTGATAAATTTTGTGTGCTCTGTATTGCACCGTTATCGTAAAGAGTAAGCTGCATACTTCCAAATCCGACATCGGCAATAGCGGTACCGCTCTTTATATATTTCTCAAACAGCTCACCTTTTGAATCGATAGACATATAATTGATAAATCTTTGCTCTGAGTTTGATATTATACTTATATCAATCCCCGCTCTTACCTTTATCTGGTCAAGCACCTGCATATTGTTTGAGGCTTCTCTCATGGCGCTGGTCGCATATGCCTTATACACATCCACCTTATAGCTATGCATTATTTTCTTAAAATCCGATAAAATATCACATAGCTCATCTATCATTTCATAACTGATTTTTCCGAATTTATAGGTGTCGCTCCCAAGCGCAATAGTATGCTTGACATAATCAATTCTCTTTATTCCTGATTTACTTGATATCTCATAAATTCCAAGTTCAAGCTCAAATGAGCCTACATCAATTGCTGCAAAATATTTTATCCCACTCTTTTCCATACGCTCTCCAAGTCTATTGACTCTGTAAATAAGTTATAAATTGTGTTGCACTTCTTCCTGACATACCTCCGTGAGACAATTCCCACATATTGGCTTTTGAAAGTATTTCACCCTCATCCATATCTATATTATGCTTCTTTGCCAAAGAAAGTACAATAGAGTTAAACTCTCTTTTATCAGGTGAACCGTAATAGATTTTTTCACCGAATCTTGCAGATAATGAAAGCTTCTCCTCAACAGTATCTCTTGTATGAAGTTCTTCATCTGTTTCAGTCTTATCTCTGAAACTTTCTCTGATAAGATGTCTTCTGTTGCTTGTAGCATATATCAATACATTCTCAGGTCTTCTTCCAAATCCTCCTTCCAGAATCGCCTTTAAATATTTATATTCAAGCTCCGACTCTTCAAAGCTTAAATCATCCATATATATTATAAACTTGTAATTCCTGTCTTTAAGCTGTTCAAGTATATCGGATAAATATCTGAATTGATGCTTATAGATTTCAATAATCCTAAGCCCTTTATCATAGTACTCATTTACAATAGCTTTTACACTTGAAGATTTTCCGGTTCCGGCATCACCGTACAATAAACAGTTATTTGCAGGTTTACCGTTTATAAAACTCTCTGTATTGTCTGTGAGTTTTTTCTTTTGAAGATCATAACCGATTATATCATTCAAATACACATGCTCGACTCTGGTTATCGGTATTATATTTGCAGTCTTTAAATCAGTACCTTCTTCTATACGAAAAGCTTTATTTAAACCAAACTTCCCTACACCATACTCCTTATAAAATTCAGTTATTATATCTTTAAACTCATTGTCTGAGCCCGCCTCAATAAGTTGCTTTGAAAGTCTTAGAATTCTGTCTCTTACTCTGGTGTTTACAAGCTTTGAATCTCTTCCGTTACCTTCATAATGATATATCTCTCTTAACAAATCGCCGTTAATATTAGGTACAAATTGAATCAACTCTCTTAATATTTTAAAATCATGTATTGCAAACGTATTTATACTTCCTGAAGTTTCACCTACAATCTCTGTAGCTTTTGAGTATACATTCTCATTATATGCAAGTGCCAATGCAAGTATATTAGCCCAAAGATTTCCGTGAAGACCGTACTCACCGGCAACTTCAAGCATCTTTGATATGGTTTTACTTACATTGGTGCTGTTCTTATCCAAAGCACAAAACATTCTTATTGTGTCTTCAAACCTCAAGTCTCTGTATAATATCAAATCGTCTATCTTTGAATCTTTGCATGCTTTTATACTGTACATATTTCCTCCTTAGGCTACATTAATTATTTGAACAATAGTTTCCCAAAATCTTTAAAAAAGGTACTTTATTTTTAAGTGTTTCAAGTACGTTTGAAACATTTTCCGAGTTTAGATTCGCCTCAACATCTATAAAAAATCTGTACTCAAATGTTTTCTCGGGTATAGGTCTTGATTCTATCTTTAAAAGATTCAATCCGTTTAAGACAAATATTCCGAGAATATTATACAGCATACCTTTTTCATGTGGAAGTTCCAATATAAGACTGAGTTTATTTGAGCCTTTCGAAAAAATCTTTTCCTTACTTAGTACTACAAATCTTGTTGTATTATTGGAATTTCTGTTAATTCCCATGTCTAAAATATCCAGACCGTAAAGCTTTGCTGAAAGCTCGGAAGCAATTGCCGCCTGCTCGATATTGCCTTCATTTTTTACTTTTTTTGCAGACACGGCAGTGTTTAAAAGACTGATCTGACTCCATTCAGGATGTTCTTTCAAATAAGAAGCACATTGCATTAAGGCCTGGGGATGCGAATATATTCTTTTAATATCAGAAAATTTTGCCCCCTTTATACCCAAAAGACAGTGACTGATATGTAAATCATATTCCGCTACAATTACTACATCTTTTTTTAAAAGCAAATCGAAAATATCTGTAACAATCCCGGCAGATGAATTCTCGATCGGTACAACACAGTATGACGCTTCACCGTTTAAAACGGAATTTATAGCATCTTCAAAAGTATTTACATTCTCTGTATCTGCATCCGGAAATAATGTCTGTGTTACTATATGTGAATATGCACCTTCCACACCCTGATACACTATTTTTTTTATATCGGAATCCGTATATTCTTTGCATTTAAATCCGCTTGGCATTTCGTTAAATTTAATTTCCTCAAGTCTTTGCATAGTACTCCCATAGTTTTATCTTTTTTCTTTCACCATGTTTTCAAGCATATTTACAATTTTATTTCTTGCATATGCACCAAGCTTTTTCTTCTCCTCATCAGACAATTCCGATATTATTATAGGCTCACCATACTCAATTATTACATTGCTCTTTTTCATAAAAGGTAAATGCTGTTCCCATATCTCATATGTACCGTAAATAGCTACAGGTATAACAGGAACCTTTCCTTTTTCGGCTATCTTCAATGAGCCTTCTTTAAAATCCTTTACATTTGTGACATCATCATTTAAGTTTCTTGTTCCCTCAGGACAAATCCATATCGAAACACCTGATTTAACCTTTTCTACACCCTGTAATATTGTCTTAAGTCCCTGTTTTATATCTTTCCTGTTTAGGAAAAGGCAATTGAGCAAATCCATCCACTGTTTAAGAAGCGGAACCTTTATCATTTCATACTTTGCAACAAAACCGAGAGGTTTATGAGTATATGCATATCCTGCAAGTATATCAAAATAACTTCTATGATTACTTACAAATAAAACTCCTCCGTCTTTTGGAATATTTTCACTCCCCCTTACTTCCACTTTTGCACCTGCCAAAAAAAGTAAGATTCTGAAAGTTATACGCACCATTGTTTGTGCAATAGCGGAAGAAGTAACAGGTTTAAACCTTTTTACTATAAGTAAAACAAGCATTGTCGGTATAAAAACTACCAAGTATAAAAGTAGACACAGTGCTACCAAAATAAATCTAATCATTTGAAAAAACCTCTCATTATAATAATGGACTAAGGAGTCTGCTCACCTGTTCTTTAACTCTTTGAATAAGTGAACGATTCTTATACATTGACAATGTATACTCCTTTGAATCATAAATATCTCTCATAAAATTGTCTTCAAGTTCTGTTGCAATATCCTCATCATAAATCATTGCATTGACCTCAAAATTAAGCTCAAAGCTTCTTATATCCATATTTGCCGTACCCACACAGGCTACCTTGCCGTCAGCCATTACGGACTTTGCATGTAAGAATCCCTTCTCATAAGTATATACCTTTCCACCTGCTTCAAGAAGAGTTCCCGCCCAGCTGAGTGTAGCGGAATATACAAACATATGATCCGGCATACATGGAATCATAAGCCTTACATCAACTCCTGATCTTGCCGCAATATTGAGCGCACTTATAAAAGCCTCATCAGGTATAAAATAAGGCGTGTGAATATACACATGATCCTTTGCATGATTTATAATCTCTATGTAATTATCTCGTATAAGTTTAGTCTCGGAATCGGGTCCGCTTGAAATTATCTGCATTCTAAGAATATTGTCACCTTCCTCAGGTACAAAATCCATATCATCCAATTGAGTAAAATATTTGTCGTTTAAGAAAATATCTTCTTTTGTCGCATACTTCCAGTCCAGTCCGAATCTAAGTTCAAGTCCGTTTACAGCCTCTCCTACTATTCTAAGATGTGTATCTCTCCAGTGTCCGAATTTTTTTGAGCCGTCAACATATTCTTTTCCTATGTTAAAGCCCCCTACATAACCGATTTTGCCGTCAATTACGGCTATTTTCCTGTGGTTTCTGTAGTTTATACGGAAGTTGATTCTTCCCAAAGTTGCAGGGAAAAATACGCCCAACTTTATGCCATGAGATTTTAAATTATCTAAAATCTTCTTTGACATAAACCTTCCGCCCATTCCGTCAAACATAATCCTTATCTCAACACCTTCATCAGCTTTTTTTATAAGCTCCTTGGCTATATTAAGGAAAAGATAGTCCTGCTTTATAATATAATATTCCAAATGAATATATTTTTCAGCATTCTTAATATCTTCAATAAGTGCATCAAATTTATTATTCCCGTCTGTGAATATATCCAAAGAATTTTTCATTGTCAAAAGTGAGCCGCCGGACATAAGGTTGTACTGCATCAATCTATGATATTCTTTGGCATATAAATCATTCTTCACCATTTCACTTTTTGTGAAGAATTTTTCCTGCCTAATGGTGGCTCTCCTTATGCTGTCCTCAACACTCTTTAACTTAAACATTCTGGATTTTCTGTAATCCTGACCTATAAATAAATACAATATTATTCCGATAATCGGCAGAAAATTAAGTACTAAAATCCATGTCCAAACTGTTCTCGGATCTCTTCTTTGAAAAAATACGATTATCAATGACAGTATCAAATTCAAATAGAATAAATGAACAAATCCTAAGTGACCTGTTTTTAAAATATCAAACATATAACTCCCGGTTTATTAATTTAACTACAATAACGAACTGATTTATGTAATATACGTTACTATAGCAACATAATTTTCTATAATCCTGTCTATTATACCACTAATATTGTTTTTTTACATTAAATAAAAAAGAGCCGGTCGCCCGACTCTTTAAATTATTTATTTTTGTACAACCGCAGTAAGCTCATTATAAGGATCCAAGTCTATATAGATTATATCCTTTGCTTTCAGCTCACTGTCTGAAAGGATAAGCTTTGCAACCATGGTCTCGACATTCTTTTGCAGATATCTCTTTAGCGGTCTTGCACCATATGCAGGATCATATCCGTTATCAATGATGTAGTTCTTTGCCGCATCGCTAAGTTCCACTTTAAGTTCCTTACTTTCAAGTCTCTCATTTAGCTCATCCATTAACAGATTTATAATATTTCCGATATTGTCCTTTGTAAGCGGTTTAAACATAATGATTTCATCAAGTCTGTTTAAGAACTCAGGTCTGAAGCTGTTTCTAAGCTCATCCATTACTTTATTTCTTGCTTCTTCACTGATATCACCATATGTATTGATACCGTCAAGCAAGTAACCTGAACCAAGATTTGATGTCATTATTATGATAGTATTTTTAAAATCCACAGTCTTGCCAAGTGAATCTGTAACTCTACCGTCATCAAGCACCTGTAGCAGTACATTGAATACATCAGGATGTGCCTTTTCTATCTCATCAAAAAGCACTACGGAATAAGGTTTTCTTCTTACAGCTTCTGTAAGCTGTCCGCCCTCATCATATCCTACATATCCCGGAGGAGCTCCTATAAGTCTGCTCACGGAGAATTTCTCCATGTACTCACTCATATCGATT
>QWCT01003627.1_pt1 | contig 12892 bp, 9 predicted proteins | sample 1972681 | NCBI WGS metagenome assembly QWCT01 (sample SAMN09866701, study PRJNA288562) | Human oral metagenome isolate pre3_saliva, whole genome shotgun sequencing... | isolation source: mouth | host: Homo sapiens | place: USA: California | reverse complement strand
CCGGTCTTCTTTTCCGGCAAATGAAAGTTGTCCAACTGCTGAGACACCCATTTCTGCATTTTCTTTTTATTCCAAAAGGAAATGCCGGTACGTCCGGAAATTAAAATTTCCATCCAGGCAGCCATAAAATTGTCTTTAATCTGCAAGGGCTTTCCCCTTTGCGTTTCTACAAACCTATCCAAATTTTCCTTTTGTAAAATAGGATAACGAAAGCGAAGGGTTTCCAGGCGTTTTCCTTCTACCAGCTTTTCCTCCATATCCTCTGTCCTTTTGATTTTTTCAATCACCAGGGCAAAGCGCTTGACCACATCCCTTTCCTCATAAAAGCTTTTGGGCCAGTCTGAAAAAGGGTTCCTTTCTTCCTTCACTTCACTTTGCAATAACATTTCTTCTCCTCATTCATGCTTCGTTCATATTTTGTTAGCACAATGTTTACAGCATAAACATAGTTTATTCACTCTTGACTTTTATACTGCATTACAGATAACGAAGTGCTCGTTATCCACTAAATAAGATTTTTTTCATAATACTCGGCCGGAGCTTCCGTAAGGACGCTCCGGCCTCCTCCCTTTTATAGGAGAAATAAGAGAATCCTTTTTTATTTTTCCTCTTCTTTAGCAGATTCTGTTTCTTTTTCCCTCTTTGCGTAAACTTTCTCTTCAAAGGGATCTCTCACTTCCACCTTCTTTTCATAAAGTCGGAAAATCCGTTTGAAAAAGGCGGAATTCATCCAGGCAATCAAAGGGTAGCCTAAAACAAAAAATACCGGCGTAAACATAGGCATAACTAAAATCAAAAAATAGCTTCCCACAACCAGCAAGACATCTGCAACAATCATGCCAAGGGTATAGGGAAGGTGGCGAATGGACATGAGTAAGGCATGAATCAAGGTTCTTTGCCAGGTATTATCAAAGCGGGAAAGCAGGGGCCAGATATAGAGAAAAACAAATAGCCACAATAAAAGCAACGCATCCGTAATCCCCCGGAAAAGGAAGCGTAATGCCGTATTATCAGCAAATATCATGGAGAAGAAGCGATGATCCAAGAGAAGAATCACTAAAATCGGCAGTAAAATCATCCAAGCCGTTGTAGACGCCCCCAGAGTTACAATGGGTAGAGAAAATAGAATCCATAAAAGATTCAAAATCATCATGTCCGCCAATCGGCCTACAAACCGCCACACATCATTATCATAATTAAAAAAGCCTTGAAACATCTACTGCTATTCCTTCCTAACTCCTTTAAATATTTCCTTCTTCTCCCTCTTGCCTTGCTCTTCCACTTCCAAAAGGTAAGCCTTTGCATCCTTTAAAAAGCTGAGACTAATCAGTAAAATCACCAATCCTATGGGAAAAGCCGCAATAATGGAGACAGACTGCAAGTTTACCATAGAACTTTCGGAAAAGACTAGTGCCAAAGGCAGTAAAATCAATAAAATCGCCCAAAAGCCCTGTACCTTTCTGGATGGCTCCTGCCCCTCCGGAAGGCTTTTATAGCTATACTGTGCCGCCACCAATGCGATAGAATCAAAGGATGTGGCATAAAAGGCAATCATGGTCAAAAGAAGCAGGATAAATACCAGTCCGGGTAGCGGCAGGGTTTCCAACATTTTCACCACCGTAAGATAGAGGGAACCATTCTCCTGATAGAGCTGTAACACCGGCAATTTATGGAAAACCTCCAGGGACAAGGTAAAATTCCCTAAAACAATGAAGCTTACATAGGTACTGCCGATTCCGAAAATGTATCCTCCCATAATGGTTTGTCGTATGGTTCTTCCCCTGCTGATGCTTCCGATAAAGAAGGGGGAAGCCACGCACCACACCATCCAATAGGCCCAGTAGAAAATCGTCCAGTTTTCCGGAAAATGATTTTCCCCTAAAGGATCCGTATAAGTTGCCATGGAGAAAAAGTGCTCTATCATCTTGCCCAGAGCATTCATTCCATTTTTTACGATAAAGGAGCCTACACCACTTCCGAAGAAAATGTAGAGAAGCAGGGCATAAAACAGCCAGGTACAGAGTTTTGCCAAAAAGGAAACGCCGTCCATCCCCTTCAATACCGCAAAGGTATAAACCACACAGGTGGCAATCAATATGATTAGGGTAAGCTCTCTGGTGGACAGCCCGCTGGGGATAAGCTTCTTAATGATTTCCGACATCAGGGGAGTTGCCACCGAAAAAGTGGTGGCTGTTCCTGCAAGAAGGGCAAAAACCGCCAGTAAATCAATTCCCCTTCCCGCCAGACCGTCGGTGTGCTTTCCCAAAATAGCTCTGCAGGCTTCCGAATATTTTTGCCGGCTTCTTTTCCGTACATGAAGCATAAAGCCGAAGGCTGCTGCCAGCACCAGATAAAATCCCCAGGGAATGGGCCCCCAGTGGAAAAGGGTGTAAATACTGCTCCAATCCGATAGCTTTCCCAGGGACTGGACATAGGGATCATTGGCATAAAGAATCCATTCTCCGAAGGAATAAAAGAGAATATCCGCTGCAAGTCCTGCGGTAAACATCATACTTCCCCAGGTAAAAAAGGAGTACTTCGGCTTTTCGTCGGGCTCTCCCAAAACAATATTTCCTAAGGGTGAAAAGGCGATATAAAAGGAGAGTAAGAAAATGAAAAGGCCTATTCCCAGGTAGTAAACGGAAAACTCCCACCCCAAAAAGCCTCGAATGGAGGATAAAATCTGATTGGAATGCTCCGGAAACAGAAAAAATGCAAAGCACAAAAGAAGCAGAATACATAGGGGAATTCCGCTAATCCCGTAGTCTATGGAATTCTTCGTATTTTCTTTTCCGGGCTGATTTCCCGAAGCCTCTTTACTGATTTTGTTTTTGCTTTCTTCCCCGGTTTCTTTATCAGCTTCCTCTATAAATTCTTCCTTTGTTCCTTTTTCGATTTCTTCCATGATTGCTTCCTCCATTTACTTCTTCTCCTTCTCCTCTAACAAGCGCTGGCTGTCTTCTCTGCGTACTTTTTGATAAGGTAAGCGAATAATCTTTTTATTTTCCCCCTCATCTTCCGGAGCTTTTTTTCCGGTACCAAGACGATAGGCCAGCTGAAACAGAGCCTTGGCCTGACCCTGTTCATCATTATACACCGTTCCCATCAAATTTCCCTTTTTTACCGCCTCTAATCCCACGGTGGTACCGTCTATTCCGTAAATAAAGGGTCTTTTATCCTTAGGCAAGCCGATTTTGTCATAGGCATCCAAAACCCCTAAGGCCATATCATCATTGTTGGAAAGAATCAATTCAATCTGATCTTGAAACTCCGGATAAAATTGCATCATCTTACTCTGGGCTTCTGCTCGGCTCCAGTTGGCAATGGCATAGGACAGCTTTTCCATGGGAATGCCCTGCTGCATCAAGGTATTGACAGAATACTCTGTTCTGACAATGGCATCCTGATGGCCGGCCTCTCCTTCAAACATCAGATATTGTATCACGCCGTCGCCGTTTTTATCTACTCGGGGGGACAGAATCAGCTGTTTCTTTTCCGTGCCTTCCTCTGCGTTGGTCCGGCTTTCTTCAGGAGAAGCCTCCCGTTCCAGGATTTCTAAATCCTCCCTGCTTTTTTGCAGAACATAGTCTTGAATTTCCTCGGCATTTCCGGCCTTATCTTGACTCTTTTCGGAAGCTTCCTCCTCATCTTCCGGTGAAGCAAGAGGCACCTCCGGAGTGGGTTTTTCCGGTTCCTCGGAAAGAATATCCTCCGCCGCCATCTCCCCCTGCAAAACGCCGGATTGCTTGGCATCCGCCCCGACGTAATACAACTGATTCCATTGGGCCAGATCCTCATCGACCAATTCTCTGTTGAAGAAAATGATGGGGACATTCTTCTTTTTTGCCATATCGATAATTTCTGAAGGAGCGGTTCTATCCACCAGATTTACACAAAGAACATCACAGCCCTTCTCCAGCATTTCCTCTACCTGTTCATTTTGCAGAGGCTGGCTCCCCGCTGCATTGTAGCGAAACAGGCCTATTTCTACCCCCTCCGCTCTTTTTTTACTGATTTCCTTCTCAAAGGCCGTCATATACCCGGATAGAAAGGTATCGTAGCTGTCGTAAATCGTAACTCCGATTTGAAGCTTTTTCTTTTCCCTGCTTTCTTCCTTCCTTTGACAGGCGGAAAGAAGGGGAAGCAAGCATAAAGACAGGGAAAGGCAGACCGCCATGCCTTTCCTTAATCTGTTTCCGTGAAAGCTTCCCAAGATTGTCAACTGTTCTTTTTCTTTCCTGCTGTAATCCGCTTTGTCCGCCAATTTCATGCTTTTCTTCTACCCCTACAGAGAGTTTTCCTTCAGGGGCACTCCTTCTCCATTTTTATGCCTTGCCGCTTTAGATATTTCTTCAGATACTTCCTTGGATATTTCTTCAGATATTCCCTTGGATATTTCTTTAGATATTTCTTTTAGTCCCCGGTGGGGAAGAGGATTCGTTCTATTTCCTCACTATACATATTTTCACCGGTAACCATATAAAAATTCACTATCCTATCCTCTGTTGTATTTCGCTTTTTAGAAAGCTTATACCACAGGTCCTCCATGGCATAATAGGCCATGGTGTATTGATCAATCACGGCCAGACAACGGATAACTCCCGTATCCAAGGCATAAACCACCTCCCGGGAATTTCCTACGCCGTAAAGCTCCACGTAACGTCTACCGGTTTCCTTTAAATAGCGGGATGCCATCTCCAGACTGTCATTTTCCAAAGCCACAATCAAATCCACACTTCTCTTGTGATTGGCCTTTACCATATCCTCCTGAATTTTTCCCCTATCCGGAAGCACCCAGGCAATTTCCTGTCCCCCGGCCTCCAATACCGAGATGAGGCTCTTCAGTCTTCTTTGCATATTGCCCTTATTCTGGTTTCCCGCCAGAATACCGATGCGTTTTTTCTCCTTGTGCAGGGTGGAGTGTAAAACCTGTTCCGCCAAAGCCTTCCCCAGTGCTTCCTCCTCCACATTGACAGAAGAAATATTTAAGTCCGGTTCCGTCGTTTCCTTCTGGGAATCCACCAACATAATCTCCGCATTTTTCCCCAAAGCATTTAAAAGGGGGCCGGTTCCCTCCGTAGCTCTAAGCTCCGCGATGATGCCGTCCGCTCCGCTTTGAATCTCCCTTTGCATACTGATATTTTCCTGCTGAATGGAAACCAGACGATCGGTGGAAACAAAGTTGTATTCCATGTTGTAAGCTCGTCCTGCTGCAGTAAGTCCCATCTTAAAACTGGACCATACATCGGAATTGCTATGGTCCACTACTACGGAAACCTTGAAACGCTCCGGATCATTTTCCCCTAACAGCCTTCCCACGGACAAAAACAGGAGAAGCAGGGCTACCACAAAAAGGCCTGTGGTAAATATGCTGTTTTCTTTCATTCCTTCTCCCCCTCTTGTGAGCCGCTGTGAAAATGCTCTGTGCTATGATGCATATTTCCATGCTCTAAACTCTTTTGATTTTCTTCCGTAAAGGGAATAGCGGGCAACAGCACCTGCACATCCGTTCCCTCATCCGGGGCGCTAATCACTCTCAGGCCGTAAATAGAACCGAAACGAAGCTGGATACGGCGATGCACATTAATTATACCTACGCCGGAGCCTCGCTTTTTCTGGCTGGAGAAGCTGGAATAGTCACTTTCCGTCTTTTCCAGCAGGGCTCTGGCCTTATCCTCCGTCATACCGAAGCCGTTGTCCTTCACGGAAAGCAGCACGGAACGTCTGCCGTCCTCTTCTTCCTGAATCCTTCCGCTGACCAAAATCTCTCCATCCTCATCCATTCCCTCCATGCCGTGGTAGATGGCATTTTCCAGGATGGGCTGTAAAATCAGTTTTACGGTAAGGCAGGACAGCACCTCTTCTTCCACATCAAAATCCACTGTAAACTTATTCTTAAAACGGATTTTTTGGATATTCATATAGTTTTTCGCATGCTGAATTTCCTGGGAGAGAGGGATAATGTTCTTTCCGGCAGAGAGGGAAATGCGGAAAAAGCTGGCCAGCTGGGTCACCATAAACACCGCGTCTTCCCGCTTTCCGCTTTCAATCATCCACACCACGGATTCCAAGGTATTATAAAGGAAGTGAGGGTTAATCTGGGATTGCAGGGCATCCATCTCACTCTGCCTTTTTTCCTCCTGCTGGCGAATTCTCTCTTCCGTCAGTTCGTCGATTCTTTGCAGGGACTGTAAGAGGCTTTCTCCCAGATGGACAATTTCCGTACTTCCATAGGATGAAATTTCCTCCATGGTGGGACGTTTCACTCCCATATTGCCTAAATCTTCATTTAACTTACGGATGGGATAGGAAAGCCTCAAAGAAATCACCTGATTCATCAAAAGAGCAATCAGGAGAGTCACGGAAATTACGATAAAAACATAGTAAAGCATACCTCCGGTGGCAAAGACATCATTGCCTTCCTCCAAAACAGACACCAGTTTCCAACCGGTATAGCCGATGGTATCCACCACGATGGTTTTTTCCTTCCCGTCACTTTTCAGACGGTGGATGCCGTCTTCCTGGGCAACGGCAAGCTCCGTATCCTCCTTGGCGTGTCCTCGATAAATTTCTCGAATCTTGGGATGATAAATCAGTTTTCCTCGCTTATCACAGAGATAAAAATACCGCTTTCCGTTAACCTGATTCAGCTTTTCCATCATTCGCTCAATCATTTTGTAATCCATGTCTACCAGAAGTACACCGCTGTCGCTTCTGCCGTCAAAGCTTAGTTCCACCACTCGGCTTAAAGAAATGACCCAACGGGTGCGGTAGGAAGGATCATCAAAAAGATTCTGCACATGAGGTAGAGAAAAATGCAGGTTTTCCACCTGCTGCACCGCTTCCCGATACCAATCCTGCTCCGTTACCTTTCGATTTTTCTTCTCTGCGGAAATGGGCACCGCTGCAATGTATTTTCCCTGGGCGGAAAAAAGGGCAACGGAAACCAGGCTGTCCTTGTGGGCTTCATACAGCAGATTCATCTCCTGATTCAGCTTGCTATAATCCACATCCGTACCCTTAACAACATTGTAATAAAGGGCATCGGAAATTCTGCGCATGCTAAGAAGGTATTCCTCCAATTGAATACCTCCCTGCTTTAAAAGCTGCTCGGATTGGTTCTCTTGATTCATGCGAAGACGTATAGAAAACTGCGCATAAAGCACGCCGGACAGAAACAGAATCAGAAAAACGGAGAAAATCATAAAGCTCATTAAGAGCATATAATAGAAAAGGGGACGGAGACTCCCTTTTGCAAAAAAACATCAGACAATAGATTTTTTTTGAGACGTTTTTTCTCCAAGGAAATCCACCTCCCCTATACTTAGAAGGATTCTACAGACCTTCTTTTCCCTTACTGTTGGATTTATATTTTGATGGAGACATCCCGAACTTCTTCTTAAAGGCATAGCTGAAGTAATTCGGATCCGAGTATCCTACCGCCTCGGCAATAATATAGGTCTTCTCCTCCTCTTCCATCAAAAGGCGGAGAGCTTTTTCCATACGATAATCCGTAAGGTAGTTAATAAAACTTTTTCCGGTTTCCCGTTTAAAGACAGTGGAAAAATAAGCTGCCGATACATGGAGCTCTTGAGAAAGGGCCTCCACTGTCAAATCCTTATCCATGTAATGACTGTGCACATGCTCCACCGCCTTCTTGACAAAGGACTTGGTTTTATCACTTCGCATCTCCTGAATGATGATCTGCATTTTCTTGCAAATCTCCTTCATCCACTGAGAAAGCTCTGCCAGACTGAACTGTTGCACCTTCTGGTACACATCTTCTTCCTTTGGAAAAATCAGACCGGTATCCACCTGGTTGGCCAAGAGGAACTTATGCATATTGGTCACCAGATCCATTAAGAAGAAATGGTATTCCTGCAAAGAAGGAGAGTCCAGGCGGCTGTTCTCAATATAGAGATCAATGCATTTATCCAGCTCCTCTTCGGAGGACATACGGATGCTTCGATAAATATCCAAAAGCCGTTCCTCATCGATAATTTCTTTATTGACCTTATGTTCTTCTTTTCCTTCCAAGCCGATTTCGCTGATGGCAATGGCCTTTCCTCTACCGTAAAGCACTCGATAAGCCACCGCGTCTCTGGCGCCAAGGTAGGAAAGAGGCAGATCCATTAAGTTGGATACGGTTTTTCCGATTCCGGCTGTCACCGTCGCCTTACAAATATGTCTGGCCATTCGACAGAGGATTTCACAATCATCCGTAAGCTTTAAGCTGTCCGATTCCTTATCCATCTGGGCAATGAATAGTGTATGTCCCAAATAGGTTAAGAAGCAGGGACGCCAGTTCTTTTGCAGCCGCTCTTCCGCCAGCTTCCGAATGGATATGGTAATCAAAAGAGGATTAATGCCCTCCGGAGACAGGCTCAAGCTATTATGCAGAATCACCACCGCATAATACTTTCCGGGAAGAGAAATCTGATAATCTAAGAGTGTGCTTTCCAAATCCTGTTGGGGCAAAGTTCCTTCGATTAAAGAGGTATATAAGCTTTCCTGCAAAATCGGAAGACTTTCCAAATAGTAATTTTTCAGACGATGAATACTTTGCTTTTCATCAAATTCCTGATCCAAGGCCGCATGCACCTTCTGGAATACCCTGGACAGTTCTACCGCGTCCACAGGCTTCAGCATGTATTCCTCAGCCTCCAAACGGATGGCTTCCTTGGCATACTCGAACTCGTCAAAGCCGGAAAAAATGATAATCTTAATAGAGGGATATAACTCCTTCAGACGATGAGAAAGAGTTAATCCATCCATATAGGGCATCTTAATATCGGTAAGTACCACATCGATTTGCTTTTCTTCCGCTATTTCCAAAGCTTCCAAACCGTTCTTGGCATAACCGGCCAGAGAATAGCCGAGGCGATCCCAATCAATCTTTTGGACTATGGCCTCCACTACATCCTCTTCATCATCTACTAATAACACGGAATATTTTTTCATTAGTGTTTGTCTCCAACATATTTCTCTTCTAAGGTTCTAAATCGCACAGCCATCACCAGGGTGCCCAAAACAATCAGTCCGATGCCTAAAAGAGGATGAACAATCATTAATATGGAAGACAACAGAGAAATACCTGCAAAAATCAGAATCAAAATTCCCGCCTCTTTACTATAAGCTTCCCAATCCCGCACGGGAGGACGTCCCTTGGGACGAATACTCTCCACATCTTTAAAAACCAATAGCTTAACGGCGTAATACAATAAAATCGCAGTAAATAAAAGGGGCAAGCCCATTTCCTGTCCTATTCTTTCCAACATTCCCGCTTTTCTTCTCCTTTAATTACTATTTCTTTTCCAACTCCGGCAGAAAAAAAGCGTAGAATTGGGCACTATATCTTCTTCTCTTATCCCCAATATAGCCTATCCTCCTGTTTTTCACCAGTGCGAAGGACGCATTGTAAGAAAATCTTTCGCGAGGCAAGCTTGGAAATATTAGAAATATTCTGCAAAAACTTAAAAAATAGTTTTTTATCAAAAGTATTAAATAATTAACTCATTTAACAAAGTTCTTTCTTATTTTACAAAATCCATGCTTGTATTGCAATACATTGCTCCGGAGACTTTTAATTTTCTTGAAATTTTTCGCTATTCATGCCATAATTTCCCCGGTTTTTATTAATGGAAAGGAGCTTTCATGAAAAATCAAAATTTTGTGCGAAACCTTGTTGGAACGGCTATTCTTGCCGCTTTGATTTTGGCCCTACAGTTATTGCTGGGAAGTCTTAAGCTGGGCCCCTTTAACATAACCTTAACTTTGGTTCCCATTATTTTGGGAGCCGTGCTTTACGGACCGCTAAGTGCCGCCTTTTTGGGGGGACTCTTCGGCTTTTTGGTTTGCATTTCCGTGATTTCCGGAAATGATGCGGGAGGTTTTATGCTCTTCTCCCAAAAGCCCGTCATTACCCTGGTGCTTTGCATGATTAAAAGTACCGCAGCGGGCTATCTATCCGGTCTGGTGGCAAGAAGCTTTGCCAAAAAGAATGCCACTCTGTCCCTATTTTTAGCCGCAGGAATTGCTCCTGTGGTGAACACCGGCATTTTTATTTTGGGACTTCTTCTGTTCTTCCAAGATACCTTGGTGCTTTGGGCCAATGGGCAAGATAAAATAGTAGATTTCCTTCTTTTCAGTATTCTGGGAATCAATTTTACCACGGAATTCTTGGTGAATCTGGTGCTTGTTCCCATTTTAGCCCGTATCTTACGAAACCTTCGCTTTGTAAAGCAAGAGCTTGCCGTTTAAGGAGAAAAAATGATTTTAGCCATCGATTGCGGGAATACCCATACTGTTTTTGGAACCATTACGAAAGAGGGAGAGATTCAGAAGATTTTCCGTATGGAGAGTAGCCGGAGAAAAACCAGCTATGAATATGCTGCAGATATTGCCCAAATCTGTCAGCTTTTAGAGATTGATTTGCAAGGCTTGGAGGGTTCTATCCTTTCCTCTGTTGTACCGGAACTCACCACCTCTTATCAGAAGGCAATGGAGCTTCTCTGTAAGGGAAAATGTGTGGTGGTCAACAGCAGTAGTCCCATGAATATGAGCTTTGCCATGGCGGATCCCAGCGGTGTGGCTCCGGATTTGATTATCTCCGCTGTGGGAGCGAAAAACAACTATCCTCTCCCTGCCATTATTATCGATATGGGTACCGCCACCACCATTACAGTAGTGAATAAAGAGGGTGTCTTTATGGGAGGCGTAATTCTTCCCGGAGTGGGCATCTCCATGAATGCCCTGGCCAAAGAAACCTCTTTGCTTCCCAGTATCGATGTGGCACCTGCCAAGACCTTGATTTCCACCGACACGGTGGATGCGAGCGGGCAGGCATTATTTACGGCACCGCCGGCTCCTTAGACGGTATCGTGGAGCATTTTCAGGAAGAACTGCAGGAGGAGGGTAGCGTAATTGCCACAGGAGGCCTAGCCCACCTGATTTGCCCTTATTGCAAACATAAGATGATCGTAGATGACAACCTGCTGCTGAAGGGGCTGTGGAAGATTTGGCAGCTGGAGCAGGGGAAATAGGGCTGAAACAGGGCACGCTCTCGCTAGCTTAATCCTGTGTATTGAAGGACTGTTTTATTATAAAGATGCGCTCTAATGCAGTATGGGTCTATAATTGGGGCACGCTCCCGCTAACTTCGCCTTCGTAACAGTACTAACTTCAAGCTTCGCTTGCTCGCTTTCAGTAAGTACTGACGGGCTCAGATTGCCCCTATTATAGACCCATACTGCATTATTCGCTTCAATTATTGGTTTTTACAGTTCTTCACTTCGCTGGATTTCGCAAATACCGAGCTCAGACTACCCCTATTTCAGACCTATTCCGCTTTAGGCTGTTATGAATCACCCCTCTCTATTTCAGGCCTATTCTGCCTCAGGCTGTTATGACGCGGATTATCCATGTTTCAAACCTATTCTACTTCAGACCTATATTGTTTAGAAAATTATTTTGAAGCCCCGTTTACAACAGTAAGACACTGAATAATACCAGCATTCCCATGGGGAGGAGCTGTCCTTCCATCCCCATCTGATAGATGCCTATCGGGGAGAGGTAGGGAATAAAGCTTGGGATATTGCTTAAGGAGGAAAAGTCTACAAAGCTTCCGCCCAGGAAGCTAAACAGCAAGCCAAGACTTAAGGACAGGCCTCCTGCCATTTCCGCTCCAAAAACGGAGTAGGATAGTCTTCTGGCAAAGCTGTAAAGGAAGAAGGAAAATCCCAGGGTACATAGTAGCGGAAGGAGCAAATCCTTGTAGAGTTCTGCAAGGCGAAGGCCTCTTTCTTTTTCTATTCCCAAAATAGTTCTGCCTTCCAGCACAAGGAAAAATCCCAGGCTCAAAAGGCCGAAAAGAAGAATTCCGCTAAGATGATACCGTAGTCTTCCGGCGGGATAGATTCTGCTTCTTTGGAAGACTTTTTTCTCTTCTTCTCTTCCCAATGCCGTTCCTAAGGAAAAGAGGAAGAAGTACAAAACAAAGCCTAATACGGCCTCCCCCTTGGGCTGGAACAGGCTTCTGCCTCTTTCTCCTTTCATTTCCTGAATCTGGTACAGGGGCTCTGTTCTCTTACTCTTTACAATGGACTCTTCTATAGCTTCTTTTTCCGTTTCGTTAAGGCTTCTTCCTAAAAGACTTTCCCCATAGGCAAGAGCGCCCTTCTCCATACGAAGGGTACTGCTGAGAGCAGCTACAATTTCCCGAATTCCCATTTCTGCCAGAGAATCCGCACTGCTTTCGTAATGTAGGCTTCCTCTTCCCTCCGTATCTCCGGTAAATCCCTCTTTAATCCAAAGTACCCCCTCTACACTGCCCTCCAAAAGAGCCTTCTTCGCTTCCTGATTTTCCACGACTTCCACTTGAAGCCCCTTTTCCTGCTGCAGCTCCTGAATTAATTCTGCACTCCACTCTCCCCGATCTTCCCGTACCAGCATAAGAGAAAGCTTCTCTTTCCCTCCGACCCGGGAATAGGCAAAAAGAGAAAGAAGGAAAAGCACAAGCAAAAGGAATCCCCTGCCGCCCCCTAAGAGGAGGGAAAAACGAAGGGAAAGAAGAGAGCCGGGAAAAGGAAGGGCAAACTTTTCGTATGATTTGTATTGTCCGCCGGGTCCATCTTGTCCGTCTTGTCCATCTTGTCTCTTGGGTTCTCTCTGAAGCTTCCGGAAAAATGTTTTTCGCTTAGAAAACGTTTTAAGCTTAGAAAGTATTCCTGAAAGTATTCCTAAGGCAAGGGCCAAGGCATCCCAGAAAAGCAGGGGCAGGGCGGTAGACAGTAAGGTAGAGAAGGAAAGCCCTCTCCGGACTCCCTCCAAGACCATTCGATTCACGGTAATAGGAGAAAGACGCTTCACAAGCTCCGGTGCATTGCTCTCTCCG
>QWCT01002158.1_pt1 | contig 12902 bp, 10 predicted proteins | sample 1972681 | NCBI WGS metagenome assembly QWCT01 (sample SAMN09866701, study PRJNA288562) | Human oral metagenome isolate pre3_saliva, whole genome shotgun sequencing... | isolation source: mouth | host: Homo sapiens | place: USA: California | reverse complement strand
ATATATCTTGGATTGTCATACAGAAGTGCATTGAGCAGCCAACTTTCTATTTCCGAATTGAAAGAGCAAATATACACAATATACTATTTAATAACCAAAATAAATAATGCGCACACAGACTACATCCCAAACAACAGGAACACTACTTAGTCAACAAGCTCCCCTACATCAACTGCTTTCGCTAAAAGTAGTCATGTCCACAAAATGAAGCAACAAGAAAATACCTATTTTTGGGTATGTACATTGTTTTTTTGAATAGAAAAATTGAAATACCTTTGCACCTTGAAATGATTTTTAAGAAAAAGGCAATTATTAAAATAGTAAAATGTTGAAAAAAGGACAACGAACGCAAAAGATTCTATCGGCTCCAGACTCTCTTTTCAAGGGATGCTTGCTAATGCTGATGATGCTGTTTTTAAGCATCTCTGCCACGAAGGCATACAATAGCACGAACGCAAGTTCTGACAAATCCGAGGAGGGTAGCGTGACCCTTCAAGTTACAGATTCACTAACGGGCGAGCCTATATTAGGAGCTGTTGTGAAAGATAGCAACGGCAAGACATACGTCACCAACGAGTCGGGTACCTGCACTATAAAGTTAGACAACAGCGGCAAGAAGGTGAAAATCACTGTCACATTCGTAGGTTACAAGAGTTACATTTCTTATGTGTCAGCACAAACACGCACACTGAACATCAAGTTAAAGGAAGAAGCACTGCAATTAAGTGATGTAACGGTGACATCAAAAAAGAGACACACCAACATCATGCAGCAAGCCAAAACACTGGATCAAAGTATACTCGAAAAAGGTGGTGCCACCTCGTTGGCAAAAATGTTGGAGTCTATTCCAGGTGTTAGCTCTATCAGTGCCGGTAGTACGGTGGCTAAACCTGTTATTCAAGGTATGCACAGTAGCCGTATTCTATTGATGAACAACGGTGTAAAATTAGAGAGTCAGAGTTGGGGTAACGACCATGCACCGGAGATTGACTATACAGGTGCCAGCATGGTAGAGGTTGTAAAGGGCGCAGAATGTATCCGTTACGGTTTTGGTGCCATGGGAGGTGTGGTATTGCTCAACGATGCGCCCCTACCCTATGGACATAACAAGCCAATCGTGAAAGGAGTTACCAACATCGGCTATGACACCAATGCCCGAGGGATAAGTGGTTCGGGAAGCATAGAGGCTGGTTGGAAGAATTTCGGTATGCGCCTGCACGGCAACTATACTCGTGGTGGTGATTACCATACGCCCGAATACATCATGAACAACACGGGTTACAACAACATCAGTATGTCTGCCATGGGTGGTTTTGAGAACAAGCGCATCACGGCAACGGTGCTTACAAGTTTGTTCTACCAACGCTCTGGTATCTATTTTGGTAGCCAAATATCTGACTTGGCACAACTACAAGAACGCTTCCGCATTGGTCGTCCAACAGAGTCGTCATTGCAACCATTCAGTTATGAAATTGGTATACCCTTCCAGCAATCACAACACTTCACGCTGAAAGGCGAGGTGAAATATCGCATCAATCCAAAGCAATCGCTGGATTTGACGTTGTCGCTCCAAGAAAATTTGCGACAGGAGTATGAGAACCGTATGAAAAAGGAGTGGAGCGTCATCCCGATGCAAGACCTCATATTGAAAACATACAAGGCCGACTTGTCATATCGTGTCTCATGGAAACCTTACAAGATGTCTACCTTTGCAGGCTTGGCAAACACATACCAAATAAACTACAACTTCCCAGGCACCAAGAATCCTGCCTTCGTACCAAACTTTGCGGCTCTCACTATGGGTGGATTCCTGTTGCAAAAGGCGACTTTCTTTGAAAAATTGCAATGCGAATTGGGCTTACGTTACGACTTTAGAGTGATGAGCGTGAGCGGTTACACGACGTTGAACAAGTACGACTATTACGACGACTTCAAGGTTTACAGCAATTTCACCTCGAGCTTTGCTACTCACTATCAGTTTAACGACAATTGGGACATGCGTGCGAACATAGGCTGGTCATGGCGTCCACCAGACATCAACGAGCTTTATGCCATCGGTCTTCAAGAAGGTTCTTACTGGGTAGTGGGCAATAGAAACCTAAAGAGTGAGCGTGGCTGGAAGTCCATCTTAGGGGCAAGGTATCGCAACACATGGGTATCCGTAGAGCCAAGCCTGTTCTACCAACACATCAACAGTTATATATACGACCATATCGGCAATGGCGCTGACCGTTTTCACAACAGTCCAAGTGGAAAATACGCCAAGTTTATGTACGATCAGGACGATGTGAGACTGTATGGTGGCGATATAGAAGCTACAGTAAATCCCATTAAAGGACTCAGTATCGTGGCAAAGGGCGAATGGATATTCGCACGCAACATTACACGAAACGACTGGTTGCCTTTCATGCCATCAGACAAGTATGGGCTGTCAGCCAACTATGAACATGTCTTCGGCGCAGAGAAAAAGATAAAGGCCTCGTTCTCTCTCTCTGGCAACTATGTCACGAAACAGGAACGTTTCGACCCCAACAAGGATTTAGTGGCAGTATCGCCCGACCCTTACTTCTTGCTTGGCACCACAGCAGACGTTGCCTTCAAGCTGCCCAACAACAGGGAAATAAAGGTAATGTTGGTAGGCGATAACATCCTCAACACATTATATAAAGAATATACAGACCGATTTAGATATTATGCGCACGAACGTGGCATGAACTACTCTTTGCGCACAATCATTAAATTTTAAGAAAATGAAGTTACAATATAAGACAATAATGCGATCAACTATTTTAGCTGTAGGATGCTGCTGCATGCTTGCCGCATGTTCAATCAATGATGTTGATGAATTCTTGAAGACGGTAGTAATAGCTCCTCCTGCTTCTATCGAGTACAATGGCAAGGGACACTCACAGATATACGTAGTAAGTGCCGTACTTAGAATGGGGTTCAAGGGTGGAAATATAAAGGTTGGAAACTTTGGTGCCGACAACAGTATAGACAACACATACGAACAAGACTCGTACAATATGATAAGCGTGAACACGGATAAACCGACAGACTATCCGCTCATGCAACAAATTGAGATAAGTAAGGACGACAATGGGCAAATGCAAATTACCAGTCAGCGTGACCATTTTGATGTAGTTGCATCAGATGACGTTTATTACGGACTTGAGCTTACGTATTATGGAGCCAACCACCAACAAATTAATGCTGAGTTCATACAGTTCTATTACAAGAAAAACGGAGACCCAGACTTCGACAACTCCACACTGGTACAACACCAACACTTCTTTACTATTGGCAACGAAGTATTGGAACACAGTTACACCATAGATGGTAAAACCATATCCAAGAAAAGTAAGCAGGGTTTTTATCCACACACACTGGATAAAAAATCCACTTATTATCCAGAGCTTACTTTTGAAATGGAGGGCGACAAGTTAAAGAGCTGCGACATCACCACTACCAATGCGCTGCTTGCACCTGAAAGTGGGAACAAATCAGATATCATGCCGTATGACAGCGCTCTGATAGACAAGGCGATAAATATATTCCCTACGCTGAAAAGAGATCAAGCCACATGGACTGAAAATGGTTATAAATTCTTTCAAACACTCACCATGCAACATGCGGCAGAATTTGCTAATAAGTTGTTTACTTACCAATACCGAGATACCGACCCGTTTGAGAAACAATTGGGATATGAATATCAAGAAGGTAGCGGTGACGGCGGTGTAGTTGACGATGGCACAAATGCACTGAGACAAAGACAAGGTGATTTCGTGGAATTGCTGCATCAATGCCGGAGAATAGGTACGGGTCCAAACAATTTAGACAGAATGGGATTCAAGGGAGTGCTGCAATTTAACCAAGCCAACACCGAATTTGCTATGCAAATAAGCCTATGCAACATCGTATCACAAATGGATAAATCAAAGAATACCATTTGGCCCAAATATGGAAATGATAATCCAGATGCCAACTCAAAGACTTGTTTCGAAATTCCAACATTCGGAAATGGAGATGGTAGAGGACTTTATAATTTTAATGAAATAAAATCAGAATGGAGTAATCACGATATTGATATTCCTTTAACATTCCGCGTCATTGCAGACATGAAAGATGGAGACGAGAAGTTCGTGGAAGATTTCAAAAAGTTCTATCCTCACATGAATACGAATGAAATCAAGAATTATTTCTTCAATCCTCAATATTTACTGTTAAGGAATCGCAAGAATATATTCGTCATGTAGACTCCAGCTAAATGGAAGGCATTTGCGCATCATCATTCCTCACATAGCTGACACGTTCTCCTAACTAAGGAAAAATTACATACACGGCTAAGAGGAGTGAGAGTATGTAGCAAAGTGCCAATTATACTAAACTATCTAATCAAGAAATTTACATAAAAAAATAAAATGAAAAAATATAGTTTTTGCTTCATTCTTATATTGATGCTATGTACATCATGCGATGATTTCATCTTTGGTAACATGGACATCAATTACAACGAAAATCCACTTGAATACAAAGAAGTGCCACACAGCGGTGCGGATGCCATGGTTGACAGCTTACAGAAAAAAGCTCCCTTTGGTGATGCCATGAGTAATCCCGACCAAGATGGCGCATTCAATAACTGGGCTCGTTGCTTAGTCATGTTCAAGGAAGGACACTCACACGGAGATGAAAAATTTCATGGCAATTATGTTTACCCTGCAGCGCCATGGAGACAAGAAGAATTTATCATAGTAGAAAACAACTCACAAAAATTTCCAACTGTAAAGGTGGAGTGGGAAAAGAGTATTCAAACTGTTTTTGAGAAGAAGTTAGGAATACCTACTCCTCAGCAACCTTACATTCGCCTTATAGGTGGAGATAAAAACCTTTGGGGTATATGCTTGTTCTTTTTGGATAAAGACGGAAAGTTGCTTAACGATGAGATATACAAGCACTCTGATGAGTATCAAATATTCTTTACCATCAGCGACGTGGACGATAAGGGTAATCCATACAAGATTGAAGACTGTCGAGGTACATGGGGAGTTGACAAAAATGGGAAAGATGGCAAAGTAGACGAGCATCCTGTCGTATCACCTTATTTCGAAGGAGTAGATAAGGACGAAACTTTAGGTCACGATATTTTCATGCGTAGACAAAATGCAACCAAGAATTTGTTTGAATATGCCTACCGTGACACATGGCATCAGAATGCCATGGCTGACGGTATGCGCGAGTTTTACAACATTAGGTTGCTGCCACCCCTTGATGCCACCGATGCTAATTCATGCGTTTCCTATGACAAGGACTGTGTAGGGCTAAAAGGACATATCAACTTTTACTATGAAGCTAACGAGCCTTCATCTAATTTTAGACCTGAAATAGATGGACGATATGGGTCTGGAGAGAAAAAAGACACATGGCCTTTCATGGTAAAAGGTTTTTCTGGTGAGTCTGTAGTATATAGCCGTCCTTCATATATATTGCCATACTTCTATCTTTCCGTAAGAGTAATGAAATGTCAAAAGGGAAAGAAGGCATACATTACTAAGGCTACTATTGCCAACAAGGAACTGGACTATGCTGGATTTTGGGACGGGATGAAGAGTGAAAAAGCCTGCGCGCCATTCTATAATCCTTTCTGGCAATCGAAGAATACGACCCTTGAGGTTCCTGAATGGAAAGAGCTTATACGCTTTAACATACCTATCAAAGTGTATTGCAATAGGTTCGATTCCGACCCAACAAACGTTTCTCCCGCAGAACCTTATTATTTCTACTTAGGCAGAGAGATTGGATTAACTGGAAAACAAGCATACGATGCAAGCCAAAATGTAAAGACGCATGGCTTTGGCGCATTTGGCAACTGGTTCCTCTAACTCATACAATTATTATCAACAACAAAAATTATCAGTACAAATAAACAAAACAAGGATATGAAAAAAATAAATTATACCTTGATATTAGCGTTCATTGCTTTATCATCTCTATTCACTGCATGCCAGAGAGATGGAGACATGCCAGACAGAACTGATGCTAATTCAACAGTAGACCACCTCATTTTCAAAGAAGTTTTTTACATTGGTTACTGCACTTATAGAGATTTGTCCTCCATGGGCTTCAAAAGCCAGTATAGCAGATACGAGGATGCTAATTATATTGTGATATACAATCCAACCAATCAACCGATATCGCTTGCCAATATGGCACTTGCTTGTCATGTTGTCGACCCAAGTATTCAATATTCGTTCCAAAAAGACGGAAATGGAGATTTTATCAAACGATATTATGGAATTGGAGGCATGTCGTACTTCCCCAACGACCCTGTGACAAAAAAGCCACATGTCATACAGCCTGGTGACAGTGTCATCGTAGTGAAGTATGCGTGCGATCACAATAAGAAATTCCTTGCCGAGAATGAAACCACAGAAGAAGAGGCAAAGAAAAACTACTATGGCTGGGAAGCTCTGCCCGACTACAGTAAACTTCCAAAGGACAAGACCTTTGAATTATGCAACCAGCATTCACCGAAAAACGGAATGTGCGACCCTAACGACAAATTTGACAACAAGGATATTCCAAACATGCGTGACCTTGTTTTGTGGGATGGACTTCCATTTAAGGGACCAAGCCAGAGTATGCGCATGGCTTTGGTGAAATTGCCTGATGGCGATGCTTCCAAGCCTCATACCAAAGACGAAAATGGATTTTATCCTGACGAATCGCCACGTTCACGCAACAATTGGTATCAACTATATGATTTGTACGGAACCGAGCAGGACCAAATTAATGACGAGACAGATCCGCTGAAGAAAAGAGAGCTGGAAAAGAACAGAAAATACCCAACGGCATACTACCACATGATATATAACACAACTGGCATGGCTGGCGTCAATGCTATTGAGCTGAATTACAATTGGGTTGTCGACTTCCTTACTATTTGTCCTTCGACAGAGAAGAAAATGGACTTGCTGACAGGCCCAAGCTCTGTAACTGTATATGATGCGACAGGACACGCTGTAATGGAAGGAACAGAAGAAAAGAAAGAAAAAGTATGGTGGTACGACAGAGGAACGGCAAGTGTCTGCAAGCGGATATTTGGAATTAATGACTTTTCTAATCCCTCATTCGATCCTTCGGAATTACAAGGTGCGCTAATCCGTCGTAGCAATGGAAAGGGATTTGTAGCCGAGATGAGTTCTGCACTGAACTACACGAAAGGTGTACCATCACTGTGCAGACGTGACAGCAAGGGCAAACCATTAGACATGACTGCATACTGGAAGGTCAACTCCATCAACGCACGTACGAAGAAGAAATAAGAGTGGAGACATACAAGAATAACTAAACAACAATAACTGATAAAAAGAAAAACTAACAAATGAAAAAGATGATGCTATGCGCATTGGCAACAATTGCGCTTTTCGCAAATTGTACACGTGACGGACAACCAGAAGAAAAGAAAAATACCGCTGAGACAGAAAGCGCAGACCTAATTATAAAGGACATTTACTATGCTGGAGACTTCGTGGAGACACCCTACGGCAACAAATCTGAAGAAACGGATGACAAGTTTATTTCCGTCTACAACCCTACCGACCATGACATAAGCCTTGAGAACATGGCTTTGGCACTCTGTCAGTACAACGCTGTTGACAAGATTAACTTTGACAAACCTAATTGCGATTATAGACAGAAAGGGTTTGGGGTTTCCAATATGATTGGCTTCCCTAAAGATAAAAGTGGCATGCCATACATCGTAAAGGCAGGCAAAACCATCGTTATTGCCATGAGAGCCATCAATCATGCGGAAGGATACAAGAAGTACTTGACAGAGAATGGAGAAGATCCAACCAAATACAAAGGTATCGAAAAGCTTATCGACCTTTCCAAAGCCGACTTTGAATGGGGACAGAATGGTAACGAAAACGTTCCACACATGACGTTCCTCTATTGTAAGGAAAACGACAAAGAACAGGAAAAACGAATGAAAGAGGACAAATCTAAAGTCGGAGTATGGGATGAAGACGACGATGAGTATGTACCTTTCGGATTTGAGCGTAACTTCACCATTGCGCTGATACGTTTGGCAGAACCTATCGAGAAGATAAAAGAGAATATGAACAATGCCAAGGTAAATGAAGCGTTGCTAAAAGAAATTGAAGAGCCGACGGCAAAGTATGGACGCTATGTCATGTGGAACGAGAGTGGACATCACTCACATTCACAAATTTTCATGTTCTTACCGAACCAATGGGTCGTAGATGCTGTAAACGTAAGGTTCAAAGGATCTACTACTGAAAAAAGTTTCCCTATATCGGGTACGCTGGACAAGGGTTGGAATGGCGTTTACGAAAAGGCTGATGACAAGATAGACGTTGGTGCAGGCAAGATGATTACTCGACGTTTCAATGGAAAAAGATTATCCGATACAAACAACTCATCGATTGACTTTGAGGTCAAGAAAGTAGTTGTACCTACGAAATAAGAAGGCATGGGCATTATAAATGCCTACCTTCTCTTGCTAAACATCATGAAATAGGTTTTACTTAAATATGTTTAATTTAATGTTTTTATAGTATGAGAAAAATTTACATGTTAACAATGAGCCTGTTCGTTTACATGGGTGTATTCGCAGGCAACGTAAACGGCACTATTGGTGATAATTTGAAATGGACGTTTACCGATGATGGCACACTTACCATTAGCGGAACTGGAGAGATGGAACACGCAGATGGTAACTCAGGGTATGCGTGGGGAACAGACAACCACACATTAGACCGTTCCTTAATCAAAAAGGTAGTCGTGGAGGGGGGGGTAACAAGCCTTGGCGAATACATCTTTTGGGATTGTCCAAGCAATATCTCCATGATTGAGGAGAGTGCCTTTGAAGAATGTAGCGCTTTGGAGACTGTTACTTTCCCGAAAAGTTTGAAGGAAGTGAGTACAAAAGCATTCTACAACTGCAATCTTAAGAAGGTAGATCTTTCACAAACACAAGTAGAAACAATTGGCATGGGAGCTTTTGCTCACAATGCTCAATGTGAAGAGGTGTACTTGCCAAAGACACTCAAAACCTTCGAAGGTGAAGACGAGGGTGCTTTTTCTTCCTGTGGTGTGAAGAAAGCCGTATGTAGTGCAGTAGAGCCTCCCAAGACAATAAGTGGCGTATACGATTTTATAACAGGTGAGAAGAAAACAGATCCTGTTGATTGGGTAAATATTTTTAGTGGCTTTGATGACGATTTTGTATTGGAAGTGCCAGCAGGAAGCGAGGAGAAATACAGAAGCGCAAACGGCTGGAAAAATGCAGCCAACAACATAGCTACTGGTATCCGTGGTGTCAAGGCATCTCAGGGAAAGGTTGGTGTATACGATATCACTGGCAAGAGATATATGAACCATGATGATGCACAAACAGTCAACACATTGCAACGTGGCGTTTATATCATCAATGGAAAAAAAGTGTTAGTTAAATAACACACTCATTTATCCCCACCTATAGAATGTATTAAAGATGTACCTAAGAAAAACGTGCATAGAGACAACAAATTCCGTGCATCATAAAACAAAAGTTATTCTATACATACTGGAGGTGGGGATTTTTTATTTTATCAAATTTACCTTAGGCTATACCTCGTGTTACACAAAAACACAAGATAAAAAAGACTATTGCTGTCCGTTAAAACTTTTTGAGCCTAAAAAATTAGGGCTGGATTCCTCCTGACTTCGTCACTTTTTCAAGACATATTTGTAAGTACTTTATAATCAATGCTTATCTTTGTTGCTTAGGGTGACGTGCAAAAAGGCGAGTAAAGTAGCAAGCTCGACCCCTTATACGAGAAATAACCTGATTTTTTAGATTCTTGCCAAGAAATATTGGATGATTTATATTTCTGGGTGACACGATGACGAAGTCAGGAAAAAGCAGTGGATGGTACAGAGAAAGGAAAGATGAATTACACACTTTTAAGGACACTACCAGAATCACTTTTTATACTAATAAATTAAATATGAGGAAAATTTTTACATTTTTAGTGTTGCTATGCTGCGCAACAACCTTGGCTTTTTCCGCCCCTGTGGGCAGACAACAAGCCCGACAAGCTGCATTGGCTTTTATCAAGAGCCATGTAAGTACTAACTCCCAGGTCGCTACACGAGCTTCACAAGCAACACCCTCGCTCAACGAGGTGGCAAGTACCAATGCCTACTACATTTTCAACGTAGGCAAGGGACAGGGCTTCGTCATCGCCTCTGCTGACGACCGCACGGCTGACGTGTTAGGTTATGCAGAAGAGGGAACATACGACGAGCAGCAATGTCCGGCATCGCTCAAGATGCTCTTGGCACAATATCGACAGGAGGTGAGCATGCTGAACAACATGCCTGCCACCACAAAGCCTGCCACCACGCGCGCCGGCAGAAAGCTGCAGCCCATTGAACCGTTGCTAAAAACCACATGGAGTCAGTACAGTCCCTACAACCAACAAACGCCTATGCACAACGACAAACACTGTGTTACGGGATGTGTCGCCACGGCAGCAGCCCAAATTATGGGCTACTACCAGTATCCAAAGAAGGCTCCCGCCATGCCTGCCTACACGGCTCCATCGGCTCATCTACAAGTATCCGAGCTTGTAGAGAGTACCTTCGAGTGGAACGACATACTGCCTTCGTACCGCATTCCCACCACCCAGCAGCAGCAAGACGCTGTGGCTAAGCTGATGAGGTATGTTGGACAGGCGGTGTATATGGATTATACCGCTGATGATTCGGGTGCCGATTCCTACAATGTCATATTGTTCCTTACACGAATGTTTGGTTACGCCAAAGACATGCACCGTGTTTTCAGAGACCACTATACCAGCGAGGAATGGTGCAACCTGATATACAATGAGTTGAAAGCCAAACGACCCGTATATTACTTTGCCGAAGATGTGGTGTACAACTATGGTCACGCCTTTGTCTGCGATGGCTACAAGGAAGGCGACTACTTTCACATCAACTGGGGCTGGGGAGGTCAATTCAACGGCTACTATCGCCTGTCGGTTCTTTCGCCACGCGAATATGGATTTAAGCAACTGCCCAGTATCTACACGCGCGAGCAAGGAGCTATCATCGGATTCAGACCAAGCGAAGGTGCTGATGTATTTCCCAAAGTTGTTGACATCAAAGAGATGACGCCCCTGCAAGGTCAAAGCCGATCGAACAGTAGTGATGACTTCACGGATTTTGACATCACCATGAAATGCGTGAACAATTACGGCGAAGCCTTTGATGCTGATTGCGGCTTAGGCTTTTGGCAGGGAGGTAGATTGATAAACGCCGTAAAGCTGTTCAGCTCAAAGTTCAAGACCGACGGCAAGATACAAAGGAACGAAGCGAACTTCAACATACCGCACACCCTCGCCAACGGAAAGTACACCGTGCTGCCCGTTTACCGCATACAAGGCGAAAGCGAATGGAAAGCCTGTGGCGGCATTGGAGATATGGCGCAGGAGATAGAGATTACCGACACGGAACTGAAGACCTCCACTGCCAAGCCTGTTCTGGAGGTGAAGAAAGTGGACGTGAAAGGTAGCAAGGAGGCAGGACGTCCCCTGTTCGTAACCCTCACCATAGAGAACAAAGGCGACGAGCTGTACGACACCTTCAACATGCTCTTCAAGTATGACTATGTTGCTTCTACCACCACCTTCTTGCCAGCACGACAGACGACAGACGTGGTGTTTGAGCTTTATCCAAAGGAGGTTGGAGAGTTTGATTACTCCTTCGAATGCAAATCGGGCGCCACTATCAGCTCCAGAGGAAACATTACCATTACTGAATCTAAGTCGCAAAACCTTCCTTCGGTTGAGGTGAAAATCGAACAAAGTGAAGAAAACGCTTTCCAAGCTCCTGCCATGAGGGGGAAACTCATTGCGACCAACAGCGAGAGTGCTGACTATTGCGGCGGTTTTGACATTGAGCTGCGTTGCAAGAAAGGCAATACAGACGAGGCTTATTTTGAAAACAAAATATCACTGACAGACATCATTCCCGCCAACAGCACGAAGGAAATACCGTTCTCGATAGACAACGTTGCCGCTGGGGCACAATATGCCATTTACGTAGATGGCTACAAGGTAGAGAAAGAAGAAGACTTCATCCAAGGTGGGATGAAATACGTACCTAAATGGGAACGCATTCTCAAGACACCGTTCTACATGGCAAAAGACGCACCAACAGCAATCGCTGTTCCGCACATCAGCCATGAGCCAATGCTCATATACAACCTGCAAGGTGTGGTGGTAGGCAAAGGCGAGCAACAGTTCGAGTCACTGCCAAAGGGCATCTACATCATCGGTGGCAAGAAAGTAGTTAAGTGATAACCACCATCCTCATCAGCCCATTCATCTTTTCGACAAGGCAAACAAGCTTTCTCGTGACCTTTTCGGAGTTGAATGGGCTGTTGCATGCATGTCCTACTTTACGTTTGTTGTTCAACACATTAGCTGTAAACGAAAGCGCTATGTATGGCAAGGTCTGTATACAAAACAGGGTTACCTGTCGTGCCGTTTGGTCTAAAGGTACCCCTGTCCTTCTATGCCGCCTCATGGTGAATAGACGGCATCGTGAGTGGAGCTGTCTTTATTTAAAGATGTCTATATCGCTTTCGTGATTGTCACCCCACATATCGTCAGACATGTCAAATTGCTTGGCGTTGCCGTCGCCAGTGGCTGGGGTGTTGGGGGCTGTGGCTATACTCCTGTCCTCCATCACCCTATAATTTGTTTCCAGCTTGATGATGTAGGCATGTGGCTTGATGTAAGCGCGGTTGCCACGTGTGGTTGTATTGTTGTTCATATTCTCAGTTTTCATCTTTCCGTTATTTTACAATTTTCTTACCTTTGATTACATAG
>QWCT01001314.1_pt1 | contig 12924 bp, 9 predicted proteins | sample 1972681 | NCBI WGS metagenome assembly QWCT01 (sample SAMN09866701, study PRJNA288562) | Human oral metagenome isolate pre3_saliva, whole genome shotgun sequencing... | isolation source: mouth | host: Homo sapiens | place: USA: California | reverse complement strand
CGCTTCGACTGGAGTTTTTTGCCGCGCAGCGTGAGTAGCTCCTCGCGCAGGTAGATGTAATCGAAGTAGTCGCGGTCGGCCATGTAGGCGAACTCGTCGGGGCAGGCAGCCTCCAGCTCCGGGCGTGCCTCGGGGGTAATACCGAGCACAAGCAGCGGGTGGCCGAAGCCGTTCACGTGGTTGTTTTCGTCCAGCTTACGGATGGCCTCGGGCAGGTCGCCGTGACCGATGGGGATCATGTAGGCCAGCCGTCGGCCCGCGTTTTCCTCGATGTAAAAGCGGATGAAGAGGAAGCCGTCCTCGATGGCATACTCGGTGTCGTAGAGGAACCGCCAGCTGCAGATGTTGGCGAAGGCGAAATCGCAGTTGGAATAGGGGGCATTCAGGGTGAATGCGCTGATCGCGTCGCGATCGGTGAGGGAGATGGGTTGGAATGTCATAAGTCTATAATAGGAAAGGAAACGCCGACCGGGCAGGCCTGAAATCTGTCCGATCGGCGTCGGGGGGCTTGTCGGCAGGCTTACGTCTACTTGATGACGCCCAGCGTACGGCCGACTTTGATAAAGGCGGCGATGGCCTTGTCGAGGTGCTCGCGCTCGTGTCCGGCGGAGAGCTGCACGCGGATGCGCGCCTGATCTTTGGGCACGACCGGATAGTAGAAGCCCGTCACATAGATGCCTTCATGCTGCATTTCGCGGGCAAAGTCTTGCGAGAGCTTGGCGTCGTACAGCATCACGGCGCAGATGGCCGACTGCGTGGGCTTGATGTCGAAGCCCGCCTCTATCATGCGGTCGCGGAAGTAGGTCACGTTGCGCGCCAGCTTAGTGTGGAGCGTGTCCGACTCGTCGAGCATCTTGAACATCTCAATGCTCGCGCCGACGATCGACGGGGCCAGCGAGTTGGAGAAGAGGTACGGGCGTGACCGCTGGCGGAGCATGTCGATGATCTCCTTCCGGCCCGTGGTGAATCCGCCCATAGCGCCGCCGAAGGCCTTGCCCAGCGTACCGGTGAAGATGTCGATGCGTCCGTAAAGGTTGAACTGCTCCGCTACGCCGCGTCCCGTCGGCCCGACGACGCCCGCGGAGTGCGACTCGTCGACCATCACTAACGCGTCGTAACGCTCGGCCAGGTCGCAGATCTTGTCCATCGGCGCCACGTTGCCATCCATCGAGAAGACGCCGTCCGTCGCAATCACGCGGAAGCGACAGCCCGCGGCCTCCTTCAGGCAACGCTCCAAGTCGGCCATATCTGCATTGGCGTAGCGGAAACGTTTGGCCTTGCAGAGGCGTACGCCGTCGATGATCGAGGCGTGGTTGAGGGCGTCGGAGATGATGGCGTCCTGCTCGCCGAGAAGCGGCTCGAAGAGTCCGCCGTTGGCGTCGAAACAGGAGCCGTAAAGGATCGTGTCGTCCGTCCGGAAGAAGCGGGCGATGGCGGCCTCGAGATCCTTGTGCATGTCCTGCGTACCGCAAATGAATCGCACGGACGACATACCGAATCCGCGCTGTTGCATGGCGCGTGTGGCGGCCTCGATGAGGCGCGGATTGTCGGATAGCCCGAGGTAATTGTTGGCGCAGAAGTTCAGCACCTCCTCGCCGTCGCCAACGCGGATGTCGGCGCGCTGCGGGGTTCGGATGATGCGTTCTTTTTTGAATAATCCCGCCGACTCGATGTCGGCCAGTTCCTGCTGGAGGAACGCTTGAATTTTTCCGTACATGACTCTTTGTGTATGTAATTATGGTTTCGCGGCGGCAAATGTAAGACGTAGTTCGAGGTAAAACGGGGCCGGCGCCTCATCCCTCAGCCACCGATGCGATATCAGCACAGCGCCACACGTCTGCGCGAGCCCGTCGCTGTGTATTTCGGGCGTTGCAAAATCTGCGACAGCCCGTCGCTGTGTATTTCGGGGCCATGCAAAGCTGCGACAGCCCGTCGCTGTGCGTTTTGAAGTGCACGCGTCATCTCTTTTTGCAGATTGTATGGGTTTCTATTTTGTCGTATACCTATTCTGATACCTTTGCGCGCAAAAATTCACATTCAGCAAGATGAAAAACATATTGGTAATCGGTTCAACCGGACAAATCGGCTCTGAACTGACCTTGGAATTGCGAAAGCATTACGGAGAGAATGTGGTTGCGGGTTACATACCCGGAGCCGAACCGAAGGGTGAGTTGGCTGAAACAGGCCCCTCAGCCATCGTGGACATTACGGATGGACAGCAGATCGCAGACACGGTGGCGAAGTATCGCGTCGACACGGTGTACAACCTCGCAGCGCTACTCTCGGCCGTGGCCGAAAGCAAGCACCGCCTGGCGTGGCACATCGGCATCGACGGCCTGATGAACGTGCTCGAAGTGGCCCGTGAACGGGGCTGCGCCGTCTTCACCCCCAGCTCGATCGGAGCCTTTGGCGACGATGCGCCAAAAGACATGACGCCGCAGGATACCATCTGCCGGCCACACACCATGTATGGCGTGACGAAGGTGACGGGCGAGTTGCTCAGCGACTACTATTACACCCGCTTCGGCGTCGACACGCGTGGCGTGCGCTTCCCGGGGCTGATCTCGTACGTGACGCCTCCGGGCGGTGGCACGACGGACTATGCCGTCGACATCTTCTACGCCGCGGCTCGGGGCGAGACGTTCCGCTGCCCCATCCAGGCCGGCACGTTCATGGACATGATGTACATGCCCGACGCCCTGCGTGCAGCGATCCAGCTGATGGAGGCCGACCCGTCGAGGCTTCGTCATCGCAACGCGTTCAACATCGCCTCGATGAGCTTCGATCCGGAGATCATCTATCGGCAGATCCGCAAGTATCGGCCCGACTTCGTCATGGAGTACGCCGTCGATCCCTTGCGGCAGTCTATCGCCGACTCGTGGCCGAACCACATGGACGACCATTGCGCCCGCGAGGAGTGGGACTGGGCACCGCGCTACGATCTCGACGCCATGACGCGCGACATGCTGGAGAAGCTCTCGGCTCGCTTCTGACCGAGCGCCCCCCCTCCTACCCTGCTTTCACGACGAATCCCGCATACCGGTCACACGGTGTGCGGGATTTTTTTTGACCAATATGGAGGGGCGAAGGGGCGGCCTCTCCTGCCGGTAGAATGTAGGGGCGTATTGCATACGCCCCTTAGGATGGAATCGTAGACCCGTTGTCCGGGTACACGTGGGGCAAATAGCATTCGCCCCTACTCCCTAATTCTATTTGGAGAGGGGGCGATGCAGGGTGAAGGGCATGAAGTAGGCCAGTCGCAGGGTGAAGACTTGGGGCGAGGCTTTGGAGAAGACGTCGCCGTGGCGGGTGCTGTAGAAGTCGCCAAGCGAATAGTAATAGCGGCCTTCGAGCTGGAAATAGCCGACGGGAGTGCGAAGCTCTACGCCCGGCCCACCGCAGAGCCCCCACGCGAAACGGCGCTCGACAGGCATCGTGTGCTGGTCGTTCGTCTTGTTAGGCGTGGCGCCGTTCAGGTTCTCGTCCGTGCTTTCGCCCGTCAGGAAGCCGATCTGCGGACCCAGGTTGAAGAAGAATCGCACACGCTCCGATCCGAAATAGATATGCGTCAGGAAAGGCAGTTCGACGTAGTTCATACGGCGGATATAGCGATACTGAGGCTGCTCGTCGAAGCGCTCACGCCAACCGAGCTGACGGAAACCGGCCTCGAGCTGTAGCCCGAGATAACGCTCCGTGATCCATCGCACGGCCACTCCGCCGTTGAAGCCGAGCAGCGGGCTTTGGTGCACCTTGGGCGCAAAAAAGACCGTCGAATAGTTGATACCGCCCGTCACGCCCGCGGCCCATTCTTCGCGAAACGTGGGCTGTTGCGCCCGACCGTCCGTAGCGTGAACGGCCGCCCATCCGATAAAAAGAAGGAGGACTATCGCCCTCCTCCTGTTTGAAACGCCTTGCAGCCACCGGGCTGCGCTGTAAAGTCGGCTCATCATTCGCGCGTAACGGTGTTGTCCTTGTTGTAGTGGACGATGTAAATGTTCTGATTCATGAAGCCGCCCCAGTTGCTCATGCGCTCGTTGTAGTAGAGGCCCATCTGTAGGCTGTTGTACTTCATCTGGCGAATGTTCTCCTCGAAGTTTGCGCCGTGCTTTTGCAGCGCGCCGATGAAATACATGCCCGTATCGAAGCCCAGCATGGCGTAGCGCGGGTAGGTCTGGTGCATACTCTTTTGGTAGAACGATTTGTAGCGCGAGGTGAAGCGGCGCACACCCGCCGATCGGCTGATGGCGAAGAAGGGCGCGTAGATGTACGTATTGAAGGCGCTGAAGTCTCGCGTGTAGTTGGTGTACGTCTGCCATTCGGGATATCCGAAGAGCGTCAGCCGATAGTTCGACTTGCCCTGCAAGAGTGCGCGGAGCGTGGGGCGGAGCTTGGCCAGTGCGCCCTCGGACGACGAGGTGGGGATGATCACGTTCGGCTTCGAGGTGCTGAGTAGGCCCGTGAGATCGTTCATGAACGTGCGACTGTTATAGCCTACTTCCCGATTCGGAATGCCCTTTTTCGTCATCTCCGCTTTGAGGGCGCGGACAAAGTCCGTCTCTTCGTCCTTATCGCCGATGCTGACAAAGACGGCGTTGTAGTTCGCCAACAGCGAGGCGGCTCGGACGGCAGCGATGGGCGCGATGTAAGCCTTGGGGGCATTGACTTGGAAGATGAACGAGTTGCCAGACGTCAGCTTCTCGAGTTTCGAAGAGAGGGGGATGACGTATTTGACGCCCTTCCGCGAGGCATAGTCGGCGATCAGCTCGATCTGTTCGTCCGTCACGCCACCGATGATCAGGTCGGCGGCGTTCACCTCGTCCGTGCGGAGCACCTCCTCCGTCTTCTGCGTGCCGTCGCCCAGGTCGTAGACCGAGAGATCGATCGAGGTGCCCGTACGGCGCAGGCTGTCGATGGCCATGAGGAAGCCCTCGTAATACTCCACAAAGCGGGGTACGTTTTTCTTGTCGCTCGTCAGGAAGGGCAGTAGCAGCGCCACACGGGCCACGTCTATGCGATTCACCTCGTTGCGATAGGCACGCATGGCCTCGATGTCAAATTCGTTCGTGGGTCCACTGACGGGTGTGGTGGGTGTAGAAGGTGCGGCGCCCGCTTTCTTGGGTGGCACCTTGATCACCATGCCCGCGCGCAGGCCGCTTTTAAGTTGTGGATTGACTCGGAGCAGTGTCTCGTTGTCCGTCTCGAAGCGTCGGCAGAGACCGTAGATGGTTTCGTTTTTCTTGATCGTGTAGGTCTCGCCCGTCGAGGCGGTGGCTGGAGCGGCGGACGGGGCCGGGATGCGGATCGTCTTGCCGACGTAGAACGTGCCAGCGTCCAGTCCCGGGTTTGCGGCCGTGATCTCGTCCGGCGTCACGCCATAATTCCTAGAGAGGGAAAAGAGCGTCTCGCCACTGCGAATGGTGTGCTGCACAGAGGCGCCGTCGGCCGTCCGTCCGCTGGCGTTCGACGTGCCGTTACGGGGAATCTTCAGCGTTTCGCCCTCCCGGATGTTGTTGCGGCTACTGGGGTTCAACCGATAGATGTCGTTTTCACTCACCTTGTACAGGGCGGCGATGGAATAGATGGTTTGTCCACGCTCTACGGTATGATAAATAACGCTGTCGTCGCGCTCGTTACCGGCGGATGCTTGTTTGCGGCTACCCTGTGCCGCCAAGAAGCTGGGTGGCAAACAGAGCAAGAGAGACAGCAGATAGAAATTCAATCTATTCATAGTCAATTAAAAATTTGTGCACAAAGGTAAGCCTTATTCATCGATCAGACAGCCGGGTATGTGGGGAAATTGGATAGCGGCGAGGATCGTTTGAATGTTTGAGGGCCACTCTCCGCCATCTGATCCACCTCCCGCTTCGGAACAGCATCGGGCGACGATGCGTGGCGGTTTGGGAGGCTCGTTTTGGGCTTTCGTCGGGTGACGGGATGTCCGAAAAGGTTCGAAATGGACTTCCATCAGGTAGCGCGGTGTCGTCGCGAACTTATCTAAAATTCAACTGAGCTACCGCGGCCTTAGGCTGAATGTATATCATAGGCTTTTAATCTGAAAGCCTATAATATGCACAGCAAGTTATTGGCTATTGATCTGAAATGCGCCTACACACTTTATTTATCACACGCTTTTAATCTAAAAGGAAAGAATATGCACCGACTGTACTATACTTTCAATGTAAAAGGATACCATATACATGAGAGATTGTATCCTTTTAATCTGAAAGCAAACTATATACAGTTTACATAGCCTCCTATTAATCTGAAAGGATAGAATCTACACTGACTATATTGTGATTTTAATATAAAAGGCCACTATATACATGAGAGATCTTATCCTTTTAATATGAAAGCAGGCTATATGCGGCATGCATAACCTCCTTTTAATCTGAGAGCCTCTTATATACGATAGACATTAGATCCTTTCCTTGTGAAAGCACTTCACAGGCAGTGACATTTCTAACCTTTTAAGCTGAAAGCATGCCACAGACACCCGTTCTGGGGGCGGACGAGAGGTCTACTGGGCCAAACGGGGCGTCGGGGGGAGCGACTCGGGGCGTCACTTGCCAATCAGGGGGTAGGAGGCGCGGGCTCGAGCGGCGGGACAGGCGTTGAAGTGCCACCATTCGCTGGTGACGGTGGTGAAACCTGCGGCGCGCATGACACGACGGAGCAGCAGGCGATTCTGGAGCTCCTGTTGGGTGATGCGGCCGGTGCGAACGAGCGACGGCTCGCGGTCGATGTTGGCCGTGGGGCCGAAATGGTCGAAGGGCGTGCCCATGGGCAGGGCGTGTCCGAGGGTGTCGCAGAGGGTGAGGTCGACGGCGAGGCCGAAGTTGTGGAGGCCGCCGCGGGCGGGACTGGCCACGTAGTAGGTGTTCGGGGTGCCACGGACGAGGCTCCACATGATGCGCTGCACGGCTATGGGCCGCGCGGCATCGTAGACGAGCAGGGTGAGGTCGGGGCGCTCGAGGCGGAGCAGCTCGTGGGCGCGGCGGAGCTTACGGGCGGCGTCGGGGTGGAGGAAGGCGCGGGTGAGGCCGTCGTAGACGGGGCGGCCCATGAAGTTGTCGGCCGTGGCATACTTCAGCTCCACGCGTAGGGTGGGGATGAGGAGCTGGAGGTCAACGTAACCGGCGGCCCGGAGGCGGGCGTCCCAGTCCTCGGCGCGAGCAGTGGCGGCGAGGACAAGGGCGACGAGGAGGGCAAGGAGGGGGCGCTTCATCGGATGCGCCGCTGTGTGACGGTGTCGGACGTCAGGGCGACGCGCTCGGCACGGCCGACGTCTTTGCGGAGGAAGAGGGAGGCCATGTCGGCGAATCGCTCGGGGGAGTCGGTCGTCTGGAAACGCACTTCGGCGTGTCGGCTGAGGCGACGCTCGATCTCGGGGTGGCGCGTGAGGTAGTCCTTGAGGCGGTCGGCCACGCGGTCGCCCTGCGAGAAGAGGGTAACGCCCTCGGGCAGGTAGCGGCAGATCTTGTCGGTGAGCAGCGGATAGTGCGTGCAGCCAAGGATGACGGTGTCGATCTGCGGATCGCGGTTGAAGAGGCGCTCGATGTGCTTCTGGACGAAGTAGTCGGCGCCGGGCGAGTCGGCCTCACCGTTCTCGACGAGGGGCACCCACATGGGGCAGGCTTCGCCGACGACAGTGACGTCGGGGTAGAGCTTAGCGATCTCCATCGGGTAAGATCGGGAGGCGACGGTGCCGGTGGTGCCCAGCAGCCCGACGTGGCCCGTGTGTGTGAGCCGCCCGACGATCTCAGCGGTGGGCCGGATGACGCCCAGGACGCGCCGCGAGGGGTCGTGCCCGGCGGGCAGATCGCGCTGCTGGATGGTGCGGAGGGCCTTGGCCGAGGCGGTGTTGCAGGCCAGGATGATGAGGGGGCAGCCTTCGGCGAAGAGGTGCATGACGGCTTCGCGGGTGAAGCGGTAGACGGCGTCGTAGGAGCGTGTGCCGTAGGGTGTGCGGGCGTTGTCGCCGAGGTAGATGTAGTCGTAGTCGGGCAGGGCTTCGCGGATCTTGTCGAAGATGGTGAGTCCGCCGAAGCCGGAGTCGAAGATGCCGATGGGGGTAGGTTTATCGTTCATTTTTTAGGGGAGTTACGCGCTGTTGGCGCGGAGAGTTATGCGGCCGTTGGCCGCGGTAGTTGCGGCCTTGCGACCGGGGAGTTTGGAGTAGTTATAGGAAGAGGGGGGCGGGGATAAAAAGGGAAAGGATGCCGGCCGCACATCGATTGGCGGGGCATCCCTTCTCTGATTTTTACTTCGGATTACACGTGCGTCTCATCCCGATTACTTGAGCCCAAGTTTGGCCTTAACCAGCGGTGTGGCATCGATGGCGGAGCTACCTGTGTAGAGAAGCACTTGGGGGTTGATGATGTAGGTGTACCCCTTCTCATCGCCCACGGCCTTGATGGCGGCCTGCATCTTCTTTTGGATGGGCTCGTAGAGCTCTTGCTGCTTCTTCTGGATCTCTTGCTGGGCCACGGGAACGAAGTTTTGGATCCGGGTTTCGAGGTCCTGAATCTCCTGTTGACGGCGGAGCTTGATGTTCTCGGTCAGGGAGTCCTGCTTGGACATGTACTCGGAATACTTCTTCGTGTACTCGTCCTGCATGGTTTTGAACTCCTTTTCATACTGCTCATTGAGGGCCGCCATCTTCTTTTCAACGGCTGCGACTTCAGGCATGGCATTGAAAATGTCTGCCGTGTTGACAATAGCGATCTTGTCTTGTGCGAAGACTCCGCCCAGGGGCAGGAGCATAAAAATCAGCACTACTAACTTCTTCATTACTCTAAAAATCTCTTGTTACTAAAATGGATTGTTCTGTCTATTCAAAAGCGGGCGGCAAAGATGGAGGTAAAAGCGAAATGCGAAAAGCTAAGGGGAATGGCTGATCCAGATGTGGGGTCCGCCTTCGGGCTTTTGGCTTTTCGTCGTTCCGCTCTACTTCGCGTAGCCGAGTTTGGTGAGCACCTCGTTGCTGATATCGATCCGTGGCGAGGCGAAGATCATGCTGCCGGCCGAGGCACGATCGATGACCATCTGGTAGCCCTTGTCGTTGGCAATCTCCTTGACAGCGTTGTAGATCTCGTCTTGGATGGGCTTCATCAGGCTCTCGCGCTTCTTATAGAGCTCGCCTTCGGCCCCGAAATATTTCCGCTTCAGGTCTTGGGCCGCCTGTTCCTTCTTCACGATCTCTTCCTCGCGCTTGGTTTTCATCTCGGCCGATAGGAAGACGAGGTCGCTCTGATACTTCTTATACATGTTCTGCGCCTCTTGCTGGATAGCCTCGACCTCGTTCTGCCACTTCTTGGAGAGCTGCGACAGCTGTTCGTTGGTCATCTCATAGGCCGGAATATTCTTCAGGATATACTCCATGTCCACTAAGGCGAACTTCTGCGCCATCGATGCCACTGAGAACAGTAGCACCATTCCGATCATCAAAATACTTTTCCTTTTCATCGCTCTATGGTCATTAAAAATTTATCGTCGCAACAGACGGACTGCCTGCGTAGAGGTTTGAGTCGTCCGCTTCATAAATCACATTAAAATTCTTGTCCCAAATAGAAGTGGATCTGGCTGCCGCCGCGCTGTGCACCGGGATAAGGCCGATCAAAGCCGTAGGCCCAGTCGATACCGATCATGCCGATCATAGGCAGGAAGATGCGCGCACCGACACCGGCCGAACGTTTCAAATCGAAGGGATTGAAGTCGCGCACCGATCCCCAGGCGTTACCGCCCTCCACGAAGGCCAGGCCATAGATCGTAGATGTCGGCTCGAGGATAAGCGGATAGCGCAATTCCATCGATAGGCGGGAGTAGGCGTAGGCGTAGGGCACGACGCTGTTGCCGGCGATGGAGTTGTTTTCGTAGCCGCGTAGGGCAACAAGCTCGGTGGGATAGCCGTTGCCGGAATAGCCCGACATGCCGTCGCCACCCATTTGATAAGACTCGAAGGGGGAGATTTTATGTCGGTTGTAGTAGCCAAGGAAGCCGTACTCCACACGGGTCATGAGGACCGGCGTACGCTTGGGGCCGTTGTTTTGCGGCAGGGGCGTGAGGGGAAAGAACATCTTGCCTTGGAATTTCCACTTGTGGTACTCGATCAGCTTGTGTCGCTCGGCCGGGTCGTTGATCTTAGAGTAGTCCTTGCCATCGATGAGCGAGTAGGGCGGCGTGAACGAGACGGAAGCTAGGAACTGCGAGCCGTAGCGCGTGTAGATCGGGTTATCGATCGAGTTACGTTGCAAACTCAGATCGAGGCTGATCTTGTGGCAGACGCCGTTGGCTACGTCGAAGTACCGGTAGTCGTGCATATGATACAGCTGATAGCCCAGCGTGAGCATGGTATAGAAATAGTCGTCGGGCCAATTGAGACGCTTACCAAAACCTATACTTCCGCCAACCATTTCGATGTACTTCGTTGGGTCGTAGGCTTGCTCATAGGGATTGTAGCCATTGCTTCCATAACTATTGCGACCGTAGATGCCGTTGTTGTAGAAGCTGTTGGCCATGTAGCGGCTGTATTCCTGATTAAAATAGCGGGGATTATAACCCGTGTACTTGGAATAATAGAGCCCGACAGAGAGCGTGTTCGGGCGCTTGCCACCGAACCACGGGTCGAGGAAGGAGAGGCTGTAGGACTGATAGTATTTACCACTCGTCTGGCCGTTGATGGTAAACGTTTGGCCGTCGCCCTGGGGGATAATGCCGCGGTAGGTGCCGGGGTGGAAAAGGTTGCGCATGGAGAAGTTGTTGAACTTCAAACCGACGCGCCCAAGCAATCCGCCCGGTCCCCATCCGGCTGATAACTCGATCTGATCGCTGGCCTTGGAGACGAGGTTGTAGCGGATGTCCACCGTGCCATTGTCCGGGTTGGGGATGGGTTCGGGGTTCATCTTCTCGGGATCGAAGTGGCCCGTCTGCGCGATCTCACGCGCAGAACGGATCAGGTCGTCGCGGCTGAAGAGCTGTCCCGGCTTGGTGCGCAACTCACGGCGGATATTGTTTTCGTAGAGCCGATCGTTACCGTTGATGATCACTTTATTGATCGTGGCCTGCGGACCTTCCTGTATGCGGATTTCAAGAGAGATCGAGTCGTTCTCCACCTCCACTTCGACGGGGTCGGCGTAGAAGAAGAGGTAACCGTTGTTGTAGTAGATGTTCGAGACGGCGTCGTCATCTGACTGTAGGCGCTCCTGCAACTTCTTCTGGTTGTAGACGTCGCCCGCCTTCATATTGAGCAGCATGGAGAGCTGCTCGGTGGGATACTTCGTGTTGCCCACGAAGCGGATGTCCTTCAGATAGTATCGGTCGCCCTCGTTAAGGTTGAGGTAGATGTCGACGTATTTGTCGTCCACGGGTACGATGCTGTCCGAGGTCACGACGGCATCGCGATAGCCGTACTCATTGTATTTGTCGATGAGGTTCTTCTTGTCGTTTTCATACTCCTCGCTGGTGAACTTCTTCGTGCTGAAAAGCTCCAACCAACTGGTGCGGAAACGCTTCTTGAGGTCGAACTTCTCGTTCGTCTTCTTCATGGCCTTCTTCAGTGTAACATCCGAGAGGGCATGGTTGCCATTGAGATGGATCTCGCGAATCCTCGTCTTTTGGTTTTTGGAGATGTTCACGTCCACGATCACCTCGCCGTCTTTCCCCGCATCCTCACGTTGCACGATGTCCACCTCCACGTTCTTGAAGCCCTTGCCATCGAAATATTTCTTGACGAGCGTCTTTGCGCGATCCATCACGTTGGGCGTGATCTGATGGCCCTTGCGCAGGCCGAGCTTCGCCTCGAGGTCTTCGCGTTCGCTCTTCTTCACGCCGTTATAGTGGATTTCCGAGATACGTGGGCGCTGCTTCAGGCGGATCTCGAGCCACACCTTATCGCCTTGGATGCGAGTGGCCAGGATCTTCACGTCAGAAAACAGCCCATGCTTCCAGAAGCGCCGCACCGCGTCCGAGATCTCATCGCCCGGGATCGACACCTCGTCGCCAACAGAGAGGCCGGAGAAGCCGATGAGGATGAAATCGTCGTAGTTCTTGGTGCCGGTCACTTGGATGCCGGCGATGGTGTAGCGTTTCGGCGTCAGCGTATAGGATACCGTCGGCACCTCGCCGGCTGGCACCGTATCCGTCGGTACCGCGTTCGTCGGTGTAAGGTCCGAAAGCACCGTCCCAGCGTGCACGGCCGTGGTGTCGACCTGCGCCCACGCGCTGCCCACCGTTAAGGCTGCCATTAGGGCCGCCGCCATCAAGCGTAATCTCTTCTGCATAGTAAAGTAGTTAGAAGTAGTAGGAGTGTGGTTTGAGGTAGTAAGTCGTAGGGAAGCGGTGCCCCCAGCGAGGTTCGTACCTGTGTACTTGTCTTATTTATTTGAGTTGTTCACCTGTCTTGCCAAAGCGCCGCTCGCGGTGCTGATAGTCCAAGATGGCTGTGTATAATTCTTCTTCCCTGAAATCGGGCCAATAGGTGTCGGTGAAATACAGCTCGGCGTAGGAGAGTTGCCAGAGCAGGAAGTTGCTGATGCGTTGCTCGCCGCCCGTGCGGATCATCAGATCGGGGTCGGGCAGATGGCGGGTGGTGAGATGATCGGAGAAGCACGCTTCCGTCACCTCATCCGGCTGTAGCCGACCGTCACGAACGGCTTCGGCCAATTCACGCGTAGCACGCAGGATCTCCCAACGCGCCGAATAGCTGAGCGCAAGAACGAGCGTCGTACCTGTATTGCCTGACGTTTCGCGCAGACATTCCTCAAGCGTGGCCCGCACTTCGGCCGGCAACCGATCTAAGTCGCCAATGGCCTCAAGGCGCACGTTGTTCCTCATCAGGTCGGGCGTCTCGCGCTGGATGGCAGCCACCATGAGCGCCATCAGGGCGTGCACCTCGGCCGCGGGGCGGTTCCAGTTTTCGGTAGAGAA
>QWCT01002956.1_pt1 | contig 12966 bp, 10 predicted proteins | sample 1972681 | NCBI WGS metagenome assembly QWCT01 (sample SAMN09866701, study PRJNA288562) | Human oral metagenome isolate pre3_saliva, whole genome shotgun sequencing... | isolation source: mouth | host: Homo sapiens | place: USA: California | reverse complement strand
CTCGTGCCACTGGATCGAGTCGTTGTAGGAACGAATCGGCGGCATCTCGTCCCAGTACTTGCGGAAGTCCGGGGAGCTGAGCAGCGGGTTGCGCACGGCGATCCAGTGGGACTGGATGTGGCGCGGCATGCGAGTGGCTGCCAGGAAGGGGTGGGGGCGCACCTCGTCGTGTTCGGTGATGCCCCAGAAGTCCACAGCTCCGGCGGCGTCCACGCGGTCGAAGAGGTTCTTCCACGGGTTCACGGGCGCGAAGAAGGTGTAGTTGAAGAGGATCAGCTCGTCGATCTGTCCGAGGCGATCCCAGCCGAAGCGGGCGATGCCATCGCGGTATCCGCCGACATCGAAGCCGGTGTTTTCCCGCTCGAAGACCTCGGTCGCGCCCTTGAGGAGGCGCTCGCGCGCGGTGTCGTCCAGGGCAGAGTTGGAGACGACGAGGATCTCGTCGAGGTACTCGCGCAGCGAGGTCAGGCACTCCACGACGTAGTCGTCGACGATGCCCTGGGGATCGAAGAACAGGAAAATACCGGCGCGCTTCACGGCCTTACTCCCCCGCCCCGTCGACGGCTGCCAGGATCTGGCGGATCTTCGTGGCGTCGCCCCACACGCCGGGCGAGTCGTAGGGACGATCTGGGAATGCCCCGTATTCGAGGGTGATGTCCAGGTCGTTCTCGCGGATGTAGGCTTCGACACGGTCGGCGAGGCTCATGGGCTCGCCACTGCAGATGTTGATGATGCCGTTGATGTCGTCCTGGGAGACGGCGGCGGCGATCTGGTAGGCCAGGCCCTGGATGGAGATGAAGTCGTAGAGGTTCTTGCCCGTGGTGAAGGGGAAGGTCTTCTTGCCTTCCTGGGCGGCGGCAAGGAGCTTGGAGAAGATCGAGGAGCCGTGCGCGTCGTCTCCGACGATGTAGTAGCCGCGCAGCCACTGCATGGTCGCGCCGTGCTTGGCGGTCAGAAGCTCCGTGATCTGCCGCAGCGCGTTCTTGGAGATGCCGTACAGGGAGGCGGGGTTGCACGGGGAGTTCTCGTCGATGGCGCCTTCCCAGTAGCCGACCTCGTGCATGGAACCCATGACGGCCAGGTGGGTGCATCCACCCTCGAGGAGGTTCTCGATGAAGTGGTAGTGGGCGGGCAGGTCCTCGATGTGGGCCGGCGAGTTGTGCACAAAGCCGTCGCGCCAGGCGAGGTGCAGAACCACGTCCGGGCGTCCGAGCTGGTCGTAGATGTCAGCGTCTCCGCTGAAAATCTGGGCGTCAATGCGGCGCGCACGCTCGTCGACACCGTCGAGGCGGAAGTCGACGACGCTGACGTCAAGGCCGCGCTCCAGCAGGGCGTGAACAATGTGGCGGCCAATGTAGCCACCGGCTCCGGTAACGAGGACAGTCTTCACCATGTCAGTCAGTCTATCAAGGCACAGGCGCTGCGCAGCCCCGCCCCGCGTTGTGTGCCGTGACCCACCTACCGGCCCCGACCTCGTTCCAGGGACGATTCCGTTAGGAACGCGCCGCGGTGCGGTGGCGCAGGGCGCGAGGCAGGGCGATGAGGCCCTGGAGGACGCCACGGGCGACCGGCCCCCGTCCGCCCGAGCGCACTGCCCGCGCGATCGAGCGGGCGATGGCGCGCGCGACGACGCCCCAGGGGGCGTGCTGGACGGCGACGATGATGCGGTTGCGTGCGTTGACGCGCAGGAACATGGGCGAGGACGTGCCCGAGGAGGCGGCGTGCTCGTGGTCGACGACGGCCCCCGCGACGAAGCGCACGTCGTACCCAGCCTCGCGCAGCTTATAGGACAGGTCCGTGTCCTCGTAGTACATGAACAGGTCGGTGCGCACTCCCCCGACGGCTCGCCACGCGTCGGCGTCGATGGCGCAGGCGCCGCCACACAGGCCGAAGACCTCGGGTGCGGGCAGCGGCGAGTCGGCGGGCTCCAGCCAGGAGCGGTCGTAGCCGTTTCCCGCGTTATCAACCTCGTTGCCGGTGGAGTTGATGAGGACCTGGCCGCCTCTCTCGCCGTCGGCGACGCGCGTCCAGCGGCTGCCGTCGCGGGCGACGAGGAACTCCGTGTCTGCGGGAGTGGAGGGCCGCCAGGTGCCGGTCAGGAGGATGAGCGCGGTTGTCGCGCCCACGCCCCCACCCAGGGGTTCGACGAGCGCGTCGAGGAATCCGTCGCGCACGGTCGCGTCGTTGTTCAGCAGGACGATGGCCTCTTCGCTCAGGCCGGCCGCTCCAGCCATGACGCCCGCGCCGAATCCGTCGTTCGTCCCCGCGTTCACGAGGGACACGCGGGCCGGATCGGCGGCGCCGCGCAGCTCGCCCAGGCCCTCACGCAGGACGGTCAGGGAGTCATCGTCGGATCCGTTGTCGACGATGACGAGGTGGTCCCCCTCCCCCATCTGCGGGGCGATCGAGTGCGCGGCGCGCAGGGTGAGCGGCGCGTTCTTCCAGTTGACGAGGATGACCCTGCAGCTGCGCGCCCTCATCGCGCACCCGCCAGGTCCGCGTAGATGGCGGCGTGGGCGGCCGCGGAGGCCTCCCACGTGTAGTCGCGTGCGCGCTCGATACCGGCGGCGGCGAGGCGGTCGCGCTCGCTCCCGGCGGCAGCCTCGAGGGCCTCGGCGAGGGCCGAGGCGTCGGTGGCCGGCACGAGGAGGCCGGCGTCGTCGCGCGTAATCTCCGCCATGCAGGTGTCCGCGCTGGTCACGACCGGCGTCCCGTGCGCCATGGCCTCGAGGACGGGCAGCCCGAAGCCCTCCCAGATCGAGGGGAAGGTGAAGACGCGGGCGCCCGCGTACGCGCAGGCCAGGTCGGTGTCGTCCAGGCGTCCAAGGACGTGGACACGCTCGGGCGGCAGCGGCGCGTCGGTCGGGTCGGACCCCCATCCGGCGGGGCCGACTAGGACGAGGTCGAGGTCGGTGCCTTGCATCTGCTCGTATGCCGCCAGCAGGGTGGGCAGGTTCTTGCGGGGCTCACGGGTGCCCACCCACAGGATGTAGGGACGTACCAAGCCGTGACGGGCGCGGAAGTCTTCGACCTGCGCTTCGGTGACGGGCGTGTGGCTCAGGCCGTGCGGGATGACCGTGATGCGCGAGGCATCCAGACCCGCGTCGATGCAGTCATCGGCGGTGGCCTGCGAGGGAACGATGATCGCGTCGGCGCGCTTCCTCGTGATCTCGAGGGCACGGTGGAAGTAGGCGGATCCGTGGGCCGTGAAGTGGTCGGGGTCGCGCAGGAAGGCGACGTCGTGGACGGTGACGGCCAGGGGGCGCGAGGTCGGCGGGATCGCCCAGGTGGTCGCGTGCACGACATCCGCTCCCCCGCCCGATCCGACGCCGAGCAAACGGTCGACGCTGGGGGTCCCCAGCCGGTCCCAGGCGGCATACAGGGCGCGGCGCGGCAGCGAGGAGTTGAGCACGGGGATGGTCAGGCCCACCTCGTCCGGCGTGGGCTCGCCCGCGCCGCGCCGCGCGGCGATGCCGATAGCGCGCACGCCCTGGCCTGCCAGGCGGGCGGCGACTTCGACGATGTACCGGCCGGACCCCCCGGGCACCGGCTGCCACATTTGCTCGACGACCATTCCAACGTTGACGCTCATGCGTCCAGGGTAGTTCACGGGCGCACGGAGGCGGGAACAAAAGTATCCGCGAGCTCAAAATGGCATACGATAAGGGGAATAGTTGTTGCTCCCGACCCAATGGGGATTATCGTGGCCCACTTCGCTTCTCACTCGCATCCGATCCGCGTCCTGCTGGACGGCACCGCGATCCCCGCCGACCTGGGTGGCGTCGGCCGCTACGTGGATGACCTGGTGCCGGAGCTGGTCGAGCAGGGCGTGGACCTGACGATGGCGGTCCAGGAGCGCGATGCCGAGCACTTCGCGACGCGCCTGCCCTCGGCCCGCATCATCCCGATTTCGCAGCGCTTCGAGTCTCGTCCCGCGCGCATGGCCTGGGAGCAGACGGGCCTACCCAAGCTGATCCGCAAGGTCCGCCCCGACGTGCTGCACTCCCCGCACTACACGTCCCCACAGTTCCCGGGCGTGCCCGTCGTCATCACGCTGCACGACGCAACGTTCTTCTCACACCCGCAGGCCCACTCGCGCCTGAAGCAGCGTTTCTTTACCGCGGCGATTCGCCGCGCGATCCGCCGCGCGGACGCCCTCGTGGTTCCCTCTCTGGCCACGCGCGACGAGACGATCAAGTACGCGGGCGGCGACCCGTCGCAGTTCTACGTCGCCTACCACGGCGTCGATCGCTCGATCTTCCACCCGGTCTCGGACGCCGAGCGCGAGCGCGTCAAGGCCTCGCTGGGCTTGGAGGGCCGCGACTACATCGGCTTCCTGGGCACGCTGGAGCCCCGCAAGAACGTGCCGAACCTGGTGCGCGGATGGGTCAAGGCCGTCTCTGATCGTCCCAATCCCCCGGCCCTCGTGCTGGCCGGCGGCAAGGGGTGGGACGAGGACATCGACCCGGCCCTGGCCTCGGTGCCCAAACACCTGACGGTCCTGCGCCCCGGCTACCTGCCCCTCGAGGACCTGCCGGGCTTCCTCTCGGGCTGCGTCATCCTGGCCTACCCCTCGATCGCGGAGGGCTTCGGCCTGCCGGTCCTGGAGGCGATGAGCTGCGGCGCCGCGACGCTGACGACCCGCCTGACTTCTCTGCCGGAGGTCGGCGGCGACGCCGTCGCCTACTGCGACATCGACCCCGACTCGATCGCCGCGGCCCTCACGGAGCTGCTGGACGACCCGGCGCGCCGCGAGGCCCTCGGTGCTGCTGCGATTCCGCGCGCCGACGAGTTCACGTGGGCCCGCGCCGCTTCCGTCCACATCGAGGCATTCCGCGCCGCCGCCCGTTCCTGAGCCAACCGCGCCCGAAGGAGGCCGCCGCATGCCAGCATCAGCTCCGCAGCGCCGCACGCTCGTCGCGGTGCTCATCCTCGTCGCCGCGGTGATCGCAGCCTCGCTGGCGTGGGTCGTCGCCTCCCCGGTCGGGTCCTCCCCTGACGAGGACTTCCACGTGGGGGCCATGTGGTGTCCTCCGCCGGTGGACGAGACGGGCTGCCAGATTTCCACCAAGGACGGCGAGAAGGCCGTCATGGTTCCGCAGTCGCTGGCCAAGGAGTACGTCACCTGCTACGCCTTCGACCACAATAATTCCGCTCTGTGCGCCCTCAACGCCTCGGACGAGGAGCTGGCGCCGACACTGCGTTGGGACGACGGAAACTACCCGTGGGGTTACTACCAGTTCGCCCACCTGTTCGTGCAGCGCTCAACGAGCCACGCGGTTCTCGCGCTGCGCACCATGAACACACTCCTCGCGATCGGCCTGATCGGCGCGATCATCGCCCTGGCGGATTCGGGGCTGAGGCGCGCGATCAGCGTTGCTGTAACGGTCTCGTGGCTGCCGATGGGCTTCTATTTCGTCGCCGGCATGAACCCGTCGTCGTGGGCGATGACGGGCACGTTTGCTTTTGCTGCCGGCCTGCTGGCTGCCACCCGGTCGGCGGGGCCGCGCCGGGTGGGCCTGATTGCCTGCGCCCTAGCTGGCGCGGTCTTGGCGTGCACATCTCGCGGCGACAGCGCCTTCTTCCTCTTCGTCGTCACGGTTGCCCTGGCCTTCGCAGTGCCGCTGAGCAGGCGCATCATCCCCGAGGCAGCCCTCGCGTGCGTCGCCTCCGTCGTGGGCATCTGGGTCATGGCCCGCACAAACGTGGCGGCCTCGCACTTGGGTTCGGGGAACGAGCTGGCGGAATCTACCTGCGCGGCTTCGTCGGGCACTTGCTCGGGCCGGGGTGGAACGACGTGTCCTACCAGGGCACCGTCTCCTACGGCGCCTCTGCCGTGGTCGTCGCTGTCCTGTGTTGGTCGCTGCGCTCGATGTCCTGGCGCAAGGCCCTGTCGGCTCTCACGGTGGCCGGCGCGATCACGGGCGTTCCCGTGGTGATTGGCCTGCGCGGACACTTCAACAATGTCCTGGTCTACCAGCCGCGCTACATGCTCCCGCTCTTCGCGGTCTTCATGCTCATGCTCCTGGCCCCTTCCCCCGCCCGCGCGGACGACGAGGGGCGGCGCGTGGGCAGCGAGGCGTTCCGCCTCCCAACCACCATCGCCGGTCGCGTGGCCACAGGCCTCGTGGCCGCGCTGTGGGCGCTCACCAACGCCCGCGCCCTCTACCTCGTCATCGAGCGCTACGCGTTCGGGCGCACGCAGCACGGCTACCCCATCGACCTGGCGACGCGAAACCTGAGCGCGGGCAACGAATGGTGGTGGCCAACCGCTCCGATCGGCCCAATGGCCGTGTGGATCCTCGGCGCTCTCGCCGGCGCAGTCGCGATCGGCCTGGCCGTTTTCCTGTGGCAACGCTCCCCCGAAAAGGCGACCGAGCCTCATCGATAGCCACTTCACACCCAAATTGTTCACAAATCTCTCAAATCGTGCTACGCTCGAACATGTAGCACTTAGATAACTCTGTGAACGGAAGGTAATCGCATGCCAACGACCAACGTCGGCACACTCAGCGAGCCCCAATTCAACATCCTGACCGCCCTCGCGCGCGAGGGCTCCGCCCTCACGCAGCGCGCCCTATCCGTGGCCACCAACATGAGCCTCGGCCGCGTCAACACCGCAACGCGCGAGTGCGAAGCCGCCGGCTACATCCAGGACCGCGCCATCACCGATGCAGGCCGCGAGGCCCTCGAACGCTACCGCGTGACGGGCGCCGTCATCATGGCCGCAGGCCTGTCCTCGCGCTTCGCCCCCATCAGCTACGAGCGCCCCAAGGGCACGCTCAAGGTGCGCGGCGAGATCCTGGTCGAGCGTCAGATTCGCCAGCTCCACGAAGCCGGCATCACGAACATCGCGCTGGTCGTGGGCTACAAGAAGGAATACTTCTTCTACCTGGCCGACAAGTACGGCGTCGACATCGTCGTCAACCGCGAGTACGCCACGCGCAACAACAACGGCTCCCTGTGGCTCGTCAAGGACCGCCTGGACAACACCTACGTGTGCTCCTCGGACGACTACTTCATCACGAACCCCTTCGAGCCCTACGTCTACAAGTCCTACTACTCGGCCAACTACGTCGAGGGCCCCACCGACGAGTGGTGCATCAAGACGGGTCCGGCCGACCGCATCACGGGCGCGACCGTGGGCGGTGCCGACGCGTGGGTGATGCTGGGCCACGTCTACTTCGACCGCGTTTTCTCCGCGAAGTTCCGCGAGATTCTCGAGCAGGTCTACGACCGCCCGGAGACAGTGTCGAAACTGTGGGAGTCCATCTACCTGGACCACATCAAGTCCTTCGACATGGTGATCCGCCGCTACCCGGACGGCATCATCCACGAGTTCGACTCGGTCGACGAGCTGCGCAACTTCGACCCCCTCTTCATGGAGAACGTTGACTCCGAGGTCTTTGACCACATCGTCAACACGCTGGGCTGCGCGAAGTCGGACATCCGCGACTTCTACCCGCTCAAGCAGGGCATCACAAACCTGTCGTGCCACTTCGCGGTCGGAGACGACGAGTACGTCTACCGTCACCCCGGCATCGGCACGGAGAAGATCGTGGACCGCAGCGCGGAGTTCAAGGCCCTGCGCCTGGCCGCCGAGCTGGGCATCGACGACACGTTCATTACCGGTGACCCGGCGGCAGGCTGGAAGATTTCGCGCTTCGTGCGCGACGTGCGCAACCTGGACGTCACGCGCCCCGAGGAGCTCAAGGCTGCCATGGAGATGGACCGCGCGCTGCACACCTCCGGCCGCGTGCTGGACCGCTCCTTCGACTTCGTCACCGAGGGAATGCGCTACGAGGGACTCCTCAAGGCTTTCGGTCCGATCGACGTGCCCGGCTACTTTGAGCTGCGTGACAAGGTCCTGCGCCTGAAGGCCTTCGCGGACGCGGATGGCTTCGAGATCGTCCCCTCGCACAACGATTTCTTCCCCCCGAACTTCCTGGTCGACAAGGAAGGCAACATCAGTCTCATCGACTGGGAGTACGCGGGCATGTCGGACGCGGCTGCGGACTTCGGCACGATGACCGTGTGCACGCCGGAGATGACCCGCGAGCGCGCCCACGCGGCCCTGGAGTTCTACCTGGGTCACGCGCCCAGCGAGGCCGAGGAGCGCCACTTCTTCGCATACGAGGTCTTCGCCGGCTGGTGCTGGTACCTGTGGGCACTGGTCAAGGAGGCTGAGGGAGACGACGTGGGCGAATGGCTCTACACGTACTACTCACACGCGACACGCACCTTGGATTCGCTGCTCGCTTCATACGAGGCCACCTCGGCCTCGGGTGCTTCGGCGGCGGAAGGAGATGAATTGGCATGAAAAAACAGCACGGAGGCAAGCGCTACGGCATCTTCTCGGGTGTCCTGTGGGGCCTCGACACGGTGGTCCTGGCGATCGCGCTGGCGATGTTCCCCTTCGCGGACTTCGGCCAGTCGGCACTGGCGGGCGCGGTCTTGCACGACGTTGCATGCGCCCTGATCCTGGTGGTCTACATGGCGATTCGCGGGCGCCTGAAGGATACGCTCGCGGCGCTGCGCACACGCCCGGGTAAGTCGGTGATCGCGGCGGCTCTGCTGGGCGGCCCGATCGGTATGAGCGGCTACCTGATCGCGATCGACAACATCGGTCCGGGCCTGACCGCGATCATCTCGACGTTCTACCCGGCGCTCGGCACCCTGCTGGCGTTCATTCTCTTGAAGGAACGCATGGCTCCCCGCCAGATCGCGGCCCTGCTCGTTGCCCTCGCGGCGATCGTCGCGACGGGCTGGTCTGCGACGTCGGAGCCGCTCGAGGGCGGCAACGCGGTCCTCGGTGTGGTCGGTGCGCTGGCCTGCGTCATCGGCTGGGGTTCCGAGGCCGTGATCCTCACGTGGGGCATGCGCGACGAGGCCGTGGATAACGAGGTGGCCCTCCAGATCCGCGAGACGACCTCGGCGGCCGTGTACCTGTTCATCGTGGCCCCCATCGCCGGCATCTTTGGCTTCACGCTGCACTCGCTGGCTCACCTGTCGGCGGGCGTGGTGGCACTGGCGGGCCTGGCGGGTACGGCCTCGTACCTGTTCTATTACAAGGCCCTGTCGGCGATCGGCGCATCGCGCGGCATGGCCCTGAACATCTCCTACTCGGCGTGGGCGATCATCTTCGCGCTCGTCCTACAGGGCACGGTGCCCACGGCCACCCAGGTGGCGTGCTGCGTCGTGATCCTCGTGGGCACGGTCCTGGCGGCAACCCCCTCGTGGGGTGATCTGCTTCCCAGGCGCGCGGAGAAGGTCAGCGGACAGTAGGCGTGAGACAATGGCGGGTGGGCGCACGTGTGCTCACCCGCTTTGTCGTATTCGGAGGACTGATGACAACACCCGAGACCGACCTGCGCAAGGTCCAAAAGCTCCTGACGCTGATCCTGGCCGAGCTGGACCGGGTGTGCCGGCAGATCGGGGTGTCCTACGCGATCTACGGCGGCACGGCGATCGGCGCGATCCGCCACGGCGGCTTTATTCCGTGGGATGACGACATCGACGTGATGATGACGCGCGCGGACTACGAGCGTTTCCTTGCCGAGGCGCCGGCCCTGCTGGACGAGCGTTTCCGCCTGGATAACACGCGCACGCGCGACGATTTCCCCTTCATGTTCACGAAGATGGTCATGCCGGGAACCCTGCTGATCCCCGAGGCAGACAAGAACTCGACGTACCGGATGCCTTTCTTCCTGGACATCCTGCCCCTGGATGAGATTCCGGCCGACGAGAAGGCCTTCCAGGAGATGTCGCGCCAGTCGTGGCTGTGGGGTCGCCTGCTGTTCCTCCAGGGCACGGCCCGTCCCCACCTGATCAACACACCCGCATGGAAGAAGGCGCTGATCTTCTCCGCGACGACGCTCGCGCACCTGGGCCTGAAGGCCGTGCGCGCGACGCCGGCGAGCCTGCAGGCCCGCTGGGAGCGCGCTGTTCGCCGCTACGAGGGCACGGGCACGGGCGTGTACGCCGACTTCACGATGCGCGACCCGCAGAACTGGATCGTGCGCGAGGAGGAGTTCTTCCCCACCCGCGACGTTCCCTTCGAGGACATCACGGTCATGATCCAGAACGAGTACGACGCACTGCTGCGCCGCGGATACGGCGACTACATGCAGCTGCCTCCCCCGGAGAAGCGCTACAACCACGAGGCCGCGGTCATCGACTTCGGCCCCTACGCCGAGGCCCTGTAGGCCTCGTCCCTGAGACGATCGGAGAACTGATGAGCGCAGCAGACCCCGCAACCCTGGCAGCCATTCAGCGCGTCACCAAGCGCTGCCTTGCCGAGATCGACCGCGTGTGCACCCTCCTCGATCTGCGCTACGTCGCCTACGGCGGCACGGCGATCGGAGCTGTGCGCCACCAGGGCTTCATCCCGTGGGACGACGACGGGGACGTGTGCATGCCGCGGGAGGATTACGAGCGTTTCATCGCCGAGGCCCCCGCTCTCCTCGGGGACGAGTTCTTCATCGCTTCCCCCGCCACTCACCCGGACTATCCGATCAGCTTCGGCGTGCTGGGCTTGAAGGGCTCGGAGTTCGTCTCGAAGGTCGCGAAGGACCGCTCCTTCCGCATGCCGATCGGCGTGGACCTGTTCGTCCTGGATGAGATCGCAGACGACCCCGGCCGCTTCCGCGCGCAGTCGCGCGGCACGTGGCTGTGGGCGCGCCTCATGTTCCTGCGTTCCATCCCCAACCCGCCGACGGGCCTGCCCACGCCCGCACGCCAGCTGGCTTCAGCGGCGATGGCCTGCGCCCACTGGGGCATGCGGGCGCTGCGCGTCAACGAGGCCTCACTGTACCGGCGCTGGCTGCGCGCCGCCCTCAAGGGCCGCGAGAACCCGCAGAAGGCAGCCGACGACTCAATCCTGTTCGGCGATTTTTCGACGCGCGATCCGCGTCGCTGGAGCGCCTCCGAGGCTGAGCTCTTCCCGGCTCGCTCCGTTCCTTTCGAGGACATCACCGTGCGTATTCCCGCCGCCTACGACGTGGTTCTCACGCGCGGCTACGGCGACTACATGCGCATTCCAGATCCTCAGGATCGCGTCACCCATGAGCCCTTCCACATCGTTTTCGGGCCGAATGATCCGGGGCCCGAGGCCTCCGAGGAGGCCGGCGCGTGAGCGAGAAGGACACCACGGCCTCGTCCCTTCCTGACGCGCAGGCCACCGGCGACGCGCAGGTCGAGGCCACGGAGGAGGCGCTCGAGTCGCGCGGCCAGCTGGGGCGCGACTACCTGTGGAACACGGCCGCTTCCCTCATGTCAAGCCTCGCCGTGGTCATCATGGGCGTGGCAATCATGCGCTCGGGCGCCACGGATTCCTTTGCGCGCGCCCAATACGGCCTGTTCACCCTCGCGCTGGCGATCGGCCAGCAGTACCAGACGGTGGGCCTGTACGAGGTGCGCACCTTCCACGTGACGGACGTGCGGCGCCGCTTCGACTTCGGCACGTACCTGTCGACGCGCCTGCTGACCTGCCTGGTCATGGTGGGGCTCATCGCCTCCCACTCGTGGACCGCATCAACGAAGGACCCCTACCCCGCATTCACGGTCATCGCGGCAATGGCGCTCCTGCGTATCTTCGACGCCTTCGAGGACGTGTATTACTCGGAGTTCCAGCGCTCGGGCCGCCTCGACATCGCGGGCAAGGCCTGCTTCGCGCGCATTTTCACGACGACGTTCCTGTGGTCGGGGCTCTACTGGTTCACTCAGGACCTCCTCGTGTCCACGATCATTACCTTCGCGGTCACCTGCGTGGTGCTCGTGGTGGCCTACGGGCTGCCCGCGCGTGGCGTTTTCTCACTCCTGCCTTCATTCAACGTCCGAGGCATCACCGGGATCCTGTGGGAGTGCCTGCCCCTGTTCATCGCCGCATTCCTCAACCAGTACCTGGCGAACGCTCCGCGCTTCGCGATCCATGCAGCGCTCGGTGACGAGGAGCTGGGCGTCTTCGCGATCATCTACATGCCGGCCGTCGCGATCAACATGCTGTCGCTGTTCGTATTCCGTCCCCTGCTCACCCGCATGGCGCTGCGATGGGCAGAGGGCAAGCGCGGGGAGTTCCTGTCGATCGTTCGCAAGGGCCTGGTGACGACCGCAGCAGCGTTCATCGTCGTCGCCGCTGTCACCTACGTGATCGGCGCTCCCCTCCTGACCCTCGTGTTCGGCACGGACGTGTCGGGCTACGTCGGCGAGCTCATGGTGCTCGTTTTGGCGGGTGCCCTCAACGCGGCCGGCGTCATCCTCTACTATGCGCTGGCGACGATGCGACGACTGCGGGCCGTCCTAGTCGCGTACGCGCTGGCCGGAGCCACCGCCTATCTGATCGCGCCGATGCTCACAAAGTCCCACGCCATGATGGGAGCGTCGCTCGCCTACGCCGCGACCATGGGCCTGCTCGCCGCGCTGTTCACCATCTTCATGCTCATCCCCACCCCTCGTGCGGCCATCGAAACGGAGCCCGTCAATGACTGATCGCCCCCACTCCCCCGTCAAGGTCGGGATCTTCATGGAGTTCTTCCTGCCCTACCTGGGCGGGATCGAGCGCTACCAGGATCGCCTCAGCGAGCAGCTGCGCGCCCTGGGCTACGACCTGTTCATCGTCACGTCCCTGCACGACGAGTCCCTGCCTCGTTTCGAAGACAAGGACGGCCTGCGCATCTACCGCCTGCCCACCAAGGGCCTCTTCAAGCAGCGCTACCCCTTCTTCAAGCGCGACGAGCGCTTCAAGGAGACAATGGCCGCGGTCGAGGCTGAAAACGCCGATTTCTACATCGTCAACACGCGCTTCCACCTCACCAGCCTGCTGGGCGCACGCCTCGCGCATCGCCTGGGCCGCCCCGTCGCACTCATCGAGCACGGCACCGCGCACATGAGCGTGGGTAACCCGGTGCTGGACTTCTTCGGCGGCATCTACGAGCACGGCCTCACCCACTTCGTCAAGAAGCACGTGAC
>QWCT01001400.1_pt1 | contig 12970 bp, 10 predicted proteins | sample 1972681 | NCBI WGS metagenome assembly QWCT01 (sample SAMN09866701, study PRJNA288562) | Human oral metagenome isolate pre3_saliva, whole genome shotgun sequencing... | isolation source: mouth | host: Homo sapiens | place: USA: California | reverse complement strand
GGAGGCAATAAAGACGTTATTATAGCCAATGCCAAACGACTATGTGCCATCGACCGCGACTTCTCTATCATTGCAGCAGGCAACAAAACCGCTTCCGACGAACTCGAAGAAATCTTCAAGGCATCGAACAAAAAGAAGTGTGTCATTACCGAAAACGTAATGCCACAGTTCAACGTCATCAACATCAACCCTGCAAAGCAGAAGATTAAGGAACTCTTCATCAGCCGAATCATTGAGGCAAAAGGACTTTCAAGGATTCAGGAAATGAGTGGTTACGACATTATTCCTACACCATTGGCTGTTCTGACAGGTTGCGAACTCTTCAGCAAGGGATACGGACGCGACGAAGGCGTGGGCGATATGATGGCAGTAGACCTCGGTGGGGCTACTACCGACATATACTCAATGGCAAAAGGAGAGCCTACCATAGCCGAAGTTATCACCAAGGGACTGCCCGAACCATACAGCAAACGCACTGTGGAAGGCGACCTCGGTATGCGTTACAGCCTTACGGCTATGGCGGACGAGATGAATATGGAGGTGTTTGCCGATGAACTCGGAATTGAGCAAAGCAAGATAGAAGATTGGATTAAACGGTGTGTTGCCGCTCCTGCCACCCTTCCGCAGACCGACGAGGAAGCACGCATAGAGCAAGGATTGGCACGCAATGCCGTGAAAGTGGCAGTAGAACGCCACTGCGGATACTTCGAACCTGCCTTCACACCAATGGGTCAGGTGTTCACACTGACGGGGAAAGACCTTTCCGACGTGCCCTATATAGTAGGTATCGGCGGTTCTATTAAGAACAATACCGACCCTAAGCAAATACTCAGTGGCGCAGAGAAGAAAGCATCGCGCGACCCAATGTTCGCCAAACCCAAAGCTCCGAAGTATATGCTCGACAAGAAATACATCTTCGCATCAATGGGATTGCTAAGCACCTTCGAGCCGCATCTGGCGTTGGCAATAATGAAAAAAGAAATTACGGAAATATAAACAAAACAATAGTACAAAATTACTATTATGGAATTAAAGAATAAAAAACTTACCGACGACGAATTTTTCAAAGAAAGAGCCGACGTCCTAACGCATTGGGAGACAGGTAAAGAGGTAGACTTCCAAGAAGCAGTAGATTACCAAAAGAGCATTGCGCCAGAGAAACGCTTCTCGTACAAGTTGCAGAAAGCTGTGGAAAATGGCGACACACTTATTCAGCCTCGTGCTGGTGTGGCACTCTACGAAGAACACATCAAGCTGTTGCGCTTCCTTGAAGACGAAGGCGGAGCCGACTTGCTGCCCTCTACCGTAGACAGCTACACCCGTCTGAACCGATACAAGGAATGTGAAGTTGGTATTCAGAAGAGTTTTGAAACCAACCGTTCTATGCTCAACGGTTTTCCTATTGTAAACTATGGTGTGGAAATTTGCCGCAAGGTTACATCGGCTGTGAAGAACCCTGTGCAGGTGCGACACGGAACTCCTGATGCCCGTTTGCTTACTGAACTCTCTATCGCAGGTGGCTTCACATCATACGAAGGCGGCGGTATTTCCTATAATATTCCTTATTCTAAGGCACACCCAGTAGACCAAGTGATTCACCATTGGCAGTATGCTGACCGCTTGGTTGGTCTATACGAAGAAGCAGGCGTGTCTATCAACCGCGAGCCATTCGGCCCTCTTACAGGTACACTCATTCCACCTTGTATTTCAAATACAGTAGCTGTGATTGAAGCAGTGCTCGCTGCAACACAGGGAGTACGCGACCTTACTGTTGGATATGGGCAGTGTGGAAACCTCATTCAGGACGTTGCTGCAATACGTTCGCTCGACATCATGACCCGCAAATACCTTGATAAGTTCGGCTACAAGGACGCTCGTGTAACCACAGTGTTCCACCAATGGATGGGCGGTTTCCCACAAGACGAGGCACAAGCGTTCGGTGTTATCTCGTGGGGATCGGCAGCCGGTGCACTTGCAAAGGCTACAAAGGTAATCGTGAAGACTCCTCACGAGGCTATGGGTATCCCAACCAAGGAAGCCAACGCTGCGGGTCTGCGTGCAACGAAGCAGGTTATCAATATGTTGAAAGACCAGAACTTCCGCGAAATTCCTGCTGTTGTAGACGAAAGCGAAATCATTATGCAGGAAATGGAGTGCATGCTCAACAAGGTCGAGGAACTCGGTAAGGGCGACTGGGCTGTGGGTACTTGCGCTGCAATCGAAGCTGGTGTTATCGACATACCGTTCGCACCAAGCAAGTACAACGCTGGTAAGGTGTTGCCTGCACGCGACAACCAAGGTGCTATTCGCTTGCTGAATATGGGTAACATGCCGCTCAGCGACGACTTGATTATCTTCCATCGTCAGAAACTCGAAGAGCGTGCGAAGGCAGAAAACCGTCCTGTAAGTTTCCAAATGGTTATCGACGACGTTTACGCCATCGGTAAGGGACACCTTGTAGGACGCCCAAAGAACAACTGATTCTGCAACGTTCTTTAAGCGAATATAAAGATAAGACATATCAATTAAAAATATAAACTAACACATCGGTCTCGCGATTGAATAATAGAGGAATGGTAGCGAGGCCATAACTTAAACAGGTTCTTATTATGAAAATCAAGAAAGTTGTATGCGCCCCAGGTAAAACGGGCTTTTTCTTCGATGACCAGAAGGCCATCAAAGCTGGTGCTAAAAACGATGGTGCTTTCTATATTGGCACTCCTGAAACTCCTGGTTTCAAGCAAGTAAGACAAGCTGGAGAGTCTATCAGCGTAATGTTCATTCTCGAAAACGGTGCGATTGCACACGGCGATTGCGCTGCTGTACAATATTCAGGTGCAGGTGGCAGAGACCCATTGTTTCTTGCAGCGGACTTTATCCCTGTGATTGAAAAGGAGATTGCTCCGCTTTACGAAGGCAAGGAAATTACATCATTCCGTGAAATGGCCGACCTTGTTGATAAGGCAGTCTGCCCTTCTACTGGCAAAATATATCATACCGCTATTCGCTATGGCGTAACACAGGCTTGTCTCGATGCGGTTGCAAAGAGTCAATGCAAGTTAATGGCGCAAGTAATTGCTGATGAATACGGCACAGAAGTATCAAAGGAAATTATTCCTATCTTCTCTCAATCAGGCGACGACCGTTATCTGAACGCCGACAAGATGATAATGAAACGTGCCAACGTATTGCCCCACGCACTTTTCAACCACGTTGAGACAAAGGTTGGCTTGAAAGGCGAAAAGATTAAGGAGTATGTTGAATGGCTCCGCAACCGCGTGCTCGAACTCCGTCCGTGCGAATGCTACAATCCAACATTCCATATCGATGTTTACGGTACACTCAGCATCGTGTTCAACAACGACTTCGAGGCTATCGCCAAGTACATCGGCGAAGTTGCTGAAATAGCCAAACCATTCCGCTTGCGTGTAGAAGGTCCAGTTGATATGGGCGAACGCGAAGCACAAATAGATGCCTTGGCAGCTATCCGTGCAGCGATGGACCGCGACGGAATCGACGCCGAAATAGTTGCTGACGAGTGGTGCAACACGTTGGAAGACATTAAAGACTTCACAGCAAAGAAGGCTGGACACATGGCACAGATAAAGACGCCAGACCTCGGCGGTATCAACAACACCATCGAAGCTGTACTTTACTGCAAGGAACACGGCATGGGTGCCTACCTTGGTGGTACTTGCAACGAAACAAACCGCTCTGCAGAAGTTTGTGCAAACATAGCTATGGCTACCAAACCTGTTCAGTATCTCGCAAAGCCAGGTATGGGTGTAGACGAAGGCTATATGATTGTCTTCAACGAAATGAGCCGTATCTTAGCTTTGACTAAGTAATTGTATCTTGGCTTCGGCTAAGTAATTAAAAAAGAAAAAGAAGATGGAAGAAATCAGAATACTTTCCACTACTGCGATATTGGGTTATGGTTTCCCAATGGAATCGTTTGTAGAAGGAATGAAACGTAAACCACATGTAATTGCAGTAGACGCTGGTTCGACAGACCCAGGCCCTTATTATCTTGGTGCAGGCAAGTCGTTCACCGACCGCAACTCGGTAAAACGTGACTTGGAAATTATGATTCCTGCAGGCATCGAGGCGAAAGTGCCTGTCATTGTTGGTACTGCTGGCGGTAGTGGCGCACGTCCTCACGTTGAATTCGTACTCGATATTGTACGCGAAATAGCTAAAGAGAAAGGCCTTTCTTTCAAAATGGCAGTCATTCAGTCAGAGTTTGAAAAGGACTTTATCAAGGAAAACCTCCGCAATGGCAAGGTTACTCCACTTGCTCCAGCAAAGCCTATCGAAGAGAAAGATGTAGACGAAGCCGTCCACATCGTGGCACAAATGGGCGAAGAACCTTATATCAAGGCATTGGAAGAAGGTGCTGACGTCATCATTGCAGGCCGTTCTTACGACCCATCAGTGTTTGCAGCCCTCCCCATTAAGGAAGGATTCCCTAAAGGATTGGCTATCCACTTGGGCAAAATCCTCGAGTGTGCTGCCATCTGCGCATTGCCTGGAAGCGGTAGCGACTGTATGTTCGGCTACCTCCGCCACGACAACTTCGTGCTCGAACCATTGTCGTCAGCTCGTAAGTGCACCACGCTTTCCATTGCAGGACACACTCTTTACGAGAAGACGAACCCTTACATCTTGCCTGGTCCGGGCGGTGCAATCAACCTGCACGAATGCAAATTCGAGCAAGTTGATGAGAACAAGGTGCGCGTTTCAGGCTCTAAGTTCGTGCCAACCGAGAAGTATTTCGTTAAGCTCGAAGGCGTTCGCCGCGTAGGTTATCGCACTATGTCGCCCGCAGCAGTGAAAGACCCTGTCATGATTTCAAAGATAGACGAAATCACAAAGGCTGTTCGTGCTCGCGTAGAGGATAACTTCAAGAAGTACGGCATAACCGATTTCTTCCTCGATTTCAAGATTTACGGCAAGAAAGGCGTTATGGCTATGTTCGAAGGTGCTGAGGAATCGCACTCTGACGAGCTGCTCATCATCATCGAAGCAGTTGCCGACACACAGGAAACAGCGAACACTATCTGTGGCTTTGCACGAAGCACGTTGCTCCACTTCGGCTACGATGGACGCTATTCTACATCGGGCAACCTCGCTTTCCCATTCTCTCCGTCAGACTGCAAGATGGGCGAAGTTTACGAATTCAACGTCTATCACCTCTTGGAAGTAGACGACCCTACAAGTCTTTTCCCTATTACTTACGTCAATTTCGACAAGGGAGAATGCAAGTAACTAACAGTAAAAGGAGATAAAAACATGGCACAATATAAATTAGTAGACGTGGCTTCTGTGATTCGCAGCAAGAACTCAGGCCCTTTCGAACTTACATTCGACGTCATTTTTAAAGACTTTGAAACTTACAACAAGGTGAAAGACGCCAACATCTTCAACGAAAAGATGTTCTGCGAACTCTACCATATCAAGGCTGAAGACATCATCAACATCATTCACTTCGACCCTGCAAAGGCCATCAAGACCACCATCGTCCGCCCTATCCCATCGGGTTCGTTGGGCGAAACCGATGTGTACGGCGCACAGCAGCACACACCTTTGATGAAGATGACCTTCGAATTGTAACACAAACATAGAGCGAGTTGGCACCGAAACCCATGCTATGGGGCGTGCCAACTCGTTCTTTTTTATACATAAGTTCTATTATACACTGGGCAACAAGCACTGCTTACACTGCCTTATCACACCAACACCCAGCACGAACAGCAATGATAAACCCACTTCAACAGTATCTTATATCGACGCAATACTTCGCTCCCCGTGGCAAAGAGCGTCTTATATTCCTCGGCGACCACATTTCGCAACGCCACCTTCTCTACACCGACCGCCTTATCGGCATTGTCGGCGACGCAGGTTCGGGCAAGTCGTCGCTCATCAAGGGTATGTTTCCTGGATTGGAACTCACCAACGACGACGACGTTATCAATCCCCGCAAAATACTTTCCATGCGCGAGGCGATTGCATTGGGCGAGATAAAGGAGGCTTCATCGTTCCATTTGGACATACGTTTCCTTACTGGTTTCATGCAGATGTGGGAGATTGCAGAGTTCGTTAAAACACTGTTGGAACACAAAAAGCGTGTCATCATCGAGCACTTCAACCTGCTGCGCCAAGCCTTGGGACGCAATGCCGACCTGATAGTGGGTATCGGTGAGGAAATCATCGTGGCTCGTCCGACGATGTTTGGCCCACTGCCCGAAAGCATTTACGACATTGTGCACGAATCGTTGAAGTACCGCAAGATGGCGCATACCGCCGAAGAAATCACCCGTTACATACTCGAGGATAACTACGGCATCTATCCAGACAGCTACTACTTCTCCGACATACGCAACGGATTCGTACTGAAGTTCTACAACCACGAAGAGTTTGATATTCAGGAACTTGAAGACAGCGTGAAAGAAGTGATAGACCAGCATCAGCCTGTGGCATACTACGACGAGGAACACATTACCATCGGCGAACGCATCGTAGAGTGCGGAGGCCCTCGCCTGCAGGTTACCAACACCCGAGACATATTGAATTTTGCCTTCGTAAAGGAACTTATGTACGACAAGGACAGCAAAACATACTGCCTAATCGGCATTGTAGACAAGAATTGCGAAAACATTGAAAACCGAAATACACAGTATTTCCTTACAAGAGAACTATAAATGAGAGAAATTGAAGCATCAAGAATTACGGAGTTGGTAGAAAAACTCTGTATAGAAGCGTGTTACGTGCTTGCCGACGATATATACAACAAGCTCGCAATATGCCAGAAACAAGAGAAATCGCCCTTGGCAAGCGAAATCATCGGTACGATAGTAAAGAATGCCGACATCGCCAGAACCGAGCGTGTGCCTATGTGTCAGGACACGGGAATGACGGTTGTGTTCGTCAGAATGGGACAAGAATGCCACGTTACGGGCGGTTTCATCGAGGAAGCCATCAACCAAGGCGTGCGCCAAGGCTATGCAAACGGCTATCTGCGCAAGTCGGTTGTGAAAGACCCGATAGACCGTGTGAACACCACCGACAACACACCAGCCATCATTCACTACGAAATCGTATCGGGAGATGAGTTCCACATCACTGTAGCACCAAAGGGTTTCGGCAGCGAAAACAAGAGCGGACTGAAGATGCTTACGCCCAGTGCAGGCGTGAAAGGAATCAAGGAGTTTGTCATCGACACCATTTTCCACGCTGGCGGCAACCCTTGCCCACCCATCATCGTAGGCATTGGCATCGGCGGAACGATGGAGCGGGCAGCCTTCCTCAGCAAGAAAGCCCTTCTCCGACCTGTCGGCAGTGTGAGCGAAAAGCCTCACGTAGCCCAGTTGGAGAAAGAATTGCTGGAAGAAATCAACAAGCTCGGCATCGGTCCTTGCGGTTTCGGCGGCACGACAACTGCCTTGCAAGTAAGCATTCTCACCAATGCCACCCACATTGCGGGCTTGCCCGTATCGGTAAACATTGGTTGCCACGCCACCCGACACGCCGAAGGTTCACTCTAAACACGCAAATATAAGAAAACGAATTATGGAAGAAAAACGAATTATATCAGCTCCATTCACCGACGAAACCATCAAGTCGCTCCACGCAGGCGATATGGTTTACATTTCGGGCACTATATATACAGCGCGCGATGCTGCACACAAGCGTCTTTGCGAAATGCTGGACGCAGGCGAACCTATGCCATTCAACTTTGAGGGTCAGGCAGTTTACTATGCTGGTCCCTGCCCTGCCAAGCCTGGACAACCCATCGGTTCTGTCGGTCCGACTACGGGTGGACGTATGGACGCCTACTCTCCACGCCTCATTCAGCAAGGCTTACGCGTTATGATAGGCAAAGGCTCTCGTTCCGAAGAGGTTATCGACGCACTCAAAGAACACACTGGCGTTTACTTCGCTGCTATCGGCGGTGCTGCCGCCCTTATGGCAAAGGCAGTTAAAGAAGCCGAAGTAATCGCTTTCGACGAGCTCGGCACAGAAGCCATACGCCGCCTACGTGTAGAGGAACTGCCCGTAATCGTAGCCATCGACCACGAAGGAAACGATATGTATAAGCTCGGTGTAGAGAAATACAGACAATAGAAAGCCCCTGAAAATGTTATAACTTCCCATACTCCCACGCTGTTTTCTAAAACAGAATGGGAGTATTTTCTTGTGCGGAAGTGCAACCAAAAGAAAACCGTTCCACCGATAAACTTCTGTTATTTCTCCACCGCAGGGACGTGATTTGAGTGTAAATATTTTTCACAAGCGTATCTATTAAGTAACCGCTTAATTATCAACGTATTGCAAAACCTATTGTTTTGCATTCCAAAAGCGTAGGTTTTGCACGGTAAAAGCGGCTGTTTTGCATCGCAAAACCTACGCTTTCGCAACGCCAAAGCGCAGTTATCACTTTTTAACAGAATTATCTTTACAAAAGCATTGTGTTTGTCTGTTATTTGCCAACAACTTTTTGGGCAAAAGAAAACGACAGGCTTCTCAGTCCGTCGTTTCTATTTTTTGTTAGGCATTAGTTAGTAAGGCGTATAAGATTGTTTCAGGATAACGTGTGTAAATTTACACTTTTTTTATTTATCAGCAAAACTTTTCAAGCTGTTTTCTTGCCTTCTTAAACAATTTTAAAGACGTGTGCGATAACACTTCCTGCAATTATAAAATCTTTGCGATTATGCTACAAGGCTGTCACAAGGGTGCCGCAAAGCGCAAACAGCGTGCAAATGCAAGCGAAAGAGCAGAGAATGAAGGGGGTACAAAGTACTGAATAGCAAGAAGGCTGTGGCTGGTTTGAGAACAAAAAAGGTGTGGCAAAAACCAATTTGCCACACCTTTTATTTTATATATGTGTCTTTGCTGCTCGCTTACTTTGCGTTGATTTCCTTAATCAAGCGGTCAGCGTGTCCCCATTTGTCCATCATATAGAGTACGAAACGAATGTCTACACCGATGCAACGCGCAAGGTTGCGGTCGAAGTTGATGTCTGAACTGAGGCTATCCCAGTTGCCGTCGAATGCAAGACCAATAAGTTCGCCCTTACCGTTGAACATTGGCGAACCAGAGTTACCGCCTGTAATGTCGTTGTTTGTAAGGAAGCAAAGCTGCATCTTGCCCGATGTCTTGTCGGCATACTTGCCGAAATCGTTAGAAGAGAGCAGGCTCATCATGATTGGTTCTGCCTTGTAGTCGGCAATCTTGTCGGCTTTCTTGAACTTCTCCACGATGCTTTCGGCTGTTGTATAGTAGCCGCTGTTGAAGCCGCCAATCATATAACCGCCTACCTGACCATAGCTTAGACGCATTGTAAAGTTGGCATCGCTATAGTGTGGGAGGTCCATTTCCATTTGGAGTTTAGCCTCTGTGAGTTTCTTTTCCTGCGCTCCGATAGCTTCGGTTACTTGCATTGACTCCTTTGCAATCTGCTGATAAACTTCCAAGAGGTCTTTTCCTACCTGTGCGGCAGGGTCTTTCATAAACTTCTTGGTGTCGTTAGGATAGAACTTTGCGCCCTTTGTAAGCACCTTACTGTTCTTGTAAAGCCATTCGGTGTACTTGTAGAAGTCGCCTCCAAACTTCTTCTTTACAGTCTGGAAGAATGCTGGCTGATATTCAGCAGGCATCATCTTGGCGTAGTTCTGCATCATTGCAGCTGTCAGTTCCTTATCAAGTGCATAGTTCCACTCGCTGCTGTTATCCTTGAACTCAAAGTATTGAGCCTTTGTATTGGCTGCCGAGCCCTTCAATGGCATCTTTGTATTCATATTCATGGCACGTGTGAAGAACTCTGTTGTGCGTCTGAACGATTCTGACCAATAGCTTAAAGCCTGTACCAACGGACGATTTTGAGCGTAGAGTTGCTCCAGTTTGCTGAAGTTTACATCTGTTGCAGGGTTCTTTGTAGGCTGCTTTGCCAACCAGTTTTTAATCTTTCCTTCGTATTCAGCCTTCTGTCTGATGAGTCCGATAGAGTCGATACACTTGTTCATACCCATTGAGTTCTTCCAGTAATTGGCAGAACTTGCATACTTAGACTCGTACTGAATGCGCACGTTTTGGTAGGCGTCCATATACTTCTTCATAATTGCGAGCTTGATGTCGCGTGCCTGCACACGTGCTGTATTCTCTATATCACGACGTTGCTGAATGCCGTATGAAGAGAGGTAGCGGTTGGTGCTTCCTGGGTAACCGATGGTCATGGCGAAGTCTTTGTCCTTATAGCCTTGCAAACTAACAGGTGCGTAGTGCTCTGGGTGGTAAGGCACGTTGTCCTTAGAGTAGGCAGCAGGACCGTTAGTCTTAGGGTCGGCGTATATACGGAACACCGAGAAGTCGCAAGTCTGGCGTGGCCACATCCAGTTGTCGGTATCGCCACCGAACTTACCCATACTCTTTGGAACGGTGAACACAAGGCGCACGTCGGTAAAGTCTTGATAAGTGGTAGCGTAATACTTGTTTCCTTCGTAGAACGGAGCCACTTCGATGTGCAGAGTCTTGTCGATTTTCTTGATTGAATCGTTCAGAACGTTCTCTATAGAGTCGATAATCTCACCTTGTTCCTTCAACGATTTGTTCTCGATGAGCGGTGCAATGCGGTTGGTAATGTCCTGCTGACCACGCATAAACGAAACAAAGGTGTTTTCGTTTGGCAGTTCTTCGGCGAAGCTCTTGGCATAGAAGCCATCGCGCATGTAGTCGTGCTCAACCGTTGAGTGTGCATTGATGGCGCCGAAACCACAGTGGTGGTTGGTGAAAACCAAACCATCGGGCGATACGACAACACCTGAACAGAAGCCAGAGAAGTTTACAACGTAGTTGCTGATAGCATCTGGATTGTTGTAAAGCTTGTCGCAAGGCAACGAAAAACCATAATCTACCATCTGCGTATAAACCGCTTCAGGCAAGTTGTAAAGTGTCCACATACCTTCATCTGCCTTAGAAGCAGTGCTCAGAGAGAGCAGTCCGGCAAGGAGCAATGTTGATTTTTTCATAATTAATTGTATAAATGATAAATAAATTTTTGTGCTTTCTTATTTCTTAAACCGCTTTCCTATAACGGGAAGTTTGCTTAATGGGAAGTCGCGCTTGACGATGATAGCAAGGAAAACAAGTATCAACGCCGTGTTGGCAGCAAGGGCAAGCAACGTTGGCAGGTATTTGTTGGAAGCCGTAATGGCTGCAAACAGCACCAATGCCACCACTACATAGAACAGAATTTCCTTCAACGGATAAGCAATAGGATAATACTTCTGTCCGAAGTAATAGCTTACGACCATACTCACGGCATAGGAAACGAAGCCTGCCCACGCACAAGCCCAATAGCTGAAATGCGGTATGAGCAGGATATTCATAACGATGAGCACCACCGCACCGATGCCAGAGAAGTATGCTCCCCATATTGTGCGGTCGGTAAGCTTGTACCAGAAGCTTAGATTAAAGAAGATTCCGAACATAATTTCGGCTGCCATAACAATCGGTACAATCTCCAATCCGTCCCAATAGCTGCGCCCCACCACATAGCGAAGCACGTCCATATAGCCCACAACGGCAAGGAAAGCCAGCAAAGTAAAGATAATGTAGAACTTCATAGCCTTTGCATAGGTGTCCTTATTGTCCCTGTCTTTCGACTTTCCGAACACAAACGGCTCATAAGCGTAACGGAAAGCCTGCGTTATCATAACCATTATCATCGCTATTTTGATGCACGCGCCATAGATTCCGAGCTGTGTTCGTGCTTCTTCGGCAGTGCCATCGAAAGCGTAAGGGAATATTATTTGCGATGCACACTGGTTCAATTGTCCTGCCAAACCCATTATCAGAAGTGGGAAAGTGTAGCCCAGCATACGCTTGCACGTGCCCATATCGAAACTGTGGCGTATGCCTGACAGTTCCTTCCATAGCAAAAGCAAGGTGGCAACGGTGCAGAAGAAGTTTATATAGAACACCCACACCACGTCGAGCGTGAAGTTTGCGTCGTAGATACCGAATGGATTGAGCTTTAAAGAAGGCAACACCACCAAGTAAAGCAGGTTCAACACGATGTTGAAAGTGATGTTGAGCATCTTCAGAGCCCCCACCATCTTCAAAGTGGTGGCATACACCTTGTCGGGGTCCTCTCCTTCCTTGCTCATGAAGCGGAAGAAGGTGGTTTCCATACCATAAGTGAGCAGCACTATCAGCAGTGCCACGTAGGCATACACGTTGGTTATGATGCCATACTGTCCGCCAGCAGCATTGAATTTGGCAGTTTGTATCGGCACTAAAAGATAGTTTATGAAGCGTGCAGCGATGCTGCTGAGCCCATAAATAGCCGTGTCTTTTGCCAATGATTTTAAGTTTGCCATTTTGTTTCGTATCTGTTTAGAAGAAAAGATAGCATATTCCGATTGCTGCAATCACACCGGCAAGGTCGGCAAGCAAGCCACAAGCCACGGCGTGGCGTGTGTAACGTATGCTGACGCTGCCGAAATAAACAGCCAATATATAGAATGTGGTGTCGGTAGAACCTTGGAAGATGCAACTCAACCTGCCCACAAACGAGTCGGCTCCATAGTTTTGCATCGCCTCAAGCATCAGTCCGCGCGCACCGCTGCCCGACAATGGCTTCATCAGCGCAGTTGGCAGAGCACCCACAAAGTCGGTATTCACGTGGCATTGCTCCAACGTCCACTGTATGCCGCCTATGCACATATCCATCGCACCCGAAGCACGGAACACGCCCACGCACACGAGTATGGCTACAAGATAAGGGATAATGCGTACGGCAGTGGTGAAACCGTCTTTCGCTCCTTCAATGAAAGCATCGTAAACATTGATTTTCCGAAGCAGTCCTGCACCGATAAAGATAACGATTATCGACATCAATATAAGGTTGGAAGCTACCGAAGTTACGGTGTTCATAGTGCTTTCGTCCATCTGACCGAAGCCCCAAATC
>QWCT01002212.1_pt1 | contig 12988 bp, 9 predicted proteins | sample 1972681 | NCBI WGS metagenome assembly QWCT01 (sample SAMN09866701, study PRJNA288562) | Human oral metagenome isolate pre3_saliva, whole genome shotgun sequencing... | isolation source: mouth | host: Homo sapiens | place: USA: California | reverse complement strand
TTAGAAGATATAAAGGTAATGAGTTTATAAACAAATTCATTTTGTTTCTTAAGAAGATGTTCCAAGCTCGTTCTCCCCTCCTTGGGAACCGTAGGTCGCTGTTCGTTGAGCGAGCGAAACGAGGAAAGCAATGGGTCGGGGGAGGTTCCCATTAGGCGCACTTTTCCTTGCATTTTAGTCCTCCTCGTCGCAAGCGACATCTAAGAATATCGTAGAAAATCTTAGAAGATATCAAGGTCGTCAGCATACAAATGAATTCATTTCTTATCTTAAGAAGACGCTGCAAGCTCGTGCTCCCCTCCTTGGGAGGGGTCGGGGGAGGTCCCCATTAGGCGCCTTCCTACTTGCATTTTAGGCCTCCTCGTCGCAAGCGACATCTAAGAATATCACAGAAAATCTTAGAAGATATAAAGGCTGTTACTGCCCTACATCCTAAGAGGCAGAATATATGTTAATTCTTTTCAACAAACTTTACAATTCTTCTGAATAGATTGAAGAATTCAGAATAAAAGTCTTCCTCATTCTAAATATGCGCCGTATTTTAACGAATTACAAAGCATTGACAATCAAACAATTACAGATTTTAAAACAAATTGCAGGCTAATCTCACATAAAGAAATGCTGCCATTTGCATCAAATCACCTCCTAATTTGCACCATTTCATCGCGTTTTCTAACGCAAATAGCAGTGTCATCTGCGTCAAGTTGCAACGCATGATGAATGGAATTGCAATGCAAGGGGATTGACGTGGGAGCATTGAAGCTATAAAATGGCTTTGCACAAGCATGGAACTCGGATTTTTATTTCTCTTTGGGTATTGATAAAAGAGTTAAAAACGATAAAGAAATTTGACATTAAAAGCCTTTCTCTCAGATGCTCTGTGCACGGCTCCTTAGGCTTGGAAGCAGGGTGAGCGTAAGGAGGAATGCAAATGGTTTCATGCAGTTTATGCCTAAGGTTGTTTGTGGTTGAGTTGTGCAGGCTGTACGGGCATGTAGCTTACGCCCGTGAAATTATATTTCAAAGGCATCTTGGAGAATTGTTGGAAGTAGCGGAGTGCGTAGTCACGACATTCTTTTGCATTTTCCAACTGCAGGGCAAGAAGACGGTTGACATGTTCCCAACGTTCCTGATCAATCTGAGGGCGCAATTCGTTCCACAGCTTCTGATAGGATACCACCTGCTCTATACCTCTGTAATATAAGGCACAAAGTTCATCCCAGAGCATGTCGCCATTGTGCAGTTTGTAGTCCCAGGGCACATGATGAAACCACAACAGATATTCATCGGGGCACGTGGCAAGGTTGTCATAGAGGCTTCGATAAGGCTCACGATATTGCGAAACGGCATTCGTTCCCTTGGAGGAGCGATCGAAACCGATGCCGTCTGCGGCAGCCTTATGATAGGGTATAGGGCACCACTCCAATGGATATTCAGCTTTAACCCCGTCTGCTTCGGGACCGTAATGATGCTGGGAAGCGAAGAGATGATGCAGTCCAAGCGGCATCATATAGTCCACACAGGCCTCTCTGCTCGTAGTCATCATGTCGGCAAGTATGTAGCTGTTGACTTCGTTTCCAAAGGTCTGGCCAATCCATTCCTGTGCGATGAAATCGGAAGAAAATGAGGGATTCCATGCCAATCGGCCAAAGGCATACCAGTTGGCTTGTGAGAACGGATGCCCACACCAATTGATGTTATCGCCAATGTTGCTCACTCCAGCTATTGCTTTGAGGCTGTCGGGAGCGACGAAGCTAAAGAATTCTTTCCACATTGGAGCCAAGAAGACGAGATGTTTGCCCTGTCCGGTGTATTCTTGAGTTATCTGAAACTCTACCGCTTGCTGTGTTTTCTTCATGTTGTCGAAGATAGGAGCGTAGGGTTCCCGCGGTTGAAAGTCGAGAGGTCCATTCTTGCTTTGCAGGATGACATTGGGTTTGAAAAGACCATCAAGGTCTTTGAATTCGCTGACTGCCTGCATCACGCGGTCTTCTCCCTTATGTTCTGCGGCATAGACGAAGCTGCGCCACATCACAAATCCTCCATGGGGAGCCAACGCATCGACCAGCATGTTGGCACCTTCTGCATGCGTTCGTCCGTAATCGAGAGGTCCGGGCTGTCCTTCAGCGTTTGCTTTTACGAGGAAACCACCGAAATCCGGTATGCGTTGATAAATCTCATCAGCCTTCTTCTTCCACCATTTTTTGATGGTTTCATCGAGAGGATCGGCGGTTTTTGTGTAGCCGAGAGCCTTCGGACTGCCGAAGTTTACCGAAAGATATACCTTGATTCCATAAGGTCTGATAATGTTAGCTATCGTGCAAACAGTATCGATATATTGCGTTGTCAGCACTTTGGGAGAGGCATTGACATTATTCAACACACTTCCATTGATGCCGACAGAAGCGTTTGCCCGGGCATATTCGCGGATGCGTTCTGCCCATTCCTGTCCCTTGAGATTGGCCGAAAAGAAGATGCTCTTGCCTGCATATCCGCACTCAATCGTTCCGTCAAGATTGTCCCAATGGTTGAGGATGCGGCGTGAAAACTTGGGAGCCGTGTAGCCACCGAGCCCCGGATATGCCTCTTGAGCTTGTAGTCGGAGTGCTTCGTAGGCACCATAGAGCAGACCAAGTTCGCTGTGTGAGCAGATAGAATCTCCGTTATAGAGGAAGCCGTCATCATCTTTCAGACGCGGGTTGAGGATGAGGTTCAATTCTGATCCCTGCCAATAATGTTTCAGTTCGTCGACAGCTGTCTGCAGGGTTGCCCCACCTTGTGGCGCAATGATATTGGCTTTGCCGCATGGTTTGTATCTTAACCAAAGTGCATGACCGTCTTCAGCCGGTGAAAGGAGGGGCGACAGCGCCAACAAGAGAGATAGAATAGTTTGTTTCATAAATAGATATATTTCAATACTGTCGTTTGAACAGCAAGTTGAACTATTGCTGCAAAAATAGTCAAAACCTGCTGAATAAACGAAGAAAAAAGACGCTTATGACTTCAGTTATATTGTAGTTGGGAACCATGCTCTGTGAAATGCATAACTTGGATGTCATACCATTGATGTGTGGGAAAGAGGGAGCTGTCGTGAAAATAGTAAGTGAATAAAACGATCTTCGTTGGTTTCCTTTATGGATTTTCACTCTTCTTATGTTTATAAACGAAGACAGGAACGCAGAAATTTGCGTCCCTGTCTTTATTTTTCTCTTATCCATTAGTCTGCATCTTCTCTGCTTGGAGCTTATTCTCCGCCTTTGACAAAGCAGTAGAATTTACTGTATAAAGAGAGAAACAAGTTCTTTTCTCCTTTTGAGAGAGATTGGATAAGTAGCTTTACTTCTTCAACTTCAAGTCGTAGCTGAGTTTTGTTGCAGCCTCTTCAAACTGATTGTTAACCATGCGGAGAACTGAGTCGTTTACAACCTTGAAGTAAGTAGTGTCTTTACCAAGTGCAAACTTATATACAGTTACGTCTTTACCGTCCATTTTCTTGGTGGCAACAACCTTCTTACCGCTATAGTCTTCTGCCGGAGTTTTATCTGTCAAGTATTTGATGTGCAGAGAGAAACCATCGGTAGAATCATTAGCAAGCTTCAGTGTATAAACTGAACCGGCATCTGCACCAGGTATTTCTCCCTCGTAAACAGCACTGTCTGTTGCCATAGTGTCAGTTGCAGCAGAGTCTGTGCCAGCTGCATTTGCAGCAGTCTTACCATTGTTTTGGCATGCAATCATTGCTGCACTGGCAGCAAAAAGCATAATTACGTTTCTTAGATTTTTCATAACTTTCTATGTTTATAAATGATTAATAATCGGGTGCAAATATAGGAAATAACAATAATAGTTATTGCAGATTGTATGATAAATTTAGTTAAACGTTTTACTTTTTCTTATCAGGTATACTCTTTGGGTATGTTAAATCATACCCGAAGACATTGTCTTGAGACTTGTAGCTTAGCGAGGAAGCAGGGCTGTTGCAATGCAGATTTAATTCATTTTAGATTTATTTCAGTTCTCAACTGCCAATCATCAATTTGTCTACTCGTAGCAAACCATTTCGTTAACGCTTTTATACCCCGTTGGGTTTTAATTTGTAACGAAAACGAATAAATTGCAAGTAATTATGTTAAATACGACGACAAAAAGTAACTTTCTGCAGAAAATGTTTGGCAGTATTCTAAACATTCCTTAATTTTGTAACCATGAACATGCTTTTATAAAAGTTAATCAAAGCGGACAGCTACGAGAAAGAAGGATTGTTTCCAAGTTTCTTTTCAACACGAAATAATGTTACAAGGGTTGGAGTACGTGCCTTTCGCGTCACTAAAATCTTCCAAGTGATGTGATATCGGCCTTTTTCTCATTATATATAATAAGGTATAGAGATATACTGCAAAGCAATAAACAAATAATATAAATTAAAGAGAGAGATTTTATGGAAAAAAGACTAATGATGTTTTTGGCAGGCCTTTTCCTCAGCATAGGAATGGCTGTGGCACAAACTCAGGTTTCAGGTACTGTTGTCTCTGGGGATGATGGTGAGCCTGTTATTGGCGCTTCAATCAAGGTTGTGGGCACTAATACGGGTACAGTATCCGATGCAGACGGGAAGTTCTCGCTTTCAGCACCCGCTGGTGCGCGCTTAGAGATTTCTTATATCGGCATGCAAAGCAAGACCGTCAAGGCCTCTCCCAAGATGCATGTCACATTGGAAGCCGAGAATAAGACATTGGATGAAGTGATGGTTGTAGCCTATGGAACGGCAAAGAAGTCTTCGTTTACAGGTTCTGCTGCTGTCGTAAAGGCAGATGATATTGCAAAGGTGCAGACTACAAACGCCGTTGAAGCGTTGCGTGGTAAGGTTTCCGGTGTGCAGATTACGCAGGCTTCAGGTCAACCGGGTACAGCTCCAACGGTTCGTATCCGTGGTATTGGCTCTATCAATGCAGCTCGCTCTCCACTTTATGTTGTAGATGGTACTCCATATGATGGCGATATCAATATTATTGCTCCTACGGATATTGAGAGTATGACCGTATTGAAAGAAGCAGCTGCTGCCGCTCTTTATGGTGCACGTGGTGCCAATGGTGTTGTCATTATCACGACAAAGAATGGCCGTTCCTCTGGCAATGCAACTATTACGGTTGATGCAAAATAGGGTGTAAACTCTCGTCAGGTGCCTGACTATAACTATATTAATGATCCTGCAGGCTATTATGAAACGTGGTACAAGGGACTGTATAATTATGCCCGTGATACCTATGGATATACTGCGGCACAGGCCAACGCATTTGCCAATCAGAACCTGACAGCCAGCAATAGCTACGGTTTAGGGTACAATGTCTACAATGTTCCAGCAGGCCAGAACATGATTGGTATGAATGGAAAGCTCAATCCTAATGCCACTTTAGGGAATGTTATTACAGGTACGGATGGTAAGAAATATCTTCTTACTCCTGATAATTGGCTCGATAATATCTACCGTCATGCACTGCGTCAAGAGTACACTGTGACAGGTGCAGGTAGCACTCAGAAGTCTTCTTTCTATGCTTCAGCCAACTATCTGAATATGAAAGGTATCTCTATTGGTTCGGATTATGCACGTTTCACGGCTCGTTTGAAAGCAGATTATCAGTTTAAGCCATGGCTGAAGTTGGGCGTCAATATGAACTATGCACACTACAATGCGAATCAGTTAGGCTCTGATGGTGAAGCTTCTGCCTCAGGTAATGTCTTCACCGCATCAAGAATAGCTCCTATCTATCCACTTTTCATTCGTGATGCTCAGGGGAATAAGGTGCGTCATGAAGCATCAGGTGGCTGGACTTATGACTACGGAGAGACAAAGAGTCTTATCGGACTGTCACGTCCTTATTTTGGAAGCAGTAATGCACTTTCTGATGCATTGGTGAACAAAAACTACAATGAAGGCAATACGTTCAGTGCAACCGGTATAGCAGAAATCAATCTTCCCTATGATTTCAAATTCACTTCGACTAACAGTGTTTATGATGATGAATACCGTGCCCAGTCAAGTACGAACCCTTGGTTTGGTCAGTATGCTTCTTCTAACGGTATTGCTAATGTAAGCCATGGTCGTACTTGGACCTACAACTATCAGCAGTTGCTTAATTGGCACCGACAGTTTGGAAAACATGATGTAGAGGCAATGCTTGGACATGAATACTATCACCGTCGCATTACGACGCTTGCCGGTCACAATAACAATATGTTCCTTAACAGTATTGTTGAGTTGAGTGCTGCCGTAACGACCAGTTCTATTGCTACTTCTTCTACATCTGAATACAATACTGAAGGCTTCTTTGGACGTGCACAGTATAATTATGACAGCAAATACTTCGGTTCTTTCTCTTATCGTCGTGATGCTTCATCTTACTTCGATCCTGATCATCGCTGGGGAAACTTCTGGTCTTTGGGTGGTGCATGGCTCATTTCAAAAGAGAAGTTCTTCCATGTAAGCTGGGTGGATGAATTGAAATTGAAAGCATCTTATGGTGAGCAAGGAAACGACGACATTGGTTATTACAAATATATCACTACTTATAATATTCAGAATTCAAATGGAAAGCTTGCTCTTTCTCCTCGTCAGTTGGGTAATGCCAAGATATCTTGGGAGAAGAACGGCGAGTTCAATGTCGGTATAGAGTTCTCTTTGCTGAAGAGTCGCCTAACGGGTTCTTTCGAATATTACAATCGTAAGACGACTGATATGCTTTCTTGGTATACCTTGCCAGCTTCATTCGGCTTTACAGGTTATTATGACAATGTTGGTGATATGCGCAATACGGGTGTCGAGTTCGAATTACAGGGCGACATCATCCGCACCAAGGAACTCACATGGTCGGCTCATTTGAACATGACTGCCAATAAGAACCGTATTGTCAGATTAGCAGCTGACAAGAAGAACTTGGTGGTAGATGGCAAGCAAGGTTACCAGAGTAGCGATTACTTCTATGGTGAGAAACTGCCTATGTACACCTGGTATATGTACAAATATGCAGGCGTTGATCAGACAACGGGTGAAGCACTCTATTATAAGAATGTATATGAGAAAGATGCAAATGGTAAGACTATCTACTATGATGCAAACGGTAAACAGGTTGATCAGTCTGTAAAAGGAGCACGTCCAAAGGTTGTTGGCCAGGAAACTGTTAAGACAACAGGTGAAGCAGACCTGTATCTTTGCGGTGATCCTAACCCCGATGCATTCGGTGGATTTGGTACGAATCTCAGCTGGAAAGGCTTTGACCTTGCCGTAGACTTCACTTATCAATTAGGTGGTAAGGCTTATGATAATGGCTATGCCAGTGCAATGAATTTGAGTCGCGGTAGTGCTATCCATGCTGATATCCTTAATGCCTGGTCGCCTACCAATAAGAATTCGAGCATTCCTCGCTTGAACTTCAATGACAACTACATGGCAGCACAGAGCGATCGCTTCTTGACTTCGGCTTCATATCTCAATTTGCAGAACATCACATTGGGCTATACATTGCCGAAACCTTTTATTCGTAATCTTGGCTTAGCCAACATCCGCGTCTATGTTACGGGAGATAATGTTTGGTTGTTCTCAAAGCGAAAGGGCTTTGATCCACGCCAGAGCGAAAATGGTTCAATTACGAATGCTTACTATTCGCCTATCCGTTCTGTCTCTGGTGGTGTGAGTGTGACGTTCTAATCATTAACAGAAAAAAGGAAACAAGATGAAAAAAATCAATCAATATATATTGGGTTTAGGACTGGTGGCACTGTCTCTCTCCACTTTTACTTCATGTGAAGAAGAGACAGAACCAACCTCTTATGCGACCACTAAGCAGCTACAACGCTCTTCTGAAGCAACAGAAGCCCTGCTGAGTGCAATTCCGGCATCACTGAATACGGTGTGGGATCGTAGTTATCATTTCAGTTACAGCTATGGTTCGATGATGAAGATCCGAGATGTGATGACGGCAGATGAGGCTCTTTCAGAAAGCGATTACAACCAATATAGGCACTGGATACAGAGTTACTATATTGGAAGGGATTACATTACTACACAGTTCATCTGGAACAAATTCTATAATATGGTGCTGACGACCAATAATCTTATTGGTGCCGTTAATCCTGAATCAGCAACTACTCAGCAGTTAGGTTTCCTTGGAGTTGCCTATGCTTTCCGTGCAATGTTCTATTTGGATATGGCTCGTATGTATGAGTTCCTGCCGAATGAAAAGTTCCCTGATGGAAAGAACAGCGATGGTAACGTGGTCACCAACCTTACCTGTCCTATTGTGAAGGCAGGAATGAGCAAGGAAGATGCCCGCAAGAACCCTCGTGCCACACGTGAAGATATGAAGAAATTCATTGAGGGTGATTTGAATGATGCCGAGAAATACATCATCAAACTGGCGGATACGCGTGATAAGACTTTGCCTGACTTGGCTTGTATTTATGGTTTGAAAGCTCGTCTGTATATGTGGGTAGAGGACTATGCCAAGGCTGAAGAATATGCCAAGAAAGCTATTGCTACCACCAAAGTTGCACCAGTAAGCAAGGCCGTTGCCCTCAATCCATCGACAGGTTTCAACACGACAACTCCTTGGATGTGGGGCTCCAACCAGACTGCAGACGCTGCAACTGTGAAGACAGGTATCACTAACTGGACTTCATGGATGTCAAATGAAACGATCTTTGGTTATGCAGGTGCAGGTGGGGTGTATTGTATGATAGGCAAAGAACTCTATGATCGTATCAGTGATACTGATTGGCGTAAACTCTATTGGAAAGCTCCGAGTGGTAGTGCTTTGGCCGATCAGGTTCCATAGGGCAATGACGGAGAATCCTCCATTGCAGCAGCCTGTGCGTATCCTCTGATGCGTGTTGCTGAGATGTATTTCATCGAGGCTGAGGCCGCAGCACAACAGAATAAACTTGCAGAAGCAAAGACTGTTCTGAATAAAATCATGCAGACACGTGACGCGAACTACAATAGTCAACTCACTGACAAGGAGTCTCTCATTGAGGAAATCGTGTTCCAAAAGCGCGTAGAACTTTGGGGTGAAGGACAAAGTTTCTTTGATATCAAGCGTCTGAACTACTCTGTCAAGCGTGCTTACACAGGCACGAACTTCTATGAGTTGTGCCGTTTCAATACCAAAGGGCGTCCGGCTTGGATGAACATCTGTATCGTTTCAACTGAAGAAAACAATAACAGTGCGGTTAAAGGCTATAACAATCCCGATCCGTCAGACCTCTATACCCCTGTCATTAATCCGTAGTATTTCATAAAGGGAAAAGAAAATGAAAAATATCTTGAAATATTCATTCATGGCTGCGCTTGGCTTGTGTATTGCAAGTTTAAGCGCCTGCTCAGACGATTACAAGTATGAACCGGCACCATCTGATACAGGTGGCAACGCATACTTGGTTGCATCAAAGTCTGATACTGTTAAGTTCACAGAAAACGAAGCGCAAAAACTCATCGTACGCGTGGCTCGTGTCGACTCAACTCAGGCACAGACAATAGCGTTGTCAAGTGACAATAAGTCTTTCAATGCACCGACTGACGTGAAGTTTGCTGCCGGAGAGGGGACCAAAGACGTTGAGGTGGCTTTCAACATGACCGCAGGAACGTCTGAAAAAGTAAGCATTGCCGTGGCTTCAAAAGATGCTTTTATTTACGGTTTGCCGGAGATAACCTACCATGTTATCCGCTACAAGACCCATAATGTGACGGTTGCTTTAGGCATGTGGAATGTACAATCCAACCTGATTGTACGCTCATACGGCAACAATTACATGTTATTGGCAGACAAGGAGAACGGTTATAACTACGACATCAACTTCACCATTGACGACAAGGGCGTAGTAACCGTACCGGCTCAGCCCGCTTGGGATCATAAAACCCATGGAAAGATTTGGGTGTGTGGCAATGAAAAAGGAGATGCCAAGCCTACTGCTAACGGCGTTTCCGGCTCCGCAATTGCAGGAACCTATGATGCAAAAACAAAGGTGGCTACGCTGAAACTGCTCCATGCCGTACCTGGAAAAGGGGCATTCGGCACTAAGATCGACTATATATCGTTTAAGTAAATATAAGATTATCCGATATAACAAAAGGACCTTGCAGGCTTGTCCTGTTGGGTTCTTTTTTATTTTTCAGAGAACCCTTCATCAATTATAACCATTTTATAAAATGCCAATGACAAAGAAAAAACTATTACTTCTCATTTCTCTTTTCGTCATATCTTCCGGACTACAGGCAGCCCACAGAAGCCTGTTACAAAAGAAAGAGGCTGCATTGCAGGTGCTGACAGAAGCTGACATCCATGCGCCCACACGTGCTGCAGATTTATCTGACCATCTTAAAGTTATCGCCGAGAACGCTATGTTGACGGTTCTTGGCTCGCAAACAGGTTTTGCCATTATTGCCAATGACGATGTTTTTCCTGCCGTTATAGGTTATTCAAACGACAGGTATGATGCAGAAACCAATACTTCTCTGCGTTGGTTTGTCAATGCAGCAAGCAGTTCTATGAGCAACTATCTGTCGGAAGGGAAGAAATATGCACCGGTAATTCCTGCCGGAGCATTCCAGACCGCAGTCAGTCCTATTCTGAAAACCGAATGGAACCAGTCAAAACCTTATAACAACGACTGTCCATACGTGTCTGGAAGAGAGCCTTATCCTACGGGATGTGTGGCAACTGCACTGTCACAGATAATGAAACATTACAATTATCCGACTAAAGGTATCGGACAAGGTACGTTGAGTGTGGTTGTCAATGGGGTCAGTAAGATTATTTCAGCAGATTTCGGCAATACAACATATGACTGGAAAAACATGCTGAATGAGTATGAAACCGTTTCTTATACTGCTGTGCAGGCAAAGGCTGTTTCAACCTTGATGCTCCACTGTGGCATAGCTGTAGGCATGGAATATACGCCGTCAGGCTCCGGAGCTTATTCCAATGAGGCTCGCAGCGGCTTGATCAATAAGTTCGGTTATGATGCAGGTATCAATCTCCTTTTTCGTAACTATTATTCCACTTCTCAATGGATGAACATAATATATCAGGAGTTGAATGCCAGCCGTCCGGTATATTATACAGGGTCAGATGCAACGGCAGGCGGTCATGCCTTTGTCATTGACGGTTATAACGAGCATGGCTTCGTGCACGTAAACTGGGGTTGGGGCCCCAAGGGTGGCAACGGTTACTTTGATATAGCACTGCTGAATCCAACGGGATATTCGTTCAGTGACGGGCAGGATATGCTTGTTGGCGTCTCTCCGGTGAAAGTAATGGATGCGCATTCACACGTTATCAGCAAAGAGAAATTCACTGCATATAAGTTTGCTTCGATGCTTAATCTCTCGGCTGGAACGATGTATAATCTTGCAGGTGAAAGCTTTACGGGTGAGGTTGCCTTTGTTCTTATGAAAGACAATACGGCAAAAGTGCTCAAGTCTATTACTGCATCAAACATTGCCGACAGTCGTTCTGTGGGCGAACTTAGCGGGATGATTACCCTGCCGGCTGGCATTTCTGACGGCACTTACCGCCTGTTTGTAGGTTCACGTTCATCGCAATATGCCGAAGATTGGCAGTTGGTGCGTCGTCCTTCCAATCAGGTGAACAGCTATGAAGTCGTAATTTCAGGCGGAAGTGTACAAAGGGTAGATACCGGAACCACTGATGACAGTTGGAAAACAACGGGTATAAGAACCATCGATACTTCTGCTTCCTCTGCTGACGTCACGGTCTTTGACCTTCAGGGACATAAACTTATGCATGTTCCTGCTGTGCAGTTCAGTAACGATTTGCTGCCCGTTGGCGGTGTGTATGTTGTGAAGCAAGGTGAAAAGACAATGAAAGTGATGAGGTAAGGAATGCAGGAATGATTGTCAATTTATTTCATCTTTGATTTGCATTCGCTTTTAAAAAGTATTATCTTTGTGTCGGGGAAAGTCAGTAGTGGCTTTCCCCTTTTTCGTGTCTTGTTGTCAATGGCGTTGCAATCAGCGTCAGAATAGCGTGTGATTTGATGCAAAATACCGCGCAATTTGCGTCATATTGCAGTGTAAAGTGACTGTAATTGCATGCTGTTATGACGCAGTTTAGCAGGTGTAGTAGGGGAAACATAGATTTCGTTCGTGGTGAATTGGAGAACATGACGAATGGAATTGTTGGGAATTTTGAGTTTTTTGTTAAAGTTATATAATGCTTCTTGTGGCATATCTAATGTTTGTTTCCAGTCTTTGTTTTCTTGGTTTGATGCACCATATTTCCCATTCCAACTGGTAGATAAAAGCTGTTCATCTTTTCATTCTTTATGAATTATTGCATTTTTTTGCTTGTTTATTCACACTGTTTAGATGTTACTTATATTCAAATTATATACATATTATGGTTGCAAAACAACAATAATATGTTGCGATTTATATGGTAATTTATTAAAATTGCGGCTTTTTTATAACGAAATGATAAATTAACTGCAAAATAATTTGCATATGAAATATGTATTCATTAACTTTGCATTTGAAAATATTTATAATTTTATTTAAATGTAAGTCATTGGATTTTGTTGCGAGCAGAGATGACTTTTGTGTTTTAACTTAAAGAGAGAAATTTATGGAAAAGAGACTTTTGATGTTTCTTGCGGGCCTGTTTCTGAGCATAGGAATGGCTGTAGCCCAGACGCAAGTTAATGGAACCGTAGTTTCAAGTGAAGATGGAGAGCCGATAGTGGGTGCTTCGGTGAAGATCTCCGGAACTAAAATGGGAACGATTACTGATGTTGATGGTAAGTTCACCTTGAGTGCATCAGAGGGCACAAAGCTTGTTGTTTCCTATTTGGGCATGCATACCAAGACGGTGACTGTGCCTAATTCAGGCAGTATGAAAGTCAAGTTAGATCCTGACAACAAGGTTCTTGACGAGGTTGTCGTAACGGCAATGGGCATCACCCGTGAGAAGAAATCACT
>QWCT01001310.1_pt1 | contig 12999 bp, 16 predicted proteins | sample 1972681 | NCBI WGS metagenome assembly QWCT01 (sample SAMN09866701, study PRJNA288562) | Human oral metagenome isolate pre3_saliva, whole genome shotgun sequencing... | isolation source: mouth | host: Homo sapiens | place: USA: California | reverse complement strand
CTTAGCGGTCGGCGGCGGCTCAGGCGGACACGTTACGCCAGTGGTAGCCGTATTTAGAGAATTACAGAAAACTGGTGATCACGAGCTTCGTTTTTGGTGTGATAAAAAATTTGGCGCCAGCGCACGTGGGATTTTTGCTAAGTTCGATGAAAGTATCCCAGTCGATTTGATTATTGCTGGAAAATTGCGTCGATATCACGGAAAAAGCATCTCATTTCATCTACATCCGTCAATTTTATTCCCAAATTTGCGCGACGGTTTTAAGGTGATGGTTGGATTTTTTCAGAGCTTGTTTAAGCTTATGAAGTGGCGTCCAGATGTTATTTTCATTAAGGGCGGATATGTTTGTCTGCCGGTTGGCTATGCGGCTCGGCTATTAAGAATTCCGTTGGTCTTGCATGATTCTGACGCACATCCAGGTTTGACGAATCGCTTACTGAGTCCTTTCGCGAAAGCTATTGGTACAGGCGCGCCGCTTGAATATTACAATTATCCACCAGAAAAAGCTTCATATGTTGGCATTCCAGTTGCGCCAGAATTCCATCCATATTCTGATGCTGAGAGAAAAGAATTGAAGGAAAAATTAGGCTTTGATGTCAATAAGCCGCTGGTTGTTATTACTGGCGGTGGACTCGGAGCGGGCCGAATTAACTCCGCAATTGTAGCAATTAGGGAAAGCCTACTTTCCGAGGCTTCAGTATTTTTGATATCGGGAAATCAGCAATATGAAGAAATTCTCAAACAAACCGACGAGCGAGAGGGTTGGCGATTGCAGGCATTTGTCCATAAAGGAATGGCGGAAGTTTTGGCGGCTGCGGATATAGTCGTGACTAGGGCAGGGGCGACCACTCTTTTGGAATTGGCGGCGCTACATAAACCGACAATCATCATCCCCAACGGTCATTTGACGGGCGGGCATCAATTGAAAAATGCTAAGGTTTACCAAGACGCATTGGCGGCGTTGATAGTTCCCGAAGATGAGTTGGATAAGGACAATCAAATCTTGGCACGAAAGATAATTGGTGTATTAAAATCTCAGAAAATCCTTAAAGGTCTAGGCAGTAACTTTGGTAAATTCGCCAAGCCAAACGCGGCTAAAGATATGGCGAAGATTATTCTTACTACGGTGCGAAGGCAGGGCAGGCGAAAGTGAAATTCCCCTTCTCTAAGAAAAAATCGGACGATAATTTAAGTCGTCGAGAAATCGCGGCGCGTCGTCGAACTGAGAATTACGATGATTTGCCCGCCCAATCGTATCGTCGAAATAGGACCCTTAATAGCCGCCAAACATCCTCTCCTTTGGAGACTTCTGAGAGACTCGAGACTCACGAATTGTTGAAAAAACGTCGCCGTGTAATGCAGAAAATGTTTGTGACTGCGGCAAGTCTACTTGTTGTGATATTTCTTTTGTTTCAATTGACAATTAATATTTCAATCCAAACTCCCGACACAAAAAGCTCCAGTAACACTAATAAATACGTGAGTGTTCTTAATGAATATTACAGCGCTCACCCAGCGGAGAGATTTCGGTTCTTCCTCAATAATAATGGCCTAAAGCAATTCTTTTTACAGAAAGCTCCTGAGGTAAAAAACATTCGCGTAGAGGGGGATTTTCTAACGCGATCAGCTGTTAAGTTGACGTTTAGGCAGCCGGTGGCTCAGTGGTCTTCCGGAGATAAGATTTATTTTGTTGATGATAGCGGCGTTACTTTTGAGCAAAATTATTTTACCGCGCCTACAGTTGCTGTTCGTGATGAGAGTGGTCTGCCGACTAGAGGTGGCCAAGAAGTTATCAATCGTCAGTTCTTGAGTTTCCTTGGTCAAGCCGTGTCTGAATTTTCGCAATATAAAATGAATGTTTCAGAGGTTATTCTGCCAGCTAATACTGTACGTCAAGTCTGGTTTAAGGTCGAGGGCAGGGAAACCCAGATCCGTATGACGGTGGATAGGTCTGCTCAAGCTCAGGTTAAACAGGTGATAGCTACTTTGAGTTATTTGGATAATAACGGCGCGAAGCCAGGGTATATAGACGTCAGGGTAGATCAGAGGTCGTTCTATAAGTAGGGTGGTCAACTTCTCTTCTGAATAGAGTAAGTTCTCTTTTTGTTCTATTTCTGTATGGCGTAGAAAATATATATAACAATATAAAAATATGCAAAAGTCAAATAATCGCAAAACGATAAGTTAGGGGAGTAGGGCAATAAAAATATAAAAATGTCAAATAATATAAAATGCATTGTGGAAAACTTAACGAGCTTACGGCGCGCATGCTCAGAGTTTATATTGATGTAAAAATATCAATGCAGCACTCCAGTATGTGTAGTGCTGGAATTAAAAATATTTTTTAAGTTCGTATTTTGTTGGTGTATATTTTTATAAAAGACAGTATGTTTTATGAAGTTGTATATAATAGAGAATCCCCTAGCCAAATTATCGAAAAAAATTCATTTTATAAGATGTTATCGGATATATGTAGACATATGTATATTCATCTTTGTAGGGTATTTATTATTGCGTAAAAGGTACATTGTGCGACATTATAATTATGTCATAAACACGATTACTCTATCGTGTTTGATCAATCAATAAATAACCAATGAAAGGTTTTAATTATAATGTCTGAACAATCCGACAAACAAAATATCAACGCGACTGCCCTTGTCGATAATTTTGAGATTATCGTTGGCAAGTCGAAAAAATCTGGCAATGAATATTTGGTTGGCTCTCTATATATAAAGTCGCCAATCTCTGAAACGCCAATTCGTTTGAATCTTGACTATATCGACGATAATACTCGTGAACTTCTGAAAATGGCCATTAAAAAATTTAATGTCCAGGCTCAGAAGGATTTCAAGGAAGGAATTAACGATTAGTTCGTTTTTTGTTCGACATGAGACTAGCTGACGCAATAGCACAAGTATTTATCTCGGCCGCTCCTCTGCTGATGACTTTAATTGTGCTATTCGTTATTTTTAGCTGGCTCCGTGTTTTAATTGATAACATGAGTGGAAGAGGTCTTTGATGCTGAATCCACTCGTGTATTCACGACCGCAACTTCTAGCATTTTCAGATCATGAGTTGTTGGTCCTCCAGTACGAACTATTGCTTGCGGTTAGTTCCCTACTATTTGCAATCATTGGAGTTTTTGTCCTCACGCTTTTTCTTCGCTGGTTGCTCCCTAGATATTGGTACAAAAATAACTTAACTTAAGGAGGAATTAATCGCATGCTGTGGTTCTTATTAGGAGTATTAATCGGTCATTACGTGCTTAACGACATTAAAAGAATATTCAAAAGGAGTCTTGGAGAATGACAAGCGATCAATTACAAGCAATTTCAAAAGCATTTTCGGTCTCGCATTTGCTGGATATATTTACGCAACTAGCTCCATTCATTTTGAGTGTTGTGGCTATTTTGCTTGGAGTTTCGATTGTCTCGACTCTTCTCAAGCAACTCAAGAATCATCTAGCATTGAAGAAGTTTGAAGAGGAACAAGCTCAACTGTACGATGATGAAGCTTATATCCATGACCTCGAATATACAATTGATCATGGTATGAATGATGATACAGGGCTTGAACCTGAGGAGGCTGAATGGCGTACGTTAGAAGCAAATGAGGAATATAAACGGGAGACGGGAGAATATTATGTCGACCCGCAAGAAATTAAAGATCATTACGCCATTCGGTGAGGCTGAATACTTAGGCATTCTTGGCTTGTCATGCGATTACGATGATATTGGCATATACATGATAGATACTGGGGAGTATAAGGTGTTATGGGAAAGATAAACAAACTTGTTTTAATAGCAATAACTATCGCTATTTCAATATCATTCGTATTCGCTCCATTGACGCACGCTGCTAAGAAGAATATCCCTGAGCAACTCATGAAAGTCAACTCATTGACTCTTGGCCACAAGGATTCAAAAGCGTTTAACGGTAAAGACTACGATACAGAGTTTAATTATCGATATTATCAGTGGCTGTTTGTAAAGAAGAATCGCTGGCTCTGTGGATTATCCCAGATAAACGCTAAGATTTTATTCGATCAAGCGATCCGCGATAAGGGCGATTGGATCATAACTGAAAAAGTCATCACTGAAGGCTTAGCTGGCGATATTGAACCATTTCATCGTATTGACTTGTATTTTTCAGAGACGCCGATGAAGAATCAAGAATTGAACTGGGATCAATATAAAGGATATTATTTTACCTCGTCGCGACAGGAGAACTGGCGACACTTTACTATTACTCAAAACTACAGTCAAACGACTGTGAGTTGTGAATCGGATGATCAAGCTTACATGGGTAATCAATATCTGAGCATCTCGAAAAATGACAAGGTTGCCCCACTATATGTTTTTCAATCGACGCCAAAATATAAGCTCGGTAAAACACTTGACGGTGTCGACATTAACGACCTTCTACTTCCAGAGAATCCAGGTGAAAAGATGCAACCGGATTTTGCTTGGACAGTCGACGACAAACTCAAACTCCGTGTGAGTTATATGAAAAACGTCAAGGAGTTTGAAGATCCAAAATATCCAAAATTATCTGACATGCTCAAGTGGCATTACATTTTGAGAGAATCAGATGAAAAGCGTGCAGACGGTAAAGTTATCGATGACTCGAAAAAAGGAATTAACCTCGGCTATCAATACACTATGCCGACGAAGATGTTTTACAAGCTTGAGATAACCCTCGATGACTCGGAAATGCCGTTCGTATGGAATCCACGGCCCGATTTTGGATACATAAAGAAGCGAACGTTTTTCATCAATGTTGACGGAAAAAATAGGTGGGGCAACACGTTTACTGGCGGATTGTGTGATGCTAACGGCGTATGCATTGAAAAAGAATACAAGATCCGATGTGAAGATATGACAACAACTCTCGATCGTGTGAGCTGTCGAATGACTGAGCAATTTTCTGGTGGAGTGCTGAATCCGTCTTTGCTTGCGATTCGTCGTCTTGTTTCGTCCCTAGCCGTTCCCGATCCGCCAAAATGCGGAATCGATATTCCACCGATTGCCGATCCACGTTTTCAAGCATTCAATCCGTCAATCGTCGTCGCTGACGCTTGTAATCGAACGAAAACATTTTACCAGACATTTCCTCTTGCAACAGTCGCTGTTAACTTCTCTATGGCTCTATTCTTCTTGTGGCTGATCGTTCGAATATTTAACAAGCTAACAAGTCATAAAGACGACGATATGGTAGGAGAGGTTTAGTATGGATCATCTTTTTGATATCGATTTTAACTCAGTTTTTGACGCGATTTTGTCGTTTTTTATGTTCCCGCTTCATATCATTTTAACCCCTGTCGACTATCTGCTTAAACAGATCCCGAACATCGATGTGATACCGAATTCAATATCCGCTATTGTTGGATATGTTGGCAATATCCCCTCCACTATCGTTTCCTTAACTGGAATCTCCCCTGTTATCTGGAATGCGATTATTTCCACGTTGTTACTATATTTTGCTATTATTCCAGTTATCAACGGAATTAAAAAGTTAATTAACTGGATAAGAGGTTAACATGTCGATTGAATGGAATACATTTTTGAAAAAACGTCGTAAAGAAAAACGCGGATTCCCTACGGGTACAATCTTCTTTACGGGCTCGCAAGGTGCTGGAAAAAGCTTATCGGCTACCCACTACATCAAAAAGCTTAAAGATCGATATCCGAATTTGTACGTGTATAGCAATATTAAACTCAAAATAGCGGATAAGATTTTGACAAGCGACCAAATTGCCGATCATATTCTTGATGTGAAAGACGATCGTCCTATCGCGTTTTTCATCGACGAGATTCAAACTGTCTTATTCTCTGGTAAAAAAGCCGTCTCCATGGAGACATTCAAGGCTATTTGTCAACAGAGAAAGGCCGAGAAAACAATTATCGGTACAATGCAGGAGTTCCTAGACCTTGACATAAAATATCGTCGACAGTTGCGTTCGCAGGTGGAGTGTTTCAGATTTTGGGCAATTCAGTTTGAATTGTGGAAAGATCCAGAGTCTTTACGGTTCGATTCACGGAAGAATGATTATATCGGAAAGACACGACATATTAACATATGGAAGCGACACAATGAAGCGTATGACATTTATGACACTTACGAGATTGTTGGTGCGACAATGGATATTGATCCGAACAAACGCGAACAATATTCAAAACAAAAACCTCAACATGTCATAATTCAGAATCAGAAGGGGTCGACGCCCATGTAAATAATAATGTCGAGAAAGGAACTGAACCGATGGGTGCAGAGACTGTAACAAAACTTACAACCGCGTTTAACCCTGCTGGTCTTTTAGACACGTTTGTTTCGTTCGCTCCATTTATTTTGGGCGTGGCTGGTACAATCATGGTTGTTGGATTGGTCAAGTGGGCAATCAAGACTGTTCGTCGTAAGTTGTCTGGCGGTGTTGCTTAACATTCGCAAAAAGTCGAATCACGCCCTATTTAGGGCGTGATTTCGGCGGTGCTTTTCGGCCCCTCCACCACGGCCAGAAAAGCATTTTGCAGACTTTTGACGCAAGCGTCAAAAGTTGTGGCCCTACTTGATATAGGGACACAACTTGCATACTTTTAACAAAACTAGGGAGTATTTGGTGGCAAAAAGAATTAGTGAGGAGGGTATTTTTATAGGAGATATCGTAAAGGAATACCCAAACATGTTTAAGATTATTATTTATCACGACGGATATTATCTACCGTCCTCAGATCGTAAAGAGATCAAAAAAGTCAATAAAGAGACGCGACGTCAAGATTCTATTCATCGATCGCTCCGTCGCACAAAAACAACCATAAAAGACATCATGCTCTGCAATCGATTCGACTATTGGTGCACGTTTACGTATAATTGCCGTGCTTGTTATCCAAAATGTAACAACAACCCATGTACATGCAATCCGTCGACTTGCAAGCGATTCGACATTAATTATACACGTCGCACGCTCCAAAACTGGTACAGGAATCAAAAGAAGCATTCGCCGAATCTGAAGTACCTTGCCGTTCCTGAGTTCCACAAAAACGGTGCGATCCATTTTCATTGTATGATTAGCGGATTTAATGGCCGATTGAAGGATTCAGGAAAAAAGACTAAGAACGGTCAAACAGTCTATAACGCTGTTGGATATTACTCTGGCTTTACTGAGTTTGTACGAATCGGCGAAAGATTCGACGACGTCGATTTTAACTCAGAATATCAACGCGTCATTAGTTATATAAGTAAGTATATAACTAAGGATATGCCACTGATTCACGGCCGTCGGCGATTTCTGACGTCAACAAACTTAAACAAGCCCGTTACAACAGTAAACGGAATTAGCAAGTTTAAGTTACAATCGCTGATTCGCAACAAAAAGCCAGAGTTTATAAACGAATACCTAGAAGTCCAGAAACATGACTTCTCTATTCCCGCTTAGTCTTTTTTATTGATATTGACAAGCAGTATTATTATGATTATCAATAATAATACTGATATCAACAACTCCCCCATTGTAAAAGAGTGAAAAATAACTCCAGTGTCGAATAGTTTTGTTGATCCTCTTATCATGTTGTCCTCCTGCCCTTATTCTACCATAAAATACGTTGTTTATTTTACACTCTTTACGTATTGACTAGGTACATTGTGCGACATTAAAACTATATCTAAAACACGACTATTCCATCGTCTTTCTTCGCGATAAATTTATCTCATTTTCACCAAATCAACCTACTTGTCGTTTATCGTTTTATAAACCGCCCTATTTGCTGGCTTGGTGTGTTTTATGTTGTATATTGGTTTATCTGCATTGGTTCGGATTTATAATTTATGCTTGTATTGCACAAAATTTATCAATACAAATACTCAGTCAATTCGGCTCTATGCACGCTTAAAAATGATTAATAATTAGTTCGTATTTTGTTCTATTGTTTTTTAATCGCTAGTTTTGCGAAAGAGCTTGGGTGATTCTGTGCTTAATTATTTCACTGTTCCATTCGCCTGTCTTAAATCGCAGTAGGGGCATATTGGCGCTCATTATAATTGAATTGACGAACTCGTCGCGCGTTTTTCGATCGGGCTGATTGTGAGTACTATCATCAAGCTCAATAGCTATAAGAGGCTTCATGTCATTGGTACAAATTAGAAAGTCTATGGATTTGCCGTTTATTCTAGAGAAGGCTGCTTTCCAATTCTGCCCTTTTATCCTGTGATCCAGAAACATGCTTATGTGAGCTTGAGGAATGATAACGCAGCCGTTTACGGCTTCATGTAGTGTTTTATAGAACGATAATTCATTTGGTGTCATTGCGCAGGATTTTTTAATGTATAAATATTCTTTCTTTGCGGGTACTTTAAGTAAATTTGTATCATTGTCAGTCCCCTGCCTTGCTTTGATTGCTAGAAAAATAATTGCGGCGGCTACTATAACTATAAATATAAGCGTTTCCATGAGATTAGTTTATCATATATTGATAATAAATGCTTACGATTTTTAGGTTTTATCGTGAGCATAGGGACTTTTGACGCAAGATGTGGTAATGTATAATCATTAAATTTCAATGAGGCATGTATAAATGGACGAAAAAATTATTAAAAAATTGTCGCAAGAGGACGCCGACAAGCTACATTCATTAAGAAAGCAGCTCGATAACGGAACGCTCGACCAAAAAACTTACAACAAGAGGTATAAAAAGCTATCACAAGACCTAAACTGGAAATATCAGCCTAAAGGGGTAAAAATGATACCTAAAATTATCGGTCTTGCACTTCTGACTATGCTCATAGCAGGTGCTTTAATGCAAGCTCTAGACTCTCAATCTGGGAAAATAACAGGCACGGCTTCCGCACTCGCAGAACAATACGACGTCGCTAATATGGTTACTAACTTCGAGCTAACAAACTCATCAAACAAAGACATGAATGCAACATGTAAAATTACTCTACAGCCTTCAGACAAAACAAATCCTACAGTCACTAAAGAATACTCATTTGATAAAGTCCCAGCAAATTCTACAAAAAAATACCAAGTAGTCATTCCGCGAGTTCATTTCAATGCTGCATATGTGGTTGAAAAAGATACGAAACTAGACTGTCGCAAGAAATATTAGACAACAAAATACCGCTCGTTTGAGCGGTATTCTTATTCACAGTTAGCTTACGCCTCAAGTGGTTTCACTGTCTGAGTTTGAGGGTCGTATTTGCCCTTTTTATCTTTCAGACCTGGTCCGTAGCGGAAGAAGCCCTTAGCTGTGCGATTCATCTGGAATGTTAGTTCTAGAGTTGAATCGTCTCCACTAGCTGAAAATGTAGTATCGAAGCTGTCTGGTAGCGTTACACTTTCTGGGTAAGCTAATATATATGCAATTTATCAACGAGTTTCAGTACTATTCAATATAACACTACTCGGTAAAACGTTATCTTCATAAAGAGTATTGCGTCCTATTGTCTGTATTCTAAGAAATTTACAGGCTATTGATCGTTGGCATTTTTCTATAGTGGAGTTATTAATACCCCCCTCCCTTTAAGAGATTCATCCTCTGAGGGGATGTTTCCAGAAGAATCCCCACTTAAATCCCGGTAATGGGATTCGGGGATTTTTTCTGTATTATCTGGCTATAATTTCCCAACAATCTAAATACCGATATTTCCTAAGAGTCGCGCCTTACCCTTACTCCTGACGCCCTAGAGATGATATAATTACTATAGTATGCATGCGTCCGCGATCCAATCTATAACCATAAAAGCGAGCGAAGTTGATTTCGCTCTACTTAATGACGCGGATGAGCTACAGAAAATGTTAAGAAATATTACGGAACTGGCTGGCTTACATCATCTGGAATCGGTAACGCATCAATTTTCTCCGCAAGGAGTCAGCGCTGCCCTGCTTTTATCGGAGTCGCACATCGCGATTCATACGTGGCCGGAAAGCGGTGTAGTATATGTAGCGATGACAACTTGTAAAGTGCTGGATGATGATAAATTGCAACAAATAAAAGAGTTGATTGCACGGTTGCTGGACACGGAAAAAATAATTATGAAAGAAATGGCATTGTAATATGAAACGAACCAAGGCACGACTTAAAATTAATCAGATTTTGACCGGTAAGAAGACGAATTTGCGAGTTGTTGGATGTTTGCTTTTTCGTGAATGGGACGAGAAAAAAAAGCGGTTCTATTACTGGGAAGAGTGGGAAATTACTGGACTAGCTGATTATGACAGCTGGGTGGAGTATGATCATAGCGACCAAATTGTTTCTTTGTATGAGCCAATTCGCTTCACAAAGGCAATTGATCCGGCTCAACTAGAAAAAGGTCAATCATTCACAGTTTCCGAGCAGGATGGAAAAGACCATACAGTAGTAGTTGATGAAGTTGGCGTGGGCGAAATTGTTAATATTAAGGGTAAGAATACCTATCAAGTTTTCCCGAAAGAACTGATGGCCTATGCCACTCTGAAAGATACGGGTGCGCCAAAAAATCGCCAGCTGATAACAATTGAGAAGTATAATAATCGCGAGTACGACGCTTACCGTAAGATTCAATTAAGCGACAAAGAACAAAAGAAGATATTTGGTAGGACAATTAAGCCAATTAACTGGTCAACGATTATAATTACGATTATAATTATTACTATCTTTTTGTTTATATTCTTCTTCGAAGATAGCAATAACGGCGGAGGTCATGGTGGTGCGCGTGGTGTTTACGGTGGCAGTAGTGGTGGATTCGGCAAATAAAAGGAGTTATTTATGTCACGATCAAACGCAGAGAAACGAGAGCAAGTTGCTTTATTTGCGGCGGCAATTTTAGTAGCAATCGGTGGAATTATTTATGAATTAATCTTAGGTGCGGCTGCGTCATATTTGGTGGGCGATTCGATTCTGAGCTTTAGTCTGGCAACTGGCGTGACGCTATTTGGAATGGGAATCGGTTCGCTACTCGTCAATTACATAAAGATTCATCCAGCAACCAGCTTCGCTGCTAATGAAATTATTTTGGGGTTAATTGGTGGAAATTCGGTGATGTTGATGTATTTGGGATTCGTTTTTACGCGTTCACATTGGCTAATTTTTGCCGTCATAAGTCTGGCAATTGGTATTTGTATCGGGCTGGAAATCCCGCTTTTAATGAAGATGTTTCAGGAGTTCGGGCGCAAGTCTTCGGTGAAATTATTTAGTAAGATTTTGGCACTCGATTATTTTGGGGCGTTAATTGCGTCGCTATTATTCCCGCTCGTTATGATTCCGTATCTTGGCTTAATGCGTAGCGCGTATCTGGTGGCGGCACTGAATATTGGCGTTGCGGTTCTGATTCTTAAGCAAATGAAGACTTCGAAAATTATTATGACAATTAGCGTTATTGCAACAATGTTGCTTTTGGGATTTTTTATTTTTGCGACAGAAATTGAACATGGAATTGACAAGCGAACGTATAAAGATCCGGTGATGTGGCAGCAACAGACGCCATATCAGAAAATTGTCCTGACGAGATATAAAAATGACACCAGGTTGTTTTTGAATCGCAATTTGCAGTTTTCCAGCCTTGACGAAGCACGTTATCACGAAACGCTGTCCGCTTCCGCTCTGTCTTCAGTTGCTAATCCGAAGCGCGTGCTGATTATGGGTGGCGGCGATGGTTTGTTGGCTCGGGACGTTTTGAAATATCCCAGCGTTGAGCACATTACATTGGTTGATATCGATGAGACGATGACTAATCTGGCGAAAACTAATCATCTTCTCACCGATATAAATCAGCGTTCTCTGCATGATCCGCGCGTTTCCATTATCAATCAAGATGCTTTCCAATTTGCCTTCTCTACTAAGGATAAATATGATGTTGTGTTGATTGATCTGGTGGATCCGTCGAATGAAAAATTAGCCAAGTTGTATTCTGAGCAATTATATCGTCAAATCGGTAATATTTTAACGGAGCGTGGGGTTATGGTGACGCAAGCGACGTCTTCATTTTTCTCTCCGCATGCTTTTTATATGGTTACAAATACAGTCAAGTTTGCTCATCCAGGGCGATATGTGACGGCATTTTCGGTGAATGTGCCTTCGTTTGGTGAGTGGGGTTTTGTGTTGTCTGCGCCGCAAGCTGAGGTTGTGGTTAGCCAGCCATTGCCGAAAAATCTGCGATATCAAAACCAAAAATTGCTTACTTTTTTGACTAAGCAAAACGCCATATTGGTGCCGTCTGGACCGACTTCTACGTTGGTTTCTCCGCGAATTACCGACGTTTACAATTCCGATATGCGTCAGTGGCGATACGAATAGTTTTTAAGCGGCGGTAGTGCTCTTTTTTCGACGTCGACGTCGACGCTTTGGTACGGCTGAGGCTAGCGGCGTAACTGTATTGATAGCAGTTTCTGTAGGCGTGTTATCATTGCTGCGAATTTGCAAAACAACTTCGCCGTCGTTAGCTGCGGGCTGCTGCTTTTCCGGTTGGCTATTGACTGCTGGAGCGTTGCTTGCGGGCTGCGACTGAGGTTTGGCAGGCTGCTTTTTTTGGTTGCGGACAGGTTTTATTGCGGCATCAATTTCCTTCTCGACATCTTCCCTGTTTCGCGAATACATGCGACGCGAGTGTTCAATAATGTGTGGCGTGTTGTCGGCTTGGCTTGGCGGAAGCTCCAATGTGCGAGCAGAAAACGCGGGAGTTTTCTCGCCGCCGATAACCATATTGACAACGAAATTACGATTGTGCATCTGTAGAAGGTCGATTGCCTCGAAGTTCGGCTCAAACTGCTTAGCAAGAATCGGTGCATCGTCAGCGGAAACTCGGAAAGAAATCATGGTGCCGACGTTGCCGAAAACCGCATCGCGAACCGTGTCGCTCATTTGGGAAATGTACTGGTTGGCAACGGTCAAGTTAAGGCCATATTTTCGAGCCTCGGATAGAATGGTTGCAAACGAATCGGTGGCGAAGTTCTGGAACTCGTCGACGTAAAGATAGAATGGGCGGCGGTCGCGGACGTCAGGAATGTCGCTTCGAGACATGGCGGCA
>QWCT01001309.1_pt1 | contig 12999 bp, 9 predicted proteins | sample 1972681 | NCBI WGS metagenome assembly QWCT01 (sample SAMN09866701, study PRJNA288562) | Human oral metagenome isolate pre3_saliva, whole genome shotgun sequencing... | isolation source: mouth | host: Homo sapiens | place: USA: California | reverse complement strand
AGTAACTCAAGGCTGAACGGAAAGTAGAACCGTGGCATCACACAAGCGACGCCCCGTGCGCGCGCTCGTGACCCTGACCGTCGCCATCGTGGCGGCGTGCGCGGCACTTGCGATCGGGCACCTTGCTAAGGGCGTATCCCCATATCCCGACCTGGCCCTTGACCTCAAGGGTGGTACTCAGCTGATCCTGACTCCGACCCCGACGTCGGAGGGGCAGCGCCAGATCACCGAAGAAGACATCACGCAGGCGATCTCGATTATTCGTAATCGTATTGATGCTTCCGGCGTGTCCGAGTCTGAGATCTCCTCCCTCGGTAGCTCCAACATCATGGTGTCGATTCCTGGCACCCCCTCCCAGGAGCAACTCGACCTGATTCGTTCGTCCTCGCAGATGAACTTCCGCCCGGTGCTGCGCATCGGGCCTGCGCAGGGCATCGTTCAGAACGAGCAGCACGCTCAAGCGGACAACCCTCAGTCCGGCGCGCAGTCGGGTGAGCAGTCCGGCTCCCAGTCGGGTGAGCAGTCCGGTGCTCAGTCCGGCGAGGAGAGCACCGCCGGTGCGGACGAGGCTGCTCAGTCCGGCGTTCAGTCCACCGCCCTCGATGAGGCGACCGCGCGCGGCGCTGCCGACGCAAACGGCGACGGAGTCCTGTCCGACACCCCCGCAACGACTCCCGAGAATGCGTCGGATCTCGCCTGGGTGACCGAGCAGGTCACCTACGACTTCCTGACGCTCGATTGCTCGGCAGCCGCCGATGTCAAGCGCGTCGAGGGTGCTGCTGATAAGCCATACGCAGCCTGCGACGAGTCCGGCCAGATCAAGTACATCCTGGGTCCCGTGGCCGTTCCCGGTTCGGACCTGGAGGCTGCGAGCGCGGCCCTCGCAACGAACGGCACCGGACAGTCGACCGGTCAGTGGATCGTTTCGCTGCGCTTTAATGCTGAGGGCGCCGAGAAGTTCAAGGAAACCTCTACGATCCTGTACGGATACCACGATTCGGACCCCCAGGGCTCGTCCTATCGTGGCAGCCCGGACCGTAACTCGTTCGCGGTCGTTCTCGACGGAACCGTCATCACCGCTCCGTCGATGCAGGCCATCATCACGAACGGTGAGGCTCAGATCAGCGGTAACTTCACCGCGCAGTCTGCGAAACTGCTGGCTAACCAGCTGCAGTTCGGCTCGCTGCCCCTGAACTTCGAGGTCGAGTCCGAGCAGCAGATTTCCGCGACGATTGGTACGGATCACCTGACCGTTGGCCTCTGGGCAGCCGTTATCGGCTTCCTGCTCGTCATCCTCTACCTGATCTGGCAGTACCGCGGCCTGGCGATCATCTCTGCCGGTTCGCTGGTCGTCGCATCGGTTATCACCTACCTGGTGATTGCGCTGCTGTCGTGGTGGATGGGCTACCGACTGTCCCTGGCCGGCGTTGCCGGTCTGATCATGGCCATCGGCGTCACCACGGACTCGTTCATCGTCTACTTCGAACGTGTCCGAGACGAGGTCCGAGACGGACGGCCGCTGCGCGCAGCCGTCGAAGAGGGCTGGGACCGCGCCAAGCGCACCATCCTGGTGTCCGACGCCGTCAACCTGGTTGCAGCCGTCGTCCTCTACCTGCTCGCCGTCGGCGGCGTTCAGGGCTTCGCCTTCACCCTCGGTATTACGACCGTCATTGACATCGCGGTGATCTTCCTGTTCACCCACCCGATGATGGAGCTGCTGATCCGCACCCGCTTCTTCGGCCAGGGCCACAAGCTCTCCGGCCTGGATCCCGAGCACCTGGGTGCCAAGAACTCCCTCGTCTACGCCGGACGCGGTCGCGTGGTCGTGCGCGGCGAGTCCGAGTCGAAGGAGAAGAACGACGAGGCCAGCGACGGTCTGTCGATCGCCGAGCGCCGCCGCGCCGCCCGTCTCGCCGCAGCCAAGGCTGAGGAAGACGCCGTTGATGGTGCGCCGGCCTCGACCGAGGAAGAGGAGAACTGACATGATGAGTTTTGCTCAGTGGGGTAACGCCCTGTACTCGGGCGACAAGTCCTACCCCGTCGTTCCCAAACGCAAGGTCTTTGTCGGCCTCGCCGCTGCGGTGCTCGTCCTCGGCTTCGCGCTCGTCGCGATCCTGGGGCTGAACCGCTCGATCGAATTCACCGGTGGCTCGCAGTTCGATGTCGCTCACGTGAGCGACCAGAGCGAGTCCTTCGCCTCGCGCGCGGTGGCCGCGACCGGCCTCGTCGAGGGCGCTCCGAAGGTGACCCGCGTGGGTTCGGACTCGGTGCGTATCCAGACCTCGTCGCTGGACTCCGCGCAGACCGCTCAGATGCGCGACGCGCTGGCCAGCGCCTACGGCGTGGACGCGACCGAGGTTCAGTCCTCCTCGATCGGCCCCTCCTGGGGTTCATCGGTCACCACGAAGGCCGCTCAGTCGCTCGTCATCTTCATGGCGCTCGTCGCCCTCCTGATGACGGTGTACTTCCGCTCCTGGCGCATGGCAGCCTCCGCTCTCCTCGCGCTGCTCCACGACATCGCCGTGACCATCGGCGTGTTCGCGATCCTGCAGGTCGAGGTCTCGCCCGCGACCGTGATCGGCTTCCTGACGATTCTGGGCTACTCGCTCTATGACACCGTCGTCGTCTTCGACAAGGTGCGCGAGCTGACCTCGGACGTCTACGAGCAGAAGCACTACACCTTCGCGGAGTACGTGAACCTCGCTGTCAACCAGACCATGGTTCGTTCGATCAACACCTCGGTTGTGGCGCTTCTCCCCGTCGGCGCGATCCTCATCATCGGCTCCGTGGCCCTCGGCCCGGGTACCCTGGTGGATATCTCGCTGGCCCTGTTCGTCGGTATGATCGCCGGTACCTACTCGTCGATCTTCATCGCGTCGCCGCTTCTTGTGACGTTCCAGGAACTGTCGCCCAAGACCCGCGAGCACAACGCGGCCGTCGACCGGGCACGTCAGGGCCGCCACGCCACTGACACGCCGTCTGCGCCTGCGTCGGTGAAGGTGGCTCCCATCAAGCCCGGCAAGCGCCTGGGCAACGAGAATCAGCCCCACAGGAAGAAGAATCATCGATGATCGGTGAGCTTGGCGATCGCATCGCCACTCTGGTTCAGAACAACATGCTGGAGATCCCGGATTTTCCGGAACCCGGCGTTCTGTTCCGCGATATCACTGAGCTGTTTGCGAACGGCCCGGCGTTCAAGGAACTGGTTGAGCTGATCGGCGCTCGCTACGCGGGTCGCATCGACGCAGTCGCGGGTCTTGAGTCGCGTGGCTTCATCCTCGGTGCCCCCGTGGCCGCCGAGCTTGGCCTCGGAATGCTGACGATCCGCAAGGCTGGCAAGCTGCCCGGCCACGTGATCGGCGTCGACTACGAACTCGAGTACGGCACGGCGCGCATGGAAATCCACCCCGAGTCGGTCCACGAGGGCCAGCGCGTCCTCATCATCGACGACGTGCTCGCAACGGGTGGCACCGCGAACGCGGCGGTCAAGCTGCTGCGTCAGTGCGGCGCGTCCGTCGAGGCCGTGGCCGTCCTGCTGGAACTCGATGCACTGGGTGGTCGCTCGGTGCTGACGGATGTGGCAGTGGAGAGCGCGCTCCACCTCTGAGCGTCGTTTCTTGACAACGGGCGGGTCCGGGGATCGTCATGATCCCCGGACCCGCCCGTTCGTCGCTATCATGGGGGCCATGAGCAGCGACGACATGACTTCAGGATCCGCACTTCCCGCGGCCGGTTCCCGAGTGCGCTCTGGCCTCGTTTGGTTTGGCTCGCGCGGTCGCGCCACAATCCCTGAGATTGAGCCGCTCGTGCGCGCTTTGCGCGCGAATCATCCGAAGGCGGATATCAGCGTCGTCGAGCGCGCATATCGCACCGCCGAGGAGCACCACCGCGGGCAAATGCGCAAGTCCGGTGAACCCTATATCACCCATCCAGTCGCCGTCGCGACCATCCTTGCCGAAATGGGTATGACGACCCCGACTCTTGTCGCTGCGCTGCTGCACGACACAGTCGAGGACACGGACTACACCCTCGAACAGCTCGCAGCCGAGTACGGTGAGCCGATCGCCAATCTTGTCGATGGCGTCACCAAGCTCGACAAGGTGCATTACGGCGCAGCCGCCCAGTCGGAGACACTGCGCAAGATGCTCGTCGCAATGAGCCGCGACATTCGTGTCCTGCTCATTAAGCTGGGCGACCGCCTGCACAATGCGCGCACGTGGCGTTTCGTGCCCGCCAAGTCGGCTGCGAAGAAAGCCCAGGAGACCCTCGAGATCTACGCGCCGCTGGCTCACCGCCTCGGCATGAACATGGTGAAGTGGGAGCTCGAGGAACTCTCGTTCAAGACGCTGTACCCGGAGATCTACGAGGAGATCGACCGCCTGGTCACGGAGAGGGCGCCCCAGCGCGAGGAATACCTGCGCGATGTCATCGACCAGATCGAAGAGGATCTGCGCCGCTCGGGCACGAAGGGCACGGTCAGTGGGCGCCCGAAGAGCCACTACTCGATCTATCAGAAGATGATCGTTCGCGGAAAGGCCTTCGACGAGGTCTTCGACCTGGTCGCCGTGCGCGTGCTCGTGGAATCGATCAAGGACTGCTACGGCGTGCTCGGTGCGTTGCACGGGCGTTGGAACCCCATTCCCGGCCGTTTCAAAGACTACATCGCGATGCCGAAGTTCAACCTCTACCAGTCGCTGCACACGACGGTCATCGGCCCCGGAGGCAAGCCGGTAGAGATTCAGATCCGCACCTTCGACATGCATGAGCGCGCCGAGCACGGCGTTGCCGCGCACTGGAAGTACAAGCAGAACCCCAACGCCTCGAGCGGTGACTCGGACCGCATGAGTTCGGACGAGCAGGCAAACTGGCTGCGCGCGCTCGTCGAGATGGAGCGTGAGACGGGGGATCCGGAGGAGTTCCTCGACTCCCTGCGCTACGAGATAGCCGGCGACGAGGTCTACGTGTTCACGCCCAAGGGGCAGGTCATCGTCCTGCCGGCGCATTCGACGCCGGTGGACTTCGCCTACGCGGTTCACACCGAGGTCGGGCACCGCACGGTGGGCGCCAAGGTCAACGGGCGACTCGTTTCCTTGGATACGCGCCTGGAGTCGGGTGAGACCGTCGAGGTCGTGACCTCGAAGTCTGATAAGTCGGGGCCGTCGCGCGACTGGCTCGCCTTCGTTGCATCCCCGCGTGCTCGCTCGAAGATCAAGGCGTGGTTCTCGAAGGAGCGCCGCGAGGAGGCCGTGGAGGCCGGTAAGGAAGCGCTCGCTCGCGCGATGCGTAAGCAGAACCTGCCGCTCCAGCGCCTGATGAACCACGAGTCGATTCTGTCGGTGGCGACCTCCTTTGGCTACCCGGATGTGTCCGGCCTGTACGCCGCCGTCGGCGAGGGGCACATCTCCGCGCAAAACGTCGTCTCGAAGCTGGTCGACAACCTGGGCGGGGGAGACGGCACGGAGGAGACGCTCTCCGAGGGTGTCACGCCCGGCTCGCAAAAGCCTCGCTCCGAGGCCTCGGGCGATGCGGCGATCACCGTTGCTGGCTTGAGCCCGAACGAGATCTGGGTCAAGCTCGCCAAGTGCTGTACCCCGGTTCCCGGCGATGACATCGTTGGCTTCATTACGCGCGGACAGGGCGTGTCGGTACACCGCAGCACGTGCGCGAACGCGGTGCGCCTGGGGCAGCTTCAGCCCGAGCGTTTCGTCGACGTGTCCTGGAACGAAAAGGGACTCGGGGCTCCGTTCCGCGTGCAGATCGAGGTGCGCGCGCTGGACCGCGGCGGCCTGCTGTCTGATCTGACCCGCGTCCTGTCGGATTACCGCGTGAACATCTTGGCGGCCGCGCTCAAGACCGACGGAGATCAGGTCGCGTCAGGCAACTTCTCCTTCGAGCTCGCCGACCTCGGTCATCTCAACGCCGTCCTGTCTGCGCTGCGTCGGGTCGACGGAGTCTTTGAGGCGGTGCGCATCGGCGCCGATTCATAGACGAGGCGCGGGCGCCCTGCGTCGATACGGGCGAAAAGGGTGTTACATCCGTCCCCTTTTAGGGGATGAGCTTCCAGACGCTCGTTAGATGTGACACACTAGCTATGTGTGTCACATCGGCACGCACCCGCGCCGGGCGTAAGCCCTCGTCTCAGAAGGAATATCGTGACCACGACGCCGATTCCGAATAACGAAACCGCTCCCGAAGCTGCCCCGTCGACGATTGATGAGGCTGCGGCCTCGACGACGATCGCTGCTTCTGAGGTGCCCGCTCACCCCTTCGCTCGCATTGGCGAGGATGGCACTGTCTATGTCAAGGACGGTGATGAGGAGCGCATCATCGGCGGCTTCCCCGAGGGCATTCCCGCCTCTCCCTACGCGCTGTACGAGCGTCGCTACGCCGACCTCGAGGCCACCATCAAGCTTTTTGAGGATCGCCTGGGCACGCTGAGCCCGCGCGATATCGACCAGACTCTCGCAACGCTGCGCGAGCAGGTCGCCTCTCCGAACGTTATCGGTGACATCCCGGCGCTGCGCGAGCGCGTCGCCGCGGTCGAGAAGGCCGCCGAGGAGCGCAAGGAAATCGCCCGCGAGGAGCGTAAGGCTGCGAAGGCTGCCGCCCTCGCTGAGCGCACCTCCGTCGTCGAGCGCGCCGAGGCAATCGTTGCCCAGGATCCCGCGAAGACGCACTGGAAGCAGTCGGGTCAGACCCTGCGCGACCTCCTCGACGAGTGGAAGAACCTGCAGCGCCGCGGTCCGCGCCTGGAGAAGGCCATCGAGGATGAGCTGTGGAAGCGTTTCTCCTCCGCTCGCACCCAGTTTGATCGCCACCGCCGCCAGTTCTTCTCGCAGCTGGATCAGGCTCAGTCTGAGGCCAAGCGTGTGAAGGAGGCCCTGATCGCCGAGGCCGAGGCTCTGTCCTCGTCCGTGGACTGGTCGCGCACCTCCGGTGCCTACCGCGAACTCATGAACCGCTGGAAGGCTGCTCCTCGCGCCTCCCGCAAGGAAGACGATGCCCTGTGGGCACGTTTCCGTGCGGCGCAGCAGGTCTTCTTCGATGCCCGCCGCGCGAAGGACGAGGCCACCGACGCTGAGTACCGCGAGAACCTGGTGGCTAAGGAAGCCATCCTTGTCGACGCCGAGGCGATCCTGCCGGTGACCGACATCGAGCGCGCCAAGGCTCAGCTGCGTCAGATCCAGGACCGCTGGGAAGAGGTGGGCCGCGTGCCGTCCTCCGACCTGCACCGCATCGAGGGCCGCCTGCGCGCCGTCGAGGCAGCCGTCCGCGAGGCGGAAGAGAAGGAGTGGCGCCGCACCAACCCCGAGACTCGTGCACGAGCCGCCGGCATGGTCGGTCAGCTTGAGGACCAGATCGCTCAGCTCGAGCGTTCTCTGTCCGAGGCCGAGGCCAAGGGCGACTCGAAGGCAGCGCGCAACGTGCGCGAGGCCCTCGAGACCAAGCGTGCCTGGCTGGCTCAGATCTCCTCGTCCATGGAGTGACATGCGGCTTCACGTTATTCCGTCGCCTTTCTACGCGGCGAATGGGCTTGTGCTCGTCCCTTCCGGGGCGGGCACAGCCCTTGTCGTCGACCCTTCCGCGGGTATCCAGCACCTGATTCGTGAGGTCCTCGAGCGTGAGGACGTCAGCGTCGGTGCGGTTCTGCTGACCCACGGTCACCCCGATCACGTGTGGGACGCGGCTGCGGTATCCAGCTGGGGAGCGGACGGAACCACCGTCCCCGTGTACCTCCCGGGCCCCGACATGTACCGGATGGATGACCCGGCCTCGTTCCTGCCGATGCCGCTGCCGGACTTCGTCGGCGAGTGGGTCAAGCCCTCCGACCTGCGTGAGGTCCCCTCCGATTCCTTCGAGGTCTGCCCCGGCGTGTGGATGCGCATGGTTCCCGCTCCTGGCCACACCGAGGGGTCGGCCGTCTTCCTCGGGGAGGGCCAGCTGGATATTCGCGTGAACAACCAGTCCTTCTACGCGTCCGACGAGTCGGTTCCGTGGGCGTTGAGCGCCGACGTGCTGTTCAAGGACAGCGTTGGGCGCACCGACCTGCCCGGTGGTGACGAAACGCAAATGCGTCACTCGCTGCGTACCATTTCCAACGCTCTTGATCCGCGCACCGTCCTCGTCCCCGGCCACGGTCCGGCGACGACGCTGGCGGATGAGATACGCTCGAACCAGTATCTGATTCGCGCTCGTCGCATCGGCTAACCATCTTCCTCACAGAAAGAACGCTCAATGGCTCGCACGTCCCTGTCAGGTTTCCCCGAATGGCTCCCCGAGGGTCGCATCATCGAGATGCACGTCCTCGACGAGCTGCGGCGCGTGTTTGAATTGCACGGCTTTGCGGGCATCGAAACTCGTGCGGTGGAGACCCTGGAGCAGCTGGAAGCAAAGGGTGAGACTTCCAAGGAGATCTACGTCCTCGACCGCCTGCAGGCTCTCAAGGCTGCGGCTTCCGGTGCGCGTGCTCCCAAGGACAAGGGCATGGGCCTGCACTTCGACCTGACCGTTCCTTTCGCCCGCTACGTCGTGGAGAACGCCAACGAACTGGACTTCCCGTTCAAGCGCTACCAGATCCAGAAGGTGTGGCGCGGCGAACGTCCCCAGGACGGACGTTTCCGCGAGTTCACGCAGGCGGACATCGACGTCGTGGGTAACGGTGAGCTGCCCTTCCACTTCGAGGTGGACCTGCCCCTCGTGATGGCCGAGGCGCTCAATAACCTGCCGATTCCGCCGGTGCGCGTGCTCGTGAACAACCGCAAGGTCGTTCAGGGCGTGTGCGAGTCCCTGGGCGTCACGGACGTCGAGGCTGCCCTGCGCGGCCTGGACAAGATCGACAAGATTGGCCCGGAGGGGGTCGCCGCCGAGCTGGCCCAGTCCGGCATCCATGGTGACCAGGCGTCCGTCCTCCTGCAGATGGCTCAGATCCGCACGTCCGATTCGTCCGAGGTGCGTTCGCGTCTTGCAGATCTGGGCGTTGGCGGCGAGCTCCTCGAAGAGGGCCTGCGCGAGCTGAGCGAGCTCCTCGATACCGCCAACAAGCGGATGCCTGGCGCGGTCGTCGCGGATCTGAAGATTGCCCGCGGCCTCGACTACTACACCGGTAGCGTGTACGAGTCGGAGATCGAAGGCCACGAGGACCTGGGCTCGATTTGCTCGGGCGGACGCTACGACTCGCTGGCGAAGGACGGCAAGCGGACCTATCCGGGTGTCGGCCTGTCGATCGGTGTGTCGCGCCTCGTGTCTCGCATGATTTCCGCACCCATGGTGCAGGCCTCTCGTAAGGTGCCCACGGCCGTCGTTGTCGCCGTGATCGCCGAGGAACAGCGCGAGCGCTCCGAGCAGATTGCAGCGGTCCTGCGTTCGCGTGGCATCTCCACGGATGTCGCTCCCAGCGCCGCCAAGTTCGGCAAGCAGATCAAGTTCGCTGATAAGCGCGGCATTCCCTTCGTCTGGTTCCCGGGCGATGAGGGCACGGCCGACACGGTGAAGGACATTCGTAGCGGCGATCAGGTGGACGCAGATCCGCACACGTGGGTTCTGCCCGAGGCCGACGCGGTGCCCACCGTCGAGAAGGTGACGGACTGAGTGTCCCTCACGGCGGTTGATGCAGCTCGCTGCCTGGCACACGCCCTCGAACGCTCGCTCCAGGCCATCCCCGACGCTCGTCGTGGTGACGCGGAGCGTGCGCTGCGACGCCTGCAGGACGTCGTGCTGCCGCGCCTGGAGGACGCGGATGCGCCCGTGTTGTTGGTCGTCGGGGGCTCGACGGGATCGGGTAAGTCGACGCTGGTCAATTCGCTGCTCGGGCGCAATGTGAGTCGAGCGGGCGCCGTGCGCCCGACGACCCGTCGCCCCGTGCTGATCTGCTCACCGCAGGCACGTGAGTGGTTCATGTCGGACCGTGTGCTGCCCCGCCTGGCGAAGAGCTCGGGCACGGGAGGGGAGAGCCTCGACGCGATCACGATCGTGGTCGAGGAGACTCTGTGGCCGGCCGTGGGCATCGTCGATGCGCCAGACATTGATTCCGTCGAGGACGGCAACCGCCGTTTGGCAGGGGAGCTGCTTGACGGCGCGGACCTGTGGGTGTTCGTCACGACTGCCGCTCGCTATGCGGACGCGGTGGCGTGGAAGCACCTGGAAGAGGCGGCGAGCCGCGGACTGCGCATCGCGGTCGTGCTCAATCGCGTGCCCGCTGGCGCAGCGCAGGAGATCCGCGAGGATCTGGCTGCATTGGCTCAGCGGCGAGGCCTGGGTGAGGTCACGATTCACATCGTGGAGGAGCAGCCGCTGAGCGATGGGCGCCTGCCCGTGCAAGCTATTGCTCCGATCGGCGCGTACCTGGAGGGAATCGGACGGGACGCCGAGGAACGCGCGGCTATCGTACGCCGTTCGCTGTCCGGTGCGGTGTCCTCGTCGTTGGAGGAGGCATCGCGTTCGCTGGAGGCCGCCCGTGAACGTCACCGCGCCTTCGAGACGGCCTCTCAGGACATCGCGCAGCTCGTGGCCTCCTACGCGCGCGATGTCGCTTTCTCGTCGAGTGACGACGTCCTACGCGGCGAGGTGAGCTCCCGTATTGCCGAGGTCTTGGGCTCCTGGGACATGACCAAGACAGTCTCACGTGTGTTCTCTGGAATCGGCTCTCGCCTGAAGGGGGCGATTCGTGGGCAGGCCGCTCCCGACGTTCAGGCGCAGCGCGATCTGACCGGTGGCCTCGCGCAAAGGCTCGCCGATCAGTACCACCGCGCGTGGCAGGAGGTGCTGCGGCGCGCACGTCCTCTCGTGGATACGAGCTCTATGGATGAGCTCTTGAACGTCGACGCAACCGCGCAGCTCGCCCGCGCGACCGCGCAGCAATGGACGCGCGAGGTCACGGAACTCGTTCGCGAGCAAGCCGAATCGTCTCGCGTGAGCGGGCGCATGATCGCCGGCAGCATCAATGTCGTGACCGTGTCGCTGATGGTGGCAGCTTTTACGATGACCGGCGGTCTCACCGGGGTCGAGGTGGGCATCGCGGGCGCGTCCGCGGCTCTCTCGCAGACAATCCTCGAAGCTGTTTTCGGTGAGCGCACGGTTCGTTCGTTGACTCAGCAGGCCCGAGAGGCTCTCAATCGCCTCGCCGCCGAATCTCTGTCGCAGGTTCTCGAACCGGTGACGGCGGGCCTCGATCGAGCCTCCGACAAGGTCCTTGTCGATGAGCTGGCGGATGCCGTGGAGAACGCCCGCGAGGTGTTGGCATGAGGCGAGCGACGAACTCCGTGGCGTCGGCAGCTCAGCAGCTCGATGAGATGTGCACGCTGGCCGCCCGTGACCTTGACGAGCGCACCCTGGGGCGTATTCGCGAGCTCATTGACGTGACGTCCGAACGCAGCGAGGTCGATCCATCGTGGTGCGTGATCGGCATGCTGGGCGGCACGGGCGCTGGCAAGTCCTCTCTCGTCAATGCGCTGAGCGGGGGAGAGATCGTGACGGCGGGCGTTCGGCGCCCCACGACGAACGAAGCGTGCGCCGTGCTGCCGCGCGGCCGTGAGCCGCAGGAATTGCTCGGCTGGCTGGGTATCGGTCGTCGGGTGGAGGCTCCCGAAGCCCTGCCCGGAGACACCGTCCTTGTGGATCTGCCGGATATCGATTCGGTCGAGGCAAGCCACGCTGAGATTACTGATCGTTTGGCATCGCGCGTCGACGCACTTGTCGTCGTCGTCAACCCTCAGAAGTACGCGGACGCCCGGCTGCACGACGAGTGGTTGGCCCGCCTGCGTTCGTCCCATGCCTCGGTGACGGTCGTCCTGACGCACATCGACACCGTCTCCATGATCGAGCGTGAATCGATCGAGCAGGACCTGCGTCGTCTTCTCGGCGAGCGCGGCTTGGCCAATGCCGAGGTCTTCGCGGTGTCCTCGACGACGGGCGAGGGCGTTCCTACTCTCATCAAGCACCTGACGCGCGAGGCTGAGCGGGTGTCGCGTCAGGCATCGCGCGCGCGTGCCGCGTTGGGCGAGGCAGCCCGAGTGCTGCGTGAATCATTGGAGCTGTCGGGCACGGTCCGCGGCCTCGAGACCGATGGCCTGGCCTCCGAATTGGCTGGCACCGCCGCCGACCTCGCGGGTGCCCCGATTATCGCCGAGGCCGTGGAAGCCTCGACGCTGCGCGCAGGGCGCCGGGCGGGCGGCTGGTTGCCCCTGCGCTGGCTGGCGCGCACGGGTGCGGATCCGCTTCGTCGTCTGCACCTGGACGATGAGTCGCGCGCCCAGGGCGCGACGACGCCGACGTTACCGACCCGTTCGGCTTCCGATGAAGCCGCTTTCGTCAATGCCGTTCGCGGTGTCGTCGGGGAGCGTTCGCAGGCACGTCCCGCTCGCTGGCGCGCGGCGCTGGTCGATCGTGCGCTCAGCGGGGCGCGAGAGGTGCCAGACGCTGCACATCGTGAGGTTGCAGCGCATATTCGAGTGTCGACGGGCGCGCCCGCGCTGTGTCGCGTGCTCGGCGGCGCGCAGTTGCTTGCGTGGCTCTGCGTTGTCGTGGGCGTCGCGTGGATCGTTCTCGTGCACCTGGGCAGGGCCGTGCTCATTGACGTTCAGGTGCCCGCGATTGGGCCAATTCCAGTGCCGACGGCTCTGGTCGCACTGTGCCTGTTGATCACGGTGCTATGCGCGTGTGCGAGCCGGGCATCGGCCCGATGGGTCGCATCGCGCCGCCGACGCGCGGTCATGCGTGACCTTCGGGGATTGTGCCGCGATGAGGTCGATCGGCTCGTCGTCGCACCCCTGCGGTCCGAGGACAATCGACAGGTGACCATCGCCTCGTTCCTCGCTCGACTGCCACTCTGATAGTTTCATGACCTGCGTCCCACGGTGACTCGGTAACAGTGAGTTCGCCGACCACGGGCCTCTACGAGCTGCGTGCGAGGGTATGCTGGTCATAGCGATGAGGCGCTGCCCCTTGTTATGGTGCCCGCGGGATGCGGGATTTGTTGTTATGGGTGAGGCCGCGCCGAGGAGC
>QWCT01001976.1_pt1 | contig 13000 bp, 10 predicted proteins | sample 1972681 | NCBI WGS metagenome assembly QWCT01 (sample SAMN09866701, study PRJNA288562) | Human oral metagenome isolate pre3_saliva, whole genome shotgun sequencing... | isolation source: mouth | host: Homo sapiens | place: USA: California | reverse complement strand
GCCGCGGTAGCGCGCGATCTCCTTGTCGTTGTTGTCGCCGAGGAATCGCTTGAGAATCGAAGATATGCCGAACAAATATTTCACACTCCTGTGCTGCTGGTCATCATAAAACGATTGAAAGACAGTATTCGTTTCATTATAGCACAAATCCGTCTTTCGTTGATACATAAGGATTTCAGGCTGTTTTAGGTGCTTATCAGTGCTTATCGCGCGGAAAGACACAAGTTGTTCTCCACAAAGCGATAGAGGTCACGGCGTGTGATGCGATAGTGACGCCCGATTTTATACGCCTTTAGTTCGCCGCTGCGAAGGTAGGTGTATAGCGTGGATTGTGGTATGCCCAATAGTTCAGATGCGTCCTTTGGGCTGAACATTACCATTTTGTCCCACGTTCCCGCTTTTGTCAAGAAGAAATCGTCAAGGTCTTGTTGGTACAAGGGTTTTGTCAACTGCGCTGCTCCTTTCTGTTAAAATATAGAAAAAGTGTTCTAATTACTGTATATGGAAAAGACAACAAAAGAGGCAGGAGCGCGTCAGCGTCTCTTGCCTCTCTTATGTCTGTCCTAAGGTTTTTATTGTTTGTGGCTGCCGCCACGTTCGAGGAGGTCATTCTATCGACAAGCCTCTAGCATCTTCATCCTCCCTGCTGCGCCTACAAGCATGAAGGACGCTAGAGGTACGATAACCGTGGCTATCGTGGCGATAAGGAGGGAAGATGTGGCGTCAAGGCTCATGCGCAGCAGGAGGTCTTGACGCTGCGTCTGCCTAGCTTATAGTAGGTATAAGTTAGCCTTTAAGTATCTTTAAGTATCTTTACTTTAAGTATCTTTAAGTATCTTTAAGTATCTTTAAGTATCTTTAAGTATATCTTTAATATATCTTTCCCCCTCTCTTATCTTTCTCGTGTCCCACCTGCGTTTTTTAGGATTTTCAGGTTATTGTGTCCCACCTAAGAGCGCAGAGCTTTGATGTTCTTCACACATCTCTCATATCGCTCCTCGGGCTGCACCATAATCCCCTCGTCCATCATTTCCTCGATGCTGCGCTCGCTGCCTTCTTCTTTTTTGTCTCCATCAATATCCATGCTGCTGAGCCAATAGGCGGTAGCCATTGTGACAGCATCCAAGCGGTCGTCATGCGCGATGGCGTTCTTGTCCCGACATATTCGCGTCATTTGGTAGATGAGGCTGTAGGTCTGACCGCTCTCATAGCGTCTGTAGTCATTTTCGATAACGCTCTGATTGACGATCAGCTTGTGGCGCATGAGGACGGGTTCCAGTGTGTCGATGATACGCAGCTCTTTCTGCTTTGTGTTCTTCACCTCAGTGATGGCACATGGGTGTATCTTGCTGAAGATGGGAGACATGAGTTTGGTGAACATTCCGTCGCCGAAGTTTGCCTCTACGACGATCTCGTTGACCTGCCAGAACTTTGCGAGCTGCGCCATCTGGGTGAGGGCAAGGTCGCTGTATCCCTCGGTAAAGCCACCTACGTCCATGAGGAATAGGTATCCGTTGAGGGCTTTCATGACTGCATAGGCACTTTCGTCGCTGCCTCTGCCCGCAGGGTCAATCGCCATGACTGTCCCAGTGTAAGGCAGGGTGTCCGGGCTGCGGCTGAGCGGCGCATAGTACATATCGCCATTCATGGCAACACAGGGGATGTCTCCCATGCGCTGCTGCGCTCCGTTTGCCCACGCCCATTTGGTACTGGTTTCGTGGGGGTCTAGGCTGTCTATGATGAGGTCAGAGACTTTGAGCGGATATTTCTCGTAGTCACTGAGGTTGGTGTTGAGCATGAACTGCAAGGCGAAGCCCGCCCGCCCATAAGACAAACGTCGCTTCTCGATTTCAATTTCATCAAAGCGCGACGGGTCAGTAGGCTTCCCTGCATACTTCTTTGGGTCACTGAGATATTTGTCTCGGATGAATGGAGCAAGGGAATCCCCGTAGCTTTCCATTTCCTCTTCGCTCTCAGGATAAAGGACTGTCCAGATTCTTGTTTCGTAGCCACGCCTCCGCAGAGTGTTGTAAAGGCTGGCTTCGTTCTGAGGCGTCCCAAGGTAAATGATCTGTCCACCCGGCTTTAGGATGGCATCGTACTCTTTGACTGCCTCAGACAGTTTGTCTCGTTGCATCTGCGTCCCACTGTTTTTACTGACCTCGACATCATCCGAAATTAAGAGGTCGGCGCGTGTACCTGTGATCTGTCCTGTGATGCCAACGGACTTGACGCTTGGGGAGATGTCTGCCTGTGCGCCACCGACGCTGAAGATGTTCTGTGTATCTAACTGGCTTTTGTCTGCCTTCATGTCCGCGAGGAAGGGCAGCGTTCGGATGATGCTCTTGATGAAGCGAGCATTGTCGTCTGCCCTGTCACGCGACGCGGATATGATGAGGACTTTGAGATCACGATTCGGCCATAGCCGCCACACGGCGTAGGCGCAGGTGAGGAAGCTCTTGGCAACGCCTCGGAATCCCTGAATGACGATGCGGTCACTCGGCGGATTCTGTAAATACTGGGCGATGTCTACTTGGATGGGTGTCGGGTTAGGAAGCCCGATGGATTTCCAGACAATGTAGACAAACGCCCAGAAGTGCTTCCTAGCTTTCTCGATGTCCTGCTCCGACCAGTTCAATGGAGCACCTCTGTTGTGTCATTTCCGATGAGGTCGGGGATGGTGCTGACATCCCGCACAATGGTCTGTACGCCCTCGGTCTCGGTGGTGGTGATGAAGTCGTTGTCTTTGAGGAACTGGCGCACCTTGGCGAGGAAGGCGGGGTTCTTTCGCATCTCCTCGTCCTGAAGCCCTTCAAGAAGTGCATCGGCTTCCTGCTGGGCGAGGGCGTCAATAAGTTTCTGTGATAGTTTTATCCCTGCCATGTTTTTTGTCTCCTTTCTGTGAAAAAAAACGTGGAATAGAGGAGTTGATTTCTGTCTCCCATATAAACTATCAAGGGAAGGATTTCATCTCCTCTAAACCCCAAAATTTAGCCATTTACGAGCCTTAGAATTGAAGTCTATGCGTCTGCTTCCTTCTTCACGGAACGTGGACTGCGGAACGTAATGTATGATTCGGGAACTTTGAACTCAAGGGCAACGACTTTACCATCATTCCGATGCCCCTTTGTGCATTCATACTTCTTGCTCAATCGGTTCATAAGGCGGGAATCTGATGTGTAGATCGTTGCGATCTTAGTTTGACGATCAAGTTGTACGACGGTTTCCTGCTCCTCAACAGGAAGCCCGGATGTAATACGTGCCATGTTGTTTGTCTCCTTTCAAAAATGTACTTTCCACTGTACTTCACCACCATTCACTTTGTTGTCTTTGAGATCATAGTGAAGTTCGGCGGCAACGGAGTGGCTCTTACTGTAGTTGCGCTGCAAACTCACGGGGATGTAGGTCTTGCCGTCGTGGATGCCCATGCCGACGCCAAGCTCCCAGTTGCGATAGTTGTTAATCTTGTAGATGCCGACGGGGACATCTTTGTTCTCAGGCTGTGCGGCGACGATGGTGGCATCCGTTTTGGCAAGTGCCTCTTTAGGAAGCGCAGCGTCGTTTCTGGCGAGCTTTTCCTGCACGGTATAGGTAACACTACCCCCGCCCTCGTTTCGTTCATTGTAGAGCGTCTGAGGGCGTCTCAGCCCTATCTGCGCCTCCCGAATATAGCTGGCAGTTTCCCGCGCGTTGCTTTTGTTCATGTCCAGCTTGTTTTCAAGGACGTTTTCGTTCACGGCTTCATCAGGGGTGAGGACGATGGGTTCTTCTTGTGTCTTTTCGCTGTCATGCTTGCAGCTCCCAAGGAACAAGACACAAAGGATGATGGCAAGACAAACAAAAAGAACCGCCATAAGACGGCTCTTTCTGCTCGTGCCTTTAATCCGCTTCATAAAGGATGTTGGCATCAAAGGTTTTCCCTCCAATCAATGCCCCGTCGGTGTACTGCCACATGAAGCCCTTAATGTCGTCATTGGACGACCACTGGGCGTTCCAGACAGGACAGCCGAGGGACTGCCAGTCAATGTAGTTTTCGAGCCAGTGACAGGAAGCATAGACACCACAGTCAAGTCCGATGGTGTCGATAAATGCCCTGCACATGGCGGTCATTTCGTCGGGGTCGAAGGCGAAGCCCTTGCGTGCCTTGTACTGGTCTGCATCCTCCATGTCGTAGAACACAGGCAGCTCAAGGAGCACTCCTGCTTCGTCAATGACGCTACGACAATGACGTGCCTCCTCGCGTGCGTGCCACTCGTTCAGCCCGTAGCCATAGTGGTATGCCCCGCAGATCAGCCCAACGCGGTGTGCTTCGTTGACGTTGCGTCTGAACATATCATCGACGCCTGTGCGCCCATAGGAGGAGCGGACAATGACAAAGTCATAGCCCGCGTCCTTTACGGCGTCCCAGTCCACCCAGCCATTGTTTTCGGATACGTCAATTCCTCGTTTCATATTTTTTGTCTCCTTTCAGTCGTTTCTCTTCGGCGATCTGCTTCATCTTGTCCCGCAGGAATGCAGGGATGATATAGCCAAAGCCCATGCGGTCAATATTCTCAATGAGGCTCATGCCTTCGATGAGGGCAAATCCTGCGATGACCATGTCACGGAAAATGTCTACGTGGATGGCGGTGTCGAGCATGAAGCCGATGAGGATACAGACAAAGATGCCCGCTTTCTTGAATAGCCCCTTTGAGCCGACGGCAGAGCTGAGCCGATGATGCCTCAGTCCTGCGCCGATGCCTGTGATAACATCAAGGCACATGAGGGCGGCGAGGGCTTCGATGCTGGCGTCAAGCCCGCCGAAGGCTTTGTCAAGGAAGGTGAAGCAGATGCCAAAGATCGTTCCTGCGGTCAGCTCTGTGCTCGTCCATGCGTTCTCGATGGCATGGATGAGGGCGTGGATTGGTGTGTCTGTGGTAATGATGTTGTTGTCTCCTTTCAGTCTCCTATTTTGTAAAGTTCAACACCAAGAATCTGATAGGATTGATCTCCACTATTAGAGGCTACTTCCTTAATATACATCTGTTCAGGATTTTCGTAATCTTCTATTCTTATGGAAAGAGCAACAAGAGAAGTTATCCAGAAAGTGAAAGATGGTCGTACACCGTTATCCCTTCGGAGGGGTAAGTGGTACAAAAGCCATAATGGCATAAGACAGGGGATGATACTGTTAGCATTCGGGCTGGGTAAGACTGTAATAAGAACTCCATCATAATCTCTTATTGCTACGGGCTTACACATAGTCCATTTGAACAAGCGTTGTCCATACTCATTGACGAAGCTGCTACCATTTTCTGCGTTGACGATGGACACAAATGCAGTAGGTTTATTCCCTGTCCCCTGCTTTATTTTAGTGAGTACCTCCTGATTGAGTTTTGACAATGTAACTGCCCCATCGGTAATGGGTTTTGGAGAGTTGATGAACGATTGTGTATCTGGTGCAAGTTTTGATATGGAAATGGTACCATCAGCAATCTTAGGTGATGTAACACTCCCATCTTCCAACATGTCGGTGTGCACAACACCGTTAAACCCTGCACTCGCCGCAGCCTGTTTGGCACTCGCAGCTGCTTCATTTCGGGCGTTCTCCACCTCTGCCCTCATTTTGAGCATGTTTGTGGAGATGCTTTCTGAACGTTCCCGTTCATACGTACATCTTTCTGCATAGCCATTGGCGAGGGACATAGCGCTGTTCATGGCTGTCAGATTACTCTGCATGTTTGACACCGCTGTTTCAACTTGGTGCAGTTGATCTTGTGTATGGGACGCATCCGCGCGTGCTGATGCTGCGCTGCCTTGTGCATCCTTTGCGAACTTTTCCGCTGCGGTCTTCGCTGCCTCTGCCATGTTGCTGGCTTCGTTTGCTTTGTCACGATGTTGTTCTGTTGTGCTTACGGCTTGCTCAGCCCTCGCTGCCACCGCCTCAATCTCCTCACGGCGGGCGACGCCAACCTTGTCCAGATGACTGAGTGTTACCGCGTCGTGCGCGTCCACGGGGTCACTGAGGTTCTTGATGCGCCGCCCCTGTCCCTGCCATGAGTTGTCGTCATCGGCGAACATGCCTGTGCTGGCAATGAGGTCGCTGTTCTCCTCCTCCACATGAAGGAGCTGTGTGCTGAGCCTGTCCATCTCAGAGGCGAGCAGGAGGCTGCCGTCACTGAAATCCACAAGGCTTCCCGTGGGGGTCTGGCGGTAGATGCAGAGCGTTGCGCCCGAGACAAAAGGATGTACGGGTGTGAGGGTGAGGGTCTGCCCCTCGATGGTGTAATCACGGTTGTATTCCAGAAGGGTGGATGCGTTGGCGTGATCGACACGCACTTTGACAAACTGTTTGCTGAGGTAGGGAAAAGGGAAGCTGTATGCCGACTTCCCCTGCTCCCACTCATAAAAGATGGTTGCTTTATGCTGCATAATGCTTGTGTCTCCTTATTGTGTCTTTGGGCGTTTTTCCGGTACGCCGCTGTTTTTGATAAGGCTGTCAATGTAGGTCATGAACGGAATAAAGCGCGGTATTGGTAATACATTGTATAGTTTTCGTACATCTCTTTGCGTTCCTTCGCCACTCATGAAGCCCGCTGCGCCTATGCCCGCTGTCACTGGCGCAAGAAGCCCTTGTATAGCAGGTAGCTGTGCAACTGCATTACCAAATTTGTCTTTGGCGTCTTGGTCTTTCGGTGCACGTGTATTGCGGTCAACGGTGGTGCGGATGGTCGGTATGCCCGTCCCTGCTTCCCATGCGTCATTAAAGAAAGAAAGCGGGGATGCCATGGCAGAGCGTAGGGCGGCCACACGGAGGAGCTGCCCTTCGTCAAACTGCTGTTTGAGGTAGTCATTCGCCCCCGTGACGTTTCCTGCGGCGTACATGAGGGCACCCTTAAAGCCCGCACGCAGCATGAACGCAGCGGTGTTCGTCACCATAGACATGCCGAATGCGATGGCATCGTCGAGGTCACGGGCGGTGAGCGCACGCATGGTCTGACCGCTGATGGCACGCAGGTTGTAGTCTTTGAACTGCAATAGGACACGCATCAGCCAGCTGTTGGCTTTGACAAGGTTTTTGTTGCCCTGTTTTGTGCCTGAGACAATCGCCCGCTCTGCATGGGTTTGTGTCATTCCGTAGAATTGGAAGTAGCTCTGCGGGTCGTTCTCACGCCACGCGTTCCAGTCATGTCCGATGGCACGCCCTTTATCGTCCACCTGTGTATATTTCCGCAGGTTCTCCATGATATTGTCGAACTTTTCGGGGGTGATGTTGGAGGCTTTCAGTTTCGCCTCAGTAAAGGGGTTGCGCCATTTGCTGAATGTCTTGAAGCCGTGCGCGTAGGCGACGGCGTCAGCGATGTAGCCTGTGCGGAAGTGGCGGTACATGCTTTCGGTCATTTTGGGGAGCATGTTGAGGGACGATGTGACCTTCCCCAAGTTGTGTATCCAGTCACTCATCCGCACGAGTGCCCCGCCGATGCGGTCTGCGTCTTTGGTGAAGGCATCGTGGATGGCTCTGTCTTGGAAGTTGATCGTGTGTGTCTCTGCCTCAAGAGCCGCTCCGCACAGGTGTCTCTCCATGTCAAGCACTTCCTCTGCACTCACTTTCCCCTGCCGTGCCTTCAGCGCAAGTTTACTGAGACTGGGGAGGAACCCGACGAGGTTGTGTAGGCCGCCATAGGCGATTGCCCCACCGATCTCACCAAGCTGCGCGAAGCCCATGTTTGCACCATTCTTGACATAAGAGGTGTTCAGACCAAGGCGCAGTAAGGCTGTGGTTTTTGTCAGTATGTCCTCACGCGGGCGACATCCACGCAGTTCTTTGAGGGAACGCTCAATCTCATGGTACTCGTTCAGGACGCTCTTGTTGGCGTCGCCAAGACGGGAGGCTTTGCTCAGCTCGTTCTCGATCTTTGCCATAGCCTCTTGGTATTCTTTCTCTGTGTGAAAGACGTTCTTAAAGGCAATCTCCCCACCGAACCGCTGCATGTTCTTCTGCACGATGGCGTCCATGTCGAAGTTGCGGAGGTTGTTGTCAAAGGAGAAGGAGAACTCGTTCGGCGTTCCTGCGTTCATCTTCATTTCGAGAGAGGTGTCCATCGGGATGCGCTGTTTCAGGAAGTTCAATTCACCGACACGCCCAATCATATTTGGAGCGATCTCATCCGTATCACGGAGCAGGATGCTTTCGACTTCATCGTCGAGGCGGCTTTCCAACCACTCCTTTGCGTCTTGGTCGGTGGGCTCGGGCATTTCTTTCAGCGGCTTTTCGGGCAGTCCCTTGGCGGTACGCTCGATGTTCTTCGCCTTGATGCGTTCGTTCTCCATCCGCACGTCGCGTTTGATTACTTCTTTGATGCTGTCATACTTCGCGGCTGCGCGGATGTACTCACGCAGATGGTCGGCAGCTTCCTCAAAGGAATTGAAGTGTGCCTGAAAGTCCGCGCGGAGGTGGTCGTCAATCTGACGCCACAGCTCATCGTCAACGGCTTCCCATTCCTTTTCAATGAGGTTGTCTGTCTTTGCCCCAAAGTAGTCCGCAGAGTGCTTTCCTATGTCGATCTGTTCTTCCCGATAGTGACGCATGTGCTCTGCGGCTTTTTTGACTTCCTCGGGGACATCCATCAATGCGGAGGCTTTGTTCCCTGCATACTTCGCGTTGTAGTAGCGCACTGCCATGTTGTCAAAGGCAAGCTGTGCGCTGCGGCGATCAATCTTCTTGTTGGCGTTCATCCACGCAAGACGCTCGTTGGCGTAGCCAAGATACGGGACAGACAAACGCTTGATGATGACTTCCTTCTGCTCCTCACCGGAAAGCGTTTCCAACTTAGATAGTCCTCTGCCGCGTGCATCCATAAAGAGATGTCCTGCAAGAGCACGGGCGGTGTTGGAATTGGAGTTTGCCATGAGACCATAGATGCCCTGCTCCAAGAATTTGCCGACGCCCTGTGCAATCCCATTCGTTCCAAGGGCTGCCTGTGTCTCTTTGCTAATGGTGGGGTCTAGCTCGTAGAGATCCTCAAAGAGTTTTGGGTTGAGGAGGTTGTCACGCGAGAAGCGCATCCCCGCAAAGGCGGTCGAGCCATCGGGGTTGTAATGGATGCCAAGGTGCTGTGCGTCTGCCTCCCGTTTCTGCGCGAGTAGCAGTTTCGTCACGTCGTCTTTGTCAAGGGTGATGCTGCTGCCGCGCTCACCGAGGGCTTTGTTGATGATGCCCCCGATGCGGTTGCGGAAGCCCGGAGGAAGTTTGCCGTCCTCTACTGCATGGGCAAAGACTTCCTCTGGGTCTTGTGTGTCATACTGGCGGCGAATGTCATTGAATACATGATTCTTCTTGTTCATGTACTTTTTGACATCCTCCATGAGTTTGGTGAAGTTCTCTGTGCCGATGCTCTTTTCAAGTCCTGCATGGACGCCAAGCTCATGGGCAAGGAGGGCATCCACACGGGCGGGGTCTTTGATGTTGTCCGTGAGGAGTACGGTGTAGTTTTCATTCGGGACGTAGAACGCCTTGGCGTCGCGGGGCAGTTCGCGTCCGCTCACACGAGACACAAAGGCTGCTGCCTTTTCGTAGGTGGTAGCGATCACGCTGCCGTTCTTCTCCAACGCGCTATAGATTTTAGAGCCGATCTGCTTTCCGTACTCTGCATCATGGAGCTTTTTCATTTCCTTCACGGTTTCGCTGCGGATAACATTTGTGTCTATGCCCGCTGCTTCCATGTAGGCTTTGGTTTCTGCTTTGTCTGCCACCTCTGCCACATGGGCGGTGAGGCTTCCCTTGCGCCCATAAGTAAGTCGATTGAAGGCTTTCCCTGCGCCAAGTCCTGCCGCAGAGAGCACTGTCCCTGCAAGCATGGCAGCGGCGGCGTCAAAGGCGTAGTTTACGTCCTCCCCACCATAGGTCTGTTTGAGGTAGTCATTGAGAGTGGTGGATGCGCCCATGGGAGCATTTCCTTTTGCCACGGTGTAGGCTGCCTGTCCTGCGATCTTTGCGATCTCACGGGCTTTGCTGACGTTGCGGATGGCACCGCCAAGACGCCCAAGCATCTGCACGCCTTTGACTGCGCTGCCCATGGGGACAAGGTTCATCGGGTCTACGATGTAGCCCGCGCCACCCGCCGCGTACATGAGTGTACCTGCGATGCTGCTTTCGTTCTCCTGCCGCCACTCTTTTCAAACCACCACTTGCCACTGTGGTCGATGCCGCCCCATGCGTACTCAAGTGCTTTGGCGATGCCGCTCTCTGTGACGCTGTCCCAGAAGTTTGTGAGAAGGGTTGACGCTGTGCCAGATGAGGACGGGAGAGGGGTGAAGCCTTCGCCGAAGGTGTCAGTGTCTTGGTTCCCTGTCATACGCCCGTATGTCTGCTTGTCGTAGCCCGGTTCTAATACCTCAGTGAGAAAACTCCCCGTAAAGCCTTTGCGTTTTTCATCAGGCTGTGGGTCACGGTTGTCATGCCCTGTGAAGTCAATATCCCAGTGTGCATTATTCGTACCAGCGTTTTCATAATTACAAGACCAGCCATTATCATGACAAAAGGAGATGAAGTCTTGCCCCATCTGTGAATCAGGGGTTACTCCCTGCATAACGATGTCCGCTTTATCGCCTGTGTGGTGGCTGTGTTCACCACCTGCGTGCGTCCAACGCTCTGCACCTCCCGTAATTAGTGTCATGATGCCATAGTTGTCATTCATGTGTTTTCCAATGAGGTTTAGTCCTCGAATGGAATGAGGCTGAAGCCCGACGGAATTTTCATCGGCGTAGAGTGCCGTTGTGTAGTTATCCCCGGGGTGGTTGGAGGCAAGTACAGAGAAGTCCAGATCGGTACTTGACACATCATCTTCCTGTGTGTCCCCCCTATATTCCCCCTCTGTCTGTTCCTGTGCCATGAATCTCTTGATACCACCAACGTATTCACTGTAGTCCGCTGTATAGTATCCCTCACGCTGAAGCTGTGCTGCATAGTCATCAGGGTTATCAATGCCCTCTACGCCGAATTTTGGAAGGAAGCGACACATATAATCGGTGAAGTCCTCGATGCTGTCAAAGTGCATGAACCCGCCATTCGGGTCAGTTACACCCGCATAGTTATTGTCCTCACGCGCAAGCGGGGACTGCCCATCCTCAGATTCGTGCCTGAACTGGGCGTAGATGATACTGGTGGGGACATGAATGGCCTCTGCTACTTGAGATGCCGATTCATATAAGGTCATGGCTGCCTCCTTTCTTTATTCACTGTATTCGCTTTCATATTCATCCAGAATGGACGGGTCATCATAGCTATCTGCATTGTTGAATTGCTTTGGCACAGAACGTGCCTCGTTGATCGTGTCCATATCGAGCGTGGACGCCTCGGGGTCTGGGGTTCCTTCATTTGTGTCTTTCTCATAGGCTTTCATGCCGTAGTCCCGAATTTGACTGGTGGTAAAGCTGGCATGTTTGTCAGCGGTGCTGCTGTAGATGTCAAAGACACGGGTGTTGGGGTTAAAGGTGAGGGTGATGGTTTCTGCATCCGCAGTTGTTCCATCAGCTCCCAGTGTCTCCCAGATGGCGGCGTCCAATCCCTTTCTGAAATAGACTGCATTGTTGTCTGTCCCCATGTTGTAGTAAACATTTTTTGGAAAGACAGAATAGTGGTACGTGCCATACTGCTGACGCACAAGCTGATTCATCTGCCGCTGCACCGCCTCTTCTGGCATCCCCGTGTCGAGAAGGGCTGTCCAAAACTGCCCCAGTTCATTTGCCACAAAGCGGTTGCAGTTGTAACCGAAGTCTGCCTCATCAGAATAGCCGCCGAAGTTGGCGACGCCATCAATCGTGTATCCTGCGATGTTGTTGCGTCCTGCGGTGACGTTGCTCGTATGAAGGTCTGGGTTCTGTTTGGCTGTGTCATTGGATTCTGCGTAAAGACGCAATCCCTGTGCAAAGCCGTCGTCACCCCCGCCATACATGTCAGTAAAGAGCTGAATCTTTCTGCCCTCTGTTGCCAGTGCGCCCCCGAACGTATGCGCAGCTGCATTCGGATTCGTCGCAATCGCTTTGACAAAAGCCATGAGCTGCGGATTGCCCCCGATGTTGACGCCACCATCGTCAGAGGGGCGAATCTGAGCGAGCGTGGTTGCCAGATTGTCGGAGATACTACCTCTTAAATCCTTGAGCTTACTGTAATTCATGAGGCGGTTTAATCCTTCCCAGTTCTCGTCCGCAGTAAGCTGCTGTGCTAGAGGAAGGGCTACGCTATACAGAGCATCTTTGTCAAAGTTGTAGCTGTTGATCGGAAGCCCTCCGACCATATCGTCTCCGTTTAAGACACCAGACAAAATGTCGTTGATGGTCTCTCCGTCCTTGACGGTGCCACGGCTTCCATTCTTTGCTCCGGCATTCTTCCCTTTGGCTCGCATCATGTTGTAGCGCAGCCGTTTTGCGTCATTCTCCTGCTGTTCTACTTTGGACTGAATGTAAGGAATGAACGCGTTATGCTTGCGGGCAAGTTCAGGGTCAGTGATGCGCTCCCCATCAACGGTTTTCATAGCGTCCATCAATCCGGCTCTCCCCTTCTTGATGAAGCTCTGCATCCAGTTATAATCTTCCTGTGTATGGAACTGGCGGTTGTACTCTGCCGCCATGGTACGGAACTGCATCATGGGAAGGAGGTCAGACGCACGCATTTCGCTGCCGTCGAGGTTCGTTTGAATGACAATGTTGTCCATCATCTGACCGAGGCGTTTCTCGTCGAGGTGCCCTGTCTTAATCAGCTGCTCGCAGTAGTCCGTGAGGAGTTTTGTCTTATATTGCAGAGGCAGCCCCATGAGGCGTACTTCGTTAAAGACTTCCTGTGTCTTGGCGGTCATTTCCCCATTGGTCTGCAAGAGGTCTGCGCTGTTCTCCACAATATTGTTCAGCTTGCTCGTCGAGGCTGCCATAACGGTGGTGACTTCGTTCTCGTAGTTCTTCTTTTCCCATGTGCCCATGAGGTTTGCCATGTTGACAAGCTGGTTCTCATTGAAGCCTGTGTTAA
>QWCT01001307.1_pt1 | contig 13009 bp, 10 predicted proteins | sample 1972681 | NCBI WGS metagenome assembly QWCT01 (sample SAMN09866701, study PRJNA288562) | Human oral metagenome isolate pre3_saliva, whole genome shotgun sequencing... | isolation source: mouth | host: Homo sapiens | place: USA: California | reverse complement strand
CTTACTATGGAAACTCACTATTTAAAGCACCATGCTGCTTACACCAAAAACTTTAATACTTTGACTAAAGAAGCCGGTATTGATAATAAACCGGTGGAGGTTATTCTTGCTCACTGGAAGAATAAATCAGAAGGTAAATCTGATGCACAAGGTATACGCAATAATGGTGGTGGGTATTTTAACCACAACTTGTTTTTCGGACAATTTTCCGATACTCCGACTCATGAACCAACAGGAGAATTTGCAAATAAAATCAATACGGCTTTTGGCAGTTTAGACTCTCTTAAAGAAAGTTTGACTAAACTTGCAACAGGTCAGTTTGGTTCCGGCTGGGCATGGCTAAGTACTGATATATCCGGTAATTTAAGTGTTTCTTCAAGTCCTAATCAAGACAATCCTATTCTTGAAAGTGAAGGTAAGATTTACCCTATTCTTGCCATAGATGTATGGGAACATGCCTATTATTTAAAGTATAAAAATTTAAGGGCTGATTATATAAAGGCTTTCTTTGAAGTACTTGATTGGAACAAAGTTGCCGAAAATTATGATGTAGCTAAGAATACTCTGGCAAATTTACAAAAATAAAATTTAATTTTATATTGTATCGGGTACTATAACTTGCAATAGTACCCTTTTATAATAATATATCCTCTTAATTAACTTATATAATTTTATTATTAATTTAAGCATAAAAGTGTTATTGCAGTGTATATTTTTGTATTTTTTGACAAATTCGCTTTTTTAGTATATACTATTTTACAGATATATATTTTAGTTTTTTAATATTTTTTTGAAATATATATTATATATTTTTAGAAAGGTGGTTAATTTATGATTTGGTCTATTATTGTAGGCGGATTTATAGGTTTCATTGCAGGTGCACTTACTAAAAAAGGTGGTGCAATGGGAATTATTGCTAATATAATTGCAGGTTTATTAGGATCATCTGTAGGTCAATCACTATTTGGTTACTGGGGACCTACTATGGCAGGAATGGCATTGATTCCATCTATACTTGGTGCCGTAATTGTTATTGCTGTGGTTTCATTTTTATTTGGTAAGAGGTAATAAAGGTTTTTGCATTTAAGAGTACAATTTAATAACAATATTTTATTCTAAGGGGGCTATATTATGACATTTAAAAAAACAATTAAACAAGCTAAAGATACGACAAAAGAGGGATTAGATAAATTAAAAAACAATAAAAATATAACTGTAATATCATTAGTTTCCTCTGTAATAGTTGCAATCGTTGTTATAGGTGTTTTTTCCTTTTTCTTTTTTGATAATGAATAAACATATTTAGGATTTAATACACATTTTTTAATAAGCTATATAAAACATAATTTAAACAGAAGGGGTATTACTATGGCAAAAGAAGAAAAAGTTGAAGAGAAGGTAAAAGATACTGCAAAAGATGTTAAAGAGAAGGTTGAAGATAAAGTTGACAAGGCAAAAGATGCCGTAAAGGATGTTAAAGAGAAAGCTGAAGATAAAGTTGACAAGGCAAAAGATGCCGTAAAAGATGTTAAAGAGAAAGCTGAAGATAAAGTTGACAAGGCAAAAGATGCTGTAAAAGATGTTAAGGAAGATATAGAAGATAATGTAGAGGAAGTTACTGATGAGGCTGAAAAAGAAAAAGAGGAAATTTCAGAAAAAGTAAAAGAAGTCGCTACAGATGTAAAAAATAAGGTGGAAGAAAAAGTTGAAGAAGCTAAAGAAGCCGTAAAACAAGGTGTAGATAAAATATCTACAGATAGAGATGTAGCTATAATAGCTTTAGTCTCTTCTGTAATATCTTCATTAGTTGTTGGAGTAGTACTATCATTTTTCTTTACCAGAAAAAATAAACAATCTTTTTTCAGTAAAAAATACGTTATGAAAATGATTGACAAGATGCTTTAATGTTTAAGAACATCAAATAATATAATTATATGAGGAGGTTATTATGTCTTTAGAAGAAAAAATTGACCAGGCTAAAGGTGCGATAAAAGAGAGTGTAGGTAAGGTAACCGGCGATAAGAAAATAGAAAAAGAAGGCGCTGCGGAAAAAGCCGCTTCAAAAGTTAAAGAGGTTGCTGAGGATGTTAAAGACGCTATAGAAGGAACTGTTGAAGGTGTAAAAAATATCGTTAATAAAGATAAGAAATAATTTTTATATTATTTACAAGAGTATGGCGCGTAGATTTTAAAATTTACGCGCCGTTTTTATAATATTTTAATTATTATTAGTAAATTGATTTTCACAGATCATTTATATTTTTATCTCCTTACCAAGTGCAAATGAATATATGAAAATATCATTTACAGTTTTACCTGTGCTCATTTCAAGTGATTTTTTATAAAGCAAGAGCTGGGTTTTATACCTCTTTATAAGACTTTCTTCATCTCTTACATTGTCAGTCTTATAATCCACCAAAATAATATTATCATCTTTTTCAATATATGCATCTATAATTCCCTGTATAAGTATGGTCTCATCGCTCTCACCCATACCTGCTTCCTTAGCCGAGATTCCCATAATGAATTGATTTTCTCTTTTTAAGCTGTCATTATACTTTATAAAATCAGCTCCAAGTTTACTGTCTAAAAACTTTACTATATCAAGCGGATTTATAAGTTCTCTATATGCATGATTATTTAAAAGTGATATCTCTTCTCTTACAAAGTCCTCTCTGCTGCTGAATTTATCAATACTTTCATAGTGAATCTTTTGCATAAGCTTATGATATGCATTTCCTCTCTCACTGGCATTTATGGTAGGCTTTTTATTTTCCTTCACTTCAAACTCTTCACTCTGTGACATTCTCTTTATCTCGGATACCGAAAACTTCGTCTTTAAATCGATATTTTCAGCATATGGATAGCTGTATTCGAGCCTGTTTTTTAAATCATCATACTCATTTGTACTCGGCTCTTCAAACACCTTATTAAGATCTCTTACCTCTTTTTGAGTTTCCACCTCTTCTTTTAAGAGCATATTATAATCATAGGTTTTAATATCAAAATGTACATTGTCACGTCCTAAAAGTATCATATCAAGGTATGAATTACATGTTCTTATATCAAGAAAACTCGGAGACTCTTTCATTTTATCAAGTTCCTTTCTGGCATCAATGCAGCTTCCTGAAATGATCATCTTTTCCATCGCTCTTGTAAGCGCCACATACAATACTCTCAGCTCCTCACCCATAAGATCTACATTAAGTTTATGTTTTATTACATTCTGCTTTATAGAGCTGTCTTTTATATTGTTTTTACTGTCAACATATTGCACTCCCAATCCGAAGTCGGTATCTATAACCATCCCCTGCCTTAAGTCCGTTTTATTGAATTTTTTATGTGCACATGCAAGGAAACATACCGGAAATTCCAGTCCTTTTGACTTATGTATGGTCATGATTCTTACTATATCGTCATTTTCAGAGAGAATACTTGCTTCACCGAAATCGTTGTCAAAGTCCTTCAGCTTGGCAATATATCTGATAAAATTATAAAGTCCGCTATATCCCGAGTTACTGAATGTCTTTGCCTTATTTATAAGTAACATCAGATTTGCTCTTCTTACCTGTCCTCCGGGCATTGCCGCTATCAGATTTAAAAAGTCGGTCTCATTATAAATATCCTGCAAGAGTGCCGCAATATTCATATATGCGGACTTTTTTCTGTATTTATTTAAAAATTCCAACGCATTTTTTATTTTTTCTCTTGTTTCAAGCTCAATATTGCTTTCACTTCCCTCATACAAAATGGCATCCATCATTCTAATTTTTTCAGATTTTTCTATATTCTTTGATTTTCTATAAGCTGAAACAATATTTGCAAGCTCCAAATCGGTTATTCCAACCAAATTTGAGTTGAGAAATGCTGTAAGGTCCACATCTGAATAAGGATTGTCGATTGCAGCAAGTATAGCAAGTATTTTTCTTACCTCAAAGGTCTTAAAATATCCCTTATTGTTTTCAGCATATGCAGGAATATTTTCATCATTTAACACCTTCGCAATACTATCACCAATATTGTTGCGGACAAGGATCACAATATCGCTATACCTTAAATCTCTGCCCTCACCCACCTTAAGCTCTACCTTAAGCTCCTTAATTCGCTTTGCTATGGCTCTTGCCTCAAGTTCTATTGCATTGGTATCATCCTCAATATCAGAAGTCTGTGTTAGCATTATATCGCTGATATATTCTTTTCCCTCTTTAAAATCCGCACCGAGGTAAAGTGCCGCATCATCATCATACTCAATTCCACCTGTATTTTCTTTCATAATCTTTTTGAAAATAACATTAGCACAACTAAGCACATTACTGCGGCTTCTGAAATTTTTACTTAGTATTACCTTCTTTTGTGTTTCATCATCAAAATCAGCCTTCTCAAAGTGTGTAAACCTCTTATACTTGTCCATAAAAAGCCCGGGTGAAGCCTGACGAAAACCGTATATAGACTGCTTTACATCACCTACCATAAATACATTATTCTTTTCAATAGCCTCCACAATGGCTTCCTGCAAGTAGTTTGAATCCTGATACTCATCAATATATATTTCACTGAATTCTTTTCTGTAACGTTTTGCAATCTCTGTAGGATTTTTATTTTCATCCAAAAGTATTCTCAGTGCCATATGCTCTATATCAGAAAAGTCTACAATATTTTTGTCCCTCTTCTTTTCATTGAAAAGCGCAATATATTTCTTTGTCAGATCTACAATTGCTCTGACCTTCGGTTTTTCTTTTTCTTCCTCTTCTAAAAGTCTTTTTTTATCAAAGCAATACTCCTCCGAAAGCTTTGATATAGCTTTCTTATATGTATCTCTGAGTCCCTTGGCTCTTTCTTTAAGCTCCTCATTGCCACCCTTTACAGACTTTAATCTTCCGAAGCTTACATTATTCAACTTTTCAGACAGCTCAAATATATCTTTAGCATTTTTTATATTGCTGATAGTTGATTGCTCTTCCAAGACATTATCAAGATATTGCACAGGACCTTCATCCTCATTACAAATCTCTATTATTTCCTCTATATCAGACAAAATTGAATCAATACTTCTGATTATCTCTTTGAAAATATACTGCTGCCACTCATCTCCCTTTTCGTTCAATGAATTCAGCCATTCTTCCGGCCATGGCTTGCTGATTGCAAAGCGATACAGTTTTTCGATAAACTCCGATATGCTTTTATCTCCTTTAGTATTTGCAAAGGCATCTGAAAGTTCAATAAAGTCTTCACTTCCTAATTCATACTCGCTTTCCAAAAGCTCCTCCATCGTGTCAGCTCTTAAAAGTGATATTTCGCTCTCATCAGCCACGCTGAATGCCGGATCTATATCTAATTTATCTATATTTTCCTTTAATATTGAAAGACAAAAGCTGTCAGTGGTCATTATCTTCGCTGATGAAAGAAGTATTGACTGCTCCTTTAGTCTTTTAAATTCTTTGGAGTTATTGTCATGCTTTTCCATTTCCTTTAAAAGAGCATTATAGATTTTCTCCTTCATGGAAGCGGCTGCGGCTCTGGTAAAGGTCATCACCAAAAGAGAGTCCACATCTATAGGATTTTTACTGTCTGTAATTTTTTTTATTATTCTCTCGACCAGTACTGCGGTCTTTCCGCTTCCGGCCGCTGCAGATACCAATATACTTCCCTTTTTTATATCTATTGCCGCCTGTTGTGCCTCAGTCCACATTTTTTTCACTCTCCATCTTTTCCCAAATTTCATCATCTTTTATAGGCGTCAAGCTATTGTATGAAAATCCTTCTATTCCCTCATCAAAACCGCATATGGCAGTATATGGGCAGTAATCACATTTTGCTAAACCTCTCCTTAATGAAGGCTTTATACTTATCTCACCGCTTAAAATATTTTCAGCAGTATCCTTTGCCTTTTGTCTTACATACTCCCTAAGAAAATTTATTCTTTTTGTACTTGCAACACTTGCGGATTTTGCAAAACTTCCGTCTTTTTTAGTTGAAACAGGTATTACATCACTCTCTGTTTCAAAACTTCTGTCCAGATTTTTTATTATATCAAGATCCGTATTGACTATACCGCTTGGTTTTAGCTTGTTTAAAACGGCATTCTCATTTTTTGCTTCATCTCTTGTAAGGAAAGGCGTATCTATATGATAATAGAAAAATGCCGCAGGTAATATCTCTTTACCCGACTTTGCGAGCTGCTCCATTACAGCATCAAGGTATATCACCAGCTGCAATGCTCTTCCATAATATGGCATATCTATTTCCCATTTCGTATTTCCGGTCTTGTAATCTATTATTTTTACAAGAGTTTTTCCGTCTGTATCACAGGTATCCACTCTGTCAATCTTTCCTCTGAGATACATTTTAGCTCCGTTTTTTAAATCGATATTTAAGGCTTCAAGATTGTCCTTTTCTCCAAAGATTCTTTCAAAATCAAAAGGTTTAAAGTTTCCGGCGGCAAGTTGCTTTGCAAGCACCATCATTGTAAGCTTTGTCATTCTTACTATCTTTTCAAGCTGAAACTTTGACTTTTTACTCTCTTCAAAGATAGTACTTTTCTCTGATGCCATGCTTTCTTTTACAGCTTCATCCACAAGAGAGTAAAGTTCTGTCTCATCCATAGTTGCAACAGTTTTCTTTCTTGATTTTGCATATCTGAAGCATCTTTCAAGCATCTCATGTACCAAAGTACCTATATCGGAAGCCTTAAATGAATGTACCTGCCTTTCTTCAACTCCCAAACCGTAGCTGATAAAATGCTCAAAAGGACAGCCGTTATAGTTTTCAAGTCTTGTTACACTTACACGAAGCTCCTCACCGAACAATTCCCTTGCGGCACTTTCTCCGATACCGGAGTCACGGTATATGTACATAGCGCAAGATGTAAGCTTTCTGATAAACTCCTTATCAAAAAATGTAGCAACATACCTTAAAAAATCTTCATCAACATTCTCTTTAGCTCTCAGTTTTCTAAGATTGTCGGTCAAATATTCCCCGGCTTCAAATCTTGAGTATATTTCAGTTTCTTTTTGATTTTTTATTTCAATATTTGGGAAAATATTCTTGAGCATATTTATAAGTATTGACGGTCTGCATGTCTTACCGTCAAAATCCATACCTGTAAGACTTACAAAGAGCTTGTTTGAAGGCTTTGTAAGCACTTGGTATAAATAAAATCTTCCTGTATACAAATCTTCTCTGACAGTATCTGAAAGATTAAATCCGATAGACTTAAGTTCTCTTTTTTCCCTGTCATTTATAAGTCCGCCCGCATCCTTTACTGTGGGCAAGGAACCGTCATTTGCTCCACATACAAATAATGCCTTTATGCTGCTAAGTCTGGTCCTTTTTAAATCACCTATAACCACCCTGTCAACCCTGTCAGGTATCATACCGAGCTTTATCTCCTCAAAGCCTGTATGCAAAAGATCTGTAATTTCCTTTTTAGTTATACTCTCACCTTCAAGTATCAGCTCAAGTCTTTCAAAAAGACTTAGTACCTCATCAAGTACACCTTCATACTCTCTGGCTCTTTTTATATCATTACAAAGTTCAAGCTCTTTTTTTACACTATCAAGCTTTTCCTCTATCCCCAGCTCATCAAATATTTTCCTGAAGGCATCACATACATCATTTATATTTATTTTACTCTTACTCATCGCCTTATAAAGCGGAGATATTTTTTTAATTGCAGTATTTTTAAACTCGTTTATCTCTTCAAGTTCAGTCTCTGAAAAACTCTTCGGCAGATAAGTAAAATCCGTATGCAGTCTTTTATATCCTCTTATTCCGGTTTCCAACAGATAATTATCAAGTAATGATACCATCCTGTAGTCAAAATTTAAAAGTCCAAGTCTTAAAAACCTGTTGACCGCATCATATGAAAAGTTCTCACTTATCAAAGCAATGAAAGCATTTATAAGCTCTACCAGTTCATTATTGTTTATATCCATCTTTTCATCAAGATAGTACGGAATTTCAAGCTGATGAAATCTGTTGGCAAGTGAGCCTGATACACCTTCCAAATCTCCGTATATTATCGCAATATCTCTGTATCTGTAGCCCTCATCCTTTACAAGCTTTAATATCTTATTTGCCACAAAATCTATCTCGTCAAGCGGGTTCAGCAAGTGATTTATCTCAATATCCGAAACCTGCTTCGCCTTTTTTCCGTCATATCTTAAAAAATGCTCTTCAAAAAATGCCAAATCCTTTGAATTTTTGAACCTGTGTACTTCACCTATATTTAAATTTATATCAGGCAGCCTTTTTATATCACATCTCTTAGCCATATCATTGATTTGAGAAATCATCTTCGTACTGATAAAAAACAAATCACTTTCAGATGTCTTTAAATCAGGATTTATGCTCTTTCCCAAAGTTATTGAAAACCTCACTTCATCCGCCACCTTCATAAGATTCTCAACTATACGATTTTGTACAGGAGTAAATCCCGTATAACCGTCAAATAATATGACGGCTTCCTTTAGTAATTCACTATTTTCGATATTTTGATTTAATATATCAAGTACCTGTTCATTGGTAAAATACTTTCCGGCTATATATTCTCCAAAACCCTTTTTCAGCTTATAAATATCTTCAAGTTTTATTTTTAACAAGGAGTTTACTTCATTATTTTCCTGCTGCTCTTTTATAAATTCATCACTTATATCATATTGCATAAACTCCGATATAAGTGATTTTATATTATCTATAAAACCTGATTTTTGAAACTGCTTCTTCCACGCCTTTAACTCTACCTGATTTGCTATCTTTCTCAGTATAAGTGCCTTATCAAGCTCATCAAGAAGCTTCGGATTTTCAATATCCAGTTCTTCAAAAATTCTGTATGCAAGTCTGTTAAAACTTAGTACATCTATATTATTGCTTGCATGATTCGGATGCATCTGCACTATATCTTTTTGAGTCTGCATGGTGAACTGCTCAGGTACAATAATAAAATATCTTTTTTCCCTGTTCTTTATAGACTCATTTATAATATCGCTAAAAGCTCTGTAGGTTTTTCCGCTACCCGATGCTCCAAAATAAAATCTGTATCCCATATTTCTCCTAAAAATGGCAGCTTCCATAGGAAACTGCCATCCATTGTTATGTATGAGGTAAACCCTCAGTCAATACCACATTATTGCAACTTCTTTGCAATCTCATGTATAAATTCTCCACTGTTTAAAACCTGTATATTCTCCAGGCTTGAAATCGCACCGAGATCACCTGTCATCTTGCCCGACTCTATAGTGTCAAGTGTTGCCTTTTCAAGCCTGTTTGCAAAATCAACCAAATCAGGAAGATTATCAAGCTCTCCCCTCTTTCTTAGCGCCCCGCTCCAGGCAAAGATGGTAGCTACCGAGTTTGAAGAAGTACTCTCACCCTTTAAATATTTATAATAATGTCTTTGAACCGTACCATGTGCCGCCTCATATTCATAGCAACCGTCAGGTGAAACAAGTACTGATGTCATCATTGCAAGAGATCCGAATGCAGATGAGAGCATATCACTCATTACATCTCCGTCATAGTTTTTACATGCCCAAATAAATCCACCCTCTGATTTCATTACTCTGGCAACCGCATCATCTATAAGAGTGTAGAAGTATGTGATATTCGCCTCTTCAAATTTCTGCTTATATTCCTTTTCAAATATTTCCTCAAAGATATCCTTAAAGGTATGATCATACTGCTTTGAAATGGTATCCTTTGTGGCAAACCAAAGATCCTCTTTTTGACTAAGAGCATATTCAAAGCAGGCTCTTGCAAAACTTTCAATAGATGCATTCAGATTGTGAACTCCCTGTGCAATACCTGCTGCTTTAAATTCATGTACAAGACTTCTCTTTTCATTGCCTTTGCTGTCTGTATATACCAACTCCACCTTGCCCGGTCCGTCTATAATCATCTCCGTATTTTTATATACATCACCATAGGCATGACGAGCAATGGTAATAGGCTTTTTCCATGTTCTGACATTAGGCTCTATACCCTTTACCAATATAGGCTTTCTAAATACCGTTCCGTCCAAGATGGCTCTGATGGTACCGTTTGGAGATTTCCACATCTCCTTTAAGTCATATTCCTTAACTCTGGCGGCATTCGGAGTGATGGTAGCACATTTTACAGCCACTCCAAGCCTTTTTGTAGCATTTGCCGACTCCACAGTTACTTTGTCATCTGTTTCGTCTCTGTGCTTTAATCCCAAATCATAATATTCACTCTTCAAATCTACAAATGGAAGAATAAGCTCGTCCTTAATCATCTTCCACAGGATCCTTGTCATCTCGTCTCCATCCATCTCAACAAGTGGAGTAATCATCTGTATCTTTGCCATATTTACCTCTAATTCTGTAAAGTTTTATTTTTTAGGTACTATCTCTATCCAATATCCGTCCGGATCGCTTATAAAATATATTCCCATGCCCGGATTCTCATAGCATATTACACCAAGCTTTTCATGTAATGCATGAGCCGCTTCCATATCATCTGTTTCAAGTGCAAGATGGTACTCAAGCTCTCCTAAATTATATGGCTCTTTTCTGTCTCTTAAATAAGTAAGCTCAAGCTGAAATCCTGTTTCCTTATCTCCCAGATAAACCAAAGTAAATGATCCGTCAGCTGCATCCTTTCTTCTTACAGGCTCAAGGCCAAGTGCTTCCTTGTAAAACTTTAAACTTCTCTCTAAATCAAGTACATTAAAATTAAAATGTGCAAATGAAAAATTCATCTTTTATCCCTTTCATTGCAATATACACCCTGCATATCTACAGGGTGTATATAATATTTATATTATTTTATAACTTCTTTTCCACCCATATAAGGTCTGAGTGCTACCGGTATTCTTATGCTTCCGTCTTCATTTAGATTGTTCTCAAGGAATGCGATAAGCATACGAGGTGGTGCAACTACTGTATTATTGAGTGTATGTGCAAAATATTTATTTCCGTTTTCGTCTTTTACTCTGATTCTAAGTCTTCTACTCTGTGCATCTCCAAGATTTGAGCAGCTTCCTACCTCAAAGTACTTCTTCTGTCTTGGTGACCATGCCTCTACGTCACATGATTTCACCTTAAGATCTGCAAGATCTCCTGAACAACACTCAAGTGTTCTTACAGGTACATCAAGAGATCTGAAAAGATCAACGGTATTCTGCCATAATTTCTCATACCACATCTTTGACTCTTCAGGCTTGCAGACAACTATCATTTCCTGCTTCTCAAACTGATGGATACGATAAACACCTCTCTCCTCAATACCATGTGCTCCCTTTTCTTTTCTGAAACATGGTGAGTAAGATGTAAGTGTATATGGCAACTTAGCCTCATCATTTAATGTATCAATAAACTTTCCGATCATAGAGTGCTCACTTGTACCGATAAGATAAAGGTCTTCTCCCTCAATCTTGTACATCATTGCATCCATCTCGGCAAAGCTCATTACACCTGTAACCACTTCGGATCTGATCATGAAAGGAGGTACACAGTATGTAAATCCTCTCTCAATCATAAAATCTCTTGCATAAGATATTACAGCTGAATGGAGTCTTGCAATATCTCCCATAAGATAGTAGAATCCGTTTCCTGCAACCTTTCTTGCGCTGTCAAGATCGATACCGTTAAGTTTTTCCATGATATCTGTATGATAAGGTATTTCAAACTCAGGTACGAAAGGCTCACCGAATTTCTCAATTTCCACGTTCTCACTGTCATCCTTACCTATAGGTACACTCGGATCAATGATATTTGGAATGGTCATCATGATTTTCTTTACTTTTTCTTCAAGCTCAGCCTCAAGCGGCTCCAAACCTGCCAATGTCTCACCGATACTTGCTACAGATGCCTTTACCTGTTCCGCTTCTTCCTTTTTGCCCTGTGCCATCAAAGAACCAATCTCTTTTGAAATCTTGTTTCTCTTTGATCTGAGCTCATCAGCCTCGGCCTTTGTCTTTCTAAGCTTCTCGTCAAGTTCTATAACTTCATCAACCATTGGAAGTTTAAAATCCTGAAATTTGTTTTTTATATTCTGTCTTACAATATCCGGATTTTCTCTTAAAAATTTAATATCAATCATGGCTTCCCCTTTTTCTCTATATCTAAATATTTAGACGATATCTTTTGATATCTCACATAGAGAAAAGTATACATCAAATGAGCTTTTATGTCTATTCCAACTTGGTATCGAGTTGCACTCAATATCGGCTTGATAAACCTTTTTCAGTATTGTATTATTCATTTATCATAAATAAACGGAGGTTTTCATGGATACACTAAAAGAATTCCAAAGAATCATGACTACACAGACTGACCTTGCTTTGTCAACCGTCGGAACAGACGGCAATCCAAATGTCAGAATAGTCAACTATTATTTTAATCCTAAAAATAATGTCATATACTTTGCAACCTTTAAAGATAATAAAAAAGTACAAGAAATAGATCAAAATCGAAATGTAGCCTTTACAACAATCCCCACAAACGGCAATGAACATATAAAGGCAAGAGGAATTGCCGTAAGAAGCAAGAAAACTGTTTTTGATTTGGCAGATTGCTTTTGTGACAAGATACCCGATTACAAAAAAACGATAGAACATGCAGGAAATTTATTGTTATTATATGAAATACACTTTAAAACAGCTACTGTTACTTTAGATTTGTCCAATATTCAAACGATTACGTTATAAAAGAGGGGCTGACTGTCAGCCCCCCCTTTTTTTACTATTCTACATATTTGCTTGTATAAGCATAATATACTTATTATTACTCTCCAAATTGCTTTAAACTGTCGCTGACTTGATACTCGTATAACTTTGTACGGTTGCTTATTATTTTATTGTACATCTCATTGCCGTCTATAAAACCTCTTGTCGTATCGTAGGTATTTGGAATAGTTGTGTAGTTAAGGAAAACACTTGTATTATTGGCTACGGTAAAATCATTATCACTTAATTTCATTATATAGGTATATTCTACCGGATAATAAATTGTGGTAGTAGGAAAATTACCGTTTGCGTCCGACAAATTAG
>QWCT01001295.1_pt1 | contig 13067 bp, 9 predicted proteins | sample 1972681 | NCBI WGS metagenome assembly QWCT01 (sample SAMN09866701, study PRJNA288562) | Human oral metagenome isolate pre3_saliva, whole genome shotgun sequencing... | isolation source: mouth | host: Homo sapiens | place: USA: California | reverse complement strand
CCACACGCCCGAGGCCTCGATCCCGAAGTGGCGCAGCCACTTGTTGCAGTTGCGCGACACCCCGTAGTAGGAGGTCACGTGCTTCTTGACGAAGTGGGTCAGGCCGTGCTCGTAGATGCTGCCGAAGTAGTCCAGCACGGGGTTGCCCACGCTCATGTGCGCGGTGCCGTGCTCGATGAGCGCGACGGGGCGGCCTAGGCGGTGTGCGAGGCGTGCGCCGAGCAGGCTGGTGAGGTGGAAACGCGTGTTGACGATGTAGAAGTCCGCATTTTCAGCCTCGACGGCGGCCATCGTTTCCTTGAAGCGGGCGTCGCGCTTGAAGAAGGGGTAGCGCTGCTTGAAGATGCCCTTGGTGGGCAGGCGGTAGATGCGCAGGCCGTCCTTGTCTTCGAAACGAGGCAGCGACTCGTCGTGCAGGGACGTGACGATGAACAGGTCGTAGCCCAGGGCGCGCAGCTGCTCGCTCAAGCGATCCTGGTAGCGTTCGATGCCGCCCAGGTAGGGCAGGAAGAACTCCATGAAGATGGCAACCTTGACAGGGGGATGAGAGCGGTCAGCCATTGACGGACTCCGTTTCGGTGGGCGCGTTGCGGACGGGGATGAGCATGAACGCGACGAAGAGCGCCGCGAGGAGGGCCATGGTTGAAGCATAGGCCAGGGATGCGCCCATCATGGCGAAGGAGCGCACGAGCGGCGCGGCCGCGACGTAGGCGGTCCCTCCCGCGATCAGGAACGCGACGAGGACCGCGCGCAGGCGGCGCATGGTCGCCAGCGCGTAGTAGAGGATGACGCCGGCGGCGTTGAGGGCACCACCGAGGACGAGCACCATCAGCTCAGGCACATAGTTGGACACGTCCGTGCCGAACACGAGGGTGAGGAGAGGCGCGCCGATCACGTAGGTGACGAGCGCGACGAGGACGAAGGCGAGCGCGGTCGTCAGGAGGCCGCGGCGAACGATCGCGAAAAACTCCCCGCGTTTGCCCTCGGCCCAGCGCAGCGCCATGCGGGTGAGCAGGGGGCGGAAGACGAACAGCGACAGCATGTTGATCGCGACCGCGGGCATGTAGATGATCGCGAAGACGCCCAGCTCCTCGTCGCCGAGGCTCGCGTGGATCGCGAAGCGCGGAGCGTTGGCCAGGTACTGGTTAAGGAACGCGGCGATGAACAGGGGCAGGCATTCCCACAGGATCCCGCCGATGCCTCGTCGATTGAACGAGGGTAGCAGTGAGAACAGGCCGCGCGCGGGCAGGCCGTAGGCCACCACGAGCACCACGCAGGTGACCGCGAAGGTGACGAGCGTGGCGAGGAGCAGATCCTGCGTGACCCAGTACAGGCCCGACCACAGGAACGTCGTCGTGAAAATGCGGGCGAAGCAGGCCTTGCCCGCGATGTCGAGGCGCCCGGAGCGCTGAAACTCCGAGTAGTACACGTCCTCGAAGGCGTCGAAAACGCGCAGGAGAGCCATCGCCGCGATGACCGTGAACGCGGGATAGGGGTCCTTCGTCGAGGAGTTCCACGAGTGGAGCAGGATCAGGCTCACCATCACGAGGCAAGTCAACAGCCTCGTGGACAGGTAGGTTCCAAAATCGAAGCGTCGCCGCACGTCCGTCATGTGGAAGGTGCGCACCTCGTACAGGCCCACCGTCTGGTACTGCTGGCCGATTGCCAACGCCAGGGTGAACAGGCCGTACTGGGCGCGCGCAAAGGAATCCGTCGCGCCCGAACGCATGATCGCCACGCCCATGATGACCACGGCGAGGCTCGACATGAGGGAGGCGGCCGTGTTCCACAGGTAGTCGCGCCCCAGCTGGCCGCGCGACTCGAGGGCCTCCTCGGTGGCCACGACCTGCGCGTCGCCGGTGGTATGCGCGTCAGGAAGGGACGGGGCCATGGTGTCCTTCTCGCTCACGCGCCGGCCTCCTCTGTGGCCTCGGGCCTCGGATCATTCGGCCCGAAAACGATGTGGAAGGGCTCGTGGGTCACCCGATCTTCGGGATCCGGAATGCGCATGTAATCCCCGTAGCCGCGCGTGAGCACGACGTCGTAAGCGGCCGGGATGCGCACCGTGATGTCCTCGAAGGGGACGGAGCGAGCCGGGAAGAGCTCGGCCTCGGTAGCGCTCCAGCGAAGCGGATCGCGCGTCGAAAAATCGCCGAACAGGATCGAGCCGTCGGCCTCCTTCTGCGGGTTCTCGCGGCCCATGAGGGCGGCGCGCAGCCAGCGTCTGTACAGCGATGCCTCGTTGACGCGCAGCGCCCGCATGCCCCAGTGGGCGCGGAAGCGGCCGGGGTCATCCGCGATCTCATCCAGGACGAACCGGTCCACGCCGATCGGCATGCGGAAGGAGCGGTCCTTCGCGACCTTCGAGACGAACTCCGAGCCTTTCAAGCCCAGCACCCCGAAGCTGATCGGGTAGTTGGGGTGAGTGGCGGGGGAGGCGATAAAGAACTCGTCCCCGAGGAGGGCCGGGGCCTCGGCGATGAAACGCTCGTAATCTGCCCGCGGCATGCACACTTCCCCGTCGTCGTCCCACGGGATGAAGCCCTGGTGGCGCACAGCTCCGATTGCCGTGCCGCCGTAGGCGACGTAGCGCAGGTCGAGGAGGGCGCACACGCGATCGGTCTCGGCGAGGCACCGCTTGGTGGCGCGCTGAATGGCTGCCAGGGTTGCGGGGTCTGCGGCGCTCATGTGTCTCCGATCGTCAGGGGGCTGAGCCTAGAGGGACTCGGCGTAGGGGCCAAAGTCGATGACCGCTGCCTCGTGGTTGTAGCGCTTCTCCGGGGGAGGCAGCTGCATGTAGTCGCCGTATCCACGCGTCAACAGTGCCTCCACGTCGTGAGGGATCGACGCCTCGATCGTCTCGAAAGGAACGCGGCGCGTCGGCACAAACTCGTCGCGGTGCACGATCCAATTCCACGGGTCACGCATCGTGAAATCGGCGTAGGTACCCGTCTGCTCGCCCTCCGCCGCCCGCGCGGCCTTCTCCCACCGGGCGTACAGGCCGCGCGGGGATATCTGCGTGGCACGCAGCGCCAGATTCACCGTGCGCGTCACCGCGTGCACGAGCGAGCGCTTCCACGCCACCATGCCGGGCAAGCTCGGGGTCGGAATACCCGACAGGAAGAGGAGGCGTCCCCACCACCAGGTGCGGCGGCACATCGAACGGAAACGCTTCTCATCCTCGGGCACAGTGTCCAATGGGAAAATGTCCAAGAAGATTGGCGGCGTGTAATCGGGGTTGACTTCGCCCTGGGAACGAAACACGGTCCCCTCCAGGCCAAGCTTGGAGAACAACAGGTGATAGCGCGGCGTGCTGGCCTGGTTGTCGATCCGGAAACCCTCCGACAGGAGGGCTGGTGCCTCGCGCAGGAAAAGCTCGTAGTCCTCGCGGACCATGCAGACGTCGATGTCGTCGTCCCACGGAATAAAACCACCGTGACGCACGGCACCGATCGCGCTGCCGCCGTAGAGCGCGTAGGTCACGCCGATCTCCTCGCACACCCGGTCGAACTCCGACAGGATGTAGGTCAGCAGCATATGGACCTTGCGCAGGTCGCTGGGGGGCGTCGTCATAAGTCCTCCGGGTGCGGAAAGCTGGTGGGCGCATGCGCGCCCACCAGCCATTGTCTCACGCCTTGTTGTCGCTGACGCGACCCGCGCGCCTGGGAAGTAGATCACCCCACGAGGGAGTCGCCGCCAGGACGGTGCCCACCAGGATGACGACGCAGCAGACGACCTGCGTGGCCGTGGGTACCGTGCCCTGCAACACCAGGGCGAAGATAATCGCCCACGCCGAGTAGGAGATATTCAGGGCCATGCCTCGCGATGCGCCGATGGCCGACAGGGCCTTGTAGTAGAACAGGTACGAGGCCGTGCCTGCCAGACCGGCGAGAGCCACCATGCCCGCCGACAGGTGGGCCAGCGAATGCAGCGTGAAGCCGAAGACTCCCGCGATCGGTGCCACGACGAACAGGTAGACCACCGCCGAGGTCGTTTCGCGGATCTGGAGGGCCACCTCGTTATCCACGGCCTCGTCGCGCATACCCCACGTGAGGATGACGGCCTCGGAACCCCAGCCGATCACGCAGGCCAGGGCGCCGGCGACGCCTAGGATCGCGTTGCCGCCCTCGATGGGCTCCGCCGTCGCCGACCAGCCCGTCGCCACGATCGCGCCGAGCGCGACCAGGAGGGCAATGATCTGACGCGGAGCCATGCGCTCCTTCAAGAGAACGAACGCCAGCAGGGTGCCGAGCGCCGGGTAGAACGTTGAGATGATCGCGGTCAGGCCGGGGCCGATGTTGTCGATGGCGATGAGGTAGCCGCTCATACCGATCGGGCCACCCAGGAGAGCTGCCGCGATCACCGACTTGCCCGGGCGCGTGCGCAGCGCCGCCACGGTGTCCTTCAGGCGGCCTCGAATCGCCATGTAGACCACCAGGATTACGGCGCACGCAACGTCGTGCAGGACCGCACCCGCCAGCGCCGACTGGCCGAAGTCGGCGAACGGAATCATGGCCAGGGCGATCGCCAGCACGACCGTGTCGAGGCCCCACAGGACACCCGAGAAAATACCGTAACGCTTGCCGCCGTGTTGAGTTTTCATGCCAGCTCACCCTCCTGGGAGACCTGCGCGCCCGAGGTCGAGGTGGCCTCGTACGAAGCGAGCAGGGAATCGATCGTACGCGTCGCGTGCGAGTAGTAGATGTAGAGCCATTCGCCCACGTCGTCGCCCTCGGCTTCCTTGACCAGTGCCCACAGGTACCAGCACCAGCCCGCGAAGACCTCGTAGGCGAAGAAGTGGCGCTCCTCGGCCTCGCTGGGGGCGTGACCCAGGTAGAACTCCAGGGCGGCGTGAGCGCGCTCGCGGGTCATCTCCGCCGTGCACACGGTCATCGTTCCGAAGTCGGCGGCCATGTCCGACATACCCGCATACTCCCAGTCGATGAGGCTGATGTTGCCATCGTTATCCACCAGGAAGTTCGGGGGGAAGAAGTCGTTGTGCGAGGGGACGACCTCGAACCCGTCCGCGTCCGCGAAAGCCTTGAGGCGCAGGACCTTGTCGCGCAGCTCAAAGTAGCCGGGGACATCAATCGGGCCGAAGGTCTTCAGGAGACCCTCGTAGCGCAAGCCTTCGGTCACGAAATCGAAGGAGCGGTCCAGGACGCGACCGGACGTGTGCAGCGCACGGTCCATCTCCATGGCCGCTTTCAGTTCCTCAGGGCGGGTTACGTCCAGGTTGCGCACGTCGCGCACGAAGCGTGAGAGCTTCCATCCCGCTGCCGGGTCGCCCGTGATGAAGGTATCGTCGATGCCGAGTTCGGCGGCTAGGCGCAAGCCAGCGAACTCAGCGCTGCGGTCCACGATCTTCTCTGTGCCGATCCCCGGATGGCGGTAGACGTACTCGTCGTCGCCCACCGCGAAGTGACATGACAGGTTTGTGATGCCCTGCTTGAGGGGGTAGAAGTCGCGGATCTCCGACTTTGCGCAGCCCAGAGTCTCGACGATGTGGTCGAAGACCTCAGAGTCCACGTTCTCCATGAACAGGGGATCGAAGTTGCGCAGCTCGTCGACCGAGTCGAACTCGTGGATGATGCCGTCAGGGTAGCGCCGGATCACCATGTCGAAGGACTTGATGTGATCCAGGTAGATGGACTCCCAGAGCTTCGACACCGTCTCGGGCAGGTGGTAGACCTGCTCGAGGATCTCGCGGAACTTCGCGGAGAAGACGCGGTCGAAATAGACGTGGCCGAGCATGACCCACGCGTCCTTGCCGCCCACTGTCGCGCCCGTGATGCGGTCGCCCGGACCCGTCTTGATGCACCACTCGTCGGTGGGACCCTCGACGTAGTTCGCCGAGTAGTAGGACTTGTACACGTAGGGCTCGAAGGGGTTGGTGGTGAAGTAGTCGTCCGAGGAGCACACGTAGGTGTTGTCCAGGCGGTCCTTGACGAGCCAGAGTGAGCCGTTGTTGTTGCGCGTGGCGTATTCGCGGTTGACGACGATGTCGACGTCGTACTTGTCGGCCAGGTAGAAGAAGTATTCCTTCTTATAGCCCACGACCAGCGTGATGTTCGTGATGCCGGCTTCGTGGAGCTGGCGGATCTGACGCTCGACGAGGATCTCGCCGCGCACCTTGAGCGTTCCCTTGGGGCGCTCGTAGCTGATGGGCGCGAAGCGCGAGGACAGGCCCGCGGCCATGATGACGGCACCCGTGACGCGGTAGGGCTCCAGGGCCTCGCGGCCCGCGTCGTTGATCGCGCGCTCGTTGATGTAGCCGGCGGCCTCGCACTCGCGGGTGGCGGTGTTGACGCGCCCCAGGCTCATGCCGGTGGCCTCCGACAGCGCTCGCTGCGTGAGGGGGGAATTGGCCGCGGCCAGGGCGGTCAGAATGTTGAATTGGGGCTCGCTGAGCGTGCCGACGTTTGTCGAAGGCATGCAATCACCTTTCGTTCGCAAGCATTAAATTCTACTGCGTGTTCGATCATAGCATCGAATGAGAACTTTGCGAACGTTTTGGCTGTGAGTTTTATTGTTCCTCGATACGCTCCCGGATCGCAGATTGATTCCACAGATAGAGCATCAGTGCGACGGCGACGCAAGCGCAAAGTGAGGCGATGATCCACACCGCCATCGGGCCGATTGGGGCCCCCGGCCACCACCACTCGTATCCCGTGCTCAAGTTGCGTGTGGACAGATCAATCGGGTACCTCTGCGGGTTCCAGCCGAACGCGTAGCGCTCAATGATGAGGTAGAGAGCGCGGGCGTACGTCAGGGCCCAAAGCGTTGCGACAACGCCCACGCACAGGCGTCCGAAAATCCCGGAAGGGGGACGCAATGGCATGGCACCAATGCCCCGACGGTGATGATCGGAGCGAGCGGGGCTGGGTGCCAGAAGCATCAACAAAAACACAGCGAAGAGCGGCAACATATAGCGGGGCTGATAGATCTCCACATTGTTGAAACGGCCCTGCACGCCGATCGTGACAGGAACACCGACGATTGCACCGAGGACGACCAACGCTGACAGTGCCCGACGCCATGACAGATGCGCCAGGGCCCAACAGATGAGCACAATAACAATCGCCAGTGCTGTTCGCCTCACCCCGCCCTGGTAAGTCACGTCATTCCACCCCGGCCCCAGGCGGTAGCCGACAAAACCCCTCAAATAGTCCGGAATCCCCGCCAGATTCTTCAGGAGAATCGCGCGGCGCCCGACAGTGGCGGCACTCGCCTCAACCGGCACCAGTTTCGACGACACATTCGTGCGAAGCATGATCACAACGCCGACTACAGAGGCAATTGAGGCCACCACGGCCTCGGGAATGATGCGGCGCCGTAGCGGAACGGCAAAGGCCAGAGCGACCGTGACGACGAAAAGGAAGAAGGCGCTGTCGCCGCGCGACGTGCACGCCAAAACCGCGCCAGCCAGGGCGCAGGCAATCAGACCAGCCCGGCGCGGCCCTGCTGACCGTGTGGCTGCCAACATGGCGGAAGCGAAGGCAAAAGTGCCGCTGATCGCCCACGAGGAGGGGTTCATGCTTGCGATGAAATAGAAGCCCATTGGTAGCCACGCGATGGTTAGCGCGACGCTGATCGCGCTTCGTAGCTCCGAGTCGGCCAAGGCAATAATCGCGCCGAGCAGTCCGATCGCCAAGAGTGTATTGAAAACCCGCAATGCCAACACCGCCCGATTCGTCGAATGCTGGACGAACAGGTGCGCAAACTGGTAGTAGCCCCACGGGTAGTTGCCGTCATCCCACCGCAGGGTCGTAGCCGTCAGATCGTCCGAGTACGCGAAGGTACAGCGCGCCGAATTATCGTGCTCAAAGGCGTAGCAGGTGACGTTTTCTTTCGCCAGAGTCTGGGGCACGATAACGGCCTTTTGTCCGTTCTTTGTGCCGATCTGGCAACCTGTTTCGTCCACGGGAGGTGGACACCACATTGCGCCAAGATGGTAATCCTCGTCGGGTGAGGCGCCCACGGGGGAGGCGACAACCCACGCGAGCGCGGATGTGATCACCGCGACGATGAGGATGAGAACAGCAAGAAGGGAAGGGGAGCGGCCGTGTTCGCCCCGGCCACGCCGAGGAGCCTTTGGACGCGACGAGGCCGACTCCACCTTCTCGGGTTCCGCCTCGTTGGCACGCTCCACGCGCACAGCGTTCATCTGTACTTCCTCCTTCTTTTCAGGAACCATCTGTACTTCCTCCTTCTTTTCAGGAACGCGCAGCAGCGCGGAATGCGTCGATGTGGACGGACGCGGCGCGGGCCCACGTGAACTCGTCGGCGCGCGGAATCGCCGCGGCTCCCAACGCCTCGCGGCGAGGGGGGTCATCCAGCAGCTCCACCAGGGCACAGGCGATCGAATCGGGGTCGATGTCGCAGTAGGCGACGGCGTCGCCGCCGACCTCCGGCAGAGAAGTCAGACGAGTCGTCAGCGTCGCAGCGCCGCAGCTCATCGCCTCCAAGACAGGCAGGCCGAAGCCCTCGGCGATCGAGGGGTAGGCCAAAATGACGCAGCCCGACAGGAAACCGGGCAGGTCCTCGAGGGGCAGGTAGCCGGGGCGCAGGACCGTCAGGTGCTCGGGCACCGCGGCCAGGGCCGGGTCGATGTCCTCGTCCCACCCCTTGCCGCCGGCCAGGACCAGAGCCGGCGGATTCGAGCGGTCGGAGACGGCCTTGACCCAGCCGCGCACCAGGTTCGGCACGTTCTTACGGGGCTCCAGCGTGCCCAGGAAGCCGATGTAGTCGCGCCCCTCCAGGCCCAAAGACACCTTGACACGCTCGCGCTCGGCGTCGGAAACCGGGTGGAAGATCGTCCGATCCACGCCGTGATAGGCCACGTAGAACTGCGAGGGATCCCCGCCCGCGTACTTGATGGTCTCGTCGCGCGTGGCCAAGGAAGGAACCACGAGGGCGTCCGCGCGGCGAATCGCGCGGCGGATCGCAGTGGAGAAAAAACGTTGCTTGAGGCGCGAGTGCGCCTGCGGGTGGGAGAAGAACGTCGCGTCGTGCAGTGTAATGACCACGGGGACACCCGGGAACTGCGGGGACGTGTAGTGCGGGGAATGTAGGACGTCGGGGCGGACCTTGCGGATCAGCTTGGGCAAGCCCGTCTGCTCCCACGCCATGCGCGCGGGACGGGACTCGAAGCGCCGCGAAATCGGGATGATGCGCGCCGAAGGCAGACGGAGCGCGAAATGCTCGGCGTCGCGCTCCTGGACTGCCATCGTCAGGTCCACGCCCTGCTCCACCAGCTCCGGCACCAGGTCGTCCACGTAGCGGCCGACGCCGCCCAGGTCTGCGGGGATTGCGGTGCCGTCCATCAGGACGCGGATCGGATGCGAGTGAGAAACGAAGTGGGCCACGATCATCCCCATTGGGTCGGGAGCAACAACTATTCCCCTTATCGTATGCCATTTTGCGCGTGCGGATACTTTTGTTCCCGCCCCCGCGCGCCCGTGAACTACCCTGGACGCATGAGCGTCAATGTTGGAATGGTCGTCGAGCAAATGTGGCAGCCGGTCCCCGGAGGGTCCGGCCGGTACATCATCGAGGTCGCCTCCCGCCTGGCCCCGTTGGGCGTGCGCGCCGTCGGCATCAACGCCAGACACAGCGCCAGCGAGCCCAGCCCCGCCGACGTGGGCCTGACGATCCCCGTCCTGTCCTGCGCCCTGCCCCGGCGCGCCCTCTACGCCGCCTGGGACCGGCTCGGCACTCCCAGCGTTGACCGCCTGCTGACCACGGCCTCGTCGGGACCCGACGTCATTCACGCGACCACGTGGGCGATCCCGCCGACCTCCCGTCCCCTGGCCGTCACTGTCCACGACGTCGCCTTCCTGCGCGATCCCGACCACTTCACGGCCCACGGCTCCGCCTACTTCCACCGCGCCCTCGAGATCACGAGGAAGCGAGCCGACGCCATCATCGTGCCCTCGCAGGCCACCGCCGATGACTGCATCGAAGCGGGCCTGGATGCCTCCCGCATTACCGTCATCCCGCACGGCTTGAGCCACACGCCCGTCACTGATGCGCAGGTGGAGGAGTTCCGAGTCCGCCACGGCCTGGCGCGCCCCTACGTCCTGTGGGTCGGCACCCGCGAGCCCCGCAAGAACCTAGCCACCCTCCTGGCCGCCTACGAGCAGCTGCGCGGCACCGACCTCGACCTCGTCCTCGTCGGACCCGCCGGATGGGGAAGCGACCCTACCGACGCGCCCCTGCCACCCGAACGCGTCCACGTCCTGGGGCGCCTCGACGACGCCGACCTGGCCGCAGCCTACGCAGGCGCACGCGTCTTCACCTTCCCCTCGCTGTGGGAAGGATTTGGCCTGCCCGTCCTCGAGGCCATGGCGCACGGAACACCCGTCGTGACCAGCGCGGATACCTGCATGGCGGAGATTACTGGCACTGACGCCGGCCTCCTCGTCCCCGCCACCGACGCCTCGGCCTTGGCGCAGGCCCTCGAAGCCGCCGCCGGAAGCGAGCACGACCGCCTCGCCGCCGCCGGCATCGAGCGCGCCCGCGACTACACGTGGGAGGCCTCCGCCGCCGCACACGCCGCCGTCTACGCGTCCCTGGCGGGTGCGCGATGAGGGCGCGCAGCGCGAGAGTCATCCTCGTCAACTGGAAGAATGCACCGCTCACCCTGCGCGCGGCGCACTCGGTCGCCCCGCAGATGGGGCAGAGGGACCACCTCGTCATCGTCGACAACGGATCCGACGACGACTCCCTGACCGTCCTGCGCGAGGGCCTGGGCGAGCTGCGCGGTGCCGCCGATCCCGCGCGCGTGTCCCTCGTGAACGCCGGAACGAACGACGGCTTCGGCGCCGGTGTTATGGCCGGAGCGGCCGGCCTGAGCGAAGATTCCGTCGTCCTGCTCAACAACGACGCGACCGCGCGTGACGGCTTCCTCGACGCGCTCCTGGCTCCCCTGGGCGAGGCCGTGGGGGCCACGACCGCGCTCATCCTCCTGACCGGCACCTGGCGTCCCTCCACACCCTCGGACACGGAGTTCCTCGTCGCGCGCGACGGCAGCCGCTGGACGCGCGTCGCCGACGGTGAGAGCGGCGGCCAGGTCCTCATCAACTCCACCGGCAACGAGGTCGATCCGGCCGGCAACGGCTACGACCGTTCGTGGCTGGACCCCGCAGACTCCCCGCTGCCCGCCCCCGAGGTCTTCGGCCTGTGCGGCGGCGCCTGCGCCATCGACGCCGCCGCGTGGCGAGCCGTCGGGGGAGTGCGCACCGACCTGTTCATGTACTACGAGGACACGGACCTGTCCTACAAGCTGCGCGAGGCCGGGTACGAGGTGCGTTTCACAGCAGGGGCCGTCGTCGACCACGAGCACGCCGCCTCCTCGGGCACGTCCTCGCCCATGTTCCTGCGGGTCAACGCCCGCAACCGCATCATCGTCGCCGCCCAGCACGCCCCGTGGGGCGTCGTCGCGCGAGCCATCGCACGCTCGATTGCGCGGGTAGTGCGCTCGGGTGGGCGGGGGCCGGTCGCGCGCGGAGTCCTCCAGGGGCTCCTCGCCCTGCCTCGCGCGCTGCACCACCGCACCGCCTCGCGTTCCTAGCCCACCGACCCGGGAACGAGGCGGGGGCCGGTGGGTGCGTCACGGCACACAACGCGGGGCGGAGCTGCGTAGCGCCTACGCCTTGATAGACTGGCTGACATGGTGAAGACTGTCCTCGTTACCGGAGCCGGTGGCTACATTGGCCGCCACATTGTTCATGCCCTGCTGGAGCGCGGCCTCGACGTCAGTGTCGTCGACTTCCGCCTCGACGGTGTCGACGAGCGTGCGCGTCGCATCGACACCCAGATTTTCAGCGGCGACGCTGACATTTACGACCAGCTCGGACGCCCGGACGTGGTCCTGCACCTCGCGTGGCGTGACGGCTTCGTGCACAACTCGCCGGCCCACATCGAGGACCTGCCCGCCCACTACCGCTTCATCGAGAACCTCCTCGAGGGCGGCTGCACCCACCTGGCCGTCATGGGTTCCATGCACGAGGTCGGCTACTGGGAAGGCCCCATCGACGAAAACTCCGCGTGCAACCCCGCCTCGCTGTACGGCATCTCCAAGAACGCGCTGCGACAGATCACGACGCTGCTGACCGACAAGCATGGCGCGACCATGCAGTGGCTGCGCGGCTACTACATCGTCGGCGACGACGCGCACGGCTCCTCGATCTTCTCCAAGCTCCTGGCCGCCGCCCAGGAAGGCAAGAAGACCTTCCCCTTCACCACGGGCAAGAACCTCTACGACTTCATCTCCATCCAGGAGCTGGCATACCAGATCGCGGCCACGGTCTCCCAGGACGAGATCGACGGCATCATCAATATCTGCAGCGGTGAGCCCATGAGCCTCGCCGACCGCGTCGAGGCCTACATCCGCGAGAACGACCTGGATATCACCCTCGAGTACGGGGCATTCCCGGATCGTCCCTACGATTCGCCCGGCGTGTGGGGAGATGCCACGAAGATCCGCCAGATCCTGGCCACCGTCGACGGTACGGGGGAGTAAGGCCGTGAAGCGCGCCGGTATTTTCCTGTTCTTTGATCCCCAGGGCCTTGTCGACGACTACATCGTGGAGTGCCTGACCTCGCTGCGCGAGTACCTCGACGAGATCCTCGTCGTCTCCAACTCTCCTCTGGACGACACCGCTCGGGAGCGCCTCCTCACGGGTGCCACCGAGGTCTTCGAGCGCGAAAACACCGGCTTCGATGTGGGCGGATACCGCGACGGCATCGCCCGCTTCGGCTGGGACCGCCTCGGCCAGATCGACGAGTTGATCCTCTTCAACTACACCTTCTTCGCGCCCGTCAACCCGTGGAAGAACCTCTTCGACCGCGTGGACGCCGCCGGAGCGGTGGACTTCTGGGGCATCACCGAACACGACGAGGTGCGCCCCCACCCCTTCCTGGCGGCCACCCGCATGCCGCGCCACATCCAGTCCCACTGGATTGCCGTGCGCAACCCGCTGCTCAGCTCCCCGGACTTCCGCAAGTACTGGGACGAGATGCCGCCGATTCGTTCCTACAACGACTCGATCCAGTGGCACGAG
>QWCT01001289.1_pt1 | contig 13098 bp, 12 predicted proteins | sample 1972681 | NCBI WGS metagenome assembly QWCT01 (sample SAMN09866701, study PRJNA288562) | Human oral metagenome isolate pre3_saliva, whole genome shotgun sequencing... | isolation source: mouth | host: Homo sapiens | place: USA: California | reverse complement strand
TTATCATATTGTGGAGCAGGGGGATACTTGGGAAATAATAGAGAAAGAGGCTGGCGTAAATAGATATGCGTTGATTTGGGAAAATGGGTTAGATGAAGCGACTCCTTTAAGTAGTTTAGTGGGGCAAAAAATTTATTTTCCTAAAGGAACAAGAAATAATAAACCGAAGTCAAAAAAGGCAACGACTTCAAGCAAGTTACCACCTAAGAATCAGCAGTCTAATAGTAATAATCAGGTTGAGGATAAAGAAGTAAAGAAAACAAATTCGTCATCCAAACAGCCTGAAAAACAAGTAGAAGATAAGAAGCCTGAAAAAACAACAAAAGAAAATAAAGATAACTCTGTAATACAAGAATGTAGTGCGCATAATGAGAAACCGGTTGATAGTGCAGCGTATGTATCTACTTGTTGTTGTAATAGAGATGTTACTTTAGAAGAATTTACCAAAATAGTTAAGAATAAAGATGCAATAGCATTTCTAGATTATTTAAATGAATACTTTAGAAAATATGATATTAATACTTGTATTGGTAAAGCTTTTTTTATTGCAAATCCGTTACATGAATCAGGCGAATACAAATTTTTAGAAGAAATTCTATCCAAGGGAGTCCAAGAAAAGGATGTTTACGATGGGTATAAAGGGCGAGGTATAATGCAATTAACATGGTTCGATAACTATAAAGGATATGGAGAAAGTGTTGGCGAAAGTTTTTTAGATGACAATAAAGTTAGAATAGCCAAAGAAAAGAAACATGCCGTTGGTTCTGGAGCATGGTTTTGGAAAAAAAGAGGTCTTAATGAATATGCAATTAATAATGATTTAATTACCGTTAGTGCTTTAATTAATGGAGGATATAATCATTTTGATGAGAGGGCAAGATATTACAGACTATCAATTAACGCTTTAAATGTCAGATTCTGTGAGAATACTGATAATAAAATATTATCAATGCTAGATAATTATCTCCCTTTTGAAGATAGTGAAATTTATCATAATTCAAAGTTTATTGGGGAATGTTTTGGGTGGGGGCTCTGGAATGATCCAGGGTTGTCTAAGGCTGGAAAATCTAAGAGCTCAGAGGAGGTGAAGAAAGGATATATACGATTTTTAGAGATGGCAGAAAATAAGAGTTACCCATTTGGTTATAATAAAAAGAAAAATAAGGAAAAAAGCAGATACGGATATAGTGGAACTAAGGCAGTTAATTTTGCAAAAGATAGGTTAGGAAAGTTATGAAAAATAAAATAATGCTAGTGTTTTTTTTATTATTGTCTAATAGTGTTTATGCTGAGAATTTTTGCTTTTCTATTTATAAATCTAATAGGGTGCTAATGGTTTCAGCTGATAGGGATTACTTATTTTACTACCCTATAAATAAAAAAATAAATCTAGAGATTAAAAATAGAGAGATTTTTGATGACGGAGGTGAGAGTGGAAAAGTTACATTTTCGGAGAGTTATTACGAAATGATTGATGGAAAGAAAAAAGGGGTATATACCTTTATAACTCAATGTGGGAAAATTGAAAGTGCAAGTTATCTTAATTTTTCTAGCAAAAAAGAAATAGATTTTCAAAGGATATTTGGTTCTAATTATAAAGATCCTAATATTGTCAATAATTGTTATTAATTATATTTTACTATAATTTAATAATAAGATAAAAAACACTTGTTAAATATTTTTGATTTTATATGAAAAAATTATTTTTATTAACTTTGCTAGTTGGTTTTTCTAAAATTTCTTATTCGTCATGTTTTAATGATAAAGAATATAAATTAATATTAAATTACTTAACTAATGGTAATGATGATTATTATAAAAGTTCTCCTTATAATGTGATTTATAATATAGCAGATTGTAAAAATAAATCAGCTTTATCAGAACTTGTATGTGATAATTCGCAATTAAAAAAATCGTTGCTTTTATTATCTATGGGAGAGATATACGCCTACGAAAATGCGACTCATACACCTGTAGAGGATTATTCTACTTATAATGATGCTTTAAAAAGTTGGTTAAATGATCTTATTAGTAAGGAAGATAACAAGAAAACAGCCTTACGTAAATTATGCTATATAATTAAAACTAAATTGTCTGACGACTTTGGGGAGGGCTTTTATTATGCTCCTAAAGTACATGAGATTATTTCAAGTAAGACGAATAAAAATGGTGTTGTAATCGATTCTCTAAGTAGGGTTATTTATTTAGGAAAATCTTGCGATGCGGTTGTATTAGGAGAAGAAAAGGTTAAGAGCATATGGTATAAGGATGGAGAACAATTTGTTATTGTTCATAAAGATAATGATGGTCTTTTGCAAGAGGATTACCGATTTTATCTTGATGACAAGGTGGCTAAATTGAACTGTGATAAACCTTAGGAATAAATTATTTAACCGTGCTGACTTTGAGGCGCGGTTATTCTTTAAACTTAAATGATCATAATTCAAGCTGTCTGTAGTTAGTCTTTGTTATGTTTCAATTAGGCAGCAAGCAATATATTTTAGTACCGATATTCAAAGAATTATGGTGCGTTTTGAGTTACACATGAATGCAATGGGATAACATATATTATGAAAAATGGAAAAATTCGGTCAATACTCTTTTAGGACAAGGAAAGTTCTTGGCGCCTCAAAAGAAAATGCCTACAGATAATTATAAAAATAAAGAGAAAATGAGATTAAAATCTACAGCAGTCTATAATGGTACAATTTTTTGGAGTTCAAAATGAGAAAATATATATTTTTAATAATGTCTATCTTTTCTGTTAATGTTTTTGCAGGTGTTATAACTGAGAAGGAGTTGAACTCCGATGAAAGTTTTGAATATATATATCGAGTAAATAAACATGATGTATTCAAATGTAAGAATGGAGATTGTGATTTAATTTATAATAATTCAAATAATTATTGTCAAAATTTATCTTCATTGCAGGATGAATTAGAGGCTGATATTCGAGCAAGATGGATTTGTCCTAAGGTATATGCATTTAGTGAGTTATATAAGAAATATAAAATTAGATTAGGTGATGATCCAGTTTTTTCTGATTATATCCTTAATTTATATCGAATTATGGAAAATGGTAACTATTCAATATTAGAAAATAATATTAGAATTGATAATTTTTCACTACAGGTAGGTATGTCTCCAGATGCATTTTTTATTCCTGCTGATGTTAATGATGTGATTAAATCAATTATTATAAAATTTGATAAACAAGGTTTTGTTACTGAGGAATATTATGTCATGGAGAATGGGGATAATATTTTTAGGAGTTATAAATATAAGGATTCAAGAGTTGTAGAGATAGCTACAGAAAAAATAAATAATAGGAAGGTAATTTACAAGTCCATTTCATATTTTAATTATGATTGATTCTATTAATATATAAGTTTACATGTGTGGCTTAAACAATGTTAAATATAGTATCAAAATAAATAAAGTTTTAAGGAATTTGATTATTATAGATAATAATATACAAGAATATCCTAATTTGAATTTATCTAAGCCTATAGGAGAGTATAAATTCTCTACTGCTGGTATTAAAAACACAAAATATAGCAAAAGTCTACAAAAGAAATTTGAAGGTTATGATGATTAAATTTATTTTTATTATTACTTTTTTGATATCTTATTATGCTGAAGCTACATCTAGCATGAATGGGCTGCAAAAATTTAGTGGTGATATGGAGTCTAAAATTTCTTGTAGTCAATCTGATTCAATGAGCTATCAATGCGAGTTAAAATTAGGTAGTAATTACTACAATACTATACATATAAAAGATAATAATGAATGTGGGGAATTTAGTATCGTCCCTATATCAAAAGATAAAATATCTATAGAGTGTGGATTTGATGGTGTTTCTAATATATATACCTATAAATTAATAGATGATAATCTACTTTTGGATAAGTACGAATATTATTATTTGGGTGGTGGGCCATCAGAAGTTGATGAGTTTATAGTCGATAATCTTGTAAGTTTTAGACGAAATATTTCTACAGATATTTCTGATAATGGAAATAGAATGTTTTCTCTTGGATATGTTAATAAAAAATCTTATTTGTATAATGAAAACTATAATAAGACTGATATGTATTTGGTTAAAGGGGATAAGGTATTGATACTTGATGTTAAAAAGGATTCTAAAAGCAATAAGTGGTATAAAATATTATTTCCAGGAAAGGGGAATATAATCAAATGGATGAGATCTTATAATATTAGTTATTTAAGTGTAAATAGTGAGTTTTTAACAAGATAGAGGTTAATGTTGTAAGTATATAGTAAACCTGTTTTTCAACTTCTAAAGTGCGGTTTGTTTCATATAAAATGAATCGCACTTTTCCTATGTGGTTATTTTATTTGATGAAATTTATCGCATTGATAGACTTATTTATCAGTGAACCTAAAAATATTGAGTTTTCTAAGTTGCTTAATGTTTATTGGTTTTGGATGTGGTTTAAATAAAAAGGAATCGATTTGTTTAAAAATAATAAATATACAGTGGTAATTTTTCTGTCACTTTTTTCTTCTCGTTTAATTTTTTCTATTGAGCCAGAAGACCTACTTGTTTCAGATGCATTATCTAAGCCTTGTTTGTCTGGAAGTGCGCAAGAAGAAGATTTAATGTCTTGTGTAAGTAAGGGGTATATACTAGCCCAAAAAAAGTTAAATTTGAACTATAACGTATCAATCCAACAAGAAAATCAAAAGATAAGAAAGTATCTAATTTCGTCTCAAAAAAAATGGAATATATCAAAATTTAAGCAATGTTATCCTGAACTTGAAAATGGTCAGGAAGGGAAGGTAAATTTTATTGATTGTGCAACCAAAGCTATTAATGAGAGAAATGATTTGCTAGAGTCGGTTTTTTTATGTGATTTCAATAAGAGAGCTTGCTCGTTTAAAGATGATAATATTATTAAGTTATTAAATGATAACTAAGATGTACATGTACTGAAATGTGTAGTTCAAAACAGGGATTAGGTTAGACTTCTATATGTTTGCTCTCAGATTGAAAAGAGAAAAATATCTACAAGCCTTGGATGATTACCACCAAGGTGTAAAGAATGGTCGCTCTCTTGCAGTAAGTGCATTAGCCGGGGGCGTTTAGTGACAAGTAAAATGATGTGATAGGAATTTTTAGATCTATCCAACAGGGCTTCGGGTGGATACCAGGTTGGATTTAGAAACGGGTTTACCAAGAGAAGTGAAAAAATAACAAAAATTTCGACCGTACTTTAGATTGTAAAGTGCGGTTTTATTTGAGCGTGTTGTTCTAATAGGGTTACATAATGAAAAAGTGTTTAAAAATTTTATTCGTATTAGTGATTGCGGCAATTATCGTCTTATATTGCTTATATCTCTATTTAGAATGTAATCGAGGTTGATAGGGATTAGCTTTTATCAATAAATTTATTATAATACCTCTTTGTAAATAAAGGGGAAATTTATGCAGTATGAAAATCTAGTTTATGCCGTTAATGGTCTGCAGCTTTCTAATAATGAACAAGAAAATATTATTATCTTAATCTATGCTTCTAATGTAGAAATTGCAAAAAATTATATTACGGTGTACCAACAGCAAAACCAGATCCGATTGCAGTATACGTTTCTTCCTTTACCGCTTAATACGTATTTTCAACGTCATGCTGATGAGACATTAATTGAGCAATTGAAAACGCTAGCTCAAGATTTATCAGAACAGCATCCCATTCTCATTTTTAATCCAAACCAATATCTAGAAAATGAAAAAAGCAAAACAGCATGCTTAACCAAAAATGAATTTCCATTAAGACAAGAAGATGAACATTCTCCTTTCTTGTTTCAACCAATCCCCGATTCGATTAAGCCTTATCTGTGGCCTGAAGACAGCAATCTTCAATGTTATGCCATTATCAACGCAGAGGTAAGTGTTTGGTTTCCTCTGCGTTTTGAATTGGATGATATTCAAAGTGCATGCTTATTTAAGGGAGAGGAGGGTGAAAGACGAAAAAAGACAGCGCCTTATTTATTGCATTTACCAGAAAATCATCCTTTTGTGGAAGAGTTATGCAGTGAAAGCCCGAAAGGAAAAGAGTCTGAGGATGGATTTCAACAGTGGAATAAATCATTTGGTTTTTTCTTCCGCTCAACCGCGACATTTGATGAGCTGTTGCACCATTTCAGAAAATTTATCTACATGCCGACCTATGACGGACGCTTGCTCTATTTTCGCTTTTATGACCCGACAGTATTGGAAGACTATTTTGACCGTTTAATGTATTACCCTAAAAAGATCGCAACGTTTTGGGGAGGCGGGTTAATTAATGCATTCATTATGCCCAAGGGAAAAAATGTGATTTGCTACACATCAAATATAGATTTTTCTCAAATAGAATCATCTAAAAAACAATTTGATCAGTTTGAAATGAGAGAAATGATTGCACAAAAAGATCAAAAATTACTAAGTCAATTAACCGATGAAATTTTAGAAACAACACCAATTATCTCCGATTATTATAGTCGAGACATTATCCATAAAGCAGTTTCTCGATGCTATGAAATCTGTAAACAAAATAATATTATTGAAACTAGAAGTATAGGAATACTGACAATATACAGTTTGGCTTGTGGAAAAATGATTGATATTCTAGATCCCGAGCGAAAAATCCCAAGCATTTTAGAGAGTGAAATAGCCGAAATGGAAAAGCTTTATTACATTCAAGAAAGAGTCAATTTACTAGAACAACAAGGTGTTATACAAAATAAATTTGAGGAACCTCACAATGACTAGCATAACGGGAACTGCCAAATCATTTACTAATAAACATCAATCAGAGAAGATCGGTACGGGCACTGATACTTGTCGAACAACTGTTGTTATTTATCATAGGGATACACTCGGTAAAGATCGAAAGCTTCCTGCTAATATTGTGGTAATGGTTTACGATGAATCAGGTAAACCAATTCCTGCAGCAATAGATAAGTCAGGGTATAGTACTCATTTGAATGTGCGTTGCGGCAAGATTTCTTGGCAATTGGTTAGAGGGCCTTACGATGCCGCTGGCACAGAGTCTTTTGATAAATCTAATAAATCTAATAAATCTAATATAGAGCGTAAAGTAACTGACAAAAGTGAATCTTTTCAATTTGGGAGAAGTGACGGCTACGTTCTAGTTGAAGCCAATGGCGTTAAAAACAAAGATCCAAGAGAACAATTTATTAAACCGCTTAAAATTTCAGTATCAAGGGGGCAGGATGGTAAATCCAATGTCACCGCCATTTATCTCCCTCCGCCAATGCTATTAAATTTACGATTTAAACAAAAACTTAGTAGCAAAAAAAGAAAAGAAGAAATAAATAAAATCGTTCAGCAAGTAAAAGCTGATGGTAAATCGGCTACGTTATTTATCCATGGTTTTAATGTTCCTCTTGGAACTATTGGTCGTTTTCCAAATCCTACAGAGCTGGGTGAAAATCCAGCTTACGATTCTTTAAAAGATAGTCGTGGCATTCAAGCACCTTATTTATATTATGGAGATATTATTGGGGAAGACGTAAAGAAACGTATAGATGCGCAGGCGAAAGCAATCAGTTCAAATAATTATGGCGAATTATTAAAAATAAAAAATGGGAAGATCAATGGAAGACCGGTCATTACCGGTCGACAAGTCCCCTATGAGAAATTAGATGAGGTTCTTCACGGAACAGGTGCCTTAGCTTGGTTCCCAACAGTAGAGTATTATTTAAATTTGGCAGCCTCCGGCGCAACAAGTACTAACGCAAAGCTTAGTGATTGGACAAAATACAGTCGAATCATTGGAGTCACTTGGTCCGGAAGTGTTGATCCATCTCGAACATTTTTTAGAGCAGAAATATATGCAAATGAGGCTGGAAGGACGTTAGCCAAAGATATTTCAACACTACTTGAGAATAATATTCAAGTTAATATTATTACACACTCTTTAGGCGCTCGTGTTGCACTCGCCGCACTGAATATCTTAGGGGATGCAAATCAACCTAAAAAGATAAAGAATCTTATCATGCTGGAAGCAGCTGTCGCTGATAATGCTATTACGGCCAATTACACTCGAGAAAAAAATCCGGTAGCGATGGAGTTATTCCCTTTTGCTTACAAGGCAGCTGAATATATTCGTATTATGTATTCCAAAGAAGATGGGGTGTTAGGTCCAGATAATTCTTTATTAGATTTAGATGATGGTGTTTCAGATGTTAGTCGTGGGGCTTACCCACTAAAATACGGAGTAATAGCAGGTAAAACAAATGTGTTTGGTGATTATTATCCCCATGGTAGCGCCATAAATAACCAACGGGCAAATGCACAGTCAGAATCCGTTCAAGCACAATGTAAATCTTATATAAAAAATAAAGATCAACGGTTTAAAGAAGTTTGTGATTATATCCTCAAGAACCAACCTAGTATAAGTAAAGCACAAATAGAAGATGAACTTAAGGCTCTAATACAGAACGAGATGAAGATGGTTAATGACGATTGGCAAACAGAATTAAAGATTTTAAGACCATGGAGTCACTTTCGTCGCTTCCCAGAAAATGAGGATTACGTTAAGCACATCACTGATATCTTGATGACTATGGTTTTTCGTAACACATGGAAACTTTCCTCAAAAGAGTTGGAAATTCGTCCTGCGTTAGGGCATGTAGGGGATAAATTTACTGCACCAGTACAAAAAAATCCTAAATTGTTAAAAGAATACCCGCCTGACAATTTCATTTCAGGATTGAAAGAAAAACAATTTTTTTACCATGATCAAAGTAGTTATTTTACTTCCCATTCAGCAATTAAAGACTTAATTTGGGAGGAAATGACACTAACAGATCATCAGAGAAAACGATCAAACCCAACTAGATTTTCTCGGATTTATCGAGAAACTTATAAAGATCAGATTATGGATAAATATATTAAAAAGTTTGGGAGATATTAAATGCGTAAGAAGTTTCTTATTATCCTTACATTAATTATAACAATATTATTTTTCTCAGCTCATGCCAAAACCGATCCTGCGATGTCGGTTAGTGTTTCTACTGATGGTCACTATGTCGTGAGCGGACATGTCGGACGTAATGCCGATCCGTCAAACCCAATAGGTCAGCTGGTATTATGGGATATTGAAAAGAAAACCAAGACCGTCTTATCAAAAAATGCTAACGCCTTCAGTGCCATGTTTATTCCGGATAGCCACGAATTTATGTGGCAAGATGACAAAGATATTATCTATATGCAAAACATAGATGGGGAAGTCGTTACACATTTTCAACACCCATTTACGTTGCAAAATCACCGTATGACGGCAGATAAGTCATTTTATTTATCGGCCGATATGTGGAATCACTTATACAAAGGTTATGAAAATGATATAACGCCTATTTATACGGATGGTGCAAGTATTAGTAAACCGGTAGATTTATCCATTGTAGGCGATTATTTTTTATCTGTTACCGCTCCCTGTTCCGACCCTGATTCTCCTGTTGCAGAAACGCAATTAACAGCTAACCCAATTAATCCCAGCGAGTATAAAAAGAATAGCTATGATGGCGTCATTCTATGGAATAAAAATACCTTAAAACCGGTTGCTAAACTTAATGGAAATTGTGGTTCAACCAGCGGTCTAATTAGCCCGGATGGCAAATGGGTGATTACCGGTGGAGAGAATGTTGGAATTTATATGTGGGAAATCAATAATGTAAATCATCGGCTAAATCCAATTAAAATTCATAATGGTAACTCTCATGATGGAGTAAATTACTATGATGCTATTGATTCATCTCCTATAGCTGAAAAATTTAAGGATAAAATTATTTATTTAGGCCAAAATGCTGTAGCTATTGCATTTATTAACGAAAAGGATTTTATTGCTATTGGTAAAACATATATCAATGAAGATAATTATAATGTAATCCCTCTTTATGTGGTCGGGGATAATTTAATAAAAGATTTTTTAGAAATTGATAATAACCCTACTATTTCCACTAATTACTATCAACGAAATCTCAGTGTCTCTTCTTCTCCTAAAGCGCACATTTTAGTTACAGGTCAAGCCACCGGCGGTGGAATTAATGTGTATAAATATCATCCTGAGAAAATGGAATTAGAGAAAATCTGGGTGGCAGATTAATAATAAACCTAATATAAGAGGAAAAAATGAGTACACTAATTTCTAATGATAAAATAACATGATTTATAAATGTGATTATCAAGTTTAATATTTAAGTCATTAAACAATCCACTTTTGCAGACAATATCATATCAAGAGGAGATGTATGATGTTAAAGTTCATTGTAACTATTATGCTATTTATTTTGTTATTTTTCCTTTTCGGCTTTCTTATTTTTGCATTTAATATCTGTGGCTATGGCTTATTTAGTACGAAACCTGTAGAGGGATTTTTGGCGCTTACTACGGCACTATCAGGCATTACCACCTATGTAATCGTAATACTTTACGCAAAGTATAAAAAATAAACTTGAGCTAACTTGGTTCAACATGATTCTCTCCAAAAGGCACCAAATTTAAAATATAGATTATGCTATGTTCTTCCCCATTTCATTAAAAAATAATTATTAACTGAGGTTATTAAAAAATATAATAGGAAAAATTAATCCTAGTTATAGCAGAAAACATAAGAGAAAAGGATATGAACCTTCTCACTTATTTGTTGTGGGCGAACGATTAATAAAAAGCTATGTATAAACAGGCAATATTCGAGATGTTTCCACTAACTACTTCCAACATATCCGCATTACCCTCTTTCTAGAGCACGCATTCTTATTACAAGGTAAACTACCGGTAGTGAAATTACTATTTACAAATATACCGCTGATAAAATGGAATTAGAGAAAATCTGGGTGGCAGATTAAGTGTTAAAAGTGCGGTTAGTGTTTCGAATGTTTTTTAACCGTACTTTCCTTACTGGTATAATTCACTCCATATAATATTTTTATGTGATACTCCGAAGGTTAGAGTGATGATTAAAGTTATTGTTGGTATATTCCTTGTTTTAGTTATATTTTTAGTTGGAGCGTTGATATCAGGGGATATTATTGTCTTTTTTGCGTGGTGGCTTTTACCAGCTTATGCGGTTCTTTTGATCATCTATTTTGCTTTATATGCGGTTATAGGATTAATGACTGATAAGCCATTAACAACTAAAATAAAACTTCTGTTAATTATTCCAACCATAAGCATTCCTTGGGGATATACTAAATGGACAGAATATCGAGATGTCCAAAGCGTGCAAGAACAAAAGATACAACGTGAACACGAACTAGTCGAAGCCTTAACAGATCTTCCGCCCAATGCAGAGATTGGGGAATATGACTATACGCTTTATGCCAAAACCGATAACTTAAAAGACGAACATGGTAATCAACCTACTTTTAAATGGGGAAACTTTGATCTGACTTCTTTCAAAGCTCCCATAAACTATGATCAGGTTGATGTGATAACTCTAACTCAGCCAAAAGAATTGCCTCATGGCATAAAATGTACACATGAACTAGGCTTTAAAAGAAAAAAGCAAGAGGATGCAGAAAAAGTCTTAACAGCTGAAGAATTTGAGTTTTCTAAATGTAAGGTTGATGAATTCGCCTTAATGCTAAATCAACATCCTATTCAGCTTAAAGATTTTGTGTTCTATTACAATTCTGGGCTTCCAATCTATAAAGAGAAAATAACCACCAAACTTGCGGACTTAAATAGCTTACCTAATCCTTATTGGACGGCGAGACCTCAAGGATACGCTAGAATTGGAGAAGAATGGATTGTTGATGATCTCTTATTGATTTTAAACCAAGAAGGCAAGCCGATGATTCTTATTGGTTCAGCAAAACATCAGACGGGGTTAAACAACACAAAAATCGATCAATGTCTCATTAAATCACCTAAATTCGATGTAATTTTAACAGATCTCCAAAATGAACAAGCAACCTTGCATCTCATCAAGCAATTTAGTCATCATTTTTCTGAATCTTGCCCAGAAACGATCAAAACTTCGCTGACTTACTCTGCTAATCTGCTTAAGAAATTACAAACCACTAAAGTAGGTGAAATGAAAGGACATCCAATCTTAAATATTTTCAAGCATTTAGATGATAATGTGGAAGTCACTTGGGCACCTGAATATCCATACTTAGATAAAGTATTGAGCAGCCAAAAATCCTTTTCTTGGGGAGAGGTAAATCTTATCTCATTTGAAAGTACAGAATCTTCAATTTTGGCTAAATTTGCAGATGAGAGTACAAAGATTGGCACTTTCTCCTGCAGTAAAAATAGCAATTCGCGTTTTCTTCATCTTTTGGAACCTGTCGATAACACGCTTGATTACCATAATTTTGCATTAGCTGAGTGTGAAAATATGGATGGTCTATTATGGATTGAAAACGATCCGATTCAAGTTGGTATGGGAAATGTAGAATATGTGGATATATTAAATAAATCACAGCATAAAAATATTTCTGATACAGCGCTATTGGTTTTTACACCATATAATTATCACAAAGCAATGCTAACTCTCAACGGATTTCCATTTTATTTGCAGAAAGCACTAGCCGATCAACAAGGCAAAATAATCACATTAGTGGGAGAAGTCAGACCAACAGAAACCCAAGGAACCATCAGATTAGGGGAATGTGTAAATTATTATTCTCAGTTAAAATTAACGCATTTTTCAGATAAACAAGTGGATATCTCGGTTTTTGACCATGAGAATTGGGAAAGTATGCTTCAAACGAATAAAACACCAATATGTGAATTGAAACAGGTTAGCTACCAAATAGAAATATTTAAATAGCAGAATTATGTAGTAAAAGTGCGAATTTTTACCGCACTTTTATTAAGAAAAATTATTGTTTTTCTGGGAATAAATAATTTCAAATGTAGACGATAACTAAAATTTTTGAAACAGAATAGAAGTTCTATTTAATAGTTTGGATAAAATATTTAATTATTGAATGAGATATTGATTATTCGATTGGAATGAATAATGGTGCCCGAAGCCAGACTTGAACTGGCACGCCTCGAAAGGCGAGGGATTTTAAATCCCTTGTGTCTACCGATTCCACCACTCGGGCATCGAGTGATT
>QWCT01001415.1_pt1 | contig 13106 bp, 13 predicted proteins | sample 1972681 | NCBI WGS metagenome assembly QWCT01 (sample SAMN09866701, study PRJNA288562) | Human oral metagenome isolate pre3_saliva, whole genome shotgun sequencing... | isolation source: mouth | host: Homo sapiens | place: USA: California | reverse complement strand
GGGATCTTTGGTATGAAAATTTCGCCGCCTTTCATCCTCTCAAAGTTTTTAAGGACGAAATTTACCCCTTGCTCAAGCGTGATCCAAAATCTTGTCATCTTCTCATGCGTGATAGGAAGCTCTTTTTCTCCTTGTGCGATCAGCTTTTTAAAAAGCGGCACGACTGATCCACGAGAGCCAACGACGTTTCCATATCTTACGACGCTAAATCTTGTTTTTTTGTCTCCAACAATGTTATTTGCAGCGACAAAAAGTTTGTCACTTGCTAGCTTTGTAGCTCCATATAAATTTACAGGGTTGCATGCTTTGTCGGTTGAGAGAGCGATGACCTTACTAACGCCACACTCCAAGGAGGCGTCTATAACGTTTTGAGCGCCATCTATGTTTGTTTTGATACACTCCATTGGATTGTATTCTGCGATTGGTACGTGTTTCATCGCAGCAGCGTGGATGACGTAGTCTATGCCGTTCATCGCAGTTCTTAAGCGCTTATAGTCCCTCACGTCGCCGATGAAAAAACGCATGGCCTTGTCTTTAAACATTTGAGCCATTTCGTATTGTTTTAGCTCGTCGCGTGAGTAGATAACTAGCCTTTTTTGGCTTATATTTTTTTAACAAAATTTCGGTGTACTTTTTACCAAAACTTCCTGTTCCGCCGGTGATCAATATAGATTTGTTGTTAAACGTTTTGCGACTTTTTGCTAGTCATTTTTTGATTTATAAATGGCTAATTTGGATTATTTTTATAAATTTTTAAGCAAAAGCTGTGCCAAATTTAAAATTTGTTTATCAAAGCTTCTATTTCGTCAAAATTTCGTTATTGTTTAGAGCTTATAAAAATTATTTTAAATTTGAATATTTTTTATTCTATTTAGAAAATATGCGATATTAGTATCCCAACCATCTTTCAAAAGATGCATATACTTCTCCTTATCCGCTGCCCTATGATAGGTACCCTTGTTAACAATGGTTTGACCGTTAGAGTTATTAGCTGATTTTGATGTCTTAATCTCCTGCCAACACGATTTAAATAATTTCCGAATCTCTACTTGTAAAGTATTGTAATTGATAGCAAAACTCTCCTTCGATGCATCAAAGTTTATTTTTTTTGAGTTATAACTTTGCCAGTATCTAGCCCTGTATCCATATAATGGATGCTAACACCTTTTGGTGTGTTATCTACAAAAGACCAGAAATTAGGATCTGCTCCTCTGTTGTATGGCAACAGCGAAATATGTAAACTAACTGCTCTTCCAGAAAAATGTCTTAACACCTCATAAGGCAAAATATACCTATAGTCATAACTCACAATAAAATCTATCTTATTTTTTAATACAAATTCTTAGTCAATTTTTTCTATTGTTTTTACTAGCGTATTCGAATCTTCTTCTAAAAATTTAGCTAGTTCGTCGTCTTCATTAAGAAACAAAATTTTCATTGTCTTTACTTCAAAATTCTAGGCAGCGTGATGCCTTCTTGGGCTTGGTATTTGCCATTTTTATCAGCATAAGTCACCTCGCAAGGCTCATCGCCCTCGATAAATAGCACCTGTGCGATGCCCTCATTTGCGTAGATCTTCGCAGGAAGTGGCGTTGTGTTTGAGATCTCTATCGTGATATGCCCCTTAAATCCCGGCTCAAAAGGTGTGACGTTTACGATGATACCGCACCTTGCGTATGTACTCTTGCCAAGGCAGATCGCCAGCACGTTATCAGGCATGTTAAAGTACTCTACCGTGCGTGCCAAAGCAAAAGAATTTGGCGGCACTATGCAGACATCACCTTTAAAATCGACCACATTTTTCTCATCAAAATTCTTTGGATCAACGACGGTTCCGCCGATGTTTGTGAAAATTTTAAACTCATCGCCCACGCGGATATCATAGCCGTAGCTAGAAACGCCGTAGCTAACGACGCCACGTCCCACTTGCTCCTCGGCAAATGGCACGATCATGTTCTTTTCAACCGACATTTTCCTTATCCAAGAGTCTGCTTTTAAACCCATTTTTGCTCCTTTTTTTGGGCGATTATAACGCTTTGCGTCTTTAAAGTAAATTTAATGGCACTTTGCAGTAAAACTAGTATAATTTTGAGAGCAAAATTTCACAAAGGACAAAAATGCAAGAGAGAAACACAGAAATTTTCACTGGCGAGCGTGCGATGTTTGGCGCAAAAGGGGCAAAATTTACAAACTGCATCTTTGAAGACGGCGAGTCGCCGCTAAAGCACAGCTCGAATTTAAAGCTAAATGAGTGCGTTTTTGCCTACAAGTATCCACTTTGGTATGCAAGCGACATCACGCTAAATGGCGGCTATCTCGAGCCTCTAGCAAGGGCTGGCATGTGGTACAGCAAAAATTTAAGCTTCAAAGATGTGGTCATAAATGCGCCAAAAAGCTTTAGGAAAAGCTCGCAAATTTTGCTAGAAAATGTAAATTTCTCAGACGCTAGCGAGACACTTTGGGGATGTTTGGACGTAAAGCTTAAAAATGTCTTTGCAAGAGGCGATTATTTCGCGGCAAATAGCGAAAATTTAGAGGTTGATGGGCTAAATTTAGATGGCAACTACTGCTTTGATGGCTGCAAAAATGTAAAAATCACAAACTCAAAGCTCATCTCAAAAGATGCCTTTTGGAACTGCGAAAACGTGGTCGCGCAAAACTGCCTCATCTCAGGCGAATACCTAGCTTGGAACGCTAAAAATGTGACGCTCATAAACTGCAAGGTAAAGAGCTTGCAAGCCCTTTGCTATGTGGAAAATTTGATCGTGAAAGATTGCATTTTTATGGATACTAGCCTTGCTTTTGAGTATTCAAGCCTTGATGTTAGCACAAAAAGCACGATAAAAAGCGTAAAAAACCCAAAAAGTGGCGTCATAAGAGCCGGCAGGATAGAGGAGATCATCATAGACGGCAGTTTGGTTGATGCAAGCAAGATAAAGATCATCACCGATGAAATTTAGCCAAAATTTAAAGGAGTAAAATGCAAAATGAAAGATTTAGAGCAAAATTTAGTATAAAAAACGATGCTAAATTTAAAAACCTGCTACGCGAAATCTCGCGCACCGTCTATAAAAAGAATAAAATTGTATTTTTAATGAGGGCGATCGAGCTGCCATTTGCTGTGCTATGTGGAGTAGCTATGGTCACGCTTTTTGACATCACTGGGCACGAGTTAATAGTATATTCTGATATGGACGATGTCTCTACTTTGGCAAGAAATTTAGCCATCATTTTGTGCGTTGGCGTGATCTTGCTTTATATTTACGCGGCTATTATTAAGCCAGTTTTATTTAATAGAGCCATTTACTCAAACATCGATGTTGAGCGCGAACAAGAGATCGTTATATATGATGATGAGGTCTTGTTTGTCACAAAAAATAGCACGGTTCATTTTTCATATGGTGCATTTCTTGGCACTTGCGAAACTGATGATTTTGTAGCTTTGATCTTAAAAGAAGGCAGCTTCTTGCATATCCCAAAAGAGTCGCTAAATGAAAAAGCACAAGAAATTTTGGAATTTCTTGAGGGAAAAATAGGCTGAATTTAGTAAAAAATTTTTAGGCATTATGAATTAAATTTGGCATGGCAATAAATTTACTAAATATCATTACTTTAGCAATACCAAATATTTTTTGCCGATAAAATATAGAGATAACCACGGATGAAAATTTGATTTGTTTTTGAAAAATCATTTGCTACACAACTCAAATTTTTAAAATCAAAATAGCTCGCGGACAAAAAATCTTATAAATTTCGTAAAATTTAATAACTTTTATCCTAAGAAGTAGTAAAATAGTTACACTTTTTTGATCGGAAATGAAATGAAATTTAAAGATTTTAAAGAAAAAAACAGTAGCAACTATGACTTTTTCGCAGCTGATGAGATGAGCTATAAAGAATTTGTACAACTAAGCTTTAAAGAGTTTTTAAGTAGCGATAGTGGCTCAAAGTGGCAGCTTAATATAGATGATAAAAGGTTTAACTCATTTCCAAATTTCACCCAAAAACATCAAATTTGCATATCGAATTTAGACTATGAAGATAATATTTTTCAGTTTAGAATTTGCTCTGAAAACAACGTATCAAGCCTTGGCTACCGCATGTTTACGAGCTTTGATAGCATACATAAAGACTTTGTCACAGACGATATCAAACGCTCTGATGAGGTTATGATGAGCCTAAAGCTTGGCGAGCTTAAAAAGTTTCCTTGCATATCAAAATGTGGCTGGTGGATCAAAGATATCTGGCGAGATATGTATCCTATCTTGGACGAGACTAGCAGCGAGGACTTTGTGGCTGGCATTATAAAAAACGAATTTACCAAAAAGATGACCGAGATAAACGAATGCCTAAAAAACGCTCAAGATAGCGGCAAGCTTGACGAAGTGATCGCCAAACTAAAAGCTAAAATCAACTAAATTTAGAAATTTCCACCTACCGCACACGAGCTAGCTGGATATGAAGTAAGTCCGTAGTCAGCCGACTCCACGTTATAAAAGTCTAAATTTGCACTTCGTGAGATGATATACTCAAAGCCTTTTTGATTTAGCTCGATCAAAATTTCAAGCTCCGTATCTCTTTTGCAGACTATGCTTTCAAAAAAGTGAGAGAAGAAAGAAATTTTGGCATTTTCTTTTTGCATTGAGTGATTTAGCATGAGCTCCATGTTGCTAAAAATTTTAAAGATAGTTTGATTTGTTTCAAATTTACCAAACCTCGCATAATAATTTTGCAAATTTGCATCATTTAGTACGATATTTTTAGTGCAATTTTTTGTGATCTGTTCGTATATAAGACCGAAGAGCTCAATAGAGGCATTTTGATTATCCATTACTCTATTTGCGTGATTTGTAACAACTACAAAGCCATCTTTTATCTCGTATTTTTCATTTTTATAATAAAAACTAACATTTGCCACCTCTTGCTCAAAGCGCTTTTTATAAGCAAAAGGCAAATAGTTTAAAACGCCCATTTTATCGATAATAGCAGAGCTTTTTACACCACCATCTAGCTCGTGCTGCATGAAGTATCTTATGAAGCTACCTTGCTCTATATCAAAGCTGTTTAAATACTCGATCTTATCAAGATAGATGCATCGGTAAAGCCTGACAAATTCGGGATTTAGCCTAACATTTATCTCATCTTGTAGCTCACCATATTTGTCGGTTTGCTCTGCGTCTATAAATTCGATTATATTCATCTGCTTTTCGATCTTGTCTTTAACAAAGATCGAAATTTTCACGTCTTGCATTTCGTAAAAGCACTTTATCGTATCTGTGGCACTTTTAGTGATATCTGTTTTAAATTTCTTAGCAAGCTCTGCTTTTTTAAGAGTAAGCGAAAAGTCGCCATTTTTTAGCTTGTTTTGTGAGTATAAAAGATAGAGCAGCTGTTCATATACCATGAGATGTGAGTAGGTTAAAAAGATATTATCCACCACAATAACGTAGTAACAACGCGTTATAGAGTACCTTTTGTTGTTTTGCAAAAACTCATCATAAATTTTTAATTTGCTTGGGGATTTACATACCTTAAAAACATCGTATGATTCTAAAAATATATTTTCCATTACCGCCCTTTTTTTACCTTTGCAAAAATATTACATAACTATTCTTTAAGCTAATTTAAATTTACAAGCTAACTAATAAAAATAATTTTGTAAAAATTAATATTAATTTAATTAAATATAGCTTAATTATATAAAATATTTTTGTATAAATATATTTTTATTTACAAATTTTTATTTTATAAAGTAGAAATTAACTATAAAAATATATTTTTTAAACTAAATTTAATAAATATAGTTATATTATTTTTCTCAGATAAGCATGCTTAGATTTTAAAATTTACAAATTGGGAGCTCAAAATGGAATTTCTAATTTTGACGCTATTTTTGATCAGTGGTCTTATCCTATACATAAAGCCACAAATGAAGAAATTAGCAACGTCCTGTATGGCTTTGGGGTGCGTAATACTAGTTGCACTAGAATTTTACGTAAATTTATGGGTAGTCTTGCCAATAGGCAACTTCTAGGAGGGCAAGATGCAAACAAAACGAAACGAAATCCCAGCAAACGAACAAGGCTTTTTCAACCTTATGTCACTAGCCATCACTGCTCTTGTGGCACTTCCAGTTGGTATCGCCTGCTTGGTGCTTGGCTTTGGACTAGGTGATAACCCTTGCGTAATGTGCTGGGCCGAGAGGATCACGATGATAGCTATTAGCCTAATAGCACTTTTCATCATCAGGTACGGACTAAAGCCTGGATATCTAGCAGCCCTTTTACTAATGGTTTGCTGGGGCATATTTAACGGCTTTATCCACTACAGCCTAGATGGAACATTTGGCGGCTATCTTGACATCAAACAAGGTTTTGGCCTTGAAATTTTAGGTGCCCACACTCAGTTTTGGGTTATGGTTGTTGATTTTTGTGTGATCATATTTTTGGCTCTTATATTTTTGTTTAGCAAAAACTTAGGCCTTATAATGCAAAAAAGCTCAAATGGCGAATATGGCAACTTTCTAAGCTACCTACCGCTTGGCAAATTTGCAAATTTGGTCTTTATCGTGATCATACTTGCAAACTGCGTTCAAGCCTTTATAGCTTCTGGTCCACCGCCATATCTAGGATCTAGCACACCACCTAGAATGAGCATCGATCCTTCAAAATGGTTCTGGGAAAAAGACCACTGGGATAGCTCACTTGACTTTAGATTTGACTGGAACCCTGAGCTTCCAGACCTAGCAAAGTAAGGAGTAAAAGATGAAAAAGATAATATTTTTTATCGCATTAGCAAGCCTTGCTTTTGGTTTTAGCTTTGATATGGATAGCAAAAATGGAGCTATCCAAAACATAAAAGAGCTAGGCCTTAAAGAGACGATCACTCTAAATTTGCAAAACGATAATGCAATAACTGGAGCTGACTACGATGAAGGCAAAAAGCAGTTCGCTCTTGTCTCAAACGACAATGAATTTTACATCGCAGATGAAAATTTAAAGCCAGTTAGCTACGCCAAACACGACCGCCATTTTATAATGGAAATGGAAGCAACAGTCGGAGCTACTTGGTATAAAAAAGAGCTTGGCATGATAAGTTACAACAAAACTTTTGTCTTTTATGAGCCAGCTAGCAACCTTAGCAAAGACGAGCAAAATAGCCAGTGGAGGCACCTATTGGCTGGATATGACGCGTGGAAGCTAAACGATCTTGGTAACAAGGGCAGATTTTCTACCATTAGATCAAAACAGCAGTACATCTTAGGCTGGGACTACCTAGAGAATGAGAATAAATTTTTCACAGCTAGCGTGCCAAATGACGTTAGAGACTACTGGAGTGTGGCCATATTTGATGGTGATGACAAGATGATCTTAGAAGAATTTATGCCAAAAGCTGGAGCAAATTTGCAGCTAAAAGAGGGTAGAAATTTAAACAACTACTACATTACCGGCATCGACGTAGAGCCTGATGCGCTCTATCTTTTAAGCAAAAATTTCTCAACTATTTTAAAGTTAAATTTAGCCACCAAAGAGATAGACGAGGCATTTAGTTTTAGTGGGGTAAATAACCCAAGAGCATTAGCGATCAAAGATAATAAATTTTACATCTTCTCACGAGAAGGCAAAGAGAATAAAGTTTTTATCTTTGAGATGAAATAGCTATCAAATTTAAGGAGAAAACATGCAAAGACGTTCTTTCCTAAAAGGCACGGGAGCAGCTCTAGCAGCAGCTGGAACAGCTCCTAGCCTATTTGGTATGGAGCAATTTGAGGTGGATTTTAACCCAAAATCCTATAAGAACGAGGAAAATGTAGAGTACCACTACCTAACCTGTCCTAGAAACTGCCGTGATGCCTGTTCGATGATCGCTGAGATTAAAGACGGCAAAATGGTAAGCATAAAAGGAGATCCAAAGCACCCACTAACTCAAGGCACAGTCTGCGTCAAGGGTCACACCTATGCCATGCACCTATATAACGCTGACCGCATCATGCACCCTATGAAAAGAGTCGGTAAAAAAGGCGAAGGAAAATGGGAGAAGATAAGCTGGGATCAAGCCTTAAAAGAGATAGCTGCAAAGCTAACTGAGATAAAAGAGAAATTTGGCGGCGAAGCCTTGACCGAGTTTGTCTACTCTGGCAACGAAGGACATATCTCAAAAACTATCGCACCAGGAAATTTCTTTGAAAAATATGGAGCCACAAGACTTGTTAGAAACCCTTGTGACTGGCCAAGATACGCGGGCACTCCTAGCGTTATAGGTACTGACTTCTCAAAAGACGCGCTTGAGATCGATGAGAGTGATATGTACATTAGCTGGGGATCAAACGAAGCTTACACAGCCGTACACTGGATAAGATTTGCTCACCGCGTTAAAAAAAGAGGCGGAAAGATCATCGTTATAAATACAATAAGAATTCCTCTTGCAAACCAAGCCGATATGTTTATCCAGCTAAAACCATCTAGCGACCCTGCATTTTGTCTAGCGGTCTGTAAATTTTTAATAGAAGAAGATCTATATGATCATGAATTTGTAGAAAAATATACCACTGGCTTTGAAGATCTAGTGCATGAGTGCTCACTCTACACCTATGGCGAGCTATCTGAGATGTGCGGAGCAAGCGTGGATCAGATCAAAGTTTTTGCTAGAGAGTACGCTCACGCAAAAGCACCAGCTATCATGCACGGCGACGGCGGACAAAGACACTTTAACGGAGCAAGACTTGTTCGTGCAGTTACATTTTTACCAGTTTTAACTGGCGCCTTGACAAAGCTTGGTGGCGGACTATTTTGGGCATATGTGCATGTAAAAGGCTGCTTTAATTTCGACAACTGTATGCCAGACCTCTCTCCAAAAGATAAAGATGGCAAAAAGATAGAAAGGCAGCAAGTAAGCTATATAGAATTTGGTAAAGGCATACAAAAAGAAAATCCAACATATCTTGACAAGCCTATAAACACGGTCATTAGAGCATGCATCAACTACAACTCAAATTTAATGGTAACCGCACCAAATACAAATTTGATCAAAAAGCGTGTAATGGACGATGACTTCTTTTTGGTTGTAATTGATCCTTACGAAACAGATACCTGTGACTATGCTGACTATGTTCTACCTGGTGTTACATTTATGGAGAGTGAGGATATCCAAAACGACCAAATTTCTGGATACGTCTGCTACAACGCTCAAAGTGTAAAACCTCTTGGCGAAGCTAAGACAAATTTAGAGTTCTTTAACGCTCTTGCAAAAGCTATGGGCTATACAGAAGAGTGCTTTAACTGGGATAGTGAAACAGTTTGTAGACGCTTTTTGGATACAGAATTTGCCAAAAAACAAAACATCACCTATGAAAAACTAAAATCAGTCGGCTGGATCAAACCATTTAGAACGCCTGAAACGATGAAAGATCAGTTCCCATACTACCCTTATGCGCCAAAAGACAAGCTAGTCTTTGGTACAAAGAGTGGAAAATGCGAGCTTTACTCACAAACCTTTAAAGACGCAGGATATCATCCAGTAATAGACCTTGAAACCGACTGGGACTACTATGAAAAGAGCAATAAATTTGGAAAAGACTATCTCAAGAAATATCCGCTTTATTTCATGACACCAGGTACTCAGCTCCAAGACAACTCAAACTGGGGCAATATGCCTTATATCTTAAAAAGGGTTATCGTTAAGGGCAATGCTGAGCTATTTATGACACGTGAAGATATGGAAGCACGCGGTATCAAAAACGGAGACACAGTTGAGGCAACAAACGAAAAAGGTACAGCCGTCTTTACAGCAGTCGAGACAAATCAAATGAACCCAGGCATAGTCTATGCGTGGAACAACATCTGGGTAAAAGTGACAAAATCAAGAACTGGAGCAAACATACTTTGCTCTGACGGCGTTAGCGATCTAGGAAATGGCTCAACTTATACAGCTAGCTTTTGTGAAGTAAAAAAAGCAGCTAAACAAGAGATGTAAAGGGGTCTAAGATGAAAAGAAAACAAGGTTTTTTATTTGATTATAACTTTTGTATAGGCTGCAAGGCTTGTGAAATTTCATGTCAAGTCTATCACAACCAAGATCCAGATATAAACTGGAGACATGTTGATGGCCTTATGATACATGAAGATGGCATAGAAAAAGAGATCTTTATAACTCACTCTTGCCATCACTGCGACGAGCCAGCCTGTATGGATGTCTGCCCAGTTGGGGCTTATATCAAGCTAGAAAATGGTGTCGTACAGCCACTTCATGATAAGTGCATAGGCTGTGGATACTGCTTGATGGCTTGCCCTTATGGCTCTATCACAAAAGGCAAAGACGGCAAAGCTCAAAAGTGTAATCTCTGCGCTGAAAAACTTGAGCGTGGCGAAGAGCCAGCTTGTGTAGCAGGCTGTCCGTGTGGAGTACTAAAGCTAGTTGATAGCAACGTTAGCGACAGTGCTGGTATGCAAAAAGATATGCCAGGCTTTAAACACTTCTTTACCAAGCCAAATATCCGCTTTTATCCAAGAATGAAGCGAAACGAATTCATACACTAAAGAGTAAAAGATGGATAAGGTCAAAGAAAAGCTTAACGTTAGCCTTAGTGTTGAAGACTTTTTAAGGCGATTTTTCTTAGTAGAGCTTAGAGAGCAAAATTTAGACGAGCTCATAAGCCTAAGCCTTAATTTTAGTGATAAATTTAAAAATCACAACTTCATACTTTGGCTAAATAAGTGTAAAGATGATCTAAATTTGCTAGACGAGCTAAGATATGAATTTAATAGGCTATTTGTAGGGCCAAGACACCCAAAAGCTGAGCCATACGAGTCGGTTTATTTTGATTATAAAACGATGTTTGGCGAGAAGACTATGCAGGTGCGTGGTTTTTATGAGAGCTTTGGACTAAAGCTTAGTAAAGAGCAGTTTGATAAATTTCCAGATGATTTCATCGGATACGAGCTGCAATACCTTTACTTTCTAAGTTTCAATGCCTTGCAAGCAGACGAAAAAGAGAAAATGGATGAAATTTTAAATAAAAAATATGACTTCATCCGCACTCATCCGTTTGAGTGGTTTTATAAATTTAGCTCTCGCTGTAAGGAGGCTACAAATTTAGAAGCCTATGTGAGCTTTGCTGATTTTTTAAATTTATATCTTGAAAACGAGATAGAGCATTCAAGAGCTCTTCTAACTTTTAAGAGTTAAAGGATAGATAATGGAACAAACAACTTGGGGATGGCTCATAGTCATATATCTGTTTTTGGGCGGTTTAGGTGCTGGGGCATTTTTGTGCTCGGCTTTAGCCTATAAAGGCTTTTTGGGCAAACTAGATGAGAAATTTTACAAATTTGGATTTTTACTAGCGCCAATAGCGGTCATAGTTGGAACTTTACTTTTGCTATTTGACCTAGCACCAAGTGCGGCGATCAATCCGGCTAAGATCATAGGTCTTTATACAAGACCAGTTTCTATAATGAGTATCGGCACATATCTTCTAACATTTTTCATAATAGTTAGCGTGCTCGTGCTTTTACAAGTTAAAAAAGGTGGCAAAATTTGCGATATGATGCTTAGTTTTGGCTCGCTACTAGCCATTGGAGTGATGGGTTATACTGGACTACTTTTATATGTTGTTAAAGCGATCCCACTTTGGGCAAGTATATGGCTACCGATACTATTTACTATTTCAGCCATATCAACAGGTCTTAGCGCAAACGCTATATCTGTGCTAAGTGGCGGTGGCGTTTTAAGCCATGAGTCGCATAAATTTCACACTATCTTAGTAGCGCTTGAAATTTTTGCCCTCTTGATGCTATTTGCAAGCGTTAGAAACGAAGCTGCTGGCATGGCTAGCATAACCAAAATAGTATCAGGCTCTCTAGCGCCGATGTTTTGGATAGGCTTTATAGTACTCGGTCTTGCACTGCCATTAATTGGTGGCAGTAAATTTTAATCGGCGGTTTTTGCCTAAGAGCATTTATCGTTCTTGGAGCAATTTATATATTTTAATAAACTTTCTTCCTTTAAAACTAGGCCGGATATAATCCGACCTAGCTATCTAATCATTTCTCACCAAGTGGCCAGTAAACAACTGGTTTAGCTCCCAGTCTTGCCTCACCATGATACATACCAAGTTTATCTTTAGTCCAAGCAAAGCCTGTCTTGCCAGACTTATCAATAGAGATGATACCACCACTGCCGCCTAGTGCTACTACCTCTTTTACAGCCTCTTCGGCTGCCTTTTGCACATCTGAGGTTTTGTATTTATAAAGAGCTGAGACATCATGAGCAGCATTTACACGCATGTAGATATCTCCTGTACCAGTGGCAAGAGACTGCCACTGAGTCATTATCTGCATAGGTTCCAGAGCCAATTATCGGACTATCACCTATTCGGCCAGTCATTTTATTTGTCATGCCACCGGTACTGGTTGCTGCACTAGATTGCCATTTTTATCAAGCGCAATCGCTCCAACAGTGCCAAGATATGGACGCTCATATAAATTTAGCGAAGTTTTCTTTGTCTTTTCACTATCAAGCATGAGCTTTTGTTTCTCTTTAGCCCTTTGGAGTGCGTCATATCTAAACTGTGTGAAAAAGTACTTTTAATCAACCATCTCTAGGCCGTTTTCTTTGGCCAATTAGCAGTCTATACATTTTTTATACTTAAAAATTTAACATCATCATATAAGTATTTTTTTGAAAAGACCTATTTCATACTATTAACATTTTCATAGACCGAGAGTATCATAATCATACCTTAACACTATCTCGTCATAATTTGCAATTTTCCATTAAAAAGACTACTTCATAAAAATAAACAGATTAAACCAAACAAAAAAATCCATAAAGAATAATAAATAAAAAACTTTTAGAAATAACAAGAAACTAAATTAAAAAAATGAATAAACCCAATAACATAAAAACAAATATAAAAAATTTACTACATTTAATCAATAAAAACTAATTAAAAAAGTAAAAACTAATATCATATACTTAAACAGAAATAAATACTAATAAAAAACCAAGATTAATAATATAAGAATTAAAAGCAGATTAACAACAAAGCCCGCAACGACCTACTTTTCCAACATCCCAGTAAGGGAGAGTATCATCAGCCAGGACGA
>QWCT01007300.1_pt1 | contig 13125 bp, 15 predicted proteins | sample 1972681 | NCBI WGS metagenome assembly QWCT01 (sample SAMN09866701, study PRJNA288562) | Human oral metagenome isolate pre3_saliva, whole genome shotgun sequencing... | isolation source: mouth | host: Homo sapiens | place: USA: California | reverse complement strand
GTAGATGCACCAGAAGGAACTGCAGCTGTTGCAATTGTACCATCTTCCAAACATACTTCTACTTCTACTGTAGGATTACCACGAGAATCCAAAATTTCACGAGCTACGACTTGTTCAATTACTGCCATAATACTACCTCTTATTTATATACTAAATTAATCTAATAACAAACTTTCACCGGTCATATTACTTGGCTTATCAATATGAGCCAACGCTAACATTGTCGGTGCAATATCACATAATTTACCTGATTTAAGTTGTTTATGTATATCCTGAGCTCCCACTAAAATCAATGGCACAACATTCGTTGTATGGGCTGTATGAGGTTTTCCAGTCTCATGATTGACCATTTGCTCTGCATTACCATGATCGGCGGTAACTAAAAGCTGTCCTCCAACCTCTAATATAGCCTTTGCAATACGTTCTAATCCTGCATCTACAGTTTGAATTGCTTTCACTGCAGCATCAAAATCGCCTGTATGACCTACCATATCTGGATTTGCATAATTTAAAATAATCATATCGTATTGACCACTATGAATGGCATCAACTACCTTAGCTGTCACCTCAGGAGCACTCATTTCAGGTTGTAAATCGTAGGTTGCCACTGCTGGAGATGGCACAAGAATGCGGTCTTCACCTTCAAAGGGAACCTCATTACCGCCATTAAAGAAATATGTTACATGTGCGTATTTCTCTGTTTCAGCAATACGTAATTGACGATAGCCACCCTTAGCAAGGACTTCACCTAATGTATGATGCAACGTATCCTTTTCATAGACAATATGAACAGGCAATCCATCCTCATACTTAGTCATTGTCGCCATAAAGATAGATATAGGTTCTCGTTTAAAACCTTCAAAATCAGGTAATATTAAAGCCTTCGTCAATTCACGAGCTCTATCAGGTCTAAAGTTACAGAAGATTACGGCATCTCCATCAGAAATCATACCTTCTGGCTCGATAACTGTAGGCACTACAAATTCCCTTCATGTTTAGCACCAGCAATTACGGCCTTAATATGCTCTAAAGAACAATGTACATTGCCATCAGATACAAGGCCAATAATTTGTAATTTACCATGCTTAGCATGCTTGTATAACTCTTGTATTACAGGCTTTTGAAAAAACTCGCCACTCTCTACATCCTTCGTAATACGCGTTAAGTCTTGATATACAATACGGCCGGAACCAAGGTTGAGATGTCCAACTTCTGAATTACCCATTTGCCCTTCTGGCAAACCGACTGCAAGACCTGAAGCTTGTAATGTTGTATGAGGATACGTATCCCACAAATAATTAAAATAACTTGGTTTTGCTTGTACTACGGCATTCGTCGTATCTGTTTGGTCCCCCATACCAAAGCCATCTAGGATGACTAGCATTACGGGTGCCTGTAATTTTGCCATATTTATACCTCTAGTATGTTATTTACTTACGTCTTGAGCCGCCATGATGATTTCATTAAATTCATCCACGATTAACGAAGCGCCTCCAACGAGGGCTCCATCAATATTAGGCTCACTTAAAATTTCACGCGCATTATTAGCCTTTACACTACCACCATATTGAATTCGAACTGATTCAGCTACAGCAGAGCTATATAGTTCCGCTATATAATCACGTATAGATTTACATACTTCCTCTGCTTGATCAGCAGTCGCAGTCTTGCCCGTACCAATAGCCCAAATCGGTTCATAAGCGATAATCAATTGTTCCACTTGATCCGCTGGAATATCTTGTAATGCACATTGTAATTGTCCGTGAATGAAAGAAATCGTTTCATTTGACTCTCTCTGAGCAAGGCTTTCACCAACACAGACAATAGGTTGCAAATTATGATGAAATGCACTCTTAATCTTTTCATTAACCATAGCATCTGTTTCACCATAGTACTCACGGCGTTCGGAATGGCCAATAATGACATAGGACACACCGAGTTCCGTTAACATCAACGGAGAAACTTCGCCAGTAAATGCACCGGCATCATGATAATCCATATTTTGAGCCCCTACGCCAACCTGTGTATCTCGTGTTAAGGACACAGCTCTCTCAAGCGCAGTAAAGGGTGGACAAACTACTACTTCACAGTCCAAGTTTTTATCACCTAGAAAACTAGTAAATGCTTCAATCAAGATAGAACCAGATGCAATGGTTCCGTTCATCTTCCAGTTTCCTGCAATAATTTGTTTTCTCATATTAGGCCTCTGTTAAAGCAGCAATGCCTGGCAAAACCTTACCTTCCAATAATTCAAGGGATGCACCGCCACCAGTCGAAATATGGCTAATTTTATCTGCTAAGCCGCTTTTTTCAATAGCTGCTACAGAATCACCACCACCAACGATAGTCATAGCATCAGATTCTGCAACGGCTTTAGCTACTGCATTCGTACCAGCTGCAAAATTATCCATTTCAAATACGCCCATTGGGCCATTCCAAATAATAGTTTTCATATTAGCTAATGCTTCTGTATATAGGTCACGTGTTTTAGGACCGATATCCAAAATCATCCAACCATCTTCGATGTTATCGACATCCACGATTTTTGTGTTCGCATCATTGCTGAAAGCATCTGCTACTACAGCATCGATAGGTGTCAATAATCTAGCACCTGCAACGCGTGCCTCCATAACTAAATCTGTAGCGATAGCATCTTGACCATCTTCATATAAGGAACTACCGATGTTACAGCCTTGAGCCTTAATGAAAGCATTCGCCATACCGCCGCCGATAATCATAACATCTACCTTAGGTAATAGATTGGAAATAACAGAAATCTTATCTGTTACCTTAGCACCTGCTGCATTACGATGAGATACACCAAATGCATCATTGATAGCTACATCAGCAAGAGAGGCTAATTGTTTAGCAAACTCAGGATCGTTTTTAGTTTCTTCGTTATGGTAACGCAAGTTTTCAAGCATCAACACATCGCCAGGTTGTAATGCTTCAACAGCTGCCTCAACCTTAGGACCAACACAATCATCGACAAACGCAACTGGTTTGTTGATAAGCTCAGATAAACGTTTAGCACAAGGAGCCAATGTCATATCCGGTTTACGTTCACCCTTTGGACGACCAAAGTGAGATGCAAGAATTACCTTAGCATTGTGGTCGATTAAATATTTGATTGTATCTAGTGCACCACGAATGCGAGTGTCATCAGTGATGACACCATCCTTCATAGGCACATTGAAATCTACGCGTACAAAAACGCGTTTATTATCTACATTCATATCTAAAATGGTTAATTTCATCCTAGAATTTCCTCCCATTATAGACCTTTACTAGCTACGAAAGCTGCCATATCGATAAGGCGTTCAGAATAGCCCCATTCGTTATCGTACCAAGAAACAACTTTCACCATGTTACCATCCATAACCATTGTCAAATCAGCATCAACAATGGAACTACGAGGATCAGAACTAAAGTCACAGGATACCAATGGCACATCGGATACACCAAGAATACCTTTTAATTCACCAGCTGCTGCTTTGCGGAATGCTTCGTTGATTTCTTCTTTTGTAGCAGTTTTTTCAAGTTCGCAAACAAGATCTGTAGCGGATACATCTGGTGTAGGAACACGCAATGCAAAACCATCTAATTTACCTTTTAATTGAGGCAATACTTTAGCAACAGCCTTTGCTGCACCAGTTGTTGTAGGAATGATAGACATAGCTGCTGCACGAGCACGGCGTGGATCTTTATGACGTGCATCAAGAATTTTTTGGTCATTTGTATAAGAATGAATTGTAGTCATCATACCACGTTTGATACCAAATTCATCACATAATACTTTAGCAAATGGAGCCAAGCAGTTAGTTGTACAAGATGCATTAGAAATAATGTGATGTTTTGCAGGATCGTACATATCTTGGTTAACGCCCATAACCATTGTTAAGTCTTCATTTTTACCAGGTGCAGAAATCAATACTTTCTTAACAGTAGGTTGATTCAAATGAACCTTTGCTTCTTCTGCATCGCGGTATTTACCAGTACATTCCATAACGATTTCTACGCCTTCTTCAGACCAAGGCAATTTAGAAGCATCACGGTCATGGAATACGCGGATTTTTTTGCCATCTACATAAATATTTTCATCGTCAAATGTTACTTCATTAGGGATTGTGCCATGTACGGAATCGTATTTTAACAATAATGCAGTACCCTCATTATCACCAGTCGCATTAATAGCTACTACTTCAACATCTGGATTATTAATTGCCGCACGTACTACACATTTACCAATACGACCGAAACCATTAATACCAACTTTAACTGCCATTGTTTTGTCCTCCTCAAAAGAACTATATAATACTAAAAATAATAAACTAAATTATAACGCAGGAATATTTAGTAATTGACGCATACCTTCTGCTGCTTGGTCATCTATTATGAGGATTCCCTTTTTACAAGACCTCATAACGCTGATAATAGCACCAGCTTTATCAAAGCCACCTGCTACAGCTACGACATGCGGTATATTTACTATATCCCTTAATGAAAGCCCTATGTTGTTCGTCGCATAGACGATAGAACCATCCATAGAGCAATACTGACCTAATGCTTCACCTACGGCATCGCCATCAACGAGTTGACGGCGCACATCCTCCGGTATATGTCGTACATCGGCCATATGGAGTGCTTGACCAATACCAAAAACCAATATATCAGTTCTATGGATTAATTCGCTAATCTCCTTGATTTGTGGTTCTAATGTTACAAGCATATCTAGGGAATCTTTAGATAGCCCATCTGGTAAATGAAGCATCTTATACGAGCCATGCCAACGTTCTGCTAATACAGAGGCGATTACATTCGCTTGATATTCGACGACTTCACCAACACCACCACGGGCTGGTACAACCACGGGATGCAACACACTACTAGGCATTTCATCAGCCATTGCCGCCATGGTACTACCGCCACTAACGGCTATAACAGACTCATCGGTTACCATACGTTGAACCACTTTCGCAGCAGTAAAACCTAAGCGTTTTAACATTAATGATCCTTCACTTGGTGTGATAATAACATCATCAATATGTAATGCCGCTTTCAACCGTTGCTCTAATTCGCCAACACGCTCATATTCATAAAGAATACTCCTTAATTTGGGAACTAGTTCTCGTCCTTCAGCACTTAGATAGATACCAGGTTTAGAGATTTCAACTAATCCGTTACCACGTAATGCATCAACATGAGATCGTACTGCACGTTCTGATATATCCGTAGCTAGTGCTAAACTCCTACGGCCGAGAGGTTCTTCATAGGCTAGATGACTCAATAATTTGTAGCGATCCTTTAAGACGGTCATTAATTCCGGTAACGATGAAATCGCGTTCGCCTACATCACTAGGTAATTTGCAATAATATTCTACTGGTTTTAATGTTTCTGGATCACGATATAAACCGACATGACCAACCTTAGCTGTTGGAATCAAGCTAAGCATGCCATTTACCATGCCAAGACCAGCACGAAGAATCGGAATAATGCCTAATTTTTTGCCCGCAATGCGTTTACCTGTCATCTTAGTCAATGGTGTTTGCACTTCTACATCTTCTAATGGCAAATTGCGTGTAATTTCATAGCCCATCAACAATGTAATTTCATCTAATAATTCACGGAAATCTTTTGAACCTGTTTGTACATCACGCATCAATGTAACCTTATGATGAATCAATGGATGTGTCATAACATTAACGTTCATGATTATGCCCCCTATAAAAACAATCCGAATCCGAAATCATTATTTCGGCCTTTTACTATTCATACATACTCTATCACATATTTACAAATCCTGCCATATAAATATGACCACTACAACATAAAAAGGGTGAGCAAGAAAAAATCTTACTCACCCTTTTGGGTTCTTACTATACCGATACCTATAAATTATAAGTTAGGATATAAAGGATATTTTTCACATAATGCAGCTACGCGTTTTGCAGCATCTTGATGTTTTGCTGTATCTTCTGGGTTTTGAAGTACTGTAGCAATAATATCTGCAATTTCTTTCATATCGTCTTCTTTAAGACCACGTGTAGTCAATGCAGGTGTACCTAAACGAACACCACTAGTTACAAATGGGCTAGCTGGATCGAATGGAATTGTATTTTTATTAGCTGTGATACCGATTTCATCAAGAAGATGTTCTGCTTCTTTACCAGTCAAACCTGTATTGCGCACATCTACAAGCATAACATGTGTATCTGTACCACCAGAAACGATAGTCAAACCTTTAGCTATCAATTCAGCAGCCAATACTTTTGCATTTTTAATAACTTGTTCAGCGTATACTTTAAATTCTGGTTGTAATGCTTCACCTAATGCAACAGCTTTTGCAGCGATAACATGCATCAAAGGACCACCTTGGATACCAGGGAATACAGCTTTATCAATAGCTTTTGCATATTCTTCTTTGCACAAAATCATACCGCCACGAGGGCCACGCAATGTTTTATGTGTTGTAGTTGTAACGATATCTGCATATTCTACTGGATTTGGATGTAAACCAGCAGCTACAAGGCCAGCAAAGTGAGCCATATCTACCATGAAAATCGCGCCTACTTCATGAGCTACATCAGCCATTTTCTTGAAGTCGATTTGACGGCTGTAAGCACTGCCACCAGCAATGATCAATTTAGGTTTTGCTTCTAATACGATTTTGCGGAATTCATCATAGTCGATTTGTTGAGTTTCTGCATTAACACCGTAAGGAACAACATTGAAATATGTGCCAGATACGTTTACAGGAGAACCATGTGTTAAGTGACCACCATGGGACAAGTTCATACCAACAATAGTGTCACCAGGTTTTAACATAGCAAAATATACAGCAAAGTTAGCTTGAGACCCAGAATGTGGTTGTACATTTGCATGTTCTGCACCAAATAAACGTTTAGCGCGTTCAATAGCCAATGTTTCTACTACGTCCACATGTTCGCAACCACCATAATAACGTTTGCCAGGGTAGCCTTCAGCGTATTTATTAGTCAATACACTACCTTGAGCTTCCATAACGGCTTGGGATACGATATTTTCAGAAGCGATCATTTCTAATTTATCGCGTTGACGCATTAATTCTTGATCGATAACTGCTTTAACATTAGGGTCTTGTTTTGCTAAGAAACTCATGGGAATCCTCCTTGAAACATATGTAAATATAATGTGATAACTAATTGAATAAAGATGTATTATTTTTCAAGAGCAGAAATTTTTTCTACGCGACGCGCGTGACGTCCGCCTTCAAATTCTGTATTAAGCCAAATCGTAACAATATCCTTTGCAAGGCCCGGTCCAATAACGCGTTCCCCCATCGTAAGAATATTGGCATTATTATGTTCGCGACTTGCATGTGCGGAAAATGTATCGTGACAAAGTGCTGCACGTACACCTGCAATTTTGTTGGCTGCAATACCAATCCCAATGCCTGTACCACAGATTAAGATGCCTCGATCTGCTGCACCATCTACAACGGCATGTGCCACTGGTTCGGCAATATCCGGATAATCACAAGATTCTGTACTATGTGTACCAAAATCTTCCACTTCATGGCCTAATGTAGACAATAATTCCTTAATTTCTTGTTTTAAATGTAATCCACCATGATCACAACCAATAGCAATTTTCATAGCTCTATCTCCTATTCTTTTGATGCTACTAATCCAGCTTTCACCAAATTATAAATTTGCTCAGCACATTGATTATACACGTCTTGATTTGAACCGAAAGGATCTACCACATCTCCTGCACCATGCCCCCATTCAGCAAGGGTTTGAATTTTAGCTACTTCAAAAGGAAATTGACGAAGTAACACAGATTTATGATCTTGTGTCATACCAATAATCAAATCTGCTGAATTGACAAGCTCCATTGTAAGAGGTCTTGATTCATGGCCAGAAATATCGGCAATAGATTGAATCGCAATCACAGCTTCTTCTGTAGGCTTGGCACCATAAGCAGCAAATAATCCAGCAGAAACTACATTCACATCTAGACCAAGCTCTGTTGCCAAGGTCCGCGTAATACCTTCTGCCATTGGGCTACGACAGGTATTACCAGTACATACATACAAAATATTCATAATGACATCCTTACCGCCACAATTTCTGTGGCTATTTATACATTATAGCAAATACATCCAATATGTAAAGACATTTTTCTATTATGAATGGACATAATAAATATTACCTAATTGCTTATAAATAGATAATATGACCAGCACACGCCTTTTCCATGCGATTCATGCATAGGTGCATCGGGAGCATAATGCTTATACTTCATACCAGGAGCCTTTGGCGCTTCATTTTGAGACGATAAAAACGGATCATAAGACACATTATCCACAACTTGTTCTAACATTTCTTTTGTGATACCACCGGGCCGTAAGATGGTCACTCCATCATCTCTCACCTCTACAACCGTTGATTCCACACCAATTGTACAGATTCCAGCATCCACAATATAAGGAATACGTCCATTCATATCATCATAAACGGATTGTGCCGTAGTCGGGCTTGGACGGCCTGAAATATTAGCACTAGGCGCTGCGATGGGCACACCGGCCAATTCTAATATGTTACGGCATACAGCATGATCTGGACATCGTAATGCCACGCGAGCTAACCCACCAGTTGCACGGTCAGGCACGAGATCGGATTTAGGCAATGTAATTGTTAAAGGACCCGGCCAAAAAGCCTCAATCAAAGCCTTTGCTGTTTCAGGTATTTCTTTCACCAGCGGTTTAATGCTTTCCGCATTGGGTACATGTAATATTAATGGATTATCTGAAGGACGACCTTTAGCAGCATAGATTTTATCCATTGCATCTGCATCGAGGCCATTAGCACCAAGGCCATATACGGTTTCCGTAGGAATCGCTACAACATCACCATGACGCAACGCATGTGCAACTAATTGAAGATTATCTCTTGTAAGTTCGGTAATGATTTTAGTCTCCACATTCTCACCCCTTCACACGAGCCGTCACAACCCGATTAATGCCCGCTAAATCTGCTGCAAAGGATATATCTACATAGGAGCCAACAGACTCCAGTAAAGATTTTACATCTTCAGCTTGATCATATCCTACCTCAAAGGCCACAAGTCCATAAGGTTTAAGATATTTTACACACTCCATAGCTAACTGACGATAGAAATCAAGGCCATCTTCACCACCAAATAATGCAATATGAGGCTCATTAAGTACATCAGGAGACAGGATTTTCTTATCCTCTAATCGAATATACGGCGGATTAGATACAATCACATCAAACAACTCATTATGATGTTCTAAATAAGAAAAATCCAGTTCTTCTTGCTCTAATGGTTGATCATAATTCGTATATAGATATATACGATTCTTCCCTAAAACGTGAGAAAGCAGTACTTCCCCATCAAGACGAGGTGTATCCATCCCCTTGCTTTGAAAGTACTGCTCTGTCCACTGGAGAATACGACCAATCGTCCAAATCTCCTTATACATTTGTATTAGCCTCCTGCATTTTAGCTGCTTGATCAGCGGCATTTAAGGCTTGAATAATTTCATCGAGATCACCATTTAAAATGGCATCCAATTTATACAATGTTAAATTGATACGATGATCTGTTACGCGACCTTGTGGGTAGTTATAGGTACGAATACGTTCACTACGATCACCTGTACCAACTTGGCTCTTGCGGTCTGCGGCCATGCTAGCTGTAGCCTCTTGTTCGGCTTTATCTTGCAATTTTGCACGCAATACGCGCATCGCTTTTTCTCTGTTTTGTAGCTGAGAACGTTGATCCTGACAAGCTACGACAATACCTGTTGGTAAGTGGGTAATACGGACAGCAGATTCCGTTTTATTAATATGCTGACCACCGGCACCACTGGCGCGATATGTATCGATTTTCAAATCCTTATCATTGATTTCAATATCAACATCTTCCATTTCAGGAAGTACTGCCACAGTAACTGTAGATGTATGTACACGGCCCTGCGTTTCTGTAGCTGGAACCCGTTGTACACGATGCACACCAGATTCAAATTTCATCTTGGAATATACATTCTCACCATCTACAGAGAATACAACCTCTTTAAAACCGCCTAGTTCAGGTTCATTAGCATCGATAATTTCACAACGCCACCCTTGGCTTTCAGCATATTTTGTATACATACGGAATAAGTCGCCTGCAAACAATGCCGCTTCATCGCCACCAGCGCCACCGCGAATTTCGATAATAATATTTTTATCATCGTTAGGGTCTTTTGGTAATAAAAGAATTTGTAATTTTTCTTCTAATTCCTCTTTTTGAGGTTTTAATTCTTTCAATTCTTCTTGAGCCATTTCACGGAATTCTTCATCCATTGTTTTGTCTTCAATGACTTCCATGGCTTCATCAATACCAGCTAACACCTTTTTATATTCTCTAAAAGCTTCTACAGTTTCAGATAATTGGGCATGTTGACGTGTTAGTTTACGCCATTCATCTTGACGCGCAATGACTTCAGGGTCACTGATGCGTTGCTCTAGATCCATAAATTTATCTTCAATAACTTGTAATTTATCTACTAACATATATAACCTCAATCTTAATATGTTTCATCTTCATAAGCATCTTCTTCTGGAGGACGTACCTCTTCTAGAGCACGAATAGCCACTTCGATTTGATCTGCTTCTGGTTCACGGGTCGTCATATATTGCAACGCCAAGCCCGGTTTAACGAGAGATTTTACAAAGGAGCTTTCACTACGTCCTGCAAAACGAATAAATTCATAGGCAATACCTGCTACGACGGGCATCAGTAAAACACGTGACACAATGCGCTCTAGCAAGTTAGGCCAACCTAAAAAGGCAAATACAAATATACTAACTACCATTACAATGAGTAGAAAATTAGTCCCGCATCTCGGATGTAAACGAGATTGAGCACGCACATTTTCTACTGTCAAAGGTAGATCATTTTCATAAGCATGAATGGTTTTATGCTCTGCTCCATGGTATTGGAATACACGTTGTATATCCTTAGTTTGACCAATACCCCATATATAGAGCAAAAACAAAGCCAATCGAATAGCACCTTCAACCAGGTTCAAAATAAAGTGATTATCTTGAATACCAGGAATAAATTTAACTACAAATGTAGGAAGGGCTACAAATAAAGCGATTGCAAATAGTGTGGAAAATACCATGGTAATGGCAATTTCACTATTCGACATTTCTTCCTCTTCATCACCAGCCGCTTTCGCAGAGAAGGACAAGGCCTTCATACCGATAACAAGAGATTCATATAAGGCTATACAGCCTCGTAAAAAAGGTTTCTTTAATATAGGATATCGCTCTTGAATGGACGTGGTAGCTTCCTTTTGCACCACGATAGAACCGGAAGGCTCACGTACAGCTGTCGCCGTATATCCTGGGCCACGCATCATGACGCCTTCAATGACAGCTTGTCCACCAACGAACTTCTTAATACGTTCTTTTGCCAAAGGATTTCCTTTCATAAACAAATAGAGGCAGAGCCCAAAGCCCTGCCAATAGTTGTTTCGCTACATAAACTATTATTTACCGTAACGTTTGTTAAATTGTTCGATACGACCACGAGCTTGAGCCGCACGTTGTTGACCAGTGAAGAACGGATGGCATTTGGAGCAAACGTCTACACGAAGGTCTTCTTTTACAGAGCCAGTTTTGAATGTGTTACCACAACCGCAAGTAACTGTAGCTTCTTTATAGTCTGGATGAATACCTTGTTTCATTCTATACACCTCTTTCCAGCAATCAATATTATTCTTATAGATTATAGCACGATAATGCGTACAAATCAAGAAACTACTCTTTAGAAGCCTGTTTTTCTTCAATTGCTTCCGCTAAGATAGTTTCTAAATCACTTTCATTCAAAAGATCGCGTAATGCAATCAATTCTTCCAAGGAAAGAGTAATCCCTTTTTTCATACTTGTATATTCGCTATCCCAAGCACGAAGATCAAATTTAGGATTATATTTCCCCCAGCTTGTGCATGTAAGTTGTTTTTTCCAGCCATCTTTATCTTCTGATAATGTGCCAATAACTTTGAAAATTTCGAAATTAATAACAGCCATTGTTACCTCCCTCCTCACCTAATTACAGTGTACACTATGTGTCAAATTATATAGTTCTAAATCGATACGATATATTGTAAACCAAATTACCTATATTGACAATTATTTTTTATAGTCACTGTAGTCTTCAATATCGATGGATGTCGTCGGAGGCATTACGTCAGCACCCAAAGAATTCATATTTTCTTGCCATGATGCTCGTGCAGATTTGATAGTCTCTTTATACGCTTCATCAATATTTTTAGCCGCATTAACTAGTAGCGATTCATCATTTACATCGAGTACACGGCGACGTACACTGCTAAGCATATAGCCGAAGGATTCTTCTGTTTGAACGAGCATAGAAATCTCTTGCATTAAGGTTTGTCCAATTGTACTAGAGAAATATGTATACCACATATATGCCAATTCTACATCAGGGAACATCCAATATACACCCGTACTAGGTGCTTCTGTACCCATAGACACCTCTACATGGTCACTATAGCGGGTAAAAGCTAAGTAATACGCTCCATTTTCACGAAGTGCCGCACGTCCTAGTTCTGAAACACGACTATCTATACAATAAATGCCATCCTGACCTAAAGCTACATCGGTTTGACCGCCAGGCAATAAAATAGAGCGTAAAGACAAACCGTAGTTTAATACAGTAAATACCGGTAATTGCGCAAAGACGCCATGAGGCAATGGAATATAATTAATAGCTTTCCAGTCATCACCAACTCGTTCACGAAGGCCTACACGCATCTTTTTAACATCATATTTACCATAAATGATTTCATAAGCCCCAAGTGGAGTCCATTCACGAATAGATTCTACACGTTTCTGGTTCAAAAAGAATTGTAATGCCATATTATTCAATCCCAATTGATTTTGTGCCATCGTTGCTGGTAAGAACAATTGAGCAGTCCCTTCTGGAACTAAATTATGCAAACCATTAGCTACCTCTTCTACAATATCTTCAGAGGATTGGAACATACCAACCGTACCTGTAAAGATATGGTCAAAATAGCTACGATGAGGCCATTGATTAATAAT
>QWCT01001285.1_pt1 | contig 13160 bp, 10 predicted proteins | sample 1972681 | NCBI WGS metagenome assembly QWCT01 (sample SAMN09866701, study PRJNA288562) | Human oral metagenome isolate pre3_saliva, whole genome shotgun sequencing... | isolation source: mouth | host: Homo sapiens | place: USA: California | reverse complement strand
GCGCTTCAAAGCCTTCATTGCGCACGACGGCATCTACAACACCCAGCAACAATATACCGAAACCGAAGAACTTTGGTTCGCCAACTGGGACATGGGCGCTGCGCCTTGGCACAAGAATGCCGAAGGTCAGCAACAAAAGGCCTTCCGCACTTCGCCCCACCTCTATGTCGACCGCTGGGACACCCCCATTCTCTGCATTCACGGGCAACGTGATTTCCGCATTGAGTACACCCAGGCAGAAAGTGCCTTCACCGCAGCCCGCCTGCGCGGCATTCCCGCTCAACTTCTCCTCTTCCCCGACGAGAACCACTGGGTGCTCCGTCCGCAAAACGGCATTCTCTGGCAACGCACCTTCTTCCGTTGGCTCGACAAATATCTCAAGTAACCCTTTTCCCTACTATCAACCCAATCCCTCACGCTCACAACAATGAACGTTACACAACCCATCGCACAAAAGCTCAACGATTCCGCATCGGCTCGTTGGACAGCCCTCATCATTGTGTCCTTCACCATGATGATGGGCTACTATGTCACCGATCTTCTCTCGCCGCTCGAGAAAATCCTCACAGCTCCCACCGCACAAGGTGGTCTCGGATGGAGCGCCGACAACTATGGTTTCTTCTCCGGTAGCTACGGCCTCATCAATGTGTTCCTCCTGATGCTCTTCTTCGGCGGTATCATTCTCGACAAACTGGGTATTCGCTTCACCGGCGTGCTCAGTACCGCACTCATGGTCGTAGGCGTACTCATCAAATACGTGGCCGTCTCCACCGATTTCCACGGAGCAGTGTTCAGCCTCGGTTCTTTCAGCCTCCCCATGTCGGCTGCAGTGGCTTGCTTGGGCTTCGCCATCTTCGGCGTGGGCTGTGAAATCACCGGTATCACCATTTCGAAAACCATCACCAAGTGGTTCACCGGCCACGAGCTGGCTTTGGCCATGGGTGTGCAGGTAGCGCTCGCCCGTCTCGGCACCGCCGCTGCCCTCAGTGCCAACCTCCCCATGGCGAAAGCCACCTCTCTGGGCATTCAGCTCCCCGTGATCGTAGGAGCCGCCCTGCTCATCGCCGGTTTCCTCGGTTTCCTGGTCTACAATGTGATGGATCGCCGTTTGGATGCCTCGATCGCAGCAGTAGACGGAGAGTCTGCCACCGAAGCAGCCGAAGACGAGAGTTTCAAGTTCTCCGATCTCGGAAAAATCTTCTCCAATCCCGGTTTCTGGCTCATCGCCCTGCTCTGCCTACTCTTCTACAGCGGCGTGTTCCCCTTCTTGAAGTTCGCCACTAAGTTGATGATCTCCAATTATGGCGTGCCCGAGGACTATGCCGGCATGATTCCCGGTATACTTCCCTTCGGAACGATCATCCTCACGCCCCTTTTCGGTATTGTCTATGACAAGGTCGGCAAAGGTGCCACCCTCATGCTCATCGGCTCGGGGATGCTCACCGCTGTGCACTTCACCTTCATGCTCCACGTCCTCCCCTTCGGCTGGTTCGCCATCATTCTCATGCTCGTCCTCGGTGTTGCCTTCGCTCTTGTGCCCTCTGCCATGTGGCCCAGCGTGCCCAAGATCATTCCGATGAAGTTGCTCGGATCGGCCTTCGCCATTATCTTCTACATTCAGAACATCGGCCTCACACTCGTTCCCATGTGGATCGGTAAGATGAACGGTGCCGACCCCACCTACAAGACTTCGATGGCCATCTTCACCTGCTTCGGTGCGATCTCCGTCCTCCTCGCCCTTGCCCTCCTCTACATGGACAAGAAGAAAGGCTACGGTCTGCAGAGAAAGAACTCAAAATAAAGCGTGCACTGCCAATTTGGCTAACATCCCCCTCAACAAGAAAGCCCGCAAAGCAATATGCTTTGCGGGCTCTTCTTTTGCCTTATCGACAAGAATAGACAGCGGCAACGCCGCTCAAGGCGCACCATCGGAAGGAGTCAGCGACAACCTTTGTCGCGGCGCACGATCTTCGCAATCATCGGGCGACCGTTGCGCGTCACCATGCGGACAATCGTCTCGCCCTTCACGCCACCGTCGTTATACGTCACCACATAATCGCGTCCACTGCGCGGACGAATCTGCAAAACACCGGCCGTGTTATCGCCGCCGTTGATGCACGTGCGAAAGATCCAAATGCCGTAGCCCGTGCCGTCATACTCCTCGGCATAAACCTTGCGCAACACGCGAAGCATAGCGGGGGTGCAAGTAGCCTCGACTTTCTTGTCATCAAACTTAGCGCCGTTGAGCACCACTTCAATGTAAAACCTCCGCAAAATGGCCTCATCGGCTGCGGTCGAAGCCGACTTTTTCACGACCGCCTGCGCACGTCCCGTCGACACAGGAGCCACTTCCATCCCCTTCGCGCCACTTCCGGACAACAAGAACCAACCGGCCAACAAAAAGCCGCCGCGACAAAGGAGGGACCGTAAACTAAAAAATAGGGGCTGCTTCATAGGGCTATTTTACTGTTATGTTACAGCGCGAATTTACACACAAATCATTTCTCGGCAACATTTTTCTTCGTCAAATACCACTCTGGCTCAGCAATACCATGGTTCCTCATCCCCATTCAGGCCTCTGACCTTCGTTTTGCGCAAACAAAAGGCAGCAACAGTCGTCCGCTGCGTGCGAGAGACGTCTGCTGCTGCCGGTCTGTGGGCAATGCCATGCATCGTTCGTCGACAAAGGACGAAACGACGGACAAAAAATACCTCAGTTTTCCCTTATGCTCGTTTGCCGTTGAACACGTAAGTGAGCGGGAAGGGCATTTTTCCGGGTTGCAAGCTATATTCCAGCTCGAGAACCCCGTCTTTCACCGTGCCGACCACATTATATTCCGTGGCAGAGAACACTCGATAGGGCATTTCTTCCTTTTTCTGCTTGAGCGGCACCAGTTGGATCTCGGCGTCTGCCTTGACTTTGCCACTGAGCACGAAGTCCTTTTCGCCCGTCTTCACCACCTTTACGCCCTTGAGCGTGTAGCCTTTCTGGGCGGCGCTCGAATAAGGTGCTCCCTCTATGAGATCAATGTCATAAGCCTCCGTCGTGATGTCAACCGTCGAATCGGTTGCGGGCACCATCTTCAGGTTGTGCTCCTTCAACTGGCCCAGCACGGCCTCTTGGCCAAACATTTTGATCGAGAAACGTTGGCTGACGACGTACGTACCGGCCAGTGCCTCAGTCTTGAGTTTCGCCACTACGCGTTGTTTCGGTTGTTCGTTTTCGTCTTTGCCGCACGAAACGGTTACACATGCATTGGCAGCGAGCAACAAGGCCGCTCCGAAGGCGGCCAACTTAAATTGGATTTGCATAATCGAAGTATTTGTCGTGAATTATTCGGGTGCAAAGTTACGCGAAGTCCGCTGCAATGACAATCCCCATTTGTTAGGATATTCTGTTTCCTCCTCTCATCAGCTGCCTACCGCAGCCTCCTCTTTCACTCTCGCGCACAAGCCCCGGACTGTTCTCGCCGTTTTTCGCCGAGCAACACGCTACAGCGGAAAAAAGCCTGCACCTTTCAATGACTGTTGCGGCATACGAAAAAAGCGCTTCACTCAGTTGAGTGAAGCGCTTGCAATAAACGAAACTTGCGGTGCGTACGGGACTCGAACCCGTGACCCCATGCGTGACAGGCATGTATTCTAACCAGCTGAACTAACGCACCTTGTTTTGATTACGGGTGCAAAGGTAGGCATTCATTCCCAATACTCCAAATTTTCGGGGAGGAAAAATGAAGAAATCCCCCATTTTCACAAGAAAATCCCGCGATTTCGGTGGAAATCGCGGGATTTTTTCTCACCGGCCGAGAACGATCGTCCTTTCTCTCGCCACTGCGTGTACACCACTGCGCGCAGTTTATCTATATCCGGGATTCTGTTTCAAATTAGGATTGAGCTGCAGCATGCGCGCCGGGATGGGAAAGACCGTTGTGTGGCGGTCTGCTTCGTCAGACAAGGCCGGTCGCAGGGTGTAAGCCTTGTGGAAGAGATCAAACCTCACGAGATCTGCTCGCCGCGTTCCCTCCCACATCAGTTCCAATAGGCGTTCCTCAAGCAGATGTTCGAGTGTAGCCGTGCGCGGCGCCATACCCACACGTGCACGCACGCGATTCAGATCCTCGTCTCCCGACTCCCCTAATCTAACCTTGGCCTCGGCACGCATCAGTAGCGCATCTGCATAACGAAACAGCACGATATCGTTGTCCGCCAGCTGTCCGTCGCTGTAAGCCGTGAGGTCGGGCGCGTATTTGTGCATGCGCGCACCGGCCGTCTTCTCATAGGGCGAACCGGTCAAGTTGAGTTTCACTTCACGGGCGTGGTAAACGAGCGGCGTCTTGGCATCCAACATCACCTTCATCCCATTCTCTCGCACCGTGTCGGCATAGAAATTCAGCGCGAAGCGTCGGTCCTCTCTACTCGTCCCGTAGCCGTAGATGTCCAAGGTAGCCGGCGTGGCGCAACTTCCGTTTTCTCCCACGCCGTGCTGCGCCCCACCCTGCGCATAGTGGCGAGAACGGAAAAGGTTCTTGAACAAGGTGGGATAGAGCGTCTTGTCGGTGACGATTGTGAAGATGTTTTCGCGCGATTGTTCGTTGGCCACTTTGAAATTGTCGGCATAGTTCGGTTCAAGTGTATAGCCGGCGGCGGTAAGTGAGTCGCAATAGGCCACAGTTGCCTGCCATGCGTTGGCTGTGCGGCCGTTCACATCCAACCGCATCGTGTCGCCCGACGGACGATGGCCGTCTGTGGGATCATCGTCGGCATACACTTCGGCATTGAGGGCCAAACGCGCCAAAAGGAAGAAAACCACCGGGCGGGTGATGCGCCCATAATAGCTGCCGGGCACGTTGCTGCGCACATTGGGCAGGAGGGGTAAGACCTCACGCAGCTCTTTATTGACAAAAGCATAGACTTCCGAACGACGCGCGGGACGCACATCTTCCAAGCGCGCTTCGGCTTTCGTCACCACGGGAACTCCACCGAAGAGATCGAGCAATTCGAAATAAAAGAGCGCACGCACTGCACGCACTTCGGCGCAATAGTGAGCATAGTCGGCGTCACTGAGTAAATTACGATGCTTCGCCAACCGATCGAGCGACCGATTGCTGAGCATCACCACACGATAGAGATAATTCCAAAGCGTGAGCAACTCGGGGTCGTTGGACGTCCAGCGGTGTAAGTAGAGATTTTCCCAAAATCCCCCGTCATACCAATCGCCGCCCCGAATCGGGATCACGGCTTCGTCCGTGCAAAAAGTATTGTAGTCGTACACCCCTTTGTAGGTGCCCTGCAATCCCTCTCCGTCTCGGCTTCCGCCGATGTTCGCATAGAGCGTTGCAACGGTGTTGACGTACAAATTGGTCGCGTTGTCGTAGGCTTGCTGCTCAGACAGGCTTCCGTGCGGCTCGTCGTGCAAACAAGCCGTCAAAAAAAGGAGCGGAAGGCAAAAAAGGAAAAGAAGCTTGTTCATCTTAGTGCATTTAGAACTGTACATTCACCCCCATAGAAAAAGTGCGATAGACGGGATACGAACGTTTGTCGTCCATTCCGATCGTGGCATTGACCACGTGGCTGTTGATCATGGGGGTCAATCCCGAATAAGCCGTAAATGTCCACGGATTGTTCACGCTACACGATAGGCGCAAGCCCTGAATGACTCGAGAACGTAGGGGGACGTTCCATCCCAAGGTGATATAATCCACATTTACGTAGTCGCCTTTCTCCAACCAGTAGTCGGTGACGTTTTGATCCTTGATGTTCTGCTGCGGCGCCCCACGCATCACGTTGTAGTCGGGGAAGCTCGTCATATTCATGTAGGCCAAGGCCGTGGCATTGAATATCTTGTGGCCGAAAGCGCCATTGATTTGCATCGTGAGGTCCCATTTTTTGTAACGCACTGCGATGTTCGAGCCGAGCATCACCTTGGGTGTGGCCTGTCCCGCCACATAGCGGTCACCACCGTCTTCGACATTGATCCGCCCGTTGTGGTCCAAATCTTCGATTTCGTAGCGGCGACTGCCGTCGGGCTGGAGTTCCAAGCCGGTGCTTTTGGGCAAATAGAACACACCCAGCGGTTGTCCAACGATTTGATAGAGCACATTGTTGTTTCCTCCGTGGAAACCGGCGCCAAGCTCCATTCCGCCAATGGGAGTAATGCGAGGTGCGGTGAGTTGCATCCCGAGACAAGCTCCTCCCAGCGAGCGCAAACGACTGCGCTGCACGGTGAGGTTCGCATTCACGTCGAGTCCCCAGTCGCGGGTGCGCAACAACGAAGCACCGAGTCCGAGTTCCCAACCATCGTTGGAGAGTGTGCCGTTGTTGGCCAAGAGTTTGTTGTAAACAAAGGGCGGCACGGGCACTTCATATTCATAAAGCATGTCGCGCGTCACGGCATGATAATACGCTACGGTCAATATCAAACGATTGTCCCACAACGCCGCCTCAGCGCCCACGTTGAAGGTGCCGCGCGTCTCCCAACGCAAATCAGGATTATAGTTGCGCGCTTCGCTCATCGTCACAACCGGCGCTCCGTTGACGGGGACAACGTTGGTCGGCACCATGCGTCGTACGGCATTGTAGGCCGAGATGCCCGCCAGATTTCCCGATTCACCATAGCCGATGCGAAATTTCAGGCGATTCACGGCATCGACGCCGCGCAAGAAGGCTTCGTGCTTCACATCCCACTCGCCCGAAACCGAAGGGAAGAGACCCCACGTGTGATTCTCCCCTACCAACGAGCTACCGTCGGCGCGCACGCTGACGGAAAGGGCATAGCGATTGAAAATGCTGTAGCGAGCAGAAAAAAGTCCGGAGAGTAATGTGGCATCTTGGCGGTCACTATACGTCCCGCCGTAGGGGCGCAACGCACCGGCGGCCAGATTGTGATAGCCGGTGGCGTTGTTCGTGAATCCCTTCACGAGCGTGCCGAATTCTGTTTGGCGGCTGTGCTGCCACTCGCCCAGGGCGCGGGCCGTTAGTCGGTGAGCGCCCCAAAAACGATCGAAGTCTAACGAGAAATTGGCCAGCCAATCTTTGTAATTCCGCTGGCGACGCAAGGCTTGTCCCTGCGCCCATATCCAAGTGGGGTAATATTGAAGTTCTTGATTGGTGCTATTCGTGTAGGTCCCCAACGCACTGAGCGAAAAAGCGTCGTCTAATTTCAATTTCAGCTGCACATGGGCGTTGAGGTGCTGATTTTCGAGATCATTGCTCGCTCTGAACATGGCTTGCGGCGCAGCAATCTGCGAAGCCGTGGGATTCGTGTACCAGCCTCCGCCCACTTTTTCCTGCAAAGGATAGGTGGGATTTTGCGCTGCTGCCCCATAAAAAACTCTTTGACCGTCGTAAAGATCGGCCCGCTGTTGGGTCGAGGTGAAAAGCCCGAAATCGATGCGCAATTGCCCATTGAGCGCGCGCTGACTCAGGTCGATTTTCGCCACAAAATTGTTGCTACTGTTGTTTTTCACCACCATTTCGCGTTCACGATAGGCCACCGACGCACGATAGTTGGACGATTCCGTTCCGCCGTTGAGGGCAACGTGGTGACTGTGTAGGAACCCCGTCCGCTCAAGGTAACGCAAATAATTTTCATTCGCACCTCCGTCAATATAAGGCTTGCCTAATCGCTGCGCTGTGGCCAGATATTCCGAAGCCGAAAGCATTTCGAGGCGTTTACTCACAGTTTGCATGCCGGCATTCCCGTCGTAACTGATGTGGAAGCGCCCACTCTTCCCTTTTTTTGTGGTGACCACAATCACACCGGAGGCACCTCTCGAACCATACTGCGCTGTTTCTGCCGCGTCCTTGAGCACTTCGAATTGATCGATGTCGCCCGGATACACCGTACTGAGGGTTTCCAGATCGGAAGGTACGCCATCGATGAGCACCAAGGGGTCGTTTCCGCCGGTAATGGACGTGGTGCCACGCACTCTCACCCCGGTAAGCGCCGCCATGCGGTCGCCTGTACCCGAAGTCACGCTCACACCGGGTAAGCGCCCGGCAAGATTTTCCAAAGGCGACTCAATATACCCTCGTTTGAAGCGGTTGTCGTTGAAATTTAAGCCGGAGGCCAATCTAATCACCTTGCGTGTAGTGTCTTTTCGCGTCACGGGCTTTGTCTTCTGCGCATGTGTGGTCGCAGCCACAGCCATTATGCAAAGCAACACGGAAAGTCGACGTTTGTTCATCATCGTTGCGGGGAGAAAAGTGGGGGTTACTATATAAATAATGAGTGATTCTACCATATAAATGGAGTGACCTGCCGTTAGCTCTACGACTGCAGCTTGAAAGTCGGGGCTACTCCATGCCGCTCGTCGCACGATCCACCGACCGGCGGGACTTTTTCGCGACAACGTGCGCCCTTTTAGAGAATCTCTCGTGCAATCCAAGCACAGGCTTCGGCATCGGCCAGTGCATGGTGGTGATCTTCGAGATGAAACCCGCAGCATTCGGCCACTGTGTGGAGCTGATGATTCGGTAACTCGGCACCGAACGTTCTGCGCGAGGCGCGACAGGTGCAATAAAAGGGATATTCCGGATAGTCCATGTCGTAGGCATCAAAAACAGCCCGGAGACAAGACTCATCAAATGGACTGTTGTGCGCCACAAAAGGGAATTCTTCCGGCAAATGCCGACACAATTCGGCCCACACTTGTGGAAACGGGCGCTCATGCCGCGTGTCCTCAGTCGTCAATCCGTGAACAGCAGTGGTGAACGGCGAATAATAATTGGGAATCGGGCGGATCAAACTGTAATACTTATCGGTTATTTCACCGTCGCGCACCACTACAATCCCAACACTGCACACACTGCTGCGCTTCCCGTTGGCGGTTTCAAAGTCAATCGCTACAAAGTTTTCCATCGGTCGGTCATTTTAGAAGAAACAAAACGACATATCCCATCTATTTATCAAAGGCTTATCACATTTCTCCTCAACAATTCAAAGAAGCACTCCCTCGTGGCGCTGATATCGGCCATCGCGTCGTGTGCCCCGTCGAATTCTCGGCCGAAAAGTCGCACATACAATTCTTGCAGGCGAGGCCATTTGGGGCCATACTTCCCGGGAATGTTGCAAAAGTCGATCGTTGCTTGCATTGTGCACACATAAGGACGCGCAAACATGATACGGTGATCGTAACCTAGGCGATAATATTCCGTACCCACGACGTGTAAATCGTAATCTATGTTGTGTCCCACCAGCCAACCGGATTCATTCAGATCGGCACCGAAGGCCAACATCACGTCGCGCAGCGGTTCTCCCTCAGCCAAGGCACGTTCTGTCGTAATACCATGCACATCCGAAGCCGCTGCGGGAATTTCAAAGCCTTCGGGGCGCACAATCCGGTTGCCCCGTCGCAATTCGTTCCCCCGGCTGTCGGTGAGAATCCACCCCAACTGCACCAAACGCGGCCAATTGTCCGTGTCTGTGCAAGGCGCTTTGTAGTCTTGTGGAATGCCTGTGGTCTCAGTGTCGAAAAAGAGGTATTTTGTTTCAGGTTGAGGCATGTTGTTTTGAATTATAGGAGAAGGCAGATGAAAACACTTCGGTGTGCGTATTGATCCTTCCGGACAACACACCTGCAAATATCTAAAAAAAAAAAGTGTCTCCCAAGAATCCTCGTGTCAAAATGCTTTTTCGCCGAGCACAAACGGCTTTCCCCGAAGTTTTTCGTACTTTTGCAGCAAACCATTGTGTACCTTCGCATGAAGCCTCTCTTTATAGCCGGCCCTTGCGTGATCGAAAGCAGCGAATTGCTCGACCGCGTGGCACAACAGTTGGTAGAAATTCGCCAACGCCTTCACATCGACATTTATTTTAAGGCCTCGTTTGACAAGGCCAACCGCACTTCTCTCCGTTCCTTCCGCGGCCCGGGGCTGGAACGCGGCTTGCAACAACTTGCCGATGTGGGTGCGCGCTACCATCTTCCCTTGACCACCGACATTCACGAAAGCTATCAGGCCGCAGCGGCGGGCGAAGTGGTCGATGTGCTGCAGATTCCGGCTTTTTTGTGCCGGCAGACCGACCTGCTCGTGGCAGCTTCACGCACCGGCCGCGTGGTCAACATCAAAAAGGCCCAATTTCTTTCCGGCGAAGACATGCGTTTCCCCGTAGAGAAGTGTAGAGAATCAGGCGCGAAGGAAGTTTGGCTGACAGAACGGGGCAATAGCTTCGGCTACAACAACTTGGTTGTCGATTTTCGCAATCTTCCCATCATGCGGCAGTGGGCCGACCGCGTCATCATGGACTGCACGCACTCGGTGCAGCGTCCCGGCGGCGGAAACGGCACAACTTCCGGCGACCGCGAGTTTGTTCCTGCCATGGCATTGGCCGCCAAAGCATTCGGCGCCCAGGGCTATTTCCTCGAAACCCACCCCGATCCGGACAAAGCGCTGTCCGACGGTCCCAATATGCTGCCGCTCGACGAACTCGAAGGCCTGTTTCGCCAATTGTGCTAATCTCTCTTCTCGAAAATCCCCATGTCAATTTATACCGACACCGCCATTCAATGCCTCCGCGACGAAGCCGAGGCATTATTGGCCTTGATCCCCACCATCGGCTCCGAGTTGGATGAGGCCGTTCGGCTCATTATGGCCTGCACCGGCAAAGTCATTGTGACGGGTGTGGGAAAAAGCGGACACGTCGGCGCCAAAATCGCCGCGACTCTCTCTTCCACAGGAACCCCCAGCTTCTTTATCAATCCGCTCGACGCGTTCCACGGAGACTTGGGCGTGATTGCCGACAACGATCTCATTCTCGCAATTTCCAACTCGGGCGAAACCGACGAACTGCTCCGCTTCTTCCCTTACTTATTGGCCAAGAAAGTGCCTATTGTCGGCATGAGTGGCAACCCCTCTTCACTTTTGGCGCAATACAGCACCGTGCATTTGAATATCGCCGTGAAGCACGAGGCTTGCCCCATGGGTTTGGCGCCCACTTCCAGCACAACCGTGACGCTTGCCCTGGGCGATGCCCTCGCCTGTGCCCTCATTGTGGCGCGCGATTTCAAGGCCGGCGATTTTGCACGCTTCCATCCCGGCGGTGCCCTGGGTCGGCGGTTGCTGACCTGCGCACGCGACGTCATGCGCACCGACAATCTCCCCACCACCTCGCCCGATACGTGCATGGGCGAGGCACTGGTTTGCATGACTTCCGGGCGTTTGGGTCTCTGCGTGGCCGTTGAAAACGGAAACATCGTGGGCATCGTCACCGACGGCGACATTCGTCGTGCAATGGAGCGCTTCGGCGACAGCTTCTTCCGCCATACCGTGCGCGAAGTCATGACCTCTCACCCCAAAATCGTGCGCCCCGAAACCAAAGTGGCCGAGATCGATCAGCTCATGCAGCAATACAAGATCCACTCCGTGCTGGTGCTGGACGAAGCGGGCAAATTGCTCGGCATTGTCGACTCCTTCAGCACGATGATTTAAACATTCGTCTCCCACGAAGGCCTCTTCTAACGAAGGATTGCCCCCTCTTATCACATTCTCCTCATGAACGAACAGCGCGACACCACTTTCTCCATATTAAAGGCACTTGCCATCCTCCTCGTCGTGACGGCTCATGCAGCAGCCCCCACCTACCTGTCCCGCTTCGCCTACATGGTTTCGGTACCGGCCTTCTTTGTGTGCGCCGGCTACTTTTTCAATCCCCAATACCTACAACAGAAGGGTACTTTCGTCGTGCGCCGCGCACGCCGCCTTTACCTTCCGTTTGTGAAATGGAGCCTTCTGTTTCTCGTCCTCCACAATCTTTTTTTCCCGCTCGGTCTACTCTCTGAAACCTACGGCAATGCCGCCGGAGGCGTGACGCATCCCTACGATTGGGGCACGGCAATGCAAAATCTCTGGAGCATTGTCTTCAACATGTCGGGCTATGACGTCTTTCTCGCCGGTGCTTTTTGGTTTTTCCGCGCCCTGTTTCTGTCGAGCATCGCCTTCCTGCTTCTGTTCAAGGGCGCCACTTGCATCAAGTGGCTGAAGAATCCCACCTTACAAGTCGCCGCAGTCGGCACCCTCACCCTCCTTCTCGCCATTTGGCAATCGTTTGACGGACTTCGCATCACCGGTGTGGCGCAAGGCGGCTACCGTGAGCTGATGGGCATCACTTTTATGAGCATCGGTTTCTTGTTTCGTCACAACACCGACAGCCCTGTGTCTGTCGCTTGGCGCCATCCCGCACTCGGTTTGGCATGGAGTAGTCTTGTTTTGGCGCTTTTGGTCGCCTTCTTCCCCGTAGCCATGACTCCCTCCACCGGCAATCCGCTCGCCGTTGTCCTTTTGGCGCTCGCCGGTCCGGCCGCTTTTGTCTGGCTGCACGCCGTTGCCCACTATCTCTCCCTCCTCCCTCGCAAAGTTCCCGAGGTCATTGCCTACATTGGCGACAACAGCATCTACATCTTCGGTTTCCATCTCCTGGCCTTCAAGTTGGTGAGCATGATCAAGGTGCTGGCCTACGGGTTGCCGTGGGAAATGGTGGGGAACCACCCGGTGGTGACATTCCAACGGGACGATGCATTTTGGATCGCCTACCTTTTCGTCGGCGCAGGGCTCCCGCTGCTGGTGGTCTGGAGTTGGCGCTATTTCTGCACCCAATTTGACTTCAACTGGACGCGCCCTGCCGACTGGGGCCGACTGTTCCTCACAATTTCTGTCGGGATCTGGACCGGAATGAAGTGGTTGGGACGCTCCTCCGTGCGCACTTCGAAGAAAACGGCGCACGGCATAGCCGTCACCTTCAAAGACATCGTCACGCAATCGCGCACCGACGACGACAATTGACCGCACATCGCAGACAACCTCCCGCAAATCATTACCCCCCGAAGTCTCTTTCCAACGGAGACTTCGGGGTTTTTCGTTTCCCCGTCTCGGTCAATAAAGGAAAACCTGGGGAGAAATACGCAAAATCCCCCAATTATCGACAGAAAGCTCCGCACTTTTGACGCCGAATTCCACAGGCACAAACGTCATCCCCCCCCCATTCTCGCACTTCCGCCGGTTTCACACGGCAGCCCGACATGCAAGCACAAAAAAAGGCCTTCCGCTTTTGGCGGAAGGCCGGTGTCTCGCGATGAATGCGAAAGTTTCGGCTACAAATTAACGTGCCTGTGCTTCAGCATTCTTGATCATTTGCTGCGAAGCGTAGAGATAAACTTCTACACGGC
>QWCT01002405.1_pt1 | contig 13191 bp, 7 predicted proteins | sample 1972681 | NCBI WGS metagenome assembly QWCT01 (sample SAMN09866701, study PRJNA288562) | Human oral metagenome isolate pre3_saliva, whole genome shotgun sequencing... | isolation source: mouth | host: Homo sapiens | place: USA: California | reverse complement strand
CTCTCTCGTGTATGAGGGCTTCGCACTGGAAATTCTTGCGTCTTCGACCTCAAAATTTCCCTCATCTGCGCATCGCTCAGTTGGCAAGTTTGTATCATCTGCACCAAATAGGGTTGAGATCGATGCTCGAAAGCAAGGACATTCCCTCTATTCAAAAGCTTTTTTGCTTTGAAACGAGCAGTTATTGGCAACACCACTACACATTCGGAACACCCTCGCAAAAGGGGTCTAAGCAGCTTTCTAAAGGCTCGATAGAGCTCATTATCATCAACACCATCGTGCCTTTGCTGTTTGCTTACGGAAAATATAGCAACAAAGCAGAATTGTGCAACACTGCACTCGACTTGTGGGAACAGCTCGAACCCGAACAAAACCACATCGTTACGCAATGGAAAAAGAGTGGTTTTTGCATCGAATCGGCTGCCGACACGCAGGCTCTTATTCAGCTTCACAACGAATATTGCGCCACGAAAGATTGCTTGAAATGTCGCTTTGGCTTCGACTTTCTGCGCTCTTGCACGGCAAGCAACAATAAATGAGATATAAATTTAAATAAGATAAAAATGGAATATGTATTTACAATGAAGATGAGCGTTCGTGACTACGAATGCGACTTGCAGGGTATTGTGAACAACGCTAACTATCTTCACTACATAGAACATACACGACACGAGTTCTTAAAGCATGCAGGGGCGAACTTTGCAGAGCTTCATCAAAACGGAATAGATGCGGTTGTGGCTCGCATGAACCTACAATATAAAACGCCATTGCGCAGCGACGACACCTTCGAATCGTGCCTCAACCTCACCAAAGAGGGTATTCGTTACACTTTTTATCAAGACATCTACAATGCCACTACCCGACAATTGTGCTTTAGAGCCAGTGTTGATGTGGCGTGCATTGTGAACAACCGACTTGGAAGGAGTGAGGAGTTAGACGCTATTCTCGAGCCGTTCTTACTCAAAAAACCATAAAATCGACCTTCAAACCCCACCCTACCTGCAAATGAAAACTACACCTCAAGAAATAATCAACGCCATAGCAGTGAGTAAGATGGGCTTTTACAAGCTATCTGAAACGCTCGAAATACTGCAAAAACTGGGCTCGGCAACTGCCATCATAGAACATCGAAACAATATAAAAGATGTGCTCCCCGATGCCTCGGACAAACTGATTGAAACGCTCAAAAATACTGATCGCTTTTTAATTCAGGCGGAACAGGAATTTATTTGGACTCAAAACAATGGCGTAGAGGTGCTTTGCTGGGGTGACGAACGATATCCACAACGATTGAAGGAGTGTGCCGATGCTCCCCTAACGCTGTTTTATAAGGGTTCTGCCAACCTCAATAAACAACGCATTATATCGATTGTGGGAACAAGAAAATGCACGCATTATGGGCAAGACCTCATTAAACATCTAATAATGGAACTGCAAAGGCTCTGCCCCGACGTGCTCATTGTGAGCGGTTTGGCTTATGGTGTAGACATCAATGCACATCGCATGGCTCTCGATCATCATTTCGAAACGGTGGGAGTGTTGGCTCATGGGCTCGATTATCTATATCCTCACGCTCATAAAGAAACGGCATTGCAAATGCTTTCGCAGGGCGGTTTACTCTCAGAGTATTGCACCAACACGAAAGCCGACAAGATGAATTTTGTGAGAAGAAATCGAATTGTGGCTGGAATGTGCGACGCTTGTATCTTAGTGGAGAGTGCTTTGAAGGGCGGAGGCTTAATAACTGCAGGTATTGCAAAGGACTATTCGAGAGAGGTTTTTGCCTTTCCCGGGGCGGTAGGTGCCCCTTATAGCGAGGGTTGCAACGCTCTTATTGCTCAAAATGGGGCTGGTCTCATCACTTCGGCTAATGACTTGGTGGAGAACGAGAGTTGTTTCCCACGCTCAATGCCAACGAACAACAGGTGGTTGAGGCTTTGAAAAAGCACAACAACCTACAAATTAATATGTTACTTGCCCAAACAAACCTGTCGATTGGTGAACTATCGGCGGTGCTCTTCGAGCTGGAAATGAAGGGTATTGTGAGGGCAATGGCGGGCGGAAGCTATCATTTATTGATGTTATAGCCCAACAAAAGAACAGGCTTTTAAGGATAACTCATTATATATCAAACAAAAGGGCGAAGGCTCTTACACACGAATAATTGAACAATGAAGATAAGAAATATAGACCTTGGCGAGAAACCTTTGTTCCTTGCGCCAATGGAAGACGTTACAGATATTGGCTTTCGAATGCTTTGTAAGCGTTTCGGAGCAGCGATGGTATATACCGAATTCGTTAGTGCTGAAGCATTAGTGCGCAACATTAAATCTACTATCAACAAGCTTTCTATTGCGGATAGCGAACGACCTGTGGGCATTCAGATATACGGTCGTGATGTAGAATCGATGGTTGAGGCGGCTAAAATCGTTGAACAGGTGTCGCCAGATGTGATCGACTTGAACTTTGGTTGCCCCGTTAAAAAGGTGGCAAGTAAAGGAGCTGGATCGGGAATGTTACGCAATATCCCCCTTATGTTAGAGATTACAAAGGAGGTTGTCAAAGCTGTTAAAACGCCTGTAACGGTGAAAACACGCTTAGGTTGGGACAGCGAGAACTTGGTTATCACCACTCTTGCCGAGCAATTGCAAGACTGTGGTATCGAAGCTTTAACCATTCACGGTCGAACAAGGGCTCAAATGTACACGGGAAATGCCGATTGGTCGCTTATTAAAGAGGTGAAAGACAATCCCAGAATTCATATCCCTATCATCGGAAATGGCGACATCACCACTGCCGAAGAGGCGAAAATGGCTTTCGAACAATATGGCGTTGATGCTGTAATGGTAGGTAGAGCAACCTTTGGACGCCCATGGGTGTTTAAGGAAATGAATGAGTTGGTTCAGGGAATTGACGGCACAAGCACGGCTCTTACTATCGACGACAAAATCGATATCTTAAAAGAACAACTCGAAATCAATGTCGAAAAGATCGATGAATATCGTGGAATTCTTCACACTCGACGTCACCTTGCATCGAGTCCGATATTCAAAGGTATCCCAGACTTTAAACAAACTCGCATCGCTATGCTAAGAGCTAACACGGTAGACGAGCTGAACTCGATATTAGAAGACTGCCGTGTGCGCCTAAAGAGCATCGAATCTGCAGAATAAACCAAACCCTATTGCAGGGCTGTCTGAGCATAGGACGAATGAAAAATAAATTGTAAAGGTTCGATAAAAAGCACGTTTTCTGCATTATTTTTATTACCTTTGCACCCGATAAAGGCTTCAACCCACTCGTTGCAAGTGAGCAGAGATGGCGTTGAAGCTTTTGTTTAAATAGAAAGTTGAGCATATATGGTGTCATTATTGTGACGGGGACACACAAGATGCTCAAATAGTTTTAATAATAAAAAAAGAAAAATTTGAAGACATTTGAAATGTTAGGCATTAGCGAAGAGATTCGCAAAGCCATCGAAGAATTAGGTTTTGAGCATCCAACACCTGTACAAGAAGAAGTTATTCCATATTTGTTAGGAGAAGGAAACGATGTTATTGCACTTGCACAAACAGGTACTGGCAAGACTGCAGCATACGGTTTACCACTCATTCAAAAAGTTAATCCACAACAAAAGCACACTCAAGCACTCATATTATCACCTACCCGTGAGCTATGTTTGCAGATTTCTGACAGCTTAAGCGACTTTTCTAAATATATAAAAGGCTTAACTGTGGTGCCTGTTTATGGTGGAACATCTATTGAAACACAAATTAAAGCACTTAAAAAAGGTACTCAAATTATTGTAGCAACACCAGGACGACTCATTGATTTGATTCATCGTGGGGTGGCAAAGCTCGAAAATGTAACCAATGTTGTATTAGATGAAGCCGACGAAATGTTGAACATGGGCTTCTCTGAAAGCATTAACGAGATCTTAGAGTGTGTTCCTAAAGATAGAAACACTTTGCTCTTCTCGGCTACAATGAGTAAAGAAATAGAGCGAATTGCACGCAATTATCTCACCAATCACAAGGAAATAGTAGTAGGAAGCCGAAACGAAGGAGCCGAAAGCGTTAATCATATCTACTATATGGTAAACGCAAAGGACAAATATCTTGCCCTAAAGCGCATCGTTGACTATTATCCAAGCATCTTTGCCATTATCTTCTGTCGCACAAAACGTGAGACTCAAGAAATTGCAGATAAGCTTATTCACGACGGATACAACGCTGAAGCATTGCACGGAGACCTCTCTCAACAACAAAGAGACCTCACTATGCAGAAATTTAGAAAGCATACAACGCAGTTTCTCGTTGCAACTGACGTGGCAGCACGTGGCTTAGACGTTGATGATCTTACCCATGTTATTAACTTTGGATTGCCCGATGACATCGAAAGTTATACTCACCGAAGCGGAAGAACAGGTAGAGCAGGTAAGAAAGGTACATCTATCTCGATTATACACACCCGTGAACGCAGTAAGATGCACGCCATTGAAAAGGTGATTAGCAAGGCTTTCGTTGAAGGAGAAATACCCGATGCAAAGGCAATATGCAGTAAACAGCTTTACAAGGTGATGGACCAAATATTGAAAGCGGACGTGAACGAGGAAGAAATTGCACCTTTCTTGGCAGAAATTAATCGTCACTTTGAATACGTTGACAAAGAAGATATCATCAAAAAGATTGTTAGTATGGAGTTTGGTAAATTCCTTGAATACTATGCTAACGCCCCTGTTATTGAGAAACCAAGTAGAGGAAGAGGCGAAGACCGAGGCTCGAAAGGTAGCAGAAGAGATGGTAGTGGAAGCATTTACAAGAACAGAGAGGTTCGTTGTAACGACGCAGAAGAAGGATCTAACGGCAGAAAAGGACGCTCAACTGGTGGCAGAAACGCTGGTGGCGACTCGGACAACAGATACGAAAAACGCTCAAGACAACGCAATTCGAATGGCGAAAGACGTCAAGGCGGAAGAAACTCAAAGGGTTATTACACTGAAAGAGGCGAAGAATCGGGCGATTGGCGTCAGTTCTTTAACGATAAAAAGGTGAACTTAAGAGGTGAAGAACCAGACTTTAGCGAGGACGGTTGGGCACGTCGTAAACCCAGAAAGAAATAATATTATCCTTCACGACAATCCTGTTTGGCATTTAAATCCCCTGTGGTTTAAATGCCTTTTTTATGTCCTTTTGGTTTCTGAACAATACTCTTTGGACGAAACAAAATAGCTCTTTTTAAACAAGTATATACCTCAACAACGCTTTCTGCAACCTAAACACAAAAAGATAAAATGTAAATAAAAAGCAATACCAATTGAAAAATATTGTTTATTTTTGTACAAAACAATCATTAATCAATTGCAAGAGCCAGAAAAACGAAGAGGAAATGGAGCAAAAACACTGCTGCTCTATATCCTAACTGCCTCGCCTTAAACAATTCAATCATAACAAATAAACGTAAGATATCCTGCACTTTGCCACAATTATTATATTTTTTGAATGATATGTGCAAGAATCCTTAGCCTTAAAAAGTTAATTTTGCAAGCAAAGATTTGAATTAACTTCATATAAAACCCAAACAATCAGACAATATTTAAAATCACACCAGAACATCATGAAGACGAAATCATTTTTAATTCTGACACTTTTAGGATGGCTTTCGGTTGCTACTGCAATGGCTCAAGAACTGATCGTAAAAGGACTTGTTACTGATAATACCCAAGAACCACTTGTTGGTATTATTGTAAAAAGCAAGATTCAGTCGGTGATAACCAATGCTAATGGTCGCTTTGAACTAAAGGCAAACGAGAACGACGTCCTAACTTTCTCGGGCATTGGATATGTTACAGCCACTCGAAAGGTGAACTCTGCCAACGAAATGACTGTGGTATTAGCTGAGAAAAACGAAAACATCGACGAGGTAATCGTGGTGGGAACAGCGATGAAACGTAGCGATCTTACGGGTTCATTGTCTACTGTTAACTCTCAAACACTTAATCAAAAGCCTGCAACTTCTATCAATGAAGCCCTACAAGGACGTGTTGCAGGTGTATTTATCACACCAGGTCAAAGCCCATCTGATGGTGCTGGCATCAAAATTCGTGGTACTAACACCATTAACTCAGGCAGTAACCCTATCTATGTCGTTGATGGTATGGTGATGAGCGATGCCTTTAACTTCTTTAACTCAATCAACCCTAATGATGTTGAGGAGATTCAAGTGCTTAAAGATGCATCTGCTACTGCCCTATATGGTTCTCGTGGAGCCAATGGTGTAGTGGTTATCACAACCAAAAAGGCTAAACAAGGCAAAGGACAAATATCTTATGACGGCTGGATTGGCGTGACTACAATGGGTCATCGCCCTGCAACAATGAACACACAACAGCTTTATGACTTGCGTCTTGAGGCGTTTGCCAATGGCTATATGTATAACAATCCAACAGCAGACCGCCAGTCTTATATAGATAATGTATTACTAAAGAACAACATGGCCTTCTCTGAAGAAGAGCTTGCAGGCTACAATTCGGGCAATACTTATAACTGGCTCGATCGTGTTTCGCAAACAGGTATCAAGCAAAATCACACTCTTAGCTTCTCAAAAGCTACCGAAGGCACCAACCTTTATGTGAGCTTAAACACTACGAACACAAAGGGTGTGATTCTTAATACACGCCAAAAGAGCTACACAGGTCGTGTTAATGCCGACGCAAATATTAATCAATGGGTGAAGATTGGTACCAATACTTCTTTCACATACACTGAAGATAACGTTCCTTCTGACAACGTATTCAACAAGTCTTTATGGGCAAATCCCATGATTGATTATGCTCCTTACGAAGCAGATGCAACTCGCCACCTAAAGGATTACAGAACTCTTTATTGGAGAGCGCATACAGAACAGAACAATAACGACTTCAATCCGTTCAACTCTTTGGAGATTTCTCAAGACAGACAACGCAACTATTTGACTTCAGTTAACTACATTAACATCAATCCTATCAAGGGTTTAAACATACGTTCGACCTTCTCTTTGAACCACACTACACAGGCTTGGTTTGAATATATACCAACAGGTATTCAAGAAACTGAACGTAACAACAACGGAGATGCATTTTCTAAGCACGAACGTTGGAGCACCACTACATGGCAATGGGACAACTCTTTGAGCTATGTTACAATGTGGGACAAACACCGACTCAACGCTATTTTGGGCACAAGTACAAGTAGAATCATCAACAACTATACCCTTGCAGGTGGTAGTAGATTTGCAAGTAACGACCTAACTTATCACAAGTTGAGCGGAGCAGCTAACTTAGAAAAGCGTTTAATCGATTCTGATTTCACCAATAGTAGCTTATTATCGTTCGTATCTCGTGTGAACTACGACTACGACAACCGCTACTTTGCTACCTTTACTGCACGTTATGATGGTTCATCTAAGTTTGGAACAGGTCACAAATGGGGCTTAATGCCTTCGTTCTCGCTTGCTTGGAACATGGCTGGAGAGCAGTTTATGCAACCTTATAGCTCTTGGCTTAACAAGTTAAAGATACGTGCTGGCTATGGTGTTACAGGTAATCAAGATATTGAAAACTATGCTTATCTAACACTTTATTACCCTCAAATATCTAATGGAGTGGCTTCTTATCGCACAAGTGGACGCAGAGGTACACCTGGAATTACATGGGAAAAGCAACGACAAACGAACTTTGGACTTGATATTGCTATGTGGAACAACCGCCTTAGCATGAGCATTGATGCCTTCTTCATAACCAACGACGATCTTTTAATGAATCACTCGCTTAACAGAACATCTGGTTATACCAACACTTGGGAGAACATCGGTACCATGACTAACCGTGGTTTGGAATTCACTGTGAATGCAACTCCTATCCAAACTAAAGACTGGCAATGGAATGTTGGCGCTAACTTATCGTTCGATCGCAATAAGATTACCCGTCTATATGGTGGCGTTAAGGAGATATTGAACGACACTTACAGAGAAGGAAACATCTTCTTAAACGAGCCTTTACACACTATTTATACTTATCGCACAGGCGGAATTGCTAACGAAAGTAACCGCTCTCAATGGGAAAACGTGAACTATAACGGTAAAACGGTGGCTCTTGGCGACCTATTCCCTGCTGATATCAACAACGATAAGGTGATTGATCAAAAGGATAGAGAGATAGTTGGAACCACAACTCCTAAGTTCTATGGTGGTTTCTCTACTGATATTACTTGGAAAGGCTTAACACTTAACACTGTTTTCAACTATTCTGTTGGAGCAAAAAGAATTAGCTCTTACTACGAAAGCCTCATCAACAGTACTGGTGTAAGCAGCGCTTCAACTGATTTACTCGATCGTTGGACACCTCAAAATACAGGTGCTCAATTCCCAAGAGTAATAGATAATGTGACCTTATTCAATAGAGTTTCACCCTCAGACCTTGATTTCTCTATCCAAAATGCATCTTATCTAAGACTCTCAACTCTATCATTGAGTTACCAAGTGCCAAGAAGTATCCTCTCATCTATAAAAGTTAACTCGTTGAAAGTGTACTTCACAGCATCTAATCTCTTCTGCATCACTCCTTATAAAGGCTTCGATCCAGAATTAGGAGATAGCAAATATCCTCCAACAAAGATGTTTGTTTTTGGTCTTAACTTTAGTCTTTAACCTCATTTTGAATCAATTAGAGTCATGAAAATTAATATAAAACACATTATAGTGCCACTATTTACAGGTTGTATCACTCTTTGTACATCTTGTTCAGATTTTCTTACAGAAGAAAGTTCAACGGCTTTATCTGAAAAAAAGATTTATTCTAATCTCCAATATGCAGAGCTTAACCTTGAAAGTATCTACACTCAATGGCGCAACAACTGCTTTAAAGACGAGCATGTGTGGATGTTCCTCATTGCAACCGACGAGATACAGAGCGGTGCTTATCAAGCTTTAAAGTCTGGAGCACAACGTGCTGCGATGGAAACTTTCGATGCAAACCTCAACAGTCAGCACGAAAGAATCACCAACGAGTGGAACAATCGCTGGCCTTGTGTTACTTCTGCGGCTAAAATTATTCACGCATTGAATAACAATGGCTTACAAACCAACAAAGAGCAAGCAAAGATTTATGGCGAAGCATCATTCTTACGTGGTTGTGTAGACTATCAGTTGGCAATGTATTGGGGACGCATTCCTACCATAGATATGGGCAAAACAGAACAATTAGGCTATGGACGCCAGTCGCTTAAAGACACTTGGCAGTTTATAATTAACGACTTCCAAGAAGCTGCTAAGTATTGTTCTGAAACTCAAAAGCCTGGTCGTGCCACTCGATGGGCAGCCCTTACCATGCTTGGAAAGGCGCTTATGTCGGCTCCAGAAGAAACTGGTTTGCGTGATTTTGCAAAGGCTCAAGAATGCTTTGACGAAATTATTAAGTCTGGAAAGTTCAGACTTAATGAAGACTTTGCAGACCTTTGGGATTACAACAAGCAAAATACACCAGAGTCTATCTTTGAGTTTCAATTCAAAAATGCCTCTCCCGACAACAATCAAATACAGTTCCAAATAGGTAGTCGTGCTGCACAAAGCAAGTTTACAGACGCTTGTTACTTTGCAGGATACGACCATGCTGTACCCACTAAATATGCTTATTCAACCAAAGCAGATGGTGGTGTTTGGGAAGATGGCGACCTTAGAATGGCCGAAAGCATACGTACCGACTTCACTTGGTTCAACGGTGAGACTCCAACTCTTCAAGGATTGGAATGGGAAGGACTTGGAAACGACTACGACGAGCTACTTCCTCATATCCGAAAATATGAAGATTTCCGCACAGATAGCCACTCAGGACTTGGCGTTAACAACATGTGGCACTCTGGAAAGAATATCCCTTGGTTGCGTTATGCAGACGTATTGCTTCTCAATGCAGAATGTTTAAACGAGCTTGGTCGCACAACTGAAGCCATTAACCTCATCAACACAACCATCAGAACACGTGCTTGGGGTGGCTCTTTGCCTGCAGATAAGCAATGGACAGCTATGAGTAAGGAAGAATTCCGCACACAAATTATGGACGAACGCATGCGTGAACTCTTCGGAGAGCAATGGAGACGTATTGATTTAGTGCGTACAGGAAACTTTGAAAAGCTTGTAAAACTACGCAACGAGTGGTCTAAGCGTTTCGCAACCATACATTCTTACAACACCGTTCTACCTATTCCTCTCACCGAGATTCAACAAAATCCAGACATGAAAGAGGCTGATCAAAACGAAGGATACAAATAACTTAAAAGCTATAACACATGAACTATCGATTACCTATTATGCTTTTAGTTGCAACTCTCTCTTCTACAGGGCTAAAAGCAGCAGACAAAGTAGAGAAACCAACCTTCTCTAAGGTTACAATCCCTACCACTTCTAATATGTTTCAGGGCAATCATGCCTTTGCAGATATGAACGCTGACGGCAAAATGGACTTGCTTGTTAAAGGCCGAAACCTTGACAATGGCTGGAATCCAGAGGCTTTTGCCTTGATCAGCACAGGACAGTCGCTCGCCACTAAAATCTCTTTCGAGATCTCAAACGGCTGGCATAAGGTTGTAACTCCTATCGACTACAACAACGATGGCTATCCCGATATGTTGCTTTCTGCATCTCGTGGCGCAGAACTTTACCGCAACGACCAAGGTAAAAAGATGGTGAAAGTAAGCAATTTTGCCATTGAAGACCTTGAATTAGACAACGACGACAACAAAGAAATACGCTATACTGGCTTGGTTGCAGTGGCAGATTTCAATGCAGATGGTTGGCAAGACATTGCCACTTTCGATAAATCTGGCAACCCTGTGCTCTACCTTAACAATCAAGGCACAGGCTCTTTCATCAAGAAAGACAATTCAGGTTTAGCAGCACAACGCAACGGAACACTTGCAGCTGCCGACTTTAACAACGATGGTTACATCGACTTAGCGGTGAGTGGATGGAGCGATTCTGCTGGAGGAACTTATCTATCTGTTTATAAAAACAATGGAGATGCAACCTTTACCGACATTAAAGCCGACACAAGTGCAGGCGGTAGCGTTGCAGGAACAGAGAAAGGAGACATCATGTGGGTTGATGCTAATGCTGATGGACTCATGGATTTATTCGTAACAGGAGCTTCTTCGCTTTATTCTTGGAACAGCAAAGCCTTGCTATACCTCAACAAAGGCAACAACACTTTCACCAAACACACTACCGATTTCGTAGGTGTTAAGAAGAGTGGAGCAGCTTGGTGCGACCTTAACAACGATGGAACAACCGACATTATCTATGCCGGCGAAACACAAGACGGCAAAGCTAAAACCGTTGTTGCATTAGGAAAGAAAGACGGTTCGTTCGAGGTTTACGACAACTTGCTATCTGGTGTGCGCAGTGGAGCTGCAGTTTCTATTTTCGACTACAACGCTAACGGTAGCGCAGAAGTAGTTTGTATGGGTTGGGGCGACAACGAAAAGTTCGCTGTTTACACCGATGCCAACCTCAAAACATTGAACACTCGCCCTACAGCACCCACTAACTTGCAAATTCAAAACGAGGCTGATGGAGCCTTATTAACTTGGAATGCAGGTACAGATAGAGAGACTCCCGTTGCAGCTTTGCGCTACAATGTGTTCATTAAGCTAAAGAACGGACAGGTTTTCACCATGATTCCTGCCAACATCACAACAGGTTCTTTGATCATACCCAATGTAAACAATGCCATTGCTACACGCTCTTTCAAAGTAAAGGCGTCTGCCTCTGACATCGAAAGTTGGGGAGTTCAAACCATAGATCAAGCTAAAAGCACCAGTAGTTTTGCTGTAGCTCAAACCACAGGAATAAGCAACACAACAGTTCAAGAAGGCAATGCAGATGTCACCTTCACTCAAAACGGATTCCAAATCAACGCAACTCAAGATGCTCACATCTATCTATACGATGTAGCAGGAAACCTTCTTGAACAACAAACCATCAAAAATAACACATCCTACACATCCCATTTACCAAAGGGAGTTTACATTCTTAAAGTTCAAACAAACAAAAAGAATCAAACTTTTAAAGTAATAAGCAAATGAGATTTCAAATAAGACAACTAACATTTTTATTAATACTTAGTGCTCTTACCAACTTTGTAAACGTACATGCGACGGATATTCATTCGAATGATTGGGATATAACACTCAATCCCAATCATTCGTTTACCTTCAATTATAAAGGAAAGACGCTGCTAAAGAATGCTTATGCACGAGCAATAAGCAGTGATAATGACGAGCTTTTGTCGTTAGATTACCCTGCAATAACACAGAGATTAGAAGCCATAAGCGATGCTTTTGGAACAGGAACAAAGTATATTTACACTTTTTCTGGACGACAAGGTAAACCCGATATGGAGCAGGTTTTCTATCTATACAACAACCATAACTACTTGCTTACAGAGCTTTCGTTGGTTGTTTCATCAGGTAGAGTAAGCTCACATCTGCTTGCTCCCATCACAACCACAACGGCATTGTCTTTCTTACCCACACAAGGCGACAACAGAGTGCTCACAGTTCCTTTCGATAATGATAAGTTCCGCACTTACAATGCCATGAAATGGTCGTTGCTAAGCATTGGTGCTACCTCGTCAGAAGTAACTGCTTTGTATAATATTTCAACCCGTGAGGCTCTTTGTTTGGGAAGTATTGAACACGATACATGGAAAACTGGAGTCGAAGTTCGCACTTCGGGAAGCAACACTTTAAAGCGACTTACCCTCTATGGAGGCTATGTTAGCTCTGCAACCAACGATGTGGCAACACGTCATGGCAGTGTTTCTGGCACCCGAGTGAAGTCTCCTAAGATGTTTATCGGCTACTTTAACGACTGGAGAACAGCGTTAGAAACCTATGCAGACGCTAATGCTTTGGTGCGTCCAAAGAAAGAAAGCGACAAAAAAGGTATCTTTGGCTGGCAAAGTTGGGGTGGCATGGAGAAGAAAGTGAACTACGAAGGAGCTGCAGATGTGTCGGATTTCTTTGCACAACGCTTACAAAACGAATTCTCAAAAGACAATAGTCATAAGACTTACATGGTGCTCGACTCGTATTGGGACAACCTAAACGAATCGCAATTGCGCTCTTTTGCAAGTCAATGTACAGCCAAAGGACAAACCCC
>QWCT01001279.1_pt1 | contig 13205 bp, 10 predicted proteins | sample 1972681 | NCBI WGS metagenome assembly QWCT01 (sample SAMN09866701, study PRJNA288562) | Human oral metagenome isolate pre3_saliva, whole genome shotgun sequencing... | isolation source: mouth | host: Homo sapiens | place: USA: California | reverse complement strand
AAAAACCACGACAGCGGTTAATCTAGCATTCTTTTTGGCTAAAAATAAGAAAAAAACACTTTTGATTGATTTTGATCCACAGGGAAATGCAACTTCTGGTCTTGGAATTGATAAGATGCCGTTTGAGGCGGATTATGAAAAAGAGGGGATTAGTAGAACTATGTCCGAAGTGTTGCTGGGTCAAAAAGAGTTAAGTGAAATTATATTGAACACTAAATTTAAGGATTTAGATTTAGCGCCAGTCACCCCGCAGCTCGCTAATGCAGAAGTAAATTTGGCAAAGTTGGATAAAAAATTTGTTCAGCTTCGAGAGGCTATTAAGCGAGTAAAAAATTTATACGATTATATTATTATCGATTCACCACCAAGCTTATCGCTTTTAACTGTAAATGGAATGATTGCTTCAGATTATCTTTTATTGCCGGTACAGACAGAGTTTTATGCCCTTGAGGGTGTTGCGCAGTTGCTGGATTCAGTTAAATTAGTAAGAAAGGCAATGAATCCAGATTTGAAGTTACTCGGTGTACTTGCGACGATGTATGATAAGAGAACGTCGCTTTCAGTACAGGTACTAGAGGAGATTCGCAAATACTTTAAGGAGAAAGTCTTTAACTCATTAATACCAAGAAATGTGAGATTAGCGGAGGCGCCAAGCCATGGCGTGCCAGTAGGAGCTTATGATCCGTTTAGTAAAGGATCAAGAGCTTATAAAGATTTAGCCAAGGAAGTAATTCAAAGAGTAGAGAAAGGGGAAAAATAATGGCAGGCAGAGGTTTAGGTAGGGGGTTCGATAGTCTTATCCCTACAGATATTGTAGAGGATGATTTTGATATTACGGCTGGCGAAGATGCAAAAGAAAGTCAGTTGGTTGAGCTTGATCTTGAGATGGTTGTACCAGATAAGGATCAACCACGTAAGGAATTTTCTGAGGAAGCTTTAAATGCTTTAGCAAGCTCGATCAAAGAACACGGAGTTTTGCAGCCGATTGTGGTGGTTCGAGAAGATGGCAAGTATAAAATTGTAGCTGGCGAGAGACGCTTTAGAGCGTCAAAGATTGCGGGATTATCAAAGATTCCTGCAATCATTCGTACGATTGATGCACAGAATCGCTTAGAGCTTTCGATTATTGAAAATGCTCAGCGTGAGGACTTAAACGCAATTGAGATGGCAACAGCGTATGCCAAGTTAAAGAGCCAGTTTAACCTATCTCCTGCGGAAATTGCGATGCGTGTGGGGAAGAGTGAGTCTTCAGTTATTAACACAATGAGACTATTAAATCTTCCGGATGATGTAAAGAGAGCAATGATAGAACATAATCTTACTGAGGGAGTGATGCGACCATTAATTTCGGCTGATCCAGAACTAGTAAGGCAAATTCTGCCAATGATTATTGAAGAGGGCTGGACGGCACGACGAGTTGAGCGTTATATTGCTGAAAATAAGAAGCGTAGTTCTACTAAAATTGTGAAAGAGAATGTGTTTTTGCGCCAAGAAGAGGATTTAAGCGCCAAATTTGCAGTTAAGGCGAGAGTTAGGGGTAGGACTTTGACCTTAACTTGTAAAAACGATGAGGAACTAAAAAATCTGATCAATCGATTATCTGAGTAAAAAAGTTATTCAATCTTAGTTCTACAGAGAGGAGTGAAGTGGTGAGTAAAAAATTTATACAGAGCGAACGTATTAAGAAAGCTGTAGACTTTGCAACGAAAGCTCATGATGGGCAGAAGAGAAAATCCGGTGAACCATATATTATTCATCCAAAAGCAGTAATGGAGACCCTCCTTGAGTGGGGAATGGATGAAGATACGGCAATAGCAGGGGTGCTTCACGATACGGTGGAAGATACTGGGGTAACTTTAGACGAAATTAAGCAAGAATTTGGTGAATCAGTGGCCTTTTTGGTGGATGGGGTGACAAAAATCGGTAAGGCAAGACAGGGGATGAGGGATATTGATACTTATCTGCCGGTAACAAGGGATAATCTTTTGCGACTTTTGGTGGCAACGGGGTCAGATATTCGAGTATTAATCATTAAATTGGCGGATAGATTACATAATTTAAGAACACTTTCAGTACTTTCGCCGGAGAAACAGAAGAAGATAGCGAAGGAGACCTTGGAAATTTTTGCACCACTTGCGGACCGCTTAAATATGGGGAAGTTAAGGGTGGAAATGTCTGATATTGCGTTCTCATATGTGGATCCAGGAAGGTACGAGGAATTGAAGAAAATCATTGAAACTCGTAATCAATCTGCGGAAAAAGCCTTAAAAAAGATTAAAAATGAAGTATCAGAGGCGTTATCTAAGGAAAAAATCAATTTCGAGATCAATGGGAGGGTGAAATCGGTCTATTCGTTGCATAAAAAATTGGCTAAATATAACCAAAACATTAACGAAGTGTATGATTTGACTGCATTAAGAGTAATTGTGGATGATATTACGAGCTGTTATTTGGTTCTAGGACTAATCCATAGCCTATACACACCGATGACGGGCAGGATTAAAGATTATGTGGCGGTACCGAAACAAAATGGCTATCAGTCGCTACATACGACGGTTATTACCCCTGATAAAAGAATTGTAGAGTTTCAAATTCGAACAAAAGACATGCATGAATACGCCGAGCGGGGCCTTGCAGCAAGCTTTTATTATAATGAGCAAAAGTTGACGGAAAGTTATAAAACAGGGAAGATTCAGCACTTACCAACCAATTTATTGTGGATTTCAGAGCTACAAATGGCGGCAGCTAAGCTAAGAGATGGCCAACAAGTTGACTTAAAAAAGCTAAAACTAAATCTTTTTGCCGATAAGATCTTTGTTTATACACCTAAAGGAGATATTATTGATTTACCAGTGGGGGCCTTACCTCTTGATTTTGCTTATAGATTACATTCGGAAGTGGGCGGACATGTAATTGGGGCAAAGATTAACGGAAAACTGTCAAATTTGAATACAAAATTAAAAAGCGGTGACGTGGTGGAGATTTTAACGAGCAAAAATCAAACAGTAAGAGCGAGTTGGTTGGATAAAATTATTACACCACACGCGAGAGCTAAGATTAAACAACAGCTAAGTCGAACAATTGAATCTATCGTTGGACCAAATAAAAAGAAGTAATTCTGTGTTTGTTGATTTTTGTATAAATTATTTATTTTTGAGCGGTAAACGGAAAGAGTTTATGCTTTTATTTTTAGTGATTGGCCTCTGTAAAACAAGACGAATAGTAGATAAAAAAGAGAAGTTTTTAGAGGATTTAAACTAAAGCAAAATCGGAATACTGGTGAAGATGAAAGATATAAATTTAGTAAATCGTTGATAGAGTTTATGCTTAAATTTTAGTAAAGTTATCTCTATAAAATCGTAAAAAATGAAAGACGATTATGGTATAATTTGATTAAAATGAAAGTTAAGCAAATGCGGAAAAGAACAGACCTGATTAGGATAGTGCTTGCGCTTTGTTTTTTGATGATTATTTTAAGGGTATATTTTTTGCAAGTAATCGAACATCAGAAATATGTAGATTTGGCTTTATCTCAACAAATGATGCAGAATACGATTTTTGCGAAGCGGGGGGAAATTTATATGATGGATGGCACACAGACAATACCTGTGGTGATGAATGAAAAAGTTTACACTATTTCGGTTGATCCGTTTTTATTGAGAACTGAACAGGGGCAAAATCGGTCTCAAGTTTTGGCTAAAATTGATGGCTTAATACAGGGTTACGGGGTAAATACTTGGGAAAAGGTGTTTGCGAATGAGGCTTCACGATATGCGGTGATTGCTAGGAATGTGCCATATGAAAAAGCCAAGCAGATTAAGGAGGCAAAAATTGCCGGAGTTTATGCGCAGGGATCAACAAAGCGTGTGTATCCAGAAGGTGATTTAGCGGCGCAGGTTTTGGGCTTTGTGAATGCGGACGGTAAGGGTCAGTATGGTATTGAAGGGGGATTAGATAAGGAGCTGACTGGGGTGAATGGTATCCTTAAAACGGTGAAGGATGTTAATAATATACCTTTGACGATTGGTAAAAATAATGTAAAAGTGCCGGCGCAGGATGGGAAGAATATCGTGCTGTCAATTGACCGCAATATTCAGAAAAAGGCGGAAGACGTAGTGAAGAGTGTGTCTGATAAATTCCAGATTTCACATGCCTCGGCGGTGGTGATGAATCCAAGAAATGGGCAAATTTTGGCAATGGTGGGGACGCCAAGTTACGATCCGGCAGAATACGCTAAGGTGACAGATGCGCGAGTATTTCAAACAGACGTGACGATGGACGCTTTTAATCCAGCTTCGGTTTGTAAGACGTTTGCGCTAGCGGCAGCGGTGGATAGTGGGGTAATGACTCCGGAGACAACATATTTAAATACTGACCTTGTAACGATTGATGGATGGCCAATTCAGAACGCAATTAAAGGGCATACAGGGGTGATATCTATGCAGGAGGTATTTACTTATTCATTGAACACGGGGTCGATCCAGGCGTTGAGACTCTTGGGAGGATCAGAGACAGAGATTACTTACCAAGGGAAGGAAAAACTGTATGACTATTACTACAATAGGCTGGGATTAGGAAAATATACGGGAATCGAGCTTGCTGAAGCAAGAGGAACTATTGTGCCTCCAACGGATATTGACGCGACTAATGCGAGATATGCAAATATGACGTTTGGACAGAGCTTGGATCTAACAATGATTCAGGTAGTAACAGCTTTTTCAGCGGTGGTGAATGGTGGTGACTACTATACGCCAACCTTAGTGGCGGGGGAAATGAAGAATGGAGAATTTGTGAGAAGTGAGTTGAAATCCCGAGATCACCAAGCTTTGGAATCGTCGACGAGCGAAACGATGCGTAGAATGTTACATACAGCCAGATTGGTTTTTCCAAACGTAAAAGGGTATGACGAGGGAGTATATGTGGGCGGAAAAACAGGAACGGCACAGGTGGTAAAAAATGGTAAATACACATTTGATGAAACAATTGGTACTTATGTGGGGTATGGTGCGAGGTCAGAGACGGACTATCCGGAGTATGTGATTATGACGAAAGTGCGAGCAGATAACCGTAGGTTAGATGGCGGAATGAATGCGAAGCCAATATTTGATGAGATTAGTCAGTTTATGGTAAACTATTTAAAGATGAGGAGGTGAGATGAGGGGTAATTTAGACGGGAATGCTTTATATGGTCTGCTTTTGGCACTAGGAAGCTTTCTTATGGCAATGTTTTTGACGCCAATTTATACAAATTTCGCCTACAAATATCATTTTTGGAAAAAACAAAAAAAGACTACGGTGCAGGGTGATGCTTTGCCAGTGATGACAAAATTGCATGAGCATAAATTTAAGAGAGTATTTCCCACGATGGCGGGGATTATTGGGGTGATTGTGGTAGCGGTAGTTACTTGGTCATCTAACTGGAATCGTGCAGAGACCTGGTTGCCGCTTGCCGGCTTCTTAGGTGGAGCTCTAGTGGGATTAATTGACGATTTAATCAATGTGTTTGGAACTGGTTCTGGTGCGGCGGGCTTGAGGGCACCGGCAAAATTTTCGATGATTACAATCGTGGGGCTAGCTTTAGGGTGGTTTTTTACTCATAAGCTGGGCTGGACTAGTCTACATATTCCATTCCACGGTGATTTCGAGCTTGGTGCAGTTGTAATGATGTTGCTATTTGCCTTCTCGGTAGTTGCAACCTCGAACGCGGTGAATATTTCGGATGGGTTAGATGGTTTGGCTGGTGGTCTTACTATGATGGCCTATGGCTCGTTTGGGATTATTGCGTTATTTAGGGGACAGATTGCCTTATTCGCCTTTTGTATGACAGTGGTTGGTTGGCTGCTTTCCTATGTTTGGTTTAATGTGCCACCTGCGCGTTTTATGATGGGGGATGTTGGTTCGTTTGCATTGGGGGCAGGACTCGGAGTGGTGTCAATGATGACAAATTCGTTCTTATTGTTACCGATTATAGGTCTACTGTTTGTAGTGGAAGCTGGTTCTTCGTTAATTCAGATGACTTCTAAACAACTATTCCACAAAAAGATATTTTTGTCGGCGCCAATACATCATCATTTGGAAGCAAGTGGTTGGGGTGAGGCTAAAATTGTGATGCGTTTTTGGGTGATTGCTGGAGTGATGGGGATTATCGGTGTTTTTATCGCGATGGCTGGGGGAATTATTCCTTTATAGAAAGAAGTAATTATGCGCAAACATCAAACAGACAAACGAATCTTTATAGCTACTTTTATATTGGTATTAATAGGAACGATTATGGTAAGTATTATCGGGCCCTCTTATACTAATATTCAAAACATTGCGTATGGGCGAAATGATGATCCAAACCAGACTTTTAAGAGCCAAATTTTGTATGTGTTTTTAGCCTTCGTTACGATGATTTTCTTTTTGAGATTACCTTTGAAGCAGGCAGAAGGTGAGGGTAAGAAGCATAAGAAAATATTAAATATGACAAGTAAGGCACCTGAGATTTTAATGTTTGGTAGTTTAATTCTGTGTCTAATAATGTATATCAGCTCGCTGACGGTGGAACTGCCGTTTGTGAGATGTGCACTTGGGGCATGTCGATGGCTGAATCTGGGATTTTTTCAGTTACAGGCGGCGGAATTAGTGAAGTTTGGAGCATTATTTTATTTTGCAAAGATCTGTACAGAGTACAGGGAGAAAGGTGGTTTTTCTGGAAAGAAAGAGCATATGACTTCTCGCGGTGACGGAGTATTAAGAAATACTAAATATAGTTACCAGAATAAAACAAGGTTAGCTGACGCAAAAAAACAAAAAGGAAAGGTGGGTGAGCTAACGTCTGAGATTAGAGATATTCTTACTAAAACAGAAGGTAGGGTGTTTTGGCTAAAATACATTTTGACTTTAGGCGTGGCGGTCTTTTTCTTGGTGGTGGCGCAGAAAGATTTGGGTTCAGCACTGCCTCTAATTGCGATGGCGCTGGCGATGCTGCTGGTGAGTGGAGCAAGATTAAAATATTTCTTGATAATCGGAGCAGCGGGAATGGTGCTAGCGGTGTTGGCACTAAGTTCGCCACATCGACAGGAACGTTTGAAGGGGTTTTTACAGGGTGATTCTTCTAATGCTTATCATATTAATAATGCCTTAATTGCGGTTGGATCAGGGGGTTTATTTGGTGTAGGTATTGGAAACAATGTCCAGACGGCAGGATATTTACCAGAATCGATCACTGACTCGATGTTTGCAGTGATTGGGGAAACGATTGGCTTTGTGGGGATCTCTGTGGTGCTATTTTTCTATTACATGTTGCTCTCTAGAATTTTAAAAGTTGCTGATTGTACGAAAGAAAGTTATTACCAGATGATTACGATTGGAATTTTTGCCTGGCTGGCTGGACATGTGGTGGTAAATATTGCGGCGATGATTGGACTGGTGCCGCTGACTGGCATTACATTGCCCCTACTTTCAAAAGGAGGTACGAGCTTAATTTTGAATATGGCAATTATTGGCTTGGCATTAAATATTTCACAGTATACAATGAGAGCAGATTTAACGGACGCGGAAAGGAAATAGTTTTCTTATGAAGGTATTAGTAGTGGGTGGTGGATCGGGCGGGCATATTACGCCTGCAATGTCGGTGATCCGCGAGCTACTTTTAAAATATCCAAACACGCAGGTGGAATTTTGGACTGACCGTAAATATTATAAAAATATCTTAAATCTTGCAAATGAAATGTCGGTGGGATGGGGTGAGGAAGAAGAGAAAAGTCGTAAAAACCGACAGTATATTCGTGTTCGTAAGGTGTTTGCTGGGAAATTTCGAAGATATCACGGCTTGAAGCTGAAAGACTATTTTGATCAAGGTGCGAGAACCTTCTTTGATGTGGTATTTGGTAATATTGCTGGGGGCGTAGGCTTTTTGATGGGGTTGACCCAGACTTTTTTGAGATTAATAATAAAAAGACAGCGACCAGATGTAGTCTTTTTAAAGGGTGGGTTCGTGGGGTTGCCAGTTGGCCTCGTGGCTGGGGTGCTTGGAATTCCTTATGTGTTACACGAATCTGATGCGGTCTTTGGTTTAACTAATCGTATTTTGATGAAAAAGGCGGTTAAAATTGCGACGGGTGTACCGGTTGAGGTAGAGAAATATAGTGAAGAAATTGCAAAAAAAATTGAATGGGTGGGGATTCCAGTGGCGCCAGAATTTATACCAGTGTCGGCCTCGATGCAAAATAACTTAAAGCGGGAATTAGGATTTAACTCTAGAAAGAAGCTGGTAGTAATAACTGGAGGTTCGCAGGGGTCAGAACACTTAAATACGTCAGTGAGTGTGATTCTAGAAAAATTATTAGAAAAGGCAAGTGTGGGGCTGATTGCTGGGCGAAAATATTATGACACAATGCTGGAGCTAAAGGACTTTGAAAAATGGAACAGGGCAAAATTGGATTCAGATTTTAGAATGTGGAATTTCTCTCCTAAAATGAGTGAAATACTGGGGGCAGCAGACTTGGTGGTATCAAGGGCGGGCGCAACAACCATTACGGAGCTTGCGGCTCTCAAAAAACCGGTCATTTTGGTGCCTTTTGAAAAGTTGCCTGGCGGTCATCAAACAAAGAACGCTGAAAGATTGAGTAAATCCGAGGCGGTAGAGATGGTGCTTGATAGCAAGATGATGGATAAGCCAGAGTTATTATTGAACAAAATTTTTAAGTTGCTAGATGATGATGAAAAAAGAGAGAAGCTAGCGTACAATTTACATGAACTTGCAAAGCCAGAGGCATCTAAGCGTATGATGGAGATTATTGTGGAGGCGAAAAATAAAAAACGGGTGGAAAACGAATGAGATTAGGCAGGACGATTGCGGGAAACCGGGACGCAGTTGAGAGTGAACTTGCGAGGCAACAGTTACTTGAGAAGCGCGAAAAGAAAAAGAAAGTACAATTGTTATTACTTGGTATAGTAATTGTAGCAACGGTGGTGCTTGGAGTGGTAATAATTCAGAGTGCAGTAAAGAAAGTTCCGGCGGCGAATCAGAAGAAGGTTGAAACGATAAAATATACGCCTACGGTGAGCATCATCGATGAAGACGGTTCAAATTTTATAACCGAGCGAACAAAACAATACGTGGGGTTGTTTGAAAAAGATGCGAATGAGAGCGGACTGAAGATAATAAAAGCCATTATTCCGGCTGGTAAGGCGCGAGAAGTGGATCTGTATTTTGAGGGCCGAGAGGAATTTTATAAATGCAATTTAGATCGAGGAACAGCAGAGACATTAGAGGATATAATTAGAATGATAGGATTCCTGAAAAAACAGAACCTGAAGGTGGGTTATGTGGATGTAAGGATTGAGGGTCGTGCTTATTATAAGAAATTATAGGGGGGTATATAGAGGGGTAAACCGGAGCAAAAGTCCGGTTTTTTGTTGGTGGGGATTAGTCATGGAAAATAGGTGAGAAATAGAGTGTTAAAACAAGAATAATTCCTGTTCGGTTTTTAGATACTAGGGAAATATTTTATTTTGCAATAATTGATTAAAAATACAAGTACCTAGATGATTAAAGCGCGTTCGGTGCAAGCTTGATGTGTTCGGATTTTTATAAAATGAAAGTAATAATATGCAAGAGGGGGGAATTAAAAATATTAAAAAATTTATAGGGGAGAGCGGAAAGTTTTACACAGTTGTGGAAAAGTGAATAAATAAAATACTACAAAATAACAGGGGTGAGATTACAATGACCGAGTTGTGGATAACAGGGGGATATTTGCATAATATATAAACATGTGGAAAAGTAAGTTGAAAAACTTGGAGAAAATATTTAAAAAGCACTTGCATTATGTAGTTAATGGCGCTAAACTAAGGTCAGTGGATAACAAAACAAAAACCACAAACAAAAAGATTAAAAACAATGAGTAATCAAGCGAAAATGAATACAGAAGATAATCAAGATTACGAAGTAATTCGCTTGGTAAAGAAGAACAATAGTTAAAAGCGGTCTTTTTGGCACATTAAAAAATGTTTGAGGTCGGTCAACTAGGAGTCTTGGCGCGCGTTTAGGAAACGCGTCATCAAAACCATTAGTACATCTATAAACACCTCCCAATTAACTCAACAAACAACCTACACAATAAGTCTCTCAACGGTTATAGTCATATATTTAGTTTTGCACTGAATAAAACTATAGCAGCATTTATTGTTTAGAAATTTTAAACAAAAAACATACAAACACAAACACGCTGAAATTTCTAGTTGAGCGATCTCAAACTAAAGAGCTTCTATATAACAGAGAATATAAGTCTTTGATATAATAGAAGTATGGAAGAGCTTCATAAACCAGTGTTACTATCAGAAGTTCTCGAGACTTTGCAACCGAATCCGGGTGAATCATATTTAGATTTGACGGCGGGATATGCAGGTCATGCGGGAAAGATTTTGGCGGTTACGCGGAATTATAAAGAATCGGTTCTAGTGGACCGAGACGAGAATGCAATTAAGGTTCTATCAGAGAAGTACCCTGAAGGTGAATTTGATATAAAACTATTGCATGAAGATTTTTATAATGCGGCGCAGTCTTTAATCGAGTGTGGAAAAACTTTTGATATGATTTTAGCTGATTTTGGAGTATCTTCACCGCAACTGGATAATTCAGAGCGAGGTTTTTCATTTATGCATGAGGGGGTGCTGGATATGCGAATGGATCAAACACAAGACTTGTCAGCGGAGACGATTGTAAACCATTGGTCAGAAAAAAGGCTAATTGAGATTTTTGAGCAATATGGGGAAGAATCATCGGGGCTGGCTAGAAAACATGCGAGAGAAATTGTGTATAACCGGCCATGGAAAACTACGAAGGAGCTGGCGGAGGCCTTAAGTCCGAAAGGATGGTATGGCAAGCACCCAGCAACCAAAGTTTTTCAAGCAATCAGAATTGCTGTAAATGAAGAATTAACCTTGATCGAAAAAACTTTACCGTTGATTCCAAAATTACTGAAACCAGGTGGACGCATTGCGATAATTACTTTTCATAGCTTAGAAGATAGGCTGGTGAAACAGTACTTTAAAGAGGTAAGTTCACTGGGAAGGGAATCAGAGTTAGAGATTTTGAATAAAACACCAATTGTTGCGGGCATGGATGAATTAGTTATCAATCCAAGGGCTAGAAGCGCAAAACTGAGGGCAGCTAGAAAAATTTAGTAGACAACTAAACTAGGCTGAACGGGGATGGGTCGATGGTTTTTGGGATGATAAAAATAAAAATAAAAAGGAGGCAATATGCCAAAGCAAATCATTGTCAAAAACTCATCTCGAGCACAGAAAATCAAAGTTAATTTTCGCTAGGGAAAAATAAATAATCTAAACTTAAGTCTTAAAGACCTTAATTTTGGATACCTCAGACCCTTCGGGGTCTGCTATCGGGAAACTTTCGGAAACGACGGCGTCCCGACACGGTTGTTAAGTCAACTGGGATAAGTGTTTAACAAAAAAGATATGACCTTCCCGAAAGCTCTTATTAGCGATGCGGTGGTGCGGCTAATAAGGGGTTTCGGTCTATGACGGGGTAAATTCGCTAAACGAAGGCGCTCCGACCCAAAAATAAACAAAAAACAAAACAAAAAATAACAATAATTAAAAACTCTAATTAAAACCTTTATTTTGCTGAGAAGATTTTAGCGAGAGTTTTTTTGAAAACAAAAAAGCGAGGAAAACAAATGCAGAGTGGAGCGAGAACTGTGCGACAACAGGGGTTTGGCAATTTACGTGGAATGAATATGCGCAATGTGAGCGAGCGTCCTCGGACTAGCTACCTTGCGAATGCAGTGGGCTCTGGATATTCACGTAATCGCAATACGGTGCGACATCAGGCGAGGGGAATTGGGCGAATTTCAGCAATTGCAATTTTAGTAATCGAAGTATTTATGATTGGCTTATTTTATGTTTCTGAGCAATCTAAAGTGACAACTTATGATTATAAAATGAGTGCAATGGATGCACAAATTGCAAACCTAGAAGCTGAGCGCGATGATTTAAAAGTTGAACAGGCAAGACTTAATTCAATTGCAAAGAACGCAAAGTCAACAGTGGCAGCCAATATGGAAACTGCACACGTGGCTGGTTATGCAGATTAGTTTAAGCTTATTTTAAACTTTGACATTTTCTTATTCTCTATAAATATGGTAAAATAAGAGTAATTTTTACGCATTAAGCCTGTTTCTTATGATGGGCAAAAAACAGGGAAGGAGAAAAATGGCGGAGACCCAAGAGAAGATCATTCAGATCGCAGGCTCAATAACGGTAGATGAACTAGCGGAGGCGTTAGGGCTTTCGGTGACCGCATTAATCGGGGAGTTATTTAAGCAGGGAATTATGGCGACAATTAATCAACGCCTAGATTTTGATACTGCAAGTTTAATAATTGACGAATTAAAGTTGGAAAATGTCAGATTGGAACGCAAAAATACTGCGACAAAAACCTCGAATTTTCACAGGGAATTATCAGAGAAGGCGGTTTTGCGCCCACCAGTAGTAGCTGTGATGGGTCACGTTGATCATGGTAAAACGACATTACTGGACTCTTTGCTACATAAAAAGACAGTAGAGGGGGAGGCTGGTGGTATTACACAGCATATTTCGGCTTATCAGTTAAAACATGATGAGCGTTTGATTACCTTCTTGGATACACCAGGGCACGAGGCCTTTGCGGCGATTCGTCAACACGGGGCAATGCTAACAGATATTGTGGTGATTGTGGTGGCGGCTGATGATGGTGTGAAGCCACAGACAGTTGAGGCAATTAAATTTGCGCAGAGTGCAAATGCAAAGATTATTGTAGCAATTAATAAGATCGATCGTGAGGGAGCGGATATTCCACGCACAATGGCCGATTTGGCGCAACACGGTTTGCAGCCAGAGGAGTGGGGAGGGGATGTGACGATGGTGCCAATTTCAGCAAAGCGCGGCGATAACTTGGAAAAATTATTAGACATGATTCTACTAACTGCCGATATTGAAGAATTGAAGGCAGACGTGGAAATTCCAGCAGAGGGGCTAGTGATCGAATCGCACATGGAGATTGGTAAGGGGTCGGTGGTTAATTTATTGGTAACTGGTGGGGAATTAAAGACTGGAGAATTTGTAGTAGCTGGTAGTGTCTATGGTAAGATTCGTACAATGATGGATTTTAGAGGAAAACCAAAGGGAAAAGCTACGCCTTCAACACCAGTAACAGT
>QWCT01002884.1_pt1 | contig 13231 bp, 14 predicted proteins | sample 1972681 | NCBI WGS metagenome assembly QWCT01 (sample SAMN09866701, study PRJNA288562) | Human oral metagenome isolate pre3_saliva, whole genome shotgun sequencing... | isolation source: mouth | host: Homo sapiens | place: USA: California | reverse complement strand
AAACGCAATGCGCAACGCGTAGCTGATGAACTCGGTATCGATGAAGTGCATGCAGAGGTATTGCCAGAGGATAAAGCAGCTTATGTAAAACAAGCAAAAGCTGAAGGTTATACTGTCATGATGGTAGGGGATGGTATCAATGATTCCCCAGCTATTTCTGAAGCACATGTAGGCATCGCAATGAATGAAGGTGCTCCTATTGCACAAAAAATTGCGAATGTTACGATTTCTTCTGATAATCTACAAGCTCTTGTAGATTTACGCCGCATTTCTATGGCCTTGATGAAACGCATCAAGTCCAATTACAATGGCATTGTTGGTTTCAATGGTGCTCTTGTAGGTGGTGGCGTACTTGGTTTCATGCCTCCAAGTCAAACTGCTTGGTTACATAACCTATTCACATTGGGTATTGGTATTGAAAGCATGACTCCATTGTTGAAAGAAGAAAAACCTGAAGACAAACATACAATTGATATTACTGCAGAATCTACTGTTGCATAATACTTGATTGTTTCGTGTTTCGCACATGGATTTTATTAAAAGACCTCTTATAGAAAATTTCTATAAGAGGTCTTTTTTTGTGGCATTTTACTGGTGTGTAGTGTACAATATCAAGTGATTAATTATCTTAGGAGAACGTATATGAACACTATATTAGATATTTGTAAACGATCACTATATATGAATATATTTATCGTGGCCATTCCTGTTATTTCTTATATGATTCATAATGGATCTAGTGCTACAGTGGCATTGGTATGGTATTTATTGCTATCCTTGTGTATCCCTTGGGCCTATTTATCGTTTCAAGCTAGTACATTTGGCGCTGAAAACAAACGGATTAACCGCATTATATATGTGTTGGGTTGGGCCGTTATTCAGTTTGCTACCTATAAGCTAATGTTTCTTGGGGTGGATTTAAATTGGCTTTGGGGCTTGCCATCCGTTGGGCGTGATATTATCTTCCTTGTCGGTATGTATGGTCAAGTTACTATTGTTCTCATTATAGCTTATTTAATTTCTCAATTGTTGGGAGGTTCACATGAATAAGCAATTTATTGTATTTACTTTAGTTAGTGCCTTTTTTGTAAGTGTAGTGACTGCTGTATTACATCAAACCGGTTTGGGATCTCCATATCTCACATTCCCCGTTTTATCTCTATTGGTACCTGTTCTCTTACAACGGATGCGACAAGGACAATTTGGTGAATTGCCACTTCACATGGGGTACCATGTATACAGTTGGGCCATTTTTACGGTTATTAATCTATTCACTACGCCGTTCAATGTAACATTGGAAAATCAAGCGCTTATAGTACTAGTCTTTTTAGGTGTATATTTTTTTATACAGATTTTGCTTGAGTTGGTAGCTTTATTGATGACATTTTTCTTCAAACGTCGCCATAGATGGGGGGCGGTTGATGAAGCTTTAGATATGGCCGTGTATATTGTACCAATTCCATTTATCTATTTAGGTTCTATTTTTTACATCAATTTAACGGATCCTATCATGGTAGCTTATTTTGGCCCTACCATTAGTTTGAATGCTTTGGTGGGGGAATTCCTATTCATCATCATTTCGATGTTAGTCTTTGCATTCTATATGTACCCTCGAAATGGTGAATATAAAGGAACGAGATTATTGCGTATTGTCGTTACTGCTGCTATGCTATTAGCTATGAACGGTCATATATTATATGGTGGGTATATTCCGGAATTTGTGAAAGCAATAGCACCTACGATATTTCCAATCTATCAAGGCAATCCACTTGTATTCTTTACACCAGGATTACTGGAATTTGTGTTTATTATCGTATCTGTATTAATTGGTAAATTAGTAGAGATAGGTGTAATAAAAGCTCTTACTAAGAGCAAAGGTTAATTTTATTTCTAGTTTCGACTCATATCCTAAGAGAATGAGAGCGGAGGAGGATTTTTATGAATGAAAATGTGAAGGATGGTAACCAACAGGTATCAATCCAAGAACAACAAGCGACACAATTGGAGCGTAAACAGAGTAAGGAAACCGTTACGAAATCGGGCTTAACATTGCGCGAATTAACCATTGTGGGTCTATTAGCGGCCATTACCATTATTCTAGGTCTTTCTGGCTATGGTATTATGGCGTTAGGACCATTGAATGTCACTACATTACATGTCCCAGCATTAATTGGTGCCTTAGTTGAAGGGCCTAAGGTTGGTGCGTTCGTAGGATTGATTTTTGGTGTCTATAGCTTCTGGCAAAATTTTACGGCACCAAATATTTTGTCACCACTGTTTATTAATCCGTTAGTATCAGTATTACCTCGGATTATATTCCCTGTATTGGCTGTTTTGGTATACAAAGCATTATGGAAGGTACCACAAGGTCCGCGCTTGATAGTTTCTGCATTTATGGGCACTATATTCCATACATGTATGGTAATGGGGCTAATCTATGTGATATACGCGGATATGTTCGCACAGGCAATGCATCTTTCATCTGATCAAGTTATGGGAACTATTTTAGTATTGTCTGTTACTCATGGTATTCCAGAAGCCATCTTTGCAGGCGTTATCGTAACACCGATTGCATTGGCGTTGCGAAAAGCATTGCGTAAGGACGTACAAAAATAATTTATATTTTACATAGTTTGAATATCTATGATAAAATAACAGTAATACAATAAGTATTGAGGAGGATAATCATGGCTAAACGTATTCGTACAATCAACACTGAATCTTTACAAAAAACTGCTAAAACTGGCGGTTGTGGTGAATGCCAAACTTCTTGCCAATCCGCTTGCAAAACAAGCTGTACAGTAGGCAACCAAGTTTGCAAACAAAAATAATAAGAAGAGAGCCGATGGCTCTCTTTTTTTATGTATGTAATATATACATACTGTTTATGGTATATATTTATGAGGACTTTTAGCACGATAGACAAAAAATGTGGTACAATTATCTAGAAAGTTCTATATAGTTTAGCGCTTTCACATACACATAATTTGGAGGTACCATGTTAGAATTAAAACCAATGATCCATAAGTTTCGGATGAAAGATAACTACTATTGTTTAGATGTAAATAGCGGTATCATTCACGTTATTGATGAACTCATTGATAAAGTATTAGATATATATGACGGCACCAATCGCGATGCAGTCCATGCCGCGTTAGATAGCTCTCAGGACCCTGTAGAATTAAATGAAATCATGGATGAATTAGATGAGCTCATCGCTGCAGAACAACTCTTTGCTCCTATGAGCACCGAATTCAAGCTCGTAGTTGGGGAAAAACCAATCGTTAAAGCATTGTGTCTTAATATTGCCCATGACTGTAATTTAGCATGTAAATATTGCTTTGCTAGTCAAGGCGATTACGGCGGTGTAAAACGCGAATTGATGAGCTTTGATGTAGCTAAACGTGCTGTTGATTTTCTCATTCAAATGAGTGGCACTCGTCAACATTGCGAAATCGATTTCTTCGGTGGTGAACCCCTTCTTAATTGGGACGTGGTGAAACAAACTGTAGAATATATTGAGCAAGAGGCGCCAAAACATAATAAAATCTTTAAATTGACGTTGACTACTAATGGTATGTTATTGTCTCAAGAGAAAATCGATTATGTAAACGAACATAAAATGAGCTTGGTCTTGTCTCTAGATGGCCGAGAAGATGTGCATAATGCTATGCGCCCAGTCGCTGGCAGTGGAGCTAACTCTTATGAGTATATTGCTAAAAATCTTGTAAATGCTGTAAAGCAACGTCATGGTTTAGAATATTATGTACGCGGTACATATACGCATAAGAATCTTGATTTTACTAAAGATGTATTGGCTATGTCTGATTTAGGCTTTGAACACTTATCTATGGAGCCTGTAGTAGGTGAAGAAGGCGATTATGTACTTCGCGAAGAAGATTGGCCAACGCTTGAGAAAGAATATGAAAAATTAGCAGATATATATTTGCAACGTCAAAAGGACGGGTGGGGTGAGAAATTTAATTTCTTCCACTTCCGTATGGACTTGTACCGTGGACCTTGTATGGCAAAACGTTTGCGTGGCTGTGGGGCTGGTCATGAATATATGGCTGTTGTGCCAAATGGAGATATTTATCCATGTCACCAATTTGTAGGCAAAGATGGTTATATACTTGGTAATGTATACGAAGGTTTAAAAAATACTGAAATTCCAAAGGATTTCCGTAACACACATGTATTTACAAAACCTACCTGTGCAGAATGTTGGGCTAAATTCTTCTGCTCTGGTGGCTGTCATGCCAATAACATTACATTGGGTGGAGATTTACAAACGCCTTATGAGTTTGGCTGTCGTCTACAAAAGAAACGAATTGAATGTGCTATCATGATTCAAGCTGAACTCGAACAAGCCGGCATCGATGGTAGTATTCCTGTAGCATTAGGATAGACATTTTAAATAAGATATATTTTGTAATAGGAGCCGCTATGGACACTAGATTGGATAAAAAACAAACTATTGAACGTTGGGGGATTCGATTTACAGGTATTGTACAAGGGGTCGGATTTCGACCCCTTGTTTCTATGTGGGCCCATCAATTAGGGATTAGTGGATTTGTATATAATGATAGTTCCGGTGTATATGTAGAGGCCCAATCCGACATAGATACATTGCAATTATTTGTTGATACGATTCAGGAAGAACAGCCGCGATTATGCCGTATCACACATGTGAGCATTACAAAGATTGATCCATCTGTAAATGATGATGATAAGGAATTTGTTATCGCTCAGTCTCCTGTGGATGGTACTGTAAACACGTTTATTAGTGCCGATACATCACCGTGTGATGATTGTTTGGCTGAAATGGAGGAATCTGGTAGGAGGTATGATTATCCTTTTATCAACTGTACCAATTGTGGACCTCGATATTCCATTATTAAATCCATGCCCTATGATCGAGAACGAACTACTATGTCTGATTTCACCATGTGTGAAGCTTGCCATAAAGAATACGTTGATGTGAATGGTCGTAGGTATCATGCGGAACCAAATGCTTGTGAACAATGCGGACCGAGCTACCAACTATTAGATAAGAATGGTAATCTCTGTATCGTTGATGACTGTTTTGAAACTGCAAGAGAAATGATATCAAATGGTGCGATTATTGCATTAAAGGGAATTGGTGGATATCACTTGGTTTGTGATGCTACTAATGATAAAGCAGTACAAACATTACGGGAGCGAAAGCATCGCAAGGATAAGCCGTTTGCTATTATGGCAGGTTCCATTGATATCGTAGAAGACTTTGCCGTCGTTAGCGATGGAGACTTAGATGCATTAAGCGCTATGGCAAGGCCTATTGTTTTATTAGAGAAAAATGATAATTTTCATGCGTCTATAAGTGAGTTAGTAGCCCCTAATAATCATTTAATTGGTGTTATGTTACCGTATGCACCTATCCATCATGTGTTAGTACCGCATGATGCGAAATGGGTTATGACAAGTGGTAATACGAGCGGTGATTCCGTTATATATGATGATGAAAAAGCTTTTTTAGAATTGCAGACTATAGCAGATTATTTTTTGACACATAATCGTCAAATTTATGCGCCTGTAGATGATTCGATTGTATCAGTGGTGGAAAATACACCTATTTTGATTCGGCGAAGTCGGGGGTATATTCCTGAACCAATTCATTGTGAGTCGATTACAGATCAACCAATACTCGCCATGGGCAGTGATTTGAAGAATACCTTTGCGATTAATAAAAAGCAGGAGGTATTGTTAGGTCCTCATATAGGTGATTTGGCAAGTGAATCCACTCATAACACTTTTGAGTGGACCATCGAACGATATGAACGGCTGTTTGATGTGAAGCCGAAAGCAATTGTCATGGATAAGCATCCATCATTTTTCTCTTCTAATTATGGTCGACAATTAAGTAAAACGCTAAATCTTCCGGCTATAGAGGTCCAACATCATCATAGTCACATCGCAGCTGTTATGGCTGAATACGATTTAAAATATCCTGTTCTTGGAATTTGTTTTGATGGCACTGGGTATGGTGACGATGATACGATTTGGGGCGGCGAATTTATGCTATGTTATGGCGCAGAGTATATGCGTGTTGCCCATATACATGTAGCGCCTTTGCCTGGTGGTGAAAAAGCGGTAAAAGAACCATGGCGTCAAGCTTTATGGTACTTACGGAATTATTATGGAGAAGAGTTACCTAATATATACAAAACATGGTTAACCACATTGCCTAAAGGCTGGCAAATTCTAGATAAGGCATTGCAATCAGACATGTCGATGATGATGACATCTAGTGCAGGTAGATTATTTGATGTGATTGGTTGTTTGTTGGGCTTAGGAAATGAACACTCTTTTGATGCACAGATCGCCATAGCATTAGAATCTGCATGTGCAAATGAAGAAGGACGATTGTTAGATTTTAACTATGATGGGCAAGTATTAGATCTCGTGCCTGCAGTTCAACAGATTATGGATGGCTATTCTCAAGGTGAAAGTGTATCCTCGTTAGCGGCGAGTTTCCATAAAACATTAGCCATTGCTATTTGTGAAGTTGGAGCTGATTTGTGTGAACGCTATGGCATCGATGATGTATGTATCGGTGGTGGCGTTTTTCAAAATCGCAGATTATTAGCCTCCTTACAACATAAATGGCACCATGGCACATTATATATTAATAAAAAAGTACCATGTAATGATGGTGGTTTATCGTTGGGGCAATTGTGGATTGCTCATCAAAAAAATATATAAACGTATCATTGGTTACATAAGAGTTCTTAGTTTTGTGATACAATTTAATTAATCAAAATATTTGGATTAATAGTTATAAATAGATGTATAAGTATATTTACAAAAGGAGGGCGTATGTGTTTAGCAGTACCAGCACAGTTAATTTCTATTAATGAAGCCATTGGCACAGTAGAATTAACAGGTGCAACGCGCGATTGTAGTTTGCTTCTCGTGCCAGATGCAAAGGTGGGAGACTGGTTATTAGTACATGCCGGTTTTGCAGTTCAAATTGTAGATGAAGAAGAAGCGAAGGCAACCTTAGATGCCTTCCGGGAGTTGGAAGAACTTGAAGAAGCTTACTTTGCAGGAAAAACAGAAAACAGCTGATGCTTTATTACGCCGTATTAGCGAACTACATACACCTGGCGAACGGGTGCGACTTATGGAAGTTTGTGGTACACATACAGTATCTATTTTTAGAGAAGGGTTACGACAATTATTGCCATCGGGAATAGAATTAGTCAGTGGTCCTGGATGTCCTGTGTGTGTAACGGACCAAGTGTATATGAATATTTTAGAACAACGGAAAAGTGGTCATTTTGAAGTAGGTAATACCTATCACTCTGTTGTTATGAAGGAAGGCAATCCTGTGGCTGTGCGTATGATGAATGAAATATACGATGTTTGTGATGATGCATGGCGTGGTATTGGTATAATTCCAAATTCTGGGTTACAGCTTAATGATGATTACGCATTTCTAGATGCAGAAAAGGTGTTACCTATACAGTTAGAAAAACCATCTCTTGATCCTAAAGGCTGTCAATGTGGGAGCGTATTACAAGGTTTAATCAAACCTAATGAATGTCCGCTTTTTGGAAAAGCTTGTACACCGGATCATGCAGTAGGTGCTTGTATGGTATCTGTAGAAGGTAGTTGTGCTGCATGGTATAAGTATGGCTTTTCTAGTGGCGGATTAGCTTGGGAGGATTAATGGAACGAGTTCGTTTAGTTCATGGCAATGGTGGCCGTTTTAGCCACGAATTGACAGAACGATTTATATTAAAATATTTTACTAATGATTTGTTAGCTCCCTTACATGATGGGGCACAATTTCCAGTATCATCTGGGCGAATGGCTTTCACAACAGATTCGTATGTTGTACAGCCCACTTTTTTCCCGGGTGGTAATATAGGTAAATTAGCTGTATGCGGTACAGTTAACGACCTAGCTATGAATGGCGCTGTTCCGCAATATCTTAGCTGTGGTTTGATTTTAGAAGAAGGTCTTCCTTTCGACGAATTAGAAACAATTTTAAGCACCATGTCTGATATGGCAAAGCTTGCGAATGTACAAATTGTGACGGGTGATACGAAGGTCGTAAAAAAAGGTGAAGTTGATAAAATTTATATCAATACAGCCGGCATTGGTATGATTCCAGATGGCATAAATATAGGTCCGAATGTCGTAAAACCTAATATGGACATTATTCTGTCCGGATCTATTGGTGATCACTCTATAGCTGTCATGGGAGAACGATTTGGACTAGAATTATCAGACTCTGTTAAGACTGATTGTGCTCCATTGAACCATATGGTTCATGCTGTTTTACATGCAGTAGGGCCTCAGGTTGCACTATTGCGTGATCCTACGCGCGGTGGTGTGGGTACTGTTCTTAAAGAGATTGCCGAACAAAGTCAAGTGGGCATAAAGGTTGAGGAATCCAAGCTTATTATTCATGATGAAGTTCGTTCCGTTTGTGATATTTTAGGTTACGATCCTTTATACTTAGCAAATGAAGGTAAATGTATTTTCGTTGTAGAGCCGTCTGTAACAAATGATGTGCTAGATATTTTACATAGTTATCCAGAAGGCCATGAAGCGACTCATATCGGTGTAACCATGGATAAAAATATTGGTAAAGTAGGCCTACAAACATCGATTGGCGGTGTTCGTCTAGTAGATTTATTGGGTGAAGATCAAGTGCCTCGAATCTGTTAAGTCTTCTGGTTATAATTGTATGATTTGCGGTTAAAACATAGCTAAAAATTAAATTGCATAAAATTCATAATAAACTCATTGTATTTTTATATAATTTTACTATCTTTAAGTGTAAGTATTTATACTTTCACTAGAAACTATGTATAGAATTTGTTAAAATATAAGTATCTATTAGGAGGCTTATCATGAAAAAGAAAATTATGACCGCTGTTCTAGGAATTTGTTTAACTACAACTGCATTTGGTGGCATTTTAACTACTCAAGCTGGCGGCTTAAGTAGTATCCTTGGTGGTGCTGCTAAAATTGGTGGCGTTGGCATTCTAGTTAGTAAATTTGGTCCACAAATTGATTCTTTCTTAAATAAATTACTAAAACAAAATAATTTGAGTACTGAATATACTACAAAGGTTGTACCTATCATTAGTATTGGTACAAAAGGGTATATTGGTGCTGCTCAAGTAACAGGCCCTGCATCTAGTATCGAACAAGTTAAGGCTGTTGCTCAAGTTGAAGGTAGCTTTAATGGCATGGTTCGTGTTAAAGGGTTAGTACCAGTAGATAGTACAAATCCAGTGGGCGCTTCCCGTGTTCAAGGTGTAGGTGTATCTGCACTTATTGATTTAAAAATTTAATGGCCACTGAGATACTTCCTTAGAAGTACTCAGAAAATAAGCACGGTCTTAGGCCCGTGCTTATTGTGCTGTTTAACGTATATGTCCCATAGAGGATAAGTTGTGGAGGATTATATGAAGAAGCAAGTACTTACACTTTTGATGGCGTCTTTGTTGACAGGTACCGCATTTGCTGCACCTGGTACAGTGACGGAAAAAACACAAGTATTAGAAAGCACTGTATATGGTGCACCTCAAGATGGTGCCGTTGTGGATCGTATTAATCAATTGGATGAAACTGTATACGGCAACGGATTTTCTGGCAATACTGCTACATTGAGTAAACGTGTAGATTCTTTATATGATTCCGTTGAAGGTAGTGGTACTAATATTTCATTGCGTGAAGAAATGGACGCACTTGAATATACATACCAAAACAGCATTAATGATGGTTCCTTGGTAGAACGTGTTGAAAAGATGGAACGTAGTGTGAATGGTAGAATTTCAACAGGTTCATTACAAAAACGTATTATTAGCTTGAAAACCAAGGTATATGGTAGTAATGTAACTCTTACAAATCAAGTAGGAACACTATCTTCTGATCACGTGTTCAAGGTAACACTAAATGATGCGGTATCCACAAAAACAAGTCATGAAGGAGATACAATTAAATTCACTGTTGCTGAAAATGTAATGGATGGCAATGTATTGTTGGTGCCAGCTGGTACGGTAGGTTCTGCAACGATTACATCCTTGAAAAAAGCGCGCTCTTTTGGACGTAATGGTGCATTAGATATAACTTTTGAATCTGTTCCTGCTATTGATGGTACAGAATTTACTGCTGTACAAGGTAATGAGGCTAAGGAAAAAACAAAGGGCGAAATTAAAGCAGCTGGTGCCTCTGTGGCTGGTGCAGTTCTACTTGGCCCTGTTGGTTTAGTAGGTGGTGCTTTCATTAAGGGTAAAAATATTGATTACCCAGTAGGCTCCACTGTATTTATTCAACCTCAAGACTCTGTATCTATTCAAGGTCTTGTTATTGGTGGTGATGGGTTAGCTCATAGTGATGATGAACTGGCTGAAGCCGTGACAGTACCGACTGCGAATGATGATTCCGTAGATAGCACTGTGGATGAAGCAGATGATTCAACTGTGAACACTGACGAAGAAGATACAAATACTGCTGATTCAGAAGAAGTAGAAGATACAAATGATACAGCAGAAAATGTTTCACAACCAATCGTCGTAGTAAAACGTAACCAATAGAGGAGTTTAGTAACCATGAGGAAACAAAGAGTACAATGGCTCGTGGCAGCATGCTTGCTTTGTTTAGCCCAGCCAGCGTGGGCTGCTTCAGACTCAATTACATATCAAGATAGTTTAGATAGTATATCTGAATCCTATCCAGGTGAACTGCAACAACCTTCGACACCTGAACGCAGCAATATTCGTGTTGTTCGTCATTCAACATCCAAGCTTTTACATCAAGAATTTTAAACTTTTTAGCTTGAAATCTTATACAAAATCTATACGTGGAGATAAACAAGGTAAAGTAAGTGCATTTTCTATTATGCCTCGTCCTATTTATAATAGTGATGATGGCATTGGATTGCGTGGTAATGCAGAAATTCCATTGGGTAAATCTGGTGAAGCGTATTTTGATTACAAATGGTATTCAAAAGCTGGATTTAAACCTCAAATTGGATATCGCTATTTCTTACCTTGGGGAACCGCATCCATCGGGTATAGTAAAGTATCCAATGAATATAATGATGAAACTGTATGGGTAGAAAAAATCGGCGAATTACGTCTTGATACACATACGTACCATATTGGTAAATCTCCATTTACTGCACGTGGTGAAACAAGTATTGGTTATTGGAAGGAAGGATCTGTAAAGGGGGTCCATAAGGACTATAAGGTAGAAGTATCTCATGATCCTATCAACCTTTGGAAAGATGGTACTTTGCGATTCTTCGGCGGTTATCAACGCGATTATTATGGCTATGATAAGTCGATACGTAGCATGCCGTACTGGGGCGCTCAATTCCGTACAGCTGTAGGACCTAGAGTTAATGCGTGGGTATCGTATAATCAACGCAATATTAGCTATAACAACTCGCCATATCGCTTTGATAGTACAGAGCTTCCTAAGGAGCTCATCTATGGTGGTTCCTTTAAATTGACACGTCTCGATGATATTTCGGTGAGTGTTAAACAAAATATGATGAGTGGCGATGTGGATTCTATCTATTACACATACCATCGTGATTTGCACTCCTTTGATATGTATTTAACATATAAAGATTCTCATAAAAATAACAATAACCAATGGAAAATCAAATTCGTTGGTAAAGATTTCTAAGGAGCATACACATGAAGTCTATTCGTAAGGCTGTCATTCCAGCAGCTGGTTTCGGTACACGTTTTTTGCCAGCTACGAAAGCACAACCAAAGGAAATGTTGCCTATTGTTGATACACCGGCGATTCAATATATTGTAAAAGAAGCACTCGATTCTGGTATCGAAGAAATTCTTATCATAACAGGTCGTAGCAAACGTGCTATAGAAGATCATTTTGATAGCAGTGTCGAGCTAGAAGAGCTATTACAAAAGCAAGGTAAAAATAAACAATTAGCCATGGTAAAAGATTTGGCGGATATTAAAATTCATTTTATTCGTCAGAAATCACCGCGTGGTTTAGGTGATGCCGTATTATGTGCTAAAGCGTTTATTGGTGACGAGCCATTTGCTGTATTATTAGGTGATGACATTGTTTATAATCCAGAAAAACCATGCTTACAACAGTTGATGGATTGTTATGAACAACATCCAGGTATCATATTAGGTGCTCAATTTGTACCGAATGAAAAGGTAAGCTCCTATGGTATTGTGTCCGGAGAACCGTTGGCAGATAACTTGTATCGTGTTCATGGATTAGTAGAAAAACCAAGTGTTGATAAGGCACCGTCCAATTTAGCTGTTCTTGGTCGATATATTTTAACGCCTGATATTTTTGATATCTTAGAGAATACAAAACCAGGTGTAGGTAATGAAGTACAACTAACAGATGCATTAGCTGCATCCAAAACAGATACTTACGCTTTAGCCTATGAAGGTGTTCGCTATGATACAGGTGATAAATTAGGCTATTTGAAAGCTACCGTGGAATATGCGCTTCGGAATGAAGAATTAGGGGCAGCATTTAAGGAATATTTAAAAGGATTGAAGTTATAAAATAGCTTATATATTCTTTGAATTTAAATATAAAATTGAGGCCACCATTGATTATCAATGGTGGCTTTTGTTGTTAACTCGTATATCATACTAGGTTGACTATAGTGTTTCCGTTGATTATAATTTAATAGTAATGGTATAAAACTATTATTATACTGATTAAATTATAAGGAGTAATATGCGAGATCTATTAGCTCTTTTAACGGATGAAGAAACGTTAAATTTACCTACTAATTGCGTTATTACGAAGGCTTATTTTGATACGCAAGGCACAGATGAAACTGTGTTTCATGACGTAGAGTATAAAGGCAACCATATATCCGTTTGTATGTCCAATACAAGTGGTACGTTATGGGTTAATTTATTACAACTAACAAGACCTTTACAAATTCGTGAGACTCCTAAAGTTGATGATTCACTTAAACGTATTTCATTTACAAAGGATGAAATTATACAATTTGTAGAGGATGTAAATGATCGCAATTGTATTCATCGTGAAGTTCCTTATATTGTGCCAGGGTTACTTATACTTGAGTATCTTTGGATGCATATGATAAATAGTAACACAAAGGTAGGCATGTCTATTCGTTTTTTATCTCCTATGCTTGCTAATGATTGTGTTTCTATTGAAAGCCAACGTGAAGGTAATGTCTTAGTTGGCG